>Ga0233416_10000024_pt1 | contig 40195 bp, 37 predicted proteins | sample Sediment_Towuti__2_FD_188638 | JGI IMG/M metagenome (GOLD analysis project Ga0233416, IMG submission 188638) | Sediment microbial communities from Lake Towuti, South Sulawesi, Indonesia - Sediment_Towuti_2014_0_MG | ecosystem: Environmental > Aquatic > Freshwater > Lake > Sediment | place... | reverse complement strand
CAGCGACGCGGCGGGCGGCGACACGCTCTGCTCGACCGACCGGAACCTCTCCTGGAGCTGCTTCCTGAAGGGACAGGAGATCGCGACCACCCGCGACCTCAGCTTCGTCGACCCTGCACCCCCGCCCCGCGCGACGTACCGCATCGGCGTCGGCACGAACTGGGCCGACGACCCCGCGCAGGGCGACGTGTTCGCGCTCAGTCCGGAGGTCGTGATCGCTCGCTGAGCCCCTGCCGGGCGATCCGCTCCTCGAGCAGGGCGATCCGCTGCGCGAGCTCGACGTTCTCGTCCGTGAGCTTCGAGATGACCGTCGAGTAGTGGAGCAGGACGAGGAGGATGAAGAGCGTCGCGACCGCGAAGAGCACCGCCGGCGGATACCCGGTCACCCCCAGCCAGCCCGCGACGGTGTTCAGACCGCCCCGCCAGGCCGAGAGCACGAGCAGGACGGCCCCGGTCGCGAGCCAGAGGAGCGCGTAGCGCTCCTTCAGCCGGCGGCCGCGGACGAGCTCGAGCACGACGAGGATGAGGAGGAGCGACGCCGTGACTCCGACGATGGAGACGCGAAGGGGCGTCACTGCCGGGCTCCCTCGAGACGCGGGTACCGGCGCAGGCTCGCCACGAACAGGGCGAGGCTGACCTTGACGATGTAGTAGAGGGAGCGGATGAAGGTGATCGACGAGCTTCCCGCCGCCCGCTCCCGCATGTCCACCTGCACCTGCGCGAGCCGGAGACCGCTCCGGAGCGCGACGAGCGTCGACTCGACCTCGGGGTAGTCGTGCGGGTAGGCGGACGCGAAGAGCTCGATCCCGAGGCGGTCGAGGGCGACGAACCCGGAGGTCGTGTCGGTGACCCGCTGCCCGCCGAGAAGCGAGACGAGGCGGGCGAAGACCCGGATCCCCATCCGCCGCGCGAACGGAGGCCGGTAGCTCCCACCAGGATCCACGAAGCGCGAGCCGATGACGAGATCGGCCTCTCCCGCCTCGATCGGCCCGAGGATCTTCGGGAGCTCGGACGCATCGTGCTGGCCGTCGCCGTCGAGCCGGACGGCGCGCTCGTACCCGTGCTCGAGCGCGTACCGGAACCCGGTCTGGACCGCGCCCCCGATACCGACGTTGAACGGGAGCCGCAGCACGGTGGCGCCGTGCGCCTGCGCGATCTCGGCGGTCTCGTCGGTCGACGCGTCGTCGACGACGACGACCTCGATCGAGGCATCGACGGCCGTGATCTCGTCGACGACCGCGCCGATCGCGCCCGCCTCGTTCCAGGCGGGCACGACGGCCACGAGGGAGCGTCCGCTCATACGGCGACCCGCGCGTCGAGCCCGACGAGCTCGAGCAGCCGGCGTGCGCGGTGTGCGTAGGTGTGCTCGTCGAGGACGCGCTCCCGTGCCCGGCGGCCCAGCTCCTCGGCCTCCGCGGGGTCCGCGACGAGCTCCCGGTAGGCGGCGACGGCCTGCTCGGTCGTCTCGACGACGAGGAGCTCGCGGCCGGGCTCGAACCAGCGCTCGATCCCGGCGTGCGGGTTCGAGACGATCGCCGCTCCCGACGAGGCGAGCTCGAAGGGACGGGCCGTCGACGATCCGGGCACGGTCGCGTGCGACCGGCGGGTGATGTTGAGGTTCACGCGCGCGGCCGAGATCGCACGAGCGAAGACGTTGAACGGGATGTCGCCGAGGAGCCGCGCCCCGCCCGTGTCGCCCTGGAAGTCGAGCCCGCCGAGCGCGATGTCGAGCTCGGGAGCGACGCGCGTCGCCTCTCCGACCATCGTCCGCATCCACTCGCGGCGGAACTTGTCGCCGTAGCCGTAGAAGAAGACGTCCATCTCCTTCTCGACCGGCTGGGGCGAGAAGAACTCGGGATCGGCGCCCCAGTAGAGCGCCTCCGCCCGCCTTGCGCCGAGCTCGAGCAGTCTCGGGATGCCGCCCTCGGAGTTGGAGAGCAGGAGGTCGTACTCCGACGGGTCGGCGCCGTGGTACGGGTTGAAGCCCGTGTCCATGCCTCCGTACTCGGGAAGGCTCATCGGCACGTCGCCGTCGTAGAAGACGATCGGGATCCCGAACCGGGCTCGGAGCGCGTCGGGTATCCCCCGGAGGTGCGCCATCGGCACGGTGAAGACGACGACCGCGTCGGGTCGCTCCCGCTCGATCAGGCCCGTGAGGTGCCGCTTCCAGCGCGGCGTGATCCAGCGGCTGATCGTCTCCCTCGTCAGGCGGTCGAAGGCCGACTCCTCCGGGTTGGACTCGGCGCGGCGGAGGTAGCGGTCTCCCTGCACGCGGGCGAGGACGTCCCGGATCGCCTGGTAGGACTCGCCCTCGCGGTAGGTGGGGTTCGGCGCGACGCGCCACCAGGGCGACTCGACCGGGCGCCCGCGGTACGGCGTCACGAGGAGATCGACGCCGGCCTCGTACATCCCCTTCCAGAGCTGCCACCACGCCGGGGTGCAGCCGTAGCGGAAGTCGAGGTCGACCGCGGACGCGACGGCAAGGATCTTCGGCGCCTTCACCGAGGGGTCAGTGTAAGGCGCGAGACGGCGAGTCCCGTCGCGGCGTCGGCTATCGTCGCCCCTCATGCGATCGGCGGCGCCGAGAGACGGTACTCGCGCAGCGCTCGGTCAAGCCCTCGCCATCGCCTCTTCACTCGCTGCGCTCGCGAGCGCCCTCTGGGGATTGCACGTCGTGATCCCCAGGCTGGACGAGACACGTACGTACTGGACCGCGCTCGACCCTCGCGTCCGGGACGACCCCGTCGCCGAGCTCTACGGCTTCGGAGAGGAGACCTGGCGGAACCTGCGCCGGGCGATCGGGCCCGGGGATCGCTACTCCGTGGTGGCCGAAGGCGAGGGGCAGTACGAGATCCGCAACTACGCCTCCTACCGCCTCCTTCCCGCCATCATGGTGCGTGACCCGGAAGAGGCCGACGTCGTCGTGTACTGGGACGTCGTCCCCCCAAAGGGCCAGGAGTGCGAGCCGATGGGGAAAGGCGTCTGCGCCGTCCGCCGGGTGTCATGAGCGGACCGGCCGCCGTCGTCACGATCGCCGGGCTGCTCACGCTCTGCGGCTGCGGTGTCCTCGCGACGCTCGGACACGCCCGTACACGGCGTGAGCTCGCCGGCACCCTCGCCCTCGCGCCGCTCGCGGGAATGGCCTGGGCGGGGATCGTCGGCGCGACCCTCACGGTGGTGGAATGGCGCCTCGGGCTCGTCGGCCTCGCCTTCCTGACGGTCGTGACGTGCGTCGTGGGCGGCGCACGCATGAGTCGCCGAGCAGTCCCGGCGCCCTCGCCCCTGCGGCCGCGCCGAACGACCTTCGACAAGGTGGTCGTCATCGGCGCGCTCACCGCGCTCGTCGTCGTGCTCGTCGACGCGATCTCCGTGTTCCGCATCAAGCCCCTCGCGGAGTACGACGGGTGGGCGATGTGGGGGATGAAGGCGCGGGCGCTCGCGACGCTCGGGGGTGCCGATCCCGCCCTCTTCGCGTCGCGCGCGTACGAGCGTCTCCACCTCGAGTATCCGCTGCTCCTCCCCTCGCTGCACGCGCTCCCGCTCCAAGCGGCGAGCGGGTTCGCAAGCAACACGGTGGTTCTCAGCTGCCTCGCGGTCGGGCTGGCCGGCCTCCTCGCGATCTGGGGCCTGCTCCGAGACCGGGTCCGGCCCTCGCTCCTCCTCGCCTTCGTCGCGGCGCTCGCCACCATGCCGGCATTCTTCGGCCAGCTCGCGACCGGCTACGCCGACGTTCCGGTGGCCATGTTCGTCGCAGCCGGCGCCGTGACCGCCGCGCGGTGGCTGCTGGACGACCGGCGCTCGTGGCTGGCGCTCGCGACGCTGTTCCTCGCTGCGGCGGCCCTCACGAAGAACGAAGGCCTGCTCTATGCGGCTGCGGTGTACACGGCCCTCGTCGCAGGCGCGGCCGGCCGACGGAAGGCAGCTGCGCTCTCGGCAGGCATCGTCGCGCTCGCCTACGCCCCGTGGCGTGCCTACGTCGCCGTCCACGACCTCGGAGCACCGGACTACAACCTCTCGTCCTCGTTCAACCTGCCCTGGGTGGCCGGGCGCCTCGATCGTGGGCCCGAGGCGGAGACGGTCTCCTCCGGCAGATGCTCGATCCCCACCAGTTCAGCGTCGTCCTGCTCCTCGCACTTCTCGCCGTCGTGCTCGCAATCGCCGTCGGGCCGCGGCGGCTGGGCGTGGTGACCGCCGGCTTCGCGGCCTTGTCGTTCGCAGGGCTGACGTGGATCTACATCCTTACTCCAAACGACGTCGCGTCTTTCCTGTCGACGAACGGCAACCGGATCGTCGTCTCGCTCGTCGTCGCACTCGGCGCTCTCGCGCCGCTGCTCGTCGAGGAGAGCGTGCAGCGACTCTCGCCGAGCCGAGCCGAGCTCACCCCGGACGCGCAGCCACCGGGATCTCTATGAGAGAGCGCGCAGGTAGCTCCAGCCCGAGCGAAGTCCGGCGGGCCGGATCACGGCCAGCGCGGCCGCGTACAGCATCGCCCCGCAGACGGCCGCCGGAGCAGGCGCGAGCAGGAGCCCCGGAGGGAGGAACGCGATGACGGCGAGGCCGGTGACGACGGCCGCCGCCGCCAGGAGCCCGGGCACGGCGAGCCGGGCGGCCCCCAGGATTCGCAGCACTGCCAGCAGGCCGACGCCGGTCGAGACGGCAAGCGCCGCCGCAAGGCCGTAGACGCCCACAGCGGCATCGCCGAGCCACGCCAGCGGCACGTTCACAGCGACGACGAGCAGAGCCGCCGCCGACAACGCTCGCCCTCGTCCGACCACGAACGCGAGCGGGAACGCGGCCACTACGCCGACGGTGACGAGCATCCACGGTGAGAGCGCGACCATGAGGCGTCCGAGCTCTCGCCCGACGTGGTCGCCGTACGTCCCGCCGAGCACGGCCTCGGCAAGCGAGCCGCCGGCCAGTGCCATCACTCCCGTCGTCGCGGCGACGGCGACGAACCCGATCCAAGCGGAGGACTCGACGTGTCGGGCAACTCGCGCCGGGTCGAGACCTGTTCGCGTGAGCGGCACCGAGGTCGCGAGCGCGAGCGCCGAGACGGTGATCGCGATCACGGCCGATCCGGCGAGATAGGCGTACCCGAGGCTCGTCACCGTGCCGACGCCCTCGTCGGCGGCCAGCGGGAGGCAGATGAGATAGATCGCCTGCAGGGACAGGGGGAACACGACGCCTACCGCAACCAGCCCGATCCGCGCCCAGAGGCCTCCGAGCTCGACCCGGGCGGCAGGCAACGACCTCGCACCCGATCGAAACCGAAACGCAAGACCGACGGCGGGCACGGCGACGCACACCGCGGCGTTGAGCGCGATGCCGTGCGCGACCGCCTCGATGCCGTCATCCCCGATCCGCACGATGATGAAGACGAGACCGATGATGCTCCCGGCGGCATAGCCGAAGGCAGCCGTCGCGTAGTCGTCGAGAGCAGCGAGGGCGCTGGCGGCCCACCCCGCGTAGAGCTGTCCGACGGCTGCCACGACGAGCCAGGGAAGCGTCGCAGCCGCGGTCGCGCGCGCAGCGCCCTCGTCGAAACCCGTAAGTGCACCCGCGAGCGCATTGTTGCCCAGCGTCGAGACGGCGAGGAGCGGTACCGCGACGAGCGCGAGCGAGAGCCCGTACGCCGCCGTCTCGGCCGGCAGCCGTCCGTCTCCGCGTGCCCGCGCGAGCGGGGGCAAGAGCACTGTCCGTGCCGCCGTCGCCGCCAACGCGAGGACGAGGAAGACCCCGTACGCAGCGAAGAACCCGTCCGTCTCGGCGGTGCGACCCAACCTCCGCGCGATGATCACTCCGACGACGGCGGCCAGCCCCTGCTGGACGGCGAGGCCCGCCGCTGTGACGGCGCCGCTCCCTAGAGAGCCCGAGGCGGACGACACGGTACGCTCCCTGCGCGTCACCGACGCGGAAGCGTACGCGGTATGCCCAACGACGATGCCCTGACCGTCTCCGAAGGCGGGAGCCCGGCGGCGATCGAGCCGAAGGCGACTCCGAGCGCCGCGTCGGCGTCTCCGGTCGACGATCGCCCTCCTGACCCGCTGGTCTCGGTCGTCGCACCCCTCTACAACGAGGTGACGAACGTCGGCGAGTTCCACCGGCGGCTCAGCGGCGCGCTGACGCCGCTCGGCCGCTACGAGATCGTCCTCGTCGACGACGGGTCGTCGGACGGCACGTGGGAAGCGATGCGCGAGCTCGCTGGGACGGACCCGCATCTTCGACTCCTCCGGCTCTCGCGGAACTTTGGACACCAGGTGGCACTGAGCGCGGGGCTCGAGCGCGCCCGCGGCGACGCGATCGTCTCGCTGGACGCGGATCTGCAGGACCCGCCGGAGCTGATCCCCGAGCTCGTCGAGCGCTGGCGCGAGGGAGCCGACGTCGTGTACGCCGTCCGCGCGCGGCGCGAGGGCGAGACGTGGTTCAAGCTGACCACCGCGAGCCTGTTCTACAAGCTCATCAACCGGATGAGCTCCGTCGACATGCCGGAGCAGGCAGGCGACTTCCGGCTCCTCTCGCGACGGGCGCTCGACGCCCTGATCAGGATGCCGGAGCGAGCGCGCTACCTGCGCGGAATGTCGAGCTGGATCGGCTTCCGCCAGTCAGAGGTCCAGTACTCGCGCGAAGCTCGGCACGCCGGGCGGACGAAGTACCCCCTCCGCCGGATGATCCGCTTCGCAGGCGACGCGGTCACGTCGTTCTCGACGACCCCGATCCGGCTCGTCGCAGGTCTCGGGTTCGTGTCGGTCGCGCTCTGTCTCGTCGCCCTCGCCTGGACGCTCTACGTCCGACTGTTCACGGACGAGACCGTCGCGGGCTGGACCTCCGTGATCGTCGTCGTGCTGTTTCTGGGAGGGGTCCAGCTCCTGAGCTTGGGAATCATCGGGCAGTACGTCGGCCGGATCTTCGACGAGGTCAAGGGCCGGCCGCTCTACTTCGTCGACGAGGTCATCGAGGACGGCGACCCGTAGGGCACGTCAGGGCACGGAAGCGGGACGGAGCCGGTAGGCCGCGAGCAGCTCCGCGGACGTGAGGGATCCGAGCTTCGGATCCGCGATCTTCCCTGCTCGTAGCCTGCGGCACTCGTACACGCCGGCTAGACGCCCGAGGACGAGCGGCTCGAGGGCTCCTGGTGCGCACGTCTTCGCAAGGGAGAGGTTGTCGTCGAAGTACGGCGGGAGCACGAGGTACGCGCCCCCCTCGGCACACTGCTGCCCGCTCGACGAGCGATCCAGGCCGACGAGGACGGGGAGCGCGAGGCCCGTCTCGAGATCGAGCCCGGCGACCGCCACGGTGCAGCCCGAGCGCTCGAGGTCCGCTACGCGTCGGACGAGGAGCGCGTGCTGCTGCTCCTCGTCGCTCCAGCGCTGGACCTCCGCTCGCGTCTCGGTCAGCGGGACGAAGGCGAAGAACACGAACAGCACGCCCGCCGCTCGAACGAGCTCGGGAAAGCGGGCGAGCGAGAGGCTGAGCGCGACCGCGAACAACGCGACCAGCGGGATGTAGTACCGGCTCACGGCGACACCCGACTGGGCCGCGAAGACGGTCGCGAGAGCGCCCGACGCGAGCGCGCCGAGAGCGAGCACGTCGACGCGTCGACGGTAGACCGCGGCGACCGCCGTGAGCACCAACGCAGCCACGAGCAGATAGCGCGACTGGAGCGGCATCGCTTCGTGCGACCAGTCGTAGAGAACGTGCAGCCCATGGACGATACCGGCTCCACCGTCGACCTTCGCCTCGTAGACGATGTCGCCGCGGATCGTGATGCGCGCCGTCTCGACGGCGACGTGGAGGAGCGGGAGGACGACGACGGCCCCGACGGCGCCGAGCGCGACCCGCCGGCCGGTCCCTCGACGGCTCCAGCTTCTGGCCTTCTCGCGGCTCCCGAAGAGCACGGCGGCGACGAGCGGGATCGCACACAGCGAGAGCTCCTTCTCGTAGACGCCCACGAGCCAGAACAGCGATCCCGCAACGGCCATGACTGCCGTCACGAACGGCCGCGGATCGTCCTCTGCGAGGAGCGCACGAGCCGCGAGGGCGAGCAGAGATCCCCCGAGCGCGAGCCCTCCCAGGAGCAGCGGCTCCTGGGGTCCGAACCAGGCGAAGTCCCGCGCGAACTTGGGCACGGCAATGACAGCGAACACCGGGATCCCCGCCAGGCAGGCGCGGATGACGGCCTCCCGCCGAGCGCGCGCCTGCGGGAGCAGAAGCCACGTCATCAGAGTTATCCCGACGACGAAGAGGAGGATGCGCACGACGTTCCAGGCGTTCGGCCCGACGAGGCCCCGTGGTGCGTCGAACGTGTTCCACTGGACGTAGTTCCAGAAGATCCATGCCGGCCGGAAGCGCTCCGGCTCGGGGTTCGAGAGGTGGAGGAGGTTCGAGACCTGGTCGGGCGAGCGCGAGATCGCGGCCCAGTCGTCGACGAGCGAGGGGCCGTCGATCGCGAACCGCGGCGAGACGAGCCAGATCGCGAGGGCCGACAGGCCGGCGACGACCAGCGCGAGCGGCCACGGGCGAGTCCCGCTCGACTCGGAAACCTGCCGCTGTATCGACGCCGGGGTCGCGACCTCCGGCGCGCTCGGCGCCGACGCCAGGCTCAATACGCGCCTCGTCTCGTGACAACCGCCGGGATCGTCTTGGCGATGATCGAGATGTCGAGCCAGATCGACCAGTTCTCGAGGTAGGTGAAGTCGAGCCGGACGAGGTCGTCGAAGCCGAGGCCCGAGCGACCCGAGATCTGCCAGAGCCCCGTCATCCCGGGGAGCACCGCGTAGCGTGCGCGGTGCCAGTCCTCGAGCAGGCGGTAGTCGCGGAGCGGCAGCGGACGAGGGCCGACGACGCTCATCTCGCCCTTGAGGACGTTCACGAGCTGCGGGATCTCGTCGAGCGAGAACCGGCGCAAGACCCTGCCGACGCGCGTGACGCGCGGATCGTCGCGGATCTTGAAGAGCACTTCGCCGGCCTCGTTCTCGGCCTCGAGCTCGGGCTGGCGCGACGCCGCACCGGCGACCATCGTGCGGAACTTGAGCATGCCGAACTCCCGCTCGCCAACGCCGACTCGTCGGTCGACGTAGAAGACCGGGCCGCGGGACTCGAGCTTGACGAGCGCGGCGATCAGCAGCCAGAGCGGGAGCCCGATCACGAGCACGAGCACGCTCAGGACGAGGTCGAACGTGCGCTTGACCGCCCAGTCCCAGCCCGTCAGCACGGGCGGACGCAGCTCGAAGAGCGGCGCCCCCTGACCGGGGATGTACTCGCCGCGCTGCACGAGGAGCTCGGTGGTGTGCGGTGCGAGGCGCACCTTGATGCCCTGGTGATGCGCCTGCTGGACGACCTCGAACACCTGCTGCTCGTCGAAGTCCGCCTCGGCGAGGATCACCTCGTCGGGACGCGCGCGCGCGAGGACGAGCGGCAGCTCGTCACGCGAGCCGAGCAGCCGCAGCCCCGGCACGGCCTCGGGGGCCACGACGCCCACGAACTCGTAGTCGAAGCCGCCCCGCGCCGCCGCGAGCGAGTGGCGCAGCCGCCCGAGGCTCTCCCCCTCTCCGACGAGCACGACGCGCCGGCGGATGCCCGCGGCGCGCATGACCTCGAGCGACGCCGACTCGTAGGCGGCGCGGAACAGCCCGATCGTGAGCGCGCAGGCGACGACCGAGGTCGGGATGAGCCCGGAGGTCGTGAAGTCGTAGCTCGTCCCGATCCCGAAGGCCAGCACGATGAGCGCGACGACGATGAGGCACGCGAGGATGCGTCCGATGCCGGGTCGGCGCTCCCGGTGGCGGTAGAGACCGGACTGCGCGAAGACGAGGACCGTGATCGGTGCGACGAACTTCAGCCACTCGGCAGGGCCCTCGCGCCAGAGGAGTCCCCAGAGGACGTCACCGTCGCCCGCGACGAGCTGGCGGACGACGAGCGCGAGGTAGATCCCGAGGGCGAGACCGACGACGTCGAGCACCACGAGCGCGGTCACCGAGAGCGCGCGCCGAACGATCGACAGGATCGGGCCGCGCGAGAGGACGTACAGCCGCGACGCGCGTACGTCGCGGTCGGTGGGACGCGGACTCGGGGCTGTGGCTCGCGCCGAGTCGGCCGGCGGTGCGACTTTGCCGGACACGCAGGAAGCTTAGAGCCGGGCCACGTCGTCCCACGAGACGAGCGGGCCGCCCCCGCGCTGCGCCGTCGCGAGCGCGTCGAGGTCGGTCGCCGTCGCTCGCCGGGCCAAGAGCGGAAGCAGCACGTCGACCAGCGCCCGCCGGCGGACGTCGAGGAGATCCGTGTCGTGGAAGTAGACGTGCACGAGCCGCGGAAGGGAGCGCCGCATCAGCGCTCGGGCGAGGTCGCCCAGGGAGTGGGTCGTCGGGATCACGCGCAGCGTGCTCCCCGACGGGAGGCCGATCCTGGCGGGCTCGGCGAGGGCCGCCCAGCGCTCGCCGGGCCCGAGGTACGGAGGTCTGCTCGCGCGCGGCGTGCAGTCGACGTAGCCGAGCTCGGCACAGGCCTCCGCGACCGCGTCGTCCGTGTACCAGCCGCCGCCGCAGAAGAGCGTCGGCGCGAGCCCGAGCTCCCGCATCCGCGCACCCTCGGCGCGCACGCGCTCGCCGGTACCGCCGCTCGTCGGCCGCGCGTGATCGGGTGCCGTCCAGTGCGTGTGGTGCCCGAGGGGCGCGCGCGCCGCAGCCTCGCGCGCTCGCGCCGACCACGTCGCTTCGTCCTCGCCGAACGCGGGATCCGCGGGGCGCATGAGCGCCGTCACCCGAAACCCACCGGGCCGGCGCCGCTGGAGCTGCGAGAAGCGCGACCAGACCGCCTCCTCGAGAGGTCGCTCCACGTGGCAGGAGGCGACCGCGTAGCGTTCTCGACTCACTGCGTGCCGACTGTATCGACACTCCGCCCGCCTCCTCCGTCCATCGGCCGAGCGCCGTGCTGACCACCGCTCGTCCGAGCCGGAGTCCGGTGATCGTCCTCCTCGGCGCCCTGCTCGTCGGCCTCGTGGCGGCGACGATCGCGGCGGCCCGGGCGGCAGACGACGCCACCTCCTCTCCGATCATGCCTCCCGGAGGCTGGGAGGCGGTGCTCGTCGCGAGCGGTGTCCTCTCGTTCGCGGTCTACGTCGGCCTCCTGCTCCTGCTGCGCCGTGGAGGCGCTCTCGTCCCGATCCTCGTGCTCGTCGCCTGCCTGCAGCTCGTCCCCCTCCTCGGACCGACGCTTCTCTCGCGCGATGCGTACACCTACTGGGCGTACGGGCGCGTCGGCGCGGTCTACGGCGCCAACCCGTACCAGGAGGCCCCGGCGCGCTGGCCCGACGATCCCGCGACCGTCAGCATGGGCGGCGCCTGGCGCGAGCAGCCGTCGCTCTACGGCCCGGTCTTCACCCTCGTCTCGGAAGCGGTGGCAGAGGTGGCAGGAGACTCTCCCTCGCGCGCGGCACTGGCCTTCCGGGGCGTGGCGGCGCTCTCGATCCTCGCGATCGTGGGTCTCGCCGCGCTCCTCGCCGCGAACCGCGCCTTCGCGGCTGCCTTCGTGGGCCTGAACCCGCTCGTCGCCCTCCACTTCGGCGGAGGAGGACACAACGACGCGCTCATGATCGCGCTCGTCCTCGGCGCCCTCGCACTCCACCGCAGCGGTCGCGAGGTGCTGGGCGGCGCCGCCTGGGCCCTCTCCGCGCTCGTGAAGTGGGTGTCGCTCGCGTTCCTCGCGCTCGTCGTGCTCGGCGAGCGTCGCGCGGGCGGACGGCGCGCTCTCGCCTGGAGCGCGCTCTGGCTCGTCGTGCTCGCCGTCGGCGCCACCGCGCTCTACGGCACGGCGTGGTTCGGCGCGGCTCGACGCCTGTCGGAGCAGGCACGCCGGACGGGCTCCCTCGGCCTCTCGGGCTGGCTCGGCGACCTCGGTCTCTCGCACCGTCCGACCGTCGTCGTGATCGGGCTCCTCACCGTCGTCGCGGCGACCTGGCTGGCAGCTCAGGCGTGGCGAGGGAAGGTGCGACTCGGACTCGCCGGGGTCCTGCTGGCCGCCCTCCAGGGCTGGCTCAACCCCTGGTACGCGCTCTGGGGTCTCGCGCTCGCCGCGCCGGAGGAGGACCGTACCGCTCAGGTGCTCGCCGTCGCCCTGTCCGCGTTCCTGCTCACGGACGCCCTCCCCCACCTCTAGCGCGCTCGGGCGTCGACACCCGCCACGGCGGTGCGTACCGTTCCCGGCTGATCGTGCGCCGACTGTCCCGCCATCCCTACGTCGTGCTCGCGCTCGCCGCAGGGCTGCCGCGGCTGGCGGCGCTCCTCTACGAGCGTGGACAGATCCTCGCCGCGTACACGGACAAGAGCGACGACTTCGCCCGCACGTTCCTCGACAGCGGGACGTACGGCTTCGTCCCGGGGATCCCCTCGGCCTACACGCAGCCTCTCTACGGCTTCTTCCTCATCCCCGTCTACTGGGTCGATCGCTCGTGGGCGACCGTGGGCGCCGCGCACGTCGCGGTCGCGATCGTGACCGCGTGGCTCGTCTACGCGATCGGTGCGCGAGTCGCCTCGCGGGGAGTCGCCCTCGGCGGAGCGCTACTCGCGACGCTCCACCCGTACCTCGTGTGGCACGACGTCCACCTGAACCGCGAGATCCTCGACCAGCTGCTCGCCGCGGCCGTCGTGCTCGTCGCGATCGTCGCCGCTGAGCGCGGTCGCTCGCTCTGGTGGGCGGCGGCGCTCGGCGCGGCGCTCGGCCTCGCGATCCTCGGCAACGCGCGCCTGATCCTGCTCCCCGTCGTGCTCGGGGTCTGGCTCATGGCGCGCCTCGGCTTCGCGCACCACGGGCTGGCCGCCGCGCTCGTCGTGGTCGCGGGCGCAGCGCTCGTGCTCACCCCGTGGGTCGTGCGCAACCGCGTCTCCGTCGGATGCTGGGCAGTGACGACCGACACCCGGGCTCTGTGGAAGGCCAACAACCTGAACACGTACGACGTGCTCGCCCGCGGAGGGTGGATCGACGACGTGCCCCCGTACCCGGGTGCTCCTCCGAGCCCGCAGGACGCGGGAGCGATCTACCGGAAGCGCGGCGAGATCGTGAAGGTCGACGAGTGCGCGCAGATGGACTTCTTCCGCGACAAGGTCGTGGAGTTCTGGCGCGAGCATCCCGGCGAGAAGCTCCGGCTCGCGGGCCAGTCGGTACGCCTGCTCTGGCAGCCGACCGTCCTCGAGACGGAGGGTCGCGCCGGTGCCGGGACCTGGAGGGACACGGCGCGGAGTGTGGTCGAGCCGGCCTTCATGATCGTGCTGTACGCCTTCGCGATCGTCGGCCTCGTCGTCCTTCCCCGCAGCTTCGTGGGGCTCGTCCTCGTGCTGCTCGCCTACCAGACCTCGGTCGCGATGCTCTTCGCCGGCGCGACGCGCTACCGGGTGCCGTGGGACTTCCTCATCGCGATCCTGGCCGCCGCCGGGATCGGCGCGGCGTGGAGCCGGCTCGCGGAGCGGCGGCGCTACGCGGCAGCCGCCGGCTCCGACACGGCCGCGTAGAGCGCCTCGATCCGACCGACGCAGCGCTCGGGCGTGAACTCCGCGAGCGCCCGCTCGCGACCGGCGCTGCCCATGGAGGCCGCGCGCGGGAGGTCGCCCGCGAGCGCCACGATCGCCTCCGCGAGCGCCTCGGCGTCCGCCGGCTCGACCACCAGACCCGTGCGACCGTCCTCGACGATCTCCGGAAGGCCGCCGACCGCGCTCGCGATCACGGGCCGCGCCCGCTCCATCGCCTCGAGCGCGACCATGCCGAAGCCCTCTCCCAGCGAGGGCACGACGACGATCGCCGACGTCTCGATCGCCCGCTCGACGGGCGAGACGAAGCCGAGGAAGCGGACCGCGTCGGCGATCCCGAGCTCACCCGCGTAGGCCTTGAGCGCGGGCTCGAGCGGCCCTCGCCCCGCGAGCTCGAGCGCCACAGCGGGCACGCGGGCGCGTGCCTGCGCGAGCGCGCGGAGGAGGACGAGGTGGCCCTTGATCGGGATGAGGCGGCCGACGCACAGGAGTGTGGGCTCCGATCCTGCGTACGGAGCGGCGGAACCGGTCGGCGCGATCCCGTAGTGGACGATCTCGAACGCGTCCTCGTCGAAGCCCTCCGTCTCGGCGAGGTAGTGCGCGAGCCCCCGGGAGATCGCGATGTGGACGTGGGCGAGCGAGCCGACGGAGCGGTCCGCGAACCCGAACCAGCGGCCCTCGCGGAACTCGTTGAAGCCGTGCTTCGTGGAGAGCCGGAGCGGGACGCGGGTGAGCGAGCCGGCCAGCTGGCCGTAGACGTCGGCGTGAACCAGGTGCGTGTGCAGGATCCGCGGCCGCACGCGCGCGAGGTACGTGACGACCTCGCCGAACGCCATCGGATCGACGTCCGCGCGGAGGCGGACGTCGTCGAGCGGGACGCCGCGGGCCCGGAGCTCGGCGGCGAACTCCCACGCACCGGGCTCGTCCTCGTGGAGCATGAGGAAGCGGACGTCGTGGCCCCGCTCGCGAAGGTCGGGGAGCAGCTGGAGGAGGTGCGCCTCGGAGCCGGAGATCCCGGCCACCTTCTGGGTGTGGAGGACGACGCCGTCGGTCATGGGAGCCCCGCCGCGTCGAGGATGCCACGCGCCCACGACTGCACCGAGTGGCCCGCCTCGACCCGCCCGCGGAGGCGTCTGCCGAGCGCGGCCCGCTCCCCGACGCCGAGTGCGGCCAGCTCCCTGATCCGCTCGGCGAGCGCTCGGGGGTCGAAGCGCGGGAAGCGCTGCTCCGGATCGAGCAGCTCGTCGAAGATCGGGTTGGAGGCGAGGACGGGGAGACACGCGGCGGCGGCCTCGTACACGACCTTGTCGGGGGCGCCGGCGCGCATGTTGTTGACGAGGGCGTCGCTCGCGGCGAAGAGCGCGGGGATCTCGGCTCGCGGGACGGCATCGCCGAGCGTGACGCGCCCCTCCAGCCCGAGCTCGGCCACCAGCTCCTCGAGCTCGCGGCGATGGAACCGCTCGTCCTCGGAGAGCGACGGACCGTGGACGCGGAGCTCGACGTCCTGCTCGCTCGCCGCGAGCGCGGCGAGGACGACGTCGAGGCCCTTCGCCGTCGAGTAGCGGCCGAGCGCGAGCAGGCGCACGCCCGGCCCCTCGCGGGGTGGCGAGCACGGGAACTCGGCGAGGTCGATGCCGTGCCCGATGGCGCGAAGCTTCGGCGACGGGAGCGGAAAGGAGCGGGCGTCCACGCTCGTGACCGCGGTCGAGACCCGCTCCGCGGCCCTCAGGAGCCGGCTCGCGCGCCAGTGCGTGAACCAGAGGACGAGGGGGATTCGCAGCGGCCGCACGAGCGGGGCGGCGAGCACGGCGTAGATCGGGCACATGTGGGCGACGACCGCGCCGCCCCGGAGCCCGCGAAGCTCGCGCGCGAGCGCCGTCTCGAAGCGCACGCCGCGCCCGGCCTTGCGACCGGCCCGGAAGGTGCGGACCCGGCAGTTCGAGGGGAGGACGCCGGCGACCGCGCCGTCGGCGAGGACGACGAGCTCGTCCACGAGCTCGGTGAGCGCCCGCAGCTTCGGCAAGGTGGCGGCCAGGGCCGGATGGTCCGGATCGACCTGCTGGGTGATGAAGACCATCTTTGCCATCAGAAGAAGTCGAAGTCGCCGAGCGTGAAGTGCCAGGCCTCGGGGTGTTCGTCGATGTGTGCGCTCTCGTGCAGCGCCTTGCCGATGAAGCGGAGCGTCTTGTTCGTCGGGGCGAAGCCCGCTCGAGCGAGCGCCCGTCTCTGAGCGGGTGCCCGCGGGGGCAGGAGCACGAGCGCGTCGGCGCCTCCTCTCACCTCGGCCACGGCCCGCGAGAGCAGCGCACGGGCCGCGCCGCCGTCCTCGGGCGCGGTCACGAGATCGGCGAGGAAGCCGGCGGAGACGCCGTGCTTGAACGTGTGACCGACGACGGTGACGCCGGCGAGCTCGTCGCCACGGTGGGCCGCGAAGCAGCGGTAGTCGCGCGGCGAGTCGAGGTAGCGCCAGTTGAAGTACTCGGCGTCGCGCACGAAGTGGCTTCCGTAGCCGGCTGCCGCGCGCCGGCCGAGCTCGTCGAGCTCCGGGCCGAAGCGATCCACGCTGCGGACCTCGAGCCCGCGGATCGTGCGCGACGCAGCCTCCGGCCGCCGGAGGCCACCCCGCTCGCCGGGGCGACCGAGCGCGTAGCGGACGACCGCGGACGCGCGCAGCGGTCGTGCCCAGAGCCGGAGTCGCGGCAGGTCGGTCCAGCCGAGACGCGTCAGGAAGATCGGGTACGAGTTCGCGTTCGGGAAGGTGACGGTGAGCGGCGAGCCGGCCGCTGCCGCGGCGGCCTCGTTCTCGCGCTCGAGCGTCGAGAACACGCCCTGGCCGCGGTAACGGGCATCCGTGGCCACGTTGACCGGGATGGCGAGCCGCGTCTCCCTCCCCTCGAGCCGCGTGCGGAAGAAGCTCATCGCGGCGACGCCGACCACGTCGCCGTCGTCGACAGCGAGCGAGACGATCCCCTCTCCGGCCGGGTTCCGCTCGAACCACCAGGCGAACTCCTCGTCGGAGAGCTGCGTCGTCCCGACGCGGGCGAGGAGATCGACGAGCGCGGCTCGGCGGGCGGAGGTGTACCGCTCCGTCCGGAAGCTCACCGGGAGGCCGTGCCGAGGAGGCTGTTGAATGCACGCCGCGCGTACGTCCCCGGAACGGTGTCCTTCATCGAGATCAGGTCACAGGCGCCGGCGAGCACGAGCTCGAACGTGCGCGCCGGGTACGGCTCGATGTTGTAGCGGCGGAGGCGGTAGCGATCCGTCCCCGGCCCGTTCGCGCCGGACACCGACGTGAACGCGAGCTTGTAGCCGGCTTGCTGCACGAGGCTCGCGTGCTCGGGCCGGTAGTCGGCGAGGGAGCCCTTGACGAAGGCGTACGCCTCCACCTCGCGCCCGAGCCGCTCCTCGAGCCGGAGCTTCGAGAGCGCGATCTCGCGCGCCGCCTCGGCCGGCCCCAGCTCGGAGACGGGGCGGTGCCCGATCCCGTGCGACTCGACCCGGATGCCGCCGGCCTCGAGGGCGGCGAGCTCGTCCCACACGACCGTCTCGTTGCGGATGCCGAGCGCCCGGAGCGGCTCCTCGTGCGGCAGCGGCCGGCGCCCGTCGAGGTAGCCGATCGGGACGAAGACGACCGCCGGATAGCGGTGCCGGCGCAAGATCGGGAGCGCGTTCTCGAGGTTGTCGCGGTAGCCGTCGTCGAAGGTGATGAGCACGGCGCCGGCGGGGAGGGGCGCCGCGCCGAGGTAGTGGTCGCGCACGGCGTCGAGCGACACGGGGACGTACCCGAGGGGGCCGAGCAGCTCCATCTGCTCCGCAAACACGGCGGTCGGAACCGTCGTCGGGTTCGGCCACTGGTCGTTGACCTTGTGGTACATGAGCACCCGCAGCGTGCGCTCTCCGGCGCCGTCGACGCCGCCGAGCCCGGCCACGGTCTCCCCGAGCGCCCGGTAGACGCCGTTCTTGAGCAGCTGCTTCGCCCGATCCGCCCGCACGAGCGTGAGTGTAGGCATCGGCTCTGCGACGATCGCCCCGTGCGCCCTCCCACCGGTCCCGGAAGGCGCCCGGCGCGAGCGGTGAGCGCGCGCGCCGCGCTCGACCTCGTCCGCCTCCTCGAGGAGGCGGAGATCGCCGTCTGGCTGGCCTCTCCTCAGCTCGTTGGGCGACGCGCAGGCGCTCTGCAGTCGCTTCGGGCTCGCCGTGGCGCAGGAGTACGGACGTCCTCGCGGGAGGTACGCGCCGCGCGAACGCGCTACCGAACGACGCGCTCGACGAGCTCGCGAACCTGGCGGGCGTACTCCTCCGGGGTCGCGAGCCACGGCTCGACGGCGACGCGGGCGGCGGCTCCGAGCCGCTCGGCGAGCGCGGGCTCGGAGAGCACTCGGACGAGCGCATCCGCGAGCGCGCCGGCGTCGCCGGGCGGGACGAGGATCCCGGTCTTCTCGTCCTCGACGAGGTCCGGAATCCCGCCCACACGGCTTGCCACGAGTCCGCGGCCGCGGCAGAAAGCCTCGACCACTACTCGTCCGAGCCCCTCCGAGCGCGAGGGGAGCACGAGCAGGGTGGCCTCGTCCATAGCCCGCGCGACCTCGCCCGTGGTCAGCGACTCGGTCCAGCGCGTCCGTCCGGGCAGCTCGGCGACGAGCCGTGCCGGAACGTCCTGCATCGTGCCCGTGCCGACGACGTGCAGGGTGGCGTCGGGAATCCGGGAAGCAGCGAGCCGCCAGGCGTCCGCGAGCACGTCCACCGCCTTGTAGCGCTCGAGGACGCCGACGAAGAGCACGGCCGGCCGCTCCGGGAGCGGCGCGGGCGGGACGTCGAGAAACGGCTCGAGATCCATGAACGCCGCGAACTCGGCGGTCGGCTCGACGCCGACCCCGCGGACGAGCCCCGACGTGTAGGCCGAGATCGTCCGCACGCCGTCCGCGCGGCGGAGCCCGAGCCGGGCGAGCGCGTCCGCGAGCGGCGCGAGCGCCTTGCGCGAGGGCGCGCCGTAGAGCCGCGTCGGGGCGGCGGGATCGCCGTGGACGTCGGCGATGACCTTCGTCGGCACGCGCCCGAGCGCCCGCCCGAGCACGGTGAGCGCCGTCTCCTGCGCGCCCTGGGCGAGGACTGCGTCCGGGCGGAACGCGCGCAGCTCGCGGGCGACGCGAAACGGGAGCAGCGCGTAGAAGGCGGGGCCGTCGAGAACCGGTAGCCCGGGGACGAGGCGGAAGCGCGGGTCGACGTCGCGGCCGCCCGCGGCTGTCGCGAGCACGCGCAGGTCGAGCTCGGCCGAGAGCGCGTCGAACTTCGCGGCGAGTGACGGCGAGAGCGGCATCGCGTACCGCGTGCGCCCGACCAGGAGGAGTCTCCGCCTCACGCCGCGATCGCGTTCTCGAGCGCACGCTCGATCGCGGAGAAGACGGCCTCCTCCGTATGCCCCGCGACCGTGGCCGGCGCCGCCGCCGACAGCTGCGAGCGCAGCTCGGGATCGGAGAGGAGGCGCGAGATCGCCGCCGCCAGCGCCACGGGATCGCCGGGCGGGACGAGGAGTCCGTTGACCCCGTCCCGCACGACCTCGGGCACCCCGCCGACCGCCGTCGCGATCACCGGGCAGCCGACCGCGAGGGCCTCGACGACGGTGTGCGGGAAGTTCTCCCACGCGGACGAGAGCACGGACGCGTCGGCCGCGCCGAAGAGCCGCAGCACCGCATCGCGCGGGACGCCGCCGAGGAAGCGGACCCGGTCCTCGAGGCCGAGCTCGCGTGCCCGGGCCTCGAGCCTCGCCCGCTCCGGCCCCTCCCCCGCGACGGCGAGCGTGACGCCGGGGACGGCGGCGACCGCCTCGAGCGCGACGCCGAGCGCCTTCTGGGGGCCGAGCCTGCCGGCGAACGCGAGCAGCGGCCGCGGCCCGGCGAGCCCGAGCTCGTCTCGGAGCTCGTCCCGCGGGGACAAGGGTGGGACGTCCGGGGCGGGGTTGGGGAGCACGGAGACCCGAGCGGGGTCGAGCCCCCAGCGAAGCGCGATGCCCCGCAGGTAGGCGCTCGGACAGAAGACCTGGCGTGAGCCGCGGAGCGCGGCGTTCCGGGTCGCGCGCAAGGCGCGCCACCTCGCACCGCCGACGTGCTGGAACTCGTCGAGGGTGCCCGCGTAGCGGCCGCTGCGGACCGCGCGCTCGAACACCTCGTCGGAGACGAGCTTCACGACGAGCGGGCGGCGAGCGAGCCGCGTCCCGAGCGCTGCCCGGCGCACCATGCTCGTCGCGTACACGACGTCCGCCCGCCTCCCGCACTCGCGCACGAGGAGCGCCGCGCGCACGTGCCGGGCCGGTGAGCGCCGGGACGCCCACTGCACCGGGTACGCGCGCGCCGCCGGCTCCGTGTCCGCCGTCGTCACGACCTCCACCGTGTGGCCACGCCCGACCAGGAACTCCGCGAGCGCGGGAGCGTGACTCGCGGGCCCGCCCGGATCCGGCGGCCAGATCCCGGACACGACGACGACTCTCACGGCTGGAGCGCCGTCCCGCCGGCCCGGCCGGAGGCTGCCACCTCGTCGCGGAGTCGGGCGAGCACCACGAGCCAGGCGCCCGCGAACGCGACGGTGGCGACGAGGACCCCGACCGCCGCTCCCGTCGACCCCCACTCCGACCCGAGCACCGCGACGAGGGGGATGGCGACGAGTGCCTCGATCCCATGGGTGACGATCCGAAGCTTGGGACGTCCGATCGTGACGGGCAGCGACTTCGTCCAGCCCATGACGAAGAGGATCGCCGCCGCGAGCAGGACGATTCGGGCGGCAGCGACGGCGCCCGTGTACTCGCTTCCGAAGACGGTCTCCACGAGCCAGGGCATCGCGAGGAAGAACGCCGGGACCGCGATCAGCATGAGCAGCCCGGCCCACTTGGAGTAGGCACGCACGCCGGCGAGCACCTGCGAGCGCTCTCCCCGCTCCCAGTCGCGAGTCTGCTCGGTCAGCAGGACGAGCCGCGCCGGCGAGCTCGCCGCCGCGAGGCCTGTCTGCGGCGTCTGCGCGATGCGGAACAGTCCGACCTGGGTCGGCCCTGCCACCACCCCGAGGACGAGCGGCACGAGCGTCGTGCGCAGCGAGATGACTCCTGTCGCGACGCTCGACTGGAACACGAACGAGCGGATGCCGCGCGCATCCTCGCCGAGCCTCCGGGAGGGGGCGGGCGGGAAGCGGCGGAGCGCGGTCACGCCGACCGCCGAGACGGCGAGCGTCGCAACGAGCTGGGCGACGACGATCGCGACGAGCGCCTGGGTCACGCCGAGCGGGGCGGCGACCACGACGGCGAGCAGGCGGAGCGCCGCCGAGCCCGCCTGGTAGCCGCCCCGCAGGTCGTACCGGCCGTGGAGGAGCAGAGCGGTCGCGCCCACGTTCTCAGGTGCCTGGACGAGGGGAAGGAGCGCCGCCGCCAGGAGCGCCTGCCCGACGCCGGCGGCATCGAAGAGCTCGTCGGCGAACGGGGCGAGCGCGACGAGGATGAGGGTCGCGAGCAGGCCACCGGCGAGCTTCAGGAGCAGCATCTGTCGGAACAGGCGGCGGAGGCGGCCCCAGTCCTTCGCCTCCACGTAGCGGAAGCCGTACTTGGTCAGCGACTCCTCGACGGTGAGATCGAGCAGCACCTGGAAGAAGCCGACCGCGGCGAGAGCCGTCGCGAAGACGCCGAAGTCGTCGAGCCCGAGGACCCGGGCGGCGACGACCGTGCCGAGGATGCCGCATGCGACCGCGACGTAGATCCACGCAGCCGTCGCCGACCGGCGCCGGAGAACCCGGGAGGACATCGGGGAGTCAGTCTAGGAGCCGGAGCCGGACTCCATGCGGCGACCATGCGCCGCCTGGTCCCGCGAGGACGCCCCTATAGTGGCCACGTGGCGACGCGGGCGCTCGAGAGGACGGACGCCTCTCCGCGTCTTCGCGACCTCGTCGACCGCCAGGCCGCCGGAGCGCTCGTCCTCGCCGGGGCGATTCCCTTCCTCTTCCTCCACGAGCGCTTCCAGCCGGAGGTCACGCTCACCGCCGGCTCGACCGCAGTCGACATCCGCACCGCCGACCTCGCGCTGCTCGCCGTCGTTGCCGCGGCGCTCGTCGCCGCCGTCCGGCTCGGCGTCTCGCGCCTGTCCAGCGCCGCGATTCTGTGGGCCTCTGGCGCGTCCCTCCTCGCCTGGCTCGCGTTCGAGACGCTCCGCCCCGCCTCGCTCGACGACGCTCGCTTCGACGACCACCTCGTGAGCTTCCTCAAGCTCGTCGAGTACGCGCTGCTCGCGGTCTCGGTTCCCCTCCTCGTCCGCCGCGTCCGCGACCTGACCCTCGTGCTCGGAGCGGTCGTCGTCTGGAGCGCGATCGCAACCGCCGTCGCGCTCCTCCAGCTCGGCGGGCTGGACGTCTTCGCGGCCTCCACCGCGGGCTGGCGCTATCCCTCCTTCCTGGGACGCCACGATCTCGCCGCGCTCTCTGCGCTCGCCGCGAGCCTCGCCGCCGCGGGAATCGTGGTCGGACGTGCACGTCGTCCGGCGGGACGGCTGTTCGCCTTCGCCCTCGGCGCGGGGCTCCTGGGGCTCGTCCTCGCCGGCTCGGTCGCCGCCGCGGGAGGGTTCCTCGTCGGCGCTGCCGGGCTCTGGCTCGTCGCACGGGTTCGGTTCAGGCCGTCTCGCCGGCAGGTCCTGGCTCTCGCTGCGCTCGTCGCCGCCGTCCTGCTCGGGGTGACGGCGGCCCGCAGCGCGGCGCTCGAGGACTTCCTCCGCTTCGTGGGTCTCCACGGGAACGAGTCCGCGCAGGGCGTCGAGAGCTACTCGCAGCGCACGGTGCTCGCGTACATCGGCCTGCGCATCTTCCAGGATCACCCGGCGCTCGGCGCCGGCTGGCAGCGCTCGGCGACGCCGGACGTCTTCGAGCCGTACGTCCCGGACGCACGCGCGCGGTTTCCCGACGTCGTCGACCTCGCCTTCCCCGCGGAAGGTCGCGAGTGGGGCGTCCAGAACCTCTACATCCAGATGCTCGCCGACGCCGGGATCGTCGGTCTCGCCCTGCTCCTGCTCGTCGGCGCCGCCGGGCTCGTGCTCGCGGTGCGGACCGCCGCCCGGGCGCCTGCGGCCTGGGCCGCCGGCGCCGGGCTCCTCGTCGTCTGCGCGCTCCTGACCCTCGCCGGTGAGTGGGCGTCGCTGGGGATCGTGCCCGGCATCCCGCTCCAGGCGGCGACCTGCCTCCTGCTCGGCCTCGCCGCTGCCGGTGTCGCCGCTGCCTCGGAGGAGGGAGATGGCTGACCCGCGGCTCGACCCGCCCCGGTCGATGCCGACCTACGCCGTTCGCGCGCCCCTCGTCCGCTGGCTGCGCGAGCAGGCGGAGGACGCGCACGCCGCGCTCGGGCGCTACCGCGTGCTCGACGTGGGCTGCGGGCAGAAGCCGTACGAGCCGCTCTTCGCGGCGTTCGCCGACGCCTACGTCGGGGTCGACCCCGTCGACAACCCGCGGGCGGAGCTGAAGGGGTCGGTGGAGGAGCTGCCGGTCGAGGACGCGTGCTTCGACGTCGTCCTCTGCAACCAGGTGCTCGAGCACTGCGAGGACCCGGCGACGGCGGTCTCGGAGCTCCACCGGGTGACTGCACCGGGCGGGCGGGTCCTCGCCTCGACGCACGGCGTCATGGCGTACCACCCCTCGCCGACCGACTACTGGCGCTGGACGCACGCGGGCCTCGAGAAGCTCTTCGCGGAAAACGGCGCGTGGGCGTCGGTTAGGGTGACGCCGGCCTCCGGTACGACCGCCTGCCTCGGGATGCTCTTCGCCATGTACCTCGACCTCGGGTTCCGCCGCCTCGGGCTCGGCCTGCTCGCGCGGCCGCTCGTCGCCGGCGTCAACGCGCTCGCGGAGGCGGTCGACAACCGCTCGCCGCGGCTTCGCGAGCCGGGTCCCGGAGCGCTGTTCGCGAACTACCACGTCGTCGCCGAGGCGCCCAAATGAGGGCGCTCGTCACGGGCGGCGGCGGCTTCATCGGCTCGAACCTCGTGCGCGCGCTGCTCGCGCGCGGGGACGACGTCCGGGTCCTCGACAACTTCTCGACCGGGAGCCGCGCGAACCTCGCCGGGCTCGAGCACGACGTCGACCTCGTGGAGGGGGATCTCCGCTCGTACGAGCGAGTGCACGCGGCCGTCAGGGGCGCGGAGCTCGTGTTCCACCAGGGCGCCCTCCCCTCGGTGCCGCGCTCGGTCCAGGATCCGCTGACGACGACGGCCGTGAACGTGGAGGGAACCCTCAACGTCCTCCTCGCCGCCCGCGACGAGGGCGTGCGCCGGATCGTCAACGCGTCGTCGTCCTCGGTCTACGGGAACACGGGCGCGCTCCCGCGCGTCGAGGCCCAGGCCCCGGATCCGATCTCGCCGTACGCCGTGGCCAAGCTCGCGGCCGAGCGCTTCTGCACGAGCTTCAGCCGCGTGTACGGCATGGAGATCGTCTCGCTCCGCTACTTCAACGTCTTCGGCCCGCGTCAGGACCCGACCTCGCAGTATTCCGCGGTCGTCCCGCGCTTCATCCGCGCGATCGCCGAGGGCGAGGCCGTGACCGTCTACGGGGACGGCGAGCAGTCGCGCGACTTCACCTACGTCGACAACGTCGTCTCCGCGAACCTGCTCGCGGCGGACGCGGCCGGGGTGAGCGGCGAGATCCTCAACGTCGCGAGCGGGGCGTCGGTCACCGTGAACGCGCTCGCGGACACCGTCGGCGCCCTTCTCGAGAGGCCGGTCGAGAGGGCGTACGAGCCGGCCCGGGAAGCCGACGTGCGCGCGTCGTGGGCGGATCTCGGCGAGGCACGGCGCCTCCTCGGCTACGAGCCGCGTGTCCCGTTCGAGGACGGCCTCCGGCGGACGGCCGACTACCTGCTCGGAAAGGAGTGACCATGGGACACGCTTTCGGCTCGATCGACGAGCTCGGCGACAACTACGGCTTCCGGAAGGTGCGCCGCGCGCTCGGCGTGACCGCGTTCGGGGTGAACGCGATCGTCTACCCGCCGGGGTACGAGGGGTTCCACCACTACCACGACACCCAGGACGAGCTGTACTTCGTCCACGCGGGCGAGGCGCGGGTCGAGGTCGAGGGCGAGGAGCGGATCCTCGGTCGCGGCGGCCTCGTCCACGTCGAGTCCACGACGCCGCGCAAGGTCTCGAACGCGAGTGCCACGGAGGATCTCGTCATCCTCGTGGTCGGCGGGAAGGGCGGCTACGTCGAGCGCGACGGGCACATGGTGGACGAGGCCGACCTCGCCCGCCGCGCCTCGTTCGGGAGCTCCGGCACTACGGCCTGACGGCGCTGAAGACGAGGTCGCGGGCGAGGAGCCGCGCGTGCAGCCGGCGATAGCGGCCGCCGACGTAGCTCAGGCGAACGCCCTCGAAGCCTGCGAGGAGCCCGCGGAGCGCAGCCGGAGAGAACATGCGCAGGTGGGTCGGGTCGTCCTCCGGGGGGCGGCCGCGGAGGAAGCGCAGGCGGCTCTGGAGGCGGTAGGCATTCGGCACGGAGCCGACGACGACGCCGCCCGGACGCAGCACGCGAGCGATCTCCGCGACGAGGGCGTCCGGGAACCGGAGGTGCTCGAGGAGCTCCCCGACGACGACCGCGTCGAAGCTCCCGTCGTCGAACGGCAGCGGCTCCTCCACGTTCGCCTGCACGGGCTCGATCCCGAGCGAGGCCGCCTTCTCCAGCGCGGCCGGGTCGACGTCCACCCCGACGACCGAGTTGCCCTCGAGGAAGTGGCGGGTCAGCGCGCCCGAGCGGCAGCCGAGGTCGAGAACGCGCTTCCCCTGCCCGATCGCCGCCCGGAACAGGGGGATGCGCTCGGGGACGAAGACGAAGTCGCCCTCGGCGCGGCGCTCCCGGTGGTGCTCTTCGTAGCGGTCGCCGAGCGAGCTCACGCGGGGCCGGGGGCCGCCTCGTGCCCGAGCGAGGCGATCGTCCGGCGCAGACCGTCCTCGAGCGCGATCTCCGGCTCCCAGCCGAGAATCTGCTTCGCCCGCGTGATGTCCGGCTGGCGCACCTGCGGGTCGTCGACCGGCAGCGCCTCGTACACGATCTCGCTCGTCGAGCCCGTGAGGCGGATGATCGTCTCCGCGAGCTCGAGCAGCGTCTTCTCGTCGGGGTTGCCCAGGTTCACGGGCAGGTGCTCGCGCGACTCGGCGAGCAGGACGATCCCGCGGATGAGGTCGTCGACGTAGCAGAAGCTCCGCGTCTGCGAGCCGTCCCCGAAGACCGTCACCGGCTTTCCGCCGAGGGCCTGCCGGAGGAAGGTCGGGATCGCGCGTCCGTCGTACGCGCGCATCCTCGGGCCGTAGGTGTTGAAGATGCGAACGATCGCCGTGTCTACCCCCTGCTGGCGGTGGTACGCCATGGTCAGCGCCTCGGCGTAGCGCTTCGCCTCGTCGTACACCCCGCGCGGCCCGATCGGGTTCACGTTGCCCCAGTACGTCTCCGGCTGGGGGTGCACCTCCGGGTCGCCGTAGACCTCGCTCGTCGACGCGAGCAGGAAGCGCGCCCGCTTCCACTTCGCGAGACCGAGGGCGTGATGGGTGCCGTGCGAGCCCGTCTTCAGCGAGTGGAGCGGCATGCGCAGGTAGTCGACCGGGCTCGCGAGCGCGGCGAGGTGGTAGACGAAGTCGACCGGCTCCTCGAGGTGGAGCGGCTCGATGACGTCGTGGTTCACGAACGTGAAGGCGTCGTCTCGCAGGTGGTCGATGTTCTCGAGCGTCGAGACGACGAGGTTGTCGACGCAGATCACTCGGTGACCGCGCTGCAGGAGCCCCTCGCAGAGATGGGAGCCGAGGAAGCCGGCGCCGCCGGTGACGAGTGAGGTGGGCATGGGGTCGATGCTAGCCGGGCGCACCCCGCGCCGGCTCTCGCCTCATACGACGCGCGCGCCGGGGCTCCTCCGGCCGTCCTCGCGGCGGCCGGACTGGTCAGCGGAGGTCCTTGTTCGCCTCCATGTCGAACCACATGGCGAAGAGGGTCATCTGCAGGCCGGCGATGAGGAGCACAGCCACGAGCACGATCGTCGCCGGGGTGATCGCGTTCCCCGCGATCCGCAGGACGAGCTCTACGAGCCCGAGCAGGAAGCCGACGCCGAGCATCAAGAGCCCGAAGACGTAGAAGAAGACGAGCGGGTGGAAGTCGCGGATCACGTACTTCTGGCCCATCCGCCACCAGAACGCCTTGAGCAGGAGCCAGGAGATGCGCGGGACGACCGAGCGCAACCTGATCCCCGAGCGCTCGCCGACGTCGTAGATCGGGCGGGACGGCACGTCGCGCACACGGGCGTCCTGCACGTTCAGGTGGACGAGCAGGTCGTTCGGGAAGCCGTAGCGCGGGTACAGGCGGCCGAGGTCGAGCCGCTCGAGCGCCCCGTGCGAGATCGCCGTGTACCCCGCCTGCGAGTCGGCGACGTGCCAGTAGCCGGACGCGATCTTCGTGAGCAGCGAGAGCACGGCGTTCCCGAGGTAGCGCGTCCTCGGGATGATCTTCCACGCCTCGCCGGAGAAGAGGCGGTTCGCCTTCGCGTACTCGACTTCGCCGCGGGCGACCGGCTCGGCCAAGGCGCGCAGCTCCTCCGGGTCCATCTGGTTGTCGGCCGCCATCACGCACGTGACGTCGACTCCCTCCTCTCGAGCGCGCTCGTACCCGGTCGCGATCGCCGCCCCCACGCCCCGGTTGCGGTCGTGTCGGAGGAGGTGCACGCGCGGGTCGCCGACCGCCTCCACCTGTGCGACGGTGCCGTCGCGAGAGGCGTCGTCGACGAGGATGATCCGATCGACGAACTCGGGGATTCCGCGAACCGTCTCGCCGACGAGCCGTTCCTCGTCGAACGCGGGCACGACGACCGCGACCCGCTTTCCTGCGAGCATCAGGAGGGCGCCGCTGCCGCCCTGCGCCGCCGCGCGACGATCGGATCGGCGAGGAGCGCGGCGATGGCGCCGACGATGAGGCCGAGGAGGGCACCCACGACGAGGGACGTGCGGCTCGAACGCGCCGTCGTCTTGCCCGCCGCCGCCGGCTCGACGACCTTGCTCTTCTCGACGTTGTCCGCGAGGTTGCGCAGCTGGCTGATCTGGTAGAGCCTGTCCTGGAGCGAGGCCCGCCTCGAGTCCGCCGTCGTGATCACCAGGTTCAGGTTCGACGTCACGAGCAGGCGCTGGTCGAGAGGGAGCGAGCGATCCGCGATGACCGCGGCCTGCTGCTCCTGCGCCGACCGGATCCGGGCGTTGACCTCTTCGAGCTGCGCCTCGGCAGTCGTGACCTGCTCGTCGAGGAGGGCGACCTTCTCGACGACGTACGACGAGACGCGCTGGGTGACACGGGTCGCGAGGGCGGCAGCCGCCAGCTCGACCTTCCGCTTCCCCTCACCCTTGACCGCGATCTCAATCAGCGGGTTGATGCCACGGAGCTGACCGGCCGCCGCCACCTCGCGCGTCGAGATCGACGAGCGGAGCTTTGGCACGGGGATGCCGCTCGCTTCCGACGCGGCCTTGAGCGCGGCCTCGGAGCGGACGATCTCGGACACGGTGCGCGGGTTCGTCGCGAGGCTCTGGATCTGACCGCCGCCGAGCGGCGCGAACGGCTGGCCCAGGTACACGATCGTCTCGGCGCGCCAGACCGTTCCGCCGGAGACGGCGAGCGCCAGACCGACGACGGCACCGACCACGAGACCGCCGACCGGCAGCCACCAGCGCTGCTTCAGCCGCTGCCAGGCCGACGCGAGGTCGACCTCCTGCTCGCCCTCGGTCTCGGTCGGCGTACGGGGCTCGCTCATGCGGCCGCGACCCTATCAGCGGCCCAGCGCCACTGAGCCTCGAGGCCGTGCTCGAGCGGCGTGACCGGACTCCAGCCCAGCTCGGAGCGAATGCGGGAGGTGTCCGCCGCCGTGCGGGCGGCGTCGCCGCGGCGGCGGTCGCCGCGCACGAGCTGGAGCCGACGGCCAGCGATTCGAGCCAGCTCCTCGATCGCCTCGAGCATCGAGACCTCCGTGCCACCACCGACGTTGTAGGTGGAGCCGGGCGCGGCGCGCTCCATCGCCGCGATCGTGGCCTCGATCGCATCGTCGACGAACGTGAAGCTCCGCGACTGGGCGCCGTCTCCGAGGAGCTCGAAGGGGCGCCCCTCGGCCAGACAGGAGACCATCTTCGCGAACGCCATGTCAGGCCGCTGGCGGGGGCCGTAGATCGTGAAGTAGCGCAGCGTCACCACCTCGAGGGCGAACTCCCGTCGGTAGGCCTGGGCCAGGTGCTCGCACGCGAGCTTCGTGATCCCGTACGGGGAAAGCGGTCGCGGCGGCGTGTCCTCGGGCGTCGGATACGCCTCGACGTCACCGTAGATCGAGGAGGAGGACGCGAAGACCGTGCGTGCTCGAGCCTCGGCCGCGGCTTCGAAGAGCCGCTGGCTCGCGAGCAGGTTGCGGCGGACGTAGACGGGGAAGACGTTGCCGAAGCTCATCACCCCGGGTTGCCCGGCGAGGTGGAAGACGCCGTCCACGCCGTCGAGCTCGAGGGCACCCTCGGCGAGATCGAGGTGCTCGACGGGGAGCCCCTCGGCGTTCTCCTCCTTCAGCGCCGGGTCGTAGTAGTCGGTGAAAGCGTCCCAGCCGACGGCGTCGTGGCCACGCTCGAGCAGCGCGCGCAGGAGTTGCGAGCCGATGAAGCCGGCGGCACCGGTGACGACGTAGCGCATGACCGCTGAATGCTAGGCCAGGGGCGAAATCGGCCGGAAGGAGCCGCTGCCGTCGGGCTCCAGGCAGACCTCGGCGAAGTAGCGGGACATGACGATGCCCTCCTCGAACGCCCCGAGCCTCGGCTCGGGGCGCTCGCCGCGGGCGAGCGCCAGTGCGAGCTCGGGATAGCGGCCGCCGGCCGCGAGCGGCACCGGGAACCCACCTCCGAAGCGGGTGTTGACGTCGGTGATGGGCAGGCTTCCGTCGGGCTCGCGGAAGCACTGCACGTTCGCAGGCCCCTTGATCCCGACGAGCTCGGCGACGCGCGCTCCGTGCTCGATGAGCTCCCGATCCTGGATCGACACGCCCTTGATCGACTCACCACCCTTCGACAGGAGCATCGTGCGCGGTATCGCGTTGAGGCAGCGCCCCTCCATGTCGCAGAAGACGTCGATCGAGAACTCCTCGCCGAGACAGCGCTCCTGCACGAACGACGGGACCTCCGTGTACCCGAGGAAGAAGGCGAGCTGCTGCGGGTCGTCGGCGCGGTAGATGTTGCGGGAGCCGAACCCCTCGCGGGCCTTCACGAGGACCGGGTAGCGAGCGTCCTCCGGAACCTCCTCCGGGAGCCAGCTGCGCGGCGAGGGAATCCCGCTCTCGAGGAAGAAGCGGTGCGCCTCGAGCTTGTCCGACATGCGGGCGGAGACCTCCGCCTCGGGGAGGAGGACGAGCGCCGGGACGAGCTCACCCCGCTCGCGTGCGAGCACCGGGAAGTCGAGGTCGTTGAGCGGGACGACGAGCTCCACCTCATGCTCCCGGCGGAGCGCGGCAAGCGTGGGCACGTAGGCGGGATCCGCGATCCGCGGGACGACGGCGCGGCAATCGCAGTGGTAGAGAGCAGGAGCGAGCGGATCCGCGTCGACTCCGAGGGCCACGGCACCCGCCGCGCGGAACGCTCGAACGATGTCGACTCGCTGACCGACCGAGGTGAAGAGCACAACCACGGCTAGGCAGCGTACTCAGCACGCGCGGTGTCGCACGCACGGTGCCGGCGTCGGTGTCGGCCGTCGGTGTCAGACACCGAGGTCGAGCCAGCACTGCTCACGGGCAGGCGTCGTCAAGAGGTCATGGCTCGACCAGCCGAGGAATCGCTGTGCGCACGAGACGAGCGCTGAACGATCGGTGTTGACACATCGGCGCAGATCTGACATCGCTCACCCTTGACCCGAGTCGGTGTCTGACACCGACTGCCGACACCGACGGCCGCGCCGCTAACGTGGGGCGCGGTGACCGAGGCGGCTGAGCCGATCCGCGTGCTGCGCGTCATCGCGCGCCTGAACATGGGCGGGCCCGCGATCCACGTGACGAATCTGGCCGCAGGCCTCGAGACACGCGGGTACCACACGACGCTCGTTGCGGGCAGCCTCGCGCGCGGCGAGGACTCGATGGCATTCCTCGCCGAGCGGCTCGGAGTCACCGTGGTCGACGTTCCCGAGCTGCAGCGCGAGATCTCGACGCTGCACGACGCGCGCTCGGTGCGGCGGATCACCGCCATCATCCGGGAGCAGCGCCCGCACATCCTCCACACCCACACGGCGAAGGCCGGTGCGATCGCCCGGGCGGCGGCCCTCCTCGCCGGCACGGCCCGGCCTCCGATCGTCGTCCACACCTTCCACGGCCACGTCTTCAAGGGGTACTTCGGGCCCGGGCGCACGGCATTCTTCCGCCGGGTCGAGCGAGCGCTGGCACGCCGCTCCGACGTGCTCGTCGCGGTGAGCCCAGAGGTGCGAGACGAGCTCGTCGCGCAACGCATCGCCCCGCAGCAGAAGTTCGCCGTCATCCGCCTGGGCATCCCACTCGCCGAGCGGCTCGGAGACGCAACCGCCGACCTCGACTACCGGCGGCTGTACGGCATCCCGGCGAGCGCGTTCGTCGTCGGCTGGGTCGGTCGCATGACCGAGGTCAAGGACGCGGATGCCGTGCTCGAGATCGTCAAGGCGACGCGCGAGCGCGGGCTCGACGCGGTGCTCGTCATGGTCGGCGACGGGCCTGACCGCGACGGCCTCGAGCAGCTCGCACACGAGCTCGGAATCGCCCGCTCGACGTACTTCGTCGGGTACCAGCCGGAGGTTGCGGGCTACTACCGGCTGTTCGACGCGTTCCTGCTCCCGTCCCTCAACGAGGGAACGCCGGTGAGCGCCATCGAGGCACTTGCGTCCGGAACTCCCGTGGTCGCGACGCGGGTCGGCGGGGTCCCCGACGTGGTGCGCGACGGCAGCGACGGCTTCCTCGTGGAGCCGGGAGACGTCGAGGCCGCCGCCGACCGGCTCGCGGTGCTCGCCGCCGACGCGCCGCTGCGAACGCGGCTCGGGGAATCCGGGCGCGCACGCGTCCTCGAGCGGTACTCCGTCGCCCGCCTGGTCGACGACGTCGACCGCCTCTACCGCTCGCTGCTGCGCGCGAAGGGAGGCCGCTAGTGGTCTCACCAACGACCTGCTCGAAGGAGGCCCGGGCGACCTGTTGCACACGGACACCGGCGAATCCGCGCGCTTCCAGCGGCCTGGGCCCCGCGTCACCGGCGATCGGCGGGGTCAGAGCCGCCACCACCTCGACGGGATCGACGTCGCGCACGCGAGCGTCGAGGACCATCCCGGCTCGCCGACGCCGGGATCCACGAAAGCCAGCGGCGACCGTCGTCAGCCTCCTCGAACGGGCGCTTGCCTCGACCGCTCACACGGCGAGCGCACTACGCCCCTGCCACACTGGCTCGACCGCGACAACCGCGGCAGGCCGCACAGCTCGCTCGGAGACCGGCCTCGCCTCTCAGCAGCCGCGCGTCCGACGTCCGTGCGCAGGACACCTCGAGGTTCGAGCTGGAACTCCTGCGCGTTCCGGCCTCGACCGGCCACCCGCGGATCATCCTCACGCGTCATGACGCAAGCGCCGCCCCGGCGTCGATCGAGGGTCATTCGGCGCGCGCAGATTGAACGCCGGAACCGCCCGAGAGGGAACCCGCCCAAGCGAATGCTCTCCGTCGGGCGATTCCCCGCGCACGCACCGCCACCCCCGGTCCCTACGGCCTCGACCCGACGGCGAAGGCCGTCGAGCCTGACGTCGAGACGCCTTGTAGCGCCCTGAGCCACGAGATCGGCGGTCAGCCTCCTGACGACCTTCCCCCGGATGCCCAGGTAGCGCGACGCGGTCTGATCCATGACGGCCAGCTCGTCCTAGGAGCGGCGCAGCCGCTTGATCAGGCCGGCGTCGTCCAACTCGAGCACGATCACGCCCTCGTACTCGTACCCGATGCTCGCAGGTAGGCGAGGTCACGCGCTCGCATACCGCGGTGCGGTCGGACACGAGCACGCCGACGCCGCTGTCACGCACACCCGCAGTCGGCGAGAGCCTCCCGTCCACCCGGAGATCGTGCGGAGCACATGCCTGCCACGGGACGTCCCGAGGCGCACGTCACCTCCGCGTCGTCGGCGAACAGGGCCATGATGCTGACACTCGCAGGCCGGGACCGCGTGACCGGGAACCGTCCAGAGCTGCCTCGCTCCAGCGTCGCGGGTCGCCGGAGTCGCCGGTGCCGCGCCGTTACGGCGGCGACCACTCTCTGCCGACAGTCGGACGCCGCCGCCGGGGCTACGGCTCCATCCTGTCTAGCGCTGCTCGCGCCAGCCCCCCGTGGCGCCCTTGTAGGTGTTCCGAAACAGCGCGAGCGGCGTCCTGAGCAGGATCTCGAGGTCGAGCCGCGGCGTGCGGTGATCCACGTACCAGACGTCCAGCTCGATCCGCTCCGGCCACGGGAGCGCAGCGCGTCCCTGCACCTGCGCCCAGCCAGTGAGGCCGGGTCTGACCTCGAGCCGCCGGCGCTGATGCGCGTCGTACTGCTCGACCTGGTAGCGGAGGGTCGGCCGCGGCCCGATGACGCTCATGTCGCCGCGGAGGACGTTCCAGAGCTGTGGCAGCTCGTCGATCGACGTCCTGCGCAGGAACCTGCCGACGCGCGTGATTCGCGCGTCGCCCACATTCACGGCGTACCCCGCCCCCAGGCGCTCCGCCCCGACGACCATCGTGCGGAGCTTGAGGAGCTCGAAGTCCTCGCCGCCCTTCCCCACCCGGGTCTGCCGGTAGAGCACCGGCCCGCGATCCTCGAGCCTCGTCGCGAGCGCGGCCAGCCCGATCAGCGGGCTCGTCAGCACGAGCCCGACGCCGGCGACAGCCACGTCAAGCGCGCGGTTCATCAACGTGTCCCTTCCGCGGCCTCCCAGGTGGCCGGCACACCGCGGTGTAGGTAGTTCCACAGCGCGACGTTCGTCGCCCACGTGACGAGAACGTAGTACCGCGCCATGCCCACCCCGGCGCCCGCCGCACCGAGCAGTCCCGCCTGGCCTGCGAGGACGAGGGCGTAGACCGGGCCCGCGGGGGCGAGCGCGACGCTCGACGCGAGCAGCGCGACGTGCAGCATCCCGCTCCCGTACCGGAGGAGCCGGTGGGAGAGCATCTCCCCGAGGTAGAGGGGAGGGAGTCGCCGGAACATCGAGCCTCGAAGCGTGATCAGCCAGCAGTGCTCGAACATACGAACCTTGCGCCGGTACTCCGTCTCGTTCGTCGGTGTGGGGCGTTCGAAGGCGAGGGCTTCTGGCTCGAAGACCGCTCGCCTCCCGCGTTGCACCATCCGGTACGGAAGGCTCAGGTCATGGCCGAAGCGAGAGTCGACCTCCACGTAGTCCGCGCGTCGGAGCGCGTAGATCGAGCCGTTCCCTCCGGTCACCGAGCCGAGCCGCGACTCGGCCTCGCGGAGTCGCAGCTCGCGGCGCCAGTACAGGCCCTCGCGGTTGTCGCCGTCGGCATCCTGCAGCGTCAGGGCACCGCAGACGTAGGCGACGTCGGGGTCGGCGAGGTTGGCGACGAGCTTTCGGAGCGCGTCGGGAGACCAGGTCGCATTGGCGTCGGAGAAGCCCACGACGTCAGCCGTCGTGCCCCGCACGGCTCGGTCCTGGGCGGCCACCTTGCCGCCACGCGGGCAGGCGAGCAATCGCACCCGGGACTCGTGGCCCGCGGTGGCGCCGACGAGCTCGTCCGTCGCATCGCTCGACGCATCCGAGGCAACGACGATCTCGACCTTCTCGGGCGGGTAGTCGAGCGCCAGCAGGTTCTCGAGCCGACGCTCGATCACGGTCTCCTCGTTGTGGGCGGCGACGATCAGGCACACCGAGGGCTCCCAGGACACGTCCTTTCGCACGGGTCGCGGGCGGAGAGCCGCCAGGGCCTTCGCGGCCGCCGGGTACACGGCGTGCGTCCACGCCAGCGCTCCGAGGGAGCCCCAGAAGACGGCCTTGGCAACGTTCACGCGGGCGATTGTGCCTGCGCGGCCGACGGGGCCCGGAGCATCTCGCGCACGAGAGCCCGGTACCGCTCCATGGCGACGATGCGATCGGCCTCCTCCACGACGTACTCGCGACCCCGGCGCCCCATCTCCTCGAGCTCGAGGGCGCCGTCGGCCGCCTCCCGGATCGTGCGCGCGAGCAGGTCGGGACGTGTCGGGGGGATCACGACACCGCAGCCGATCTCGCGCACGAGGCGTGCGGTCTCGCTCTCGTCGTCGGCGCTGACGATGACCGGCCGCCCCGCGGCGAGGATCCCGTAGAGGCGACTGGGGACGACGTAGCCCGCGAGACCCCGCGCGAGACCGACGACGTGGACGTCCGCGCTGGAGAGCGACCACGGGAGCCGCGCGCGCTTCTGGTACGGGAGGAAGCGCACCGTGTCCTCGACCTCGAGCCGACTCGCGAGCTCGACCATCTCCGCGTGCCGCGCCCCGAACCCGACGATCACGACTCGCGCGTCCTCTCGGTCGCGGAGGAAGGTGGCGGCACGGACCAGGCTGTCCAGGTCCTGCGCGTGACCGACGTTGCCCGAGTGCATGACGACGAACCGGCCGACGAGGTCGTGCTGCTCCGCCCAGGGGTTGTCGCGCGGTTGCGGCGTGATCTCGTGCGTGTCGATCCAGTTCGGGATCACGCGGACGCGCTCGGGCGGAGCGCCCTTCTCGACGAGCCGCTCGCGCATCTTCTCGCCGATCGCGACGATCCGGTCCGCGCGCCTGAGGTAGGCGCCGACGAGGGTGCGCAGGACGCCGACGACGGCGGGGTTCGTGAGCCGGTGGAGCTCGGTCGCGATCTCGGGGAACACGTCCTGGCTGATCACGACCACGGGTGCTCCTACCCGGTGGCCGACGATCACGCCGAGATCGCCGATGATGGGCGGGTCGGTCATGCACACGACGAGGTCGGGCTTCGGGCCGCTGAGCGCCCTCTGCAGCGCGGAGCCGAGGTACGAGGCGTAGTTCACCGCCCGCCGTCCGAGCCGCGAGCGCTCGTACGACGTCGAGGCGACCCGCGTGACGTGGACGCGGTTGTGCACGACGTCCCGAGGCTCGTCCTCGTAGCCGTGCAGCACCCCGGTCACGACCTCGACCTCGTAGTCCTCGGCGAGCGCCTCGCAGAGCTGCGTCAGGAGATGCGCGGTCGCCTCGACCCCCGGCCAGTAGTACTGGTTGAGGACGAGGATGCGCGCCCGCTCGTCGCCGGTGCCATCCGTGCTCACGGGTGCACGCTAGCGTCGATCGGCGAGCGCCTCGCGCACCGCGTCGCGGAAGCCGGCGACGCTGGGTCCGTAGCCCCAGTCCCGAGCGAGCTCGCGGGAGCGGCCTCCCATCGCGCGCCGGCGCTCGGGATCGGTTGCGAGAGCGCGGAGGGCCTCCGCCGCCGCCTCGAGATCGCCCGCCGTGACGAGGAAGCCGTTCTCGCCGTCCCGGAGGAGATCGTGGGCGGCGCCGACGCGGTCCGAGAGGACGAGGGGGAGGCCGCAGGCGGCAGCCTCGTTCACCACGACGGCCCAGGTCTCGCGCTCGGACAGGAGCGCGAAGGCGTCTGCCGCGACGTACGCCTCCACGATCTTCTCCCACGGCCAGTCGCCGGCGAGCACGAGGCGAGCGCCCTCCTCCCGCGCCAGCCGCTCGAGGCCGGCGCGTTCGGGCCCCTCACCCGCGAGCACGAGGAGGAGTCGCGGGTCGGCGGCTCGCGCGACGGCCCGCACGAGGACGTCGTACCGCTTCTCCGACGCGAGGCGACCGACCGAGAGCACGAGCACGTCGTCACCGCCGCACCCCAACGCATCGCGTAGCTGCGGCCGGCGGTCCGCGAGCCGGCGCGAGTAGTGCTCGAAGGCATCGACGTCGATGGTGTTCGCGAAGATCCGCACGCGCTCCGGCGCGGCGCCCCGGGCGAGCATCGAGTCCCGGGCGAGGGTGCCGGTGACGAGGATCCCGGAGGCGTGGGCGACGACGGGCGGGACGACCGCCCCCTTCACCACCCGCCGCCATCCCGCCCGGGGACCCTCGTCGTGGCTCTCGACGACGAGGACGTACGGGATCCGCTTGAGCCGGCACCAGGAGATCGCCGCCTGTGCCGCAAACGTGCTCCAGCCCGAGACGACGACGACCTGCGGCCGGGCCTCGTCGAGCGCGCCGAGGATGCCGGGCGTGATCGGGTAGTCGTGGCGAACGAGGCGCTCTCCCCCGGGGAGCCGGACCCCGCGGAGGTACACGGCGGCGTGCTCGGGCTCGACCGTCCAGGTGCGGCCCGCGACCGTCTCGGCCGCGTAGATCACGGTCAGGTCGAGGTCCTCGAGCGCCGCGACCCGGTCGAGCAGGGGGGCGCGATAGGGCGTCGGCTCCGGGAAGACGGCGGCGACGCGGATGGGGAGAGGCGAGCCCGGATGCGCGAGGCGCGCGAGCCATTCCCCTGCCTCGGGAGCGACGGCCTCGCGGAGCGCGCGGCGCCGGCGTCTCGCGCGAAGAGCCCGCCCCGGGAACCCGGGATCGAGGCGCGCCGCGTGCGCGAGGATCCGGGCCCTCGCGCCCCCGGAGGCGGTGCCGGCAAGGCGCGCGAGATCGCGTGCCGCCCGCTCGCGCACCGGCCCGCCGGAGCTCCAGCGACGCTCGAACGCCGAAAGGAGCGCGAGGTAGGCGGCGGCGGCGTCCTCGACCGCCTCGCCCGGGACGGGCTCGGCAGTGCCGACCCTCCACGCGAGCTCGCTCTCGACCTCCGACAGCGTCGAGGCAACGCTCGCGATCGCGCGCCGCGCGGCCTGGAGCTGGAGCTCGCGCTGCAGCCCTCGGCGCCGCCGGGAGGCCTGGCCCGGATGGGTGCGGTAGAGGACGAGCGGGTCGGCAAGGTTGTCGCCGTCTGCGACCTCGAGCAGCCGCGACCAGAGGTCGTAGTCCTCGCTCTCGGCGAGCTCGGCGTCGTAGCGCAGCGCGTGCCGCTCGAGCAGGTCGCGGCGAACGAGGACGGTCGGGTGGAGGAACGGGGAGCTGAAGAGCGCGGCGAAGCGCACCGCGCCCACCCCGAGCGGCATGAGATGGAGGGGCCCGAGACGACCGCGCTCGTCGAGATCGACAACCGCCGAGCCGAGGATCGCCACCTCCGGCCCGCTGCGGATGCGCAGCAGCTGGCGCTCGAGCCTCCGGGGAAGCGCGACGTCGTCCGCGTCGAGCCGCGCGACGTACTCGCCGCGGGCCTCCTCGAGGCCGCGGTTCAGCGACCGGGCGAGGCCGAGCTGCGCGTCGCTCCGGAGCACGCGGAGGCGGGGGTCGGCGATCGCATCCAGGATCGCCGGCGTGCCGTCCGTCGAGCCGTCGTCGACGACGAGGAGCTCGAGGTCGTCGACGGTCTGCCGGAGGACGCTCTCGAGCGCCGTGGGGACGAACTGCTCCCCGTCGTGGACGGTGAGGAGCACTGTCACGAGCGGCGTCGTCGGCATCGTCTGCCGTAGCCTACGGCCCGTGTCCGGGCAGCCCCCGTCGTTCGACCTCGTCGTCGCGACGGTGGGGCGTCGCGAGGAGCTCGGTCGCTTCCTCGACTCGGTCGCGGCCCAGGGCTATCCACGAGTCCGCGTCGTCGTCGTCGACCAGAACGAGGACGACCGCGTGGCGGCCGTGCTCGCCGATCGGGCGATCGCGCTCGTCCGCCGACGCTCCCCGCGCGGCCTCGCCCGGGCACGCAACGTCGGGCTCCGGGAGGTGGACGCCGACCTCGTCGCCTTCCCCGACGACGACTGCGTGTACCCGCCCGGGCTTCTCCGGAAGGTCGCCGAGCGGTTCGTGCGTGCGCCCGACCTCGACGGTCTGACGGGCCGCGCCGCGGACGCGGCGGGAGCGTCGTCGGCCTCGTGGGAGAGCGACGCGGCCGTGCTCACCGACGACAACCACTGGAACCGCGCGAATTCCGCCGCCGTCTTCCTGCGCGGAGCCGTCGTCGCTCGCGTCGGGCAGTTCGACGAGCGCCTGGGGCTCGGCTCGCAGGAGCCCTGGGCGTCGGGCGAGGAGACCGACTACCTCATCCGGGCGGTGCGCGCGGGAGCACGGATCGAGTACGACCCGGGACTGGTCGTGCAGCACGACGTCGTCGAGGACGACCCGCGGATCGGGCTCCGCGACGGCGCGAGCGTGGGCTACCTCCTGCGCAAGCACGGCTACCCGACCCGGGTGGTCGCGCGGATGCTCGTGCGTCCGCTCGGCGGGATCGTCCTCTCGCTCGCGCGGCGCGACACGGCGCGGGCTCGCTACTACGCGGCGAGCCTGCGCGGACGCATTCGGGGCTACGTCGGCGCGAGCCGCTCGAAGAGCTCCGCGTGACGGTCGAGCCACGGGCCGAGCGCGAAGCGCTCGACCGCTCGGCGACGCGCGGCCGCGGAGAAGGCGGGGAGGTCGGCGAGCACACGGGCGAGTGCGTCCGCGAGCGCGTCGGGACTCGGGGGCTCGTCCCGCTCGAAGCCGTCCGGGTGTGAGACGCCGATTCCCGCGTCGTCCCCGACGAGCTCCGGCACGCCCCCGCTTCGGGGGTAGACGACCGGGAGGCCCGACGCCAGCGCCTCGATGACGACGCTGGGGCAGGGATCGTTCACCTTCGTGTGGAGCAGGAGGTGGGCGCGCCGGTAGAGGGACGGCGCCTCGCGCTGCGTGTAGCGACCGAGCACGTGCACGCGGCCGTGGAGGCCGAGCCGGTCGACGAGCGGCTCGACGGGAACGGCGAGACGGCCGGTGACGAGGAGCTGCGCGTCCGCGAACGCCGGCAGCAGGGCCGCGAGCGTGCGAAGACCGAGCTCGAGGCGGTATGCCTGGTACTGGTCGCCCCCGAGCAGGAGCACCGGGCCGCCGCCGGGAGGGTCGTCCGCCGGGAGGAAGCGCCCGACGTCCACGGCGTTCGGAAGGATCTCCCACGACCCGCTCGGCGGGCCGACCCAGACGTCCGCCGAGCGCTTGCAGAACTCGCTCTGGTAGAGGACGTGGTCGGCCGCCGCGAGGAGGGCGCGAATCGGGCGATTGACCGCCTCGGTCTCCGACCCCGCCCAGGCCGGGTAGCCGACGCCGTCCTGGTTGACCACGAGCGGGAGGCCGCGGCGGCCGGCGAGCCAGAGCAGCGCGCGCAGGTCGCGGGGCACCCAGTTCGAGGCGAGGTAGAGCAGCGTGAAGTCGGTGGGATTGTTGGGGAACCTCGTCGCGAGGCGCTGGAGCTTCGCGGAGCCCCCGGCGACCGCCTCACCGGGCGCGGGAACGCGGTCGGCGCCGTAGAAGACGCGGATGCCCGGCGCGCGCCGTCGCGCGGACGGCCCGAGGAGGAGGCGGCCCCAGCGAGCGGCGGCGCGCCCGTAGCGGCCGGCCCGCGAGAGGGTCAGGTCCACGACCTCACGCCGGCGGTCCGGGAAGCTGGACGAACCCGCGAAAGAGGTCGCGCCAGCGCGGGCCGAGCGCCACGTACGAGCTGGCCTCGGCCGTCGCGCGGCCCGCCAGCTGAACGGCGCGCAGCTCCTCCTCGGCCGCCTCGGCCACGCGCGCGGTCCAGTGCACGAGCCCCTCGACGTCGTCGACCTCCACCATCCAGCCGTTCTCCCCGTGCCGGACGAGGTCGGCCGCCTGCCCCACGCGCGTGGTGACGAGCGG
>Ga0233416_10000023_pt1 | contig 40632 bp, 37 predicted proteins | sample Sediment_Towuti__2_FD_188638 | JGI IMG/M metagenome (GOLD analysis project Ga0233416, IMG submission 188638) | Sediment microbial communities from Lake Towuti, South Sulawesi, Indonesia - Sediment_Towuti_2014_0_MG | ecosystem: Environmental > Aquatic > Freshwater > Lake > Sediment | place... | reverse complement strand
GGGCCGTCCGAGGAGCGCTGCCGGAACGCTCTGGGCGACGACGAGTTCGAGCGGCTCGCCGCGCGAGGGGAGGCGCTGAGCCACGACGAGCTCATGACCCTCGCCGGTGCCGTCACGGGCACGACGCAATCGCGACGATGAGTCCCGCCGCGACGGCCCCTGTCACACGGTGTCGTTGGGGCGACATACGGGCAGCAAACGTCCGAATCGGCTTGGCCCAACTGTGCGACGCCACTAAGCGCAGAGGCCCCGAGCCCGCATGCACAGACCGATCGTGCAGCCATCGTCGCGCAAGTCGTGTCCCCGGAAGTGGACTGTCAGGCCGGAGGTCGCGGGTTCGAGTCCCGTCGCTCCCGTCTCGAGGAAGCGCGCGGGCCGAACTCCCAGCCTGCTGCCGACACCGGTCGACCAGACTCGCCGGTGTTCGATCCGCTATTCGCGGGCGTGCACTCGCTCGAGGGTCTGTCGCAGCGCTGGGAGTTGCGCGCGGTCCTTCGGGCGATTCGACGCCTCCTTCGAGCGGATGACGTCCGCCAGGGACGCGACGCGAACGTGAACCCCGCGGCCGACGTCCACGGAGAACGCATCCCCCCGGAGGTCGTCGTAGCCCCGGGTACCAGGGGGCACGAAGACGAGATCGAGATCTCCGTGTCGAGTGACGAGCGTCCAGATGTCCGCCTGCGTGAGGAGACGGGAATCGCGCGGAAGCGGAACCTCCTCCCCGCTCCCAGTGCGCATGCGAGCGCCGAGCTCCTCGAGTGCGGCCGCGAGGCGGTCGAGGTTCGCGCCGTCGCGCTGCGGTGTCACGTCGACGTCCTCCGTCGGGAGGGGAGAGCCTTGCGACAGAGCGGCGATACCCCCGATGACCACGAAGCGCACCTCGTGACGCGCGAGCGTCTCGAGGATCGCGACGGGGTCGAAGGATGCTGCCTCAGCCACGTCGGGCGGCCTCCATCCTCGACCGGAGCTCTGCGAGCACGGCAGCGGATCGGGTTCCGTGCGCGATGCGTTCCTCGGGCGTGAGATCGAGCATCCGATCGATCTGCGCGATGTACGAGTCGTCGTACACCGCGAGCCCGAAGGTGAGATCGAGCCCACAGGCACGGACGAGCTCCACGAGCGTGCCGAGGCCGGGCTCGACGTCGCCACGCTCCCAACGGGCGATACCCGACTGCGCACGGCCCGTGCGTCGTGCGAGCTCGGCCTGCGTGAGACCGGCTCGGCGTCGGGCCTCACGAATCAGATCAGCGCTTAGTCTCATATCGATAATGATATTTCTTTAGCTCAGCGAGTCTAGGGACTCGTCGGATGGCGGGTGTCCCGCCGGGCTCCGCCGATGATCTCGAGTACGGCTCGCTGGTGGTGGCGCCCGGCGCCCAGCTGGCCCCGGAGGCCGTGGACGGCTTCGACGAGATGGCCCTCGACCTCCACAGCACCGAGGGGTGCGGGCGGATCCACGCGGCGCTCTCGGACTTCGAGGAGGGCGTCGTCGGGATCCTCGTCCCGGAGCTGCCCTTCACGTGCCCCGCCGCCCCCTACGAGGCTGCTTTCCTCGCGGAGTCCTTCCTCCGCAGGAGGGGCATCCGCCGCAACGTCGAGATCCACCTGTTCACGCCGGTGCACGCACCGATGCCGGTCGCGCCGGCCGCGCTCGGTGACTCGATCGCCGACCTGCTCGCGGCGCGCGGCATCCACTGGCACCCGCTCTTCACCTTCGAGGAGCTCCGGCCCGAGAGGCGCGAGGTTGTCTCCTCCGCGGGCGTGCACCACGTCGACCTCCTGATGTGCATCCCGCCCCCATCGAGCACCCGAGGTCCTCCGCTCGTCCCCGCTGCCCGGGCTCTCCGGTTTCGTCCACGTCGACGCGCAGACGCTGGAGACCGACGTCGAGGGTGTCTACGCCATCGGCGACGTCGCGACGGTCAAGCTCCCCAACGGCAAGGCGCTCCCGAAGGCCGGGGTCTTCGCCCACGTCGAGGCCAAGGTCGTGGCGCGCCGGGTCGCCGAGGCCGCCGAGGGCAAGACCTCGGACGCCGTGTTCGACGGCCATGGCTACTGCTGGATCGAGCTGGGCGACGGACGGGCAGGGTTCGCGGGCGGCGACTTCTACGCGGAGCCCGAGCCGAGGATCACGATCAGGCGGCCCGGGAGAGCGCCGCACTGGGGCAGGTCGCGTTCGAGAAGTGGTGGCTCCATCACTGGGTCTAGCCGGGAGTCGGCGCCTCAGGACTGCGGGCGCGAGGTGCGATCGGCGTCCGAAGAGCGCGGACGGAGGCCGACGACGGTCGTGGCCTCCGCCAGACGACGAGGGTCGAACTCGCCCCCGTAGAGCCGCTTGCCGAGGATCGACGCGGCACGCCGGTTCCGCTCGGCGTAGTCGTCGAGCACGGACGCCGCCTCCTCGACCTCGAGGAAGCGAGCGACTGGAACGAAGGAACGGCCACCGGTCTCCACGAGCAGCGGCGGGCTCGCGCGGATGTTGCGCAGCCAGTCCGAGCGGGGCCCGAAGCCGGAGATCACGAACACCTCGTCTCCGTTCCGGCCGATCACCTCGAGGACCGTCTCGCGGACGGCCCCGGTCCTGCGGCCCCGGTGGCGCAGGAGCAGGAAGCGGCTTCCGAGCAGGCGGCCCAGGCGGAGCCGGTAGATCCACACCGGCGCCCTCAGGAGCAGCCGCTGCAGGCCCTGCGGGCGCTTTGGGAGCGGTGCCTGCTCGTGTGACTCGAGCGGAGAGCTGATCGTCGTCCTCCCAGCCGTCGCGTGTCGGTGATGTCCCTTGCGGCTCCTATCCGATCACGGGGGGACGCTCGACCAGCGCTCAAATGCCTGGACGCCCGCGGTCGTGGTCTCGTACAGACGCCCCTCGCCGATCAGGTCGAGGAGACCGGTCTTCGCCATTTGCTCCCTGACGTGGCTGCGCAGCCGGGAGAAAGCGAGCGTCACCCCGTCGTCGGCGAGCTTCGCGTGAAGCTCGGCGACGCCTTCCGCGGCGGTGAGGTCGATGTCCGTGATCGCCTCGGCGTCGACGAGCACCATCGAGACGGGTGCCTCGGCTTTGCGGACGAGCTCCTGTATCTCGCTCGTGAAGGTGTTCGCGTTCGCGAAGAAGAGCTCGGCGTCGAAGCGGTAGACGATCAGGCCGGGAATCGTCCGGTCGGTCGGATGCTGCGAGACGTCCCGCATGCGCGCGTCCTCCGGCTCGACGCCCGGCGGCAACCCGAGTACGGCGGTGCGCGGTCTGGAGGCGCGGTAGACGAGTGCGAGCAGGGAGAGTGAGACGGCGAGGATCAGGCCGGGCAGCACGTCGACGATCATCACGCCGAGCGCGCAGACGGCGGCGAGCGCGAACTCGATCCGACGCAGGTTCCAGAGGCGACGCCAGAGGGCAGGGTTGACAGCGAGGTGCCAGACGGCGTGGATCACGACCGCACCGAGCGTCGCCTCGGCGAGGTTCTCGAACAGCGCCGCCAGGAAGAGGATCGTCAGCAGGACGAAGACGGCGTTGACCAGGTTTGCGACCTGTGTGCGCTGCCCCGCCTCGTCGGCGGCCGCGGTCTTCGAGAGGCTGCCGTCGACCGTGAACCCCTGGAAGAGGCCGGCACCGATGTTCGCGGCGCCGAGCCCGATGAACTCCTGATCGGGGTCGATGGTGTCCCCGTGCTTCGACGCGTACTTGCGCGCCGCCGCGATCGTCTCGGCGTAGGCGACGAGCACGATCCCGATCGCCCCGCCGAAGAGCCCCGCCCAGACGCCGCCGCCGAGCGAGGGGAAGGCGAGCTCGGGAAGTCCCGTCGGGATGTCGCCGACAACCTCCACACCTTCTTTCTCGAGGTCGAGCGCCGAGACCCGCGACGATCGACAACGCCACGACGGCGAGCGCACCCGGAAGTCGCGGTACGAACCGCTCGAGCGTGAAGAGGAGCGCGAGCGATGTCGCACCGACGACGAGCGTCGCCCCGTTCGTGTCCCCGAGCTCGCGGATCAGGCCGAACAGCTCCTCGAAGAAGTCGCCGGAGACGCCCTCGACCCCGAACAGCTTCGGCGCCTGCCCGACCACGATCACCAGCGCCAGGCCGGCGATAAAGCCGTCCAGGATGGGCCTCGAGAGGAAGTCCGACACGAACCCGAGCCGCAGCAGCCCCGCGACGACGCAGATCAGCCCGACCATCAGCGCCAGCGCCGACGTCGCCGCGAAGAAGTCCTCCGAGCCCGAGCCGACGAGGGCGGCCACAGTCGATGCGGACAGGAGCGCAACCGCATCGGTGGGAAGCGGGCGACGCCCGACGCGATGGTGCTCTTCGACGAGATCGTCGCCCTCGCCCACCACGACCAGCGCGCACGCGCGGAGGTCGAGCGAGCCTACGGGGTGCTCGAGCGCGAGCTCGAGGCCGCCCTGCGCGCCCGCTATCCCGCTGCTCCGTCCCGAGACCGGACGACCGTGATCCACGCACTCGTCCTCCTCATCGACAACGAGGAGCGCTTCCGCGTGCTCGGCCTAGCCGACAGCCGAGCCGCCCGGCAGGCCGCGCAGAGGCTCCTGGACTCGCTGGAGAGCGCCCAGCCGGTCGCCTCCTGAGAGGCGCGCGGCACGGTCGGTCGGCTCAGCTCTCCACGGCCGAGCCCATCGTGCGGAAGGCCGCCGGCAGCTTGTCGATCACGGACACCTCGGTGCCGATCTCGGCCTTGACCAGCGCATTGAGCTTTGCGTTCAGCGACGCGAGCAGCGCCGGGTCGTAGGCCGGATCGTCCGGGTGGGCGAGGTTGCGGAGCTCGCCGGGGTCGGCCTCGAGGTCGTAGAGGGCGACGTCGTTGTCGGCGAGCAGCTGCTCGACGGTGCCCGGCGTGTCGTAGCCACGAGCACCGAAGAAGCGAACGAGCTTGTGGCGGCCGTCGAAGACCGCGCGGAAGAGGTTGCGCTTCGAGAAGTCGGGGCGCTCCATCGAGGCGAGCATCGACTGCAGGTCGGTCGGGTGCCCCTCCTCCTCGGGCGCGGCGGGCCGCCCGGGCGCCGCGTCGCTCTTCACCAGCTGCATGATGCTCTCCCGGTTTCGCACGAGCCACTCGACGTCGTAGGTCTGGAGCATGTCGTGCGTGTACAGGGCGCCGTCACCGGGCTGGTCTGCGCTCCCGCGAGGCCCCGGCGCCGCAGGGTCGAAGATCACCTCGGAGACGTCGCGGCCGACGACGCCCGGATAGCGCTCGCGAAGCTCCTCGGTCGGCACACCTGCCAGCGGGAGCAGCGTCGGGACGAGGTCGACGGCGCTCGTGACGGCGGCGCTCGTCGCGCCACGCGCGCCTTCAGGGTGGACGATCGCAAGGGGGACGTTGAACACCTCGCGGAAGGGCACGCCGCCCTTCTGGCGGAGCCCGTGGGCTCCCGCCAGCTCGCCGTGATCCGACGTGAACACGATCACGGTGTTGTCGGCCTGGCCGGACTCCTCGAGCGCGTCGAGGACGGTGCCGAGGTGGGCGTCGACGTCGACGATGCAGTTCAGGTAGTAGTTGATGAAGCGCTTCCAGAGATCGTCGCGGCCTGGTGGGATCACGCCGAAGAACACGTTGAGGCCGAGTGGTAGTCGCGCACCGCCCGTGGCTTCGTCGAGAGGTCGTCCGCGAAGTTCGCGGGGAGCTCGACCTGGTGCCACGTCCGGTAGACCAGCTCGTCGGGCTCGGGGAAGAGCGGGATCGCATGCTGACCCTCGCGCGCGTCGCAGTACATGATGTCGTGCGGGTTGACGAACTTGACGGCCAGGTACCACGGCCGCTCCTCGGCGACCACCGGCGCGCGCTGCCGCAGCCAGTGCGCCGCATCGCCCGCGATCGACGGGTCGAGGTTCGAGCCGTCGAGCGGCCCACCCCACATCCCGCCCCAGTCCTGTAGCTCGGAGAAGCCGTACGGCTCGAGCGCGGCGCGGCTGCCCGAGGCCGGCTCGTCGGAGAGGTGCCACTTCCCCTTGTAGGCGGTGTAGTAGCCGGCGTCGCGAAGCATCGTCCCCACCGTCGGGATCTCCGGTGACATGTCGGCGATGTACGGCATGTTGTGCAGGTCCCACATGCCCGTGTTCGGCGCGTGGCGCCCCGTGTACATGACCGAGCGCGACGGCGTGCACACGGTGGTGGTGACCTGGTGGTCGGGAAGCGACACGCCGCCCGCCTCGAGGCGCTCGCGATTCGGAAGCGAGACCCCTGGCGGGAGCTGCTGCCCTGCGTAGAGCTGGTCGACGACGACGAAGAGGATGTTCGGGGGTCGCTTGGACACGGTAGGCCGCCTCGGAGGCTCGGACGCGGGGGGATGCCGTGGCTCTACCCGCCCGGGGGCGCCATCGTGATCGAGCGCGCCATCCGCGTCATCTCTGCGGTGACGGCCTTCACCGACGCTGCCGAGCCCTGCACGTCGAGCCGGGCGATCTTCTTGCCGTTCGTGACGAACCAGGTCTGGGTGCTCTCCGCAAGCGATCGCGTCGTGTACGTGAACCCCTGGAGGCCGCTCGTGGTAGTGAACGGCGTCAGGGCGCCGAGAGCCTTCCCAGGCCCTGCCTCCGAGTCGTGCAAGACCGTGACCCGGGAAGCGAAGGTCTGATCCTCGGGGATCTCGAGAACGTCGCTCACGTCGAAGACGACACCGGGCTTCACAGCCTTCAGCGAGATGTTCTTGATCGTCTCTCCCGTGCTGATCGTCCAGCCGGACGGTGGTGTGAGCGAGGTGGTCGGTGACAGCACGTACGTCTCGCCGCCCTTCAGGGGAGCGCCGATCACGACCGTCTCCGGATAGAGGCGTTTGAGCAGGTCGAGCGTCAGACCGGACGGCGTGCCGCCGCAGCAGGCGTTGACCGACGTCACGACCACGGTTCCGGTCTTCGCGTCTCGCAGCGCCCAGGTCGTCCAGCCCGGGATCCCGCCCTCGTGCCCGATCCAGCGACCGCCGACGAGCTTCAGGATCCCGAGCCCGTAGGTGAAAGCGAAGTCCATCGGAACCGTCGCAAGGCGCTGCTTCTGCAGTTTCGGGGAGAGGAGCGCGTTCCCGAGGGTGGTGTTCGACCAGCGTGCGAGGTCGTCGATCGTCGAGATCATCATCCCCGCGGCGTTGCCCCACGACGGGTTCCAGCCCGTGACGTCGGCTCCCGCGGCGGTCGTGCCGCCGAGCTTCGTGATCTCCTCGGCACCGGACGGCCCGACGTACCCGTGGGTGAACGGAGCGGGCAGGCTCGCGTCGGTCGGCGCCGGATAGACGGTGTGGCGAAGGCCGAGCGGTTCGATCAGGCGTTCGCGGACGAGGCGGTCGAATCGCTTGCCGGTCACGGCCTCGGCGATCTGACCGAGGATGACGTAGTTGGTGTTCGTGTAGACGCTGTTTCGGCCACCAGCGCGCTTCACGGGCCCGCTCCGCATGCCGAGCGCGATCAGCCGGTTCGCGGTCCAGACACGGTCGGTGTCGGTCGTGACCTGCTTCACCGCCGCGTCTGCGTACTCCGGGAGGCCGCTCCGCATGCCGAGCAGCTGTGCCACGGTCCGCGTGCCGATCGCCGGGTAGCGCCGAGCGAGCGCAGGGAGGTACGTCCTCACCCTGCCGGTCAGCGACAGCCGTCCCTCGTCGACCAGCTGGAGGATCACGGTCGCCGTGAACGTCTTGCTGACGCTGCCGACGCGGAACCTCGAGTCGAGCTTCGGGCGCGCGCTCGACGTCAGGTTCGACCGCCCGAACGAGGCCTTGTACACCCCCTGGGTCGGCGACCAGATCCCGATGACGAGCCCCGGGATCTCGCCCTCGAACCCGGGGCCCGAGCGCACTTCCCGCACCACGGCGGAGATCCGGGCGCGCTCGGACGCCGGCATGGGCTTGGTGGGGAGCGGGGACACCGCGTGGCTGGAGGGAGATCGGCTCTCGTTGCGGGCGGCGGACGAGCTCAGGGTGACGACGAGCGCAGCAGCGAAGACGACGAGCACGTATGGGGTTCGGCGCACCATGGTGACCTCCTGACGGGGACTCAGGACCTCCTGACGGGGTCGCCAGCGTAGCGGCGGCCCCGTGAACCTCACGTGAAACCGGCGTCCGGACAGGACGACCGGCTTCGAGCGCGTCAACCTGCCCGTGAACGCCCCGCGGGATCCCGCCACCGTGCCGAGCCCCTTGACTCGGTGCGTGGCGGACGACGCGGACACGCCGGCGACCCGATGGCCAGGACGACGCGTCGACCGGCTCCGGTCGAGCCGCAGCTCCGGCTTCGCGCTCGGCATGGTCATCCCTGCGATCGTGCTTCTCGCGGTGGGCGGGAGCTCGAGGGTGACTGGAGCGCGTTCGGCCTGCTCCAGGCCTCCATCCTCCTCGTCGCGCTCTGGACGTCCGGACTCGGCGAGATCGCCCTCCACGATCTCGGCCTCGCGCCCCCTTCGTCCGCCCGCGGAAGTCACGCCGCATCGGATCGACCGGCTCCCACCCATCTCCCGCACGAGCGCGGTCGCCCGCCGCGGTACTCGTCGGCGAACGGCGGGCCGGCGAGCTACACGCGCTCCACGCTGCCGTCCCCGGTGCTCGCGCGTACTGCGCCGGTGGGCTTACAGTACGGCCCGTGGACTCCCCGCGCTCGACCGAGTTCGTCGCGCTCGGCCATGCCGGCTCGGATCACTACGCGGGCCTCGAGACGTTCGCGAACCCGGGCGTCGCGCATGTCGCCATGAGGAGCGACGAGCTCACGGCCGTGTGTCCGGTCACCGGCCAGCCGGATCTCTACGTCGCCACCATCGAGTACTGGCCGGATGCCCTCTGCCTGGAGTCGAAGTCGCTGAAGCTCTACCTGAACGGCTATCGCAACGAGGGCGCCTTCTGCGAAACGCTGGCGGTCCGCATCCGCGACGACGTGGCGGAGGCACTCGCCCTGCCGCCCGACAAGGTGCGGGTCGCGCTGGAGCAGAAGGCGCGCGGCGGCATCGCGGTCACCGCCACGGTGTGGAGCGCCACCGCGCAGCAGTCGCGGGATCCGCGAGAGCCTGACCGGCCACCACCGGCTCCCTCCGGCGCCTGAGCGATCCCGCCGCTCGCGGACGCGCTCCGGTGAGATCGCCGTCGCGCGGGGAGGAGAGGCCCCGCCTCAGGGAGCGATCGTGACCTTCTCGAGGTGCTCCGGACGGTCGGGATCGAGACCCTTGGCCCGCGCGAGCATCAGGGCGAACACCTGACCCGGGAGCACGGAGAGGAGTGGCGTCAGCACCGGCAGAGGCGGAGCCGGGGTCGGAAGGTAGTAGCTGGCCCCTTCTATCTGCGTCGCCGCGCAGCCGCTCGCGACGAGGCTGGCTCCCGTCTCGAGGACGCGCGACACGGTAGCTCTGAGCGCCGGCATGGTCTCGTCACCCCCGGCGATCAGCCAGACGGGGAAGAGCTGGTCGAGCGCCGCGACCGGGCCGTGTGCCAGATCGGTCGCGGTCATCGGCTCCGCGGCGACCCGGCAGGTCTCCGTCAGCTTCAACGCCACCTCACGGGCCGTCGCGAACTCGACACCACGCGCGGCGACGAACATGCGGCCGACGAAGGCGAAACGCGTGGCGAGGTCGAGCACGCTCCGCTCGAGCTCGGGCAGCGTCTCCTCGGCGCTGTCGGCGACGACACGAACCGCGTCCGCGAGCTCGCGCCCGCGCCCGGATGCCTCCCCGGCGAGCAGAGCGAGCGCCCCGAGTGAGTTCAGGTAGGTCTTCGTCGCCGCGACGGCGCGCTCGGCACCGGCGCCGAGGGGGATCACGAGCTCCGCCGCGCGTGCGAGGTCCGACTCCTCGTCGTTCGTCAGCGCGACCGTGAGCGCCCCGCGGGCGCGCGCCCGCGCGATCGTGTCCGCCCGACAAGGCTCCCGCGACGTGGGACGTCGTGCCCGCGCTCGCGCTCTCGAGGAGGCTCGGCCGGCGACCGCGCCGCCCACGTCTGCGAGGTGAGCACGCTCCCTGCAGGGAGTCCGAGCACGGGCTGCCTCCACCTCGCGGGGAGCATCTCGGCCTTCAACCGGACCGCTGCGCGCCGTCGAGGGACGTATCGGCACGGCACGGCGCTTGTTGACACCGCGCGGAGGGAGCGCAACGCTTCGTCTCGTATGCGTTGACCGTCGGCACCGGCGGTGCCGGCGCGGAGGTGGAGATGCCCGACCAGCCCGTACGTGCGCAGCCGCCGGCGCGGCCGGTCATCCGAACGCCCGACCAGCGGCTTCGGGTCTTCGTCAGCTCCACCCTCGAGGAGCTGGCCGGCGAGCGGGCGGCAGCGCGCGCGGCGGTCGAGCGGCTTCGGCTCACGCCTGTGCTCTTCGAGCTCGGAGCTCGGCCACATCCCCCACGAGACCTCTATCGCGCCTACCTCGACCAGAGCCACGTCTTCGTGGGCATCTACGGAGAGCGATACGGCTGGATCGCTCCCGGCGAGAGCGTCTCGGGAGTGGAGGACGAGTATCGCCTGTCCGGGTACCGACCCAAGCTCATCTACATCAAGCGCACATCGGCGGCGCGCGACCGGCGCCTGGACGAGCTCATCGAGCGAATCAGGGGCGACGACGTCGCCTGCTATCGGGAGTTCTCCACACCCGCCGAACTTCGCGAGCTGATCGAGAACGACCTGGCAGTCCTGCTCACCGAGCGCTTCGAGCAACTCGACGCGCCGCGCGAGCGCGTGCCCACCAACCTGCCGGTTCCCCGCAACCCGCTCGTCGGGCGCGACCGCGAGCTCGCACTCGCGTGCGACCTCCTGACGCGGGGCGGAGCCCACCTCGTCACGCTCACGGGCCCGGGAGGCTGCGGGAAGTCGCGGCTCGGCCTGCAGGTCGCCCTCGAGCTGCTCGACCACTTCGAGGACGGCACCTTCCTGGTGATGCTCGAGTCGATCTCCGACCCGGCCATGGTCGTGCCAGCGATCGCCGAGACCCTCGGAGTTCGCGAGGCACCGCGGCAGCCCCAGCTCGAGACCCTCAGTGAGCACCTGGGCGACGGGCACGCCCTGCTGCTGCTGGACAACTTCGAGCAGGTGGTCGAGGCGGCGCCGACGATCTCGGCGCTACTCGAGAGCTGCCCGCAGCTCGCGGTGCTCGCCACCAGCCGAACACCCCTCCGCGTCCGCGGCGAGCGCGAACTCGCGATTCCGCCCCTTGCGACACCCGCTTCCTTCGACGCCGACCTGCAGAGCCTGTCCCAGTACGCTGCGGTCGCGCTCTTCATCCAGAGGGCCCGCGGCGTTCGCGCCGGCTTCGCCGTTACCGACGAGAACGCATCGACGATCGCCGAGATCTGCCACCGGCTCGACGGGTTGCCGCTCGCAATCGAGCTCGCGGCGGCGCGACTGAAGATGCTCTCTCCCGAGACGCTGCTCGCTCGGCTGGCGTCGCGGTTCGAGGTGCTCCGTGGCGGCACTCGCGACCTGCCCGAGCGGCACCAGACACTGCGCGGAGCGATCGACTGGAGCCACGACCTCCTCGGCGACGCCGAGCGGCGCATGTTCAGGCGGTACGCCGCGTTCGCCGGCGGCTCGACGCTCGAGGCGGCAGAAGCCGTCTGCGGCATCGAGCCGGACCTCGCGCTGGGAGCGCTCGACGTGATCGCGTCTCTCCTCGACAGCAGCATGCTGACCACGTCCGGTGGCGACGAGGGGGAGGTCCGGATCGGCATGCTCGACACGATCCGCGCCTACGCCGCGGAGCGGTTGCTGGAGAGCGGCGAGCTGGATCGGATCCGGCGCAACCACGCCCAGTACTACTGCGCGCTCAGCGAGCAGGCGCAGGAGCACCTGGTCGGGCCGGACGAGCCTCGATGGGCCGGCCGTCTGCGTGCCGAGCGCGACAACCTGCGTCTGGCGCTCGAGTGGAGCCAGGAGCACGACGTCGAGCTCGGCCTGAGGCTCGCCAGCTCGCTTTTTCGGTTCTGGGAGGCTCACAACGTGTTCGTCGAGGGCTACGGCTGGCTGACAACGCTCCTCGCCCGACCCTCGCCCTCGAGCGCAGCGCGCGGCGCCGCGCTCCACGCGGCTGCGGCGCTGGCGACCTACCTCGGCGAGTACGAGACGGCGCGGGGCTACGTACGCGACGCGCTCGCCATCTTCGAGCAGCTCGACGACAAGCAGCACATCGCGACCGCGCTCAACGAGCTGGGGGTGCTCGCGTCGTACGAGGGCGACTTCGCCGACGCCGTTCGGTTCCTGGAGGAGAGCCTCGCTCTCAAGCGCGGACTCGGAGACGATCGGCTGACCGCGAACTCGATCATGAACCTCGGGCTCGTCGCCGGGTGGGCCGGCGACCACGAGCGCGGCTACGAGCTCCACGCGGAGAGCCTCGGCCTCTTCGAGCAGACGGGGGAGGCGTTCGGGAAGGCGATCGCCAACCTCAACCTCGCCCACGCCGCGATGCGCCTCGGGCGCCTCGACGAGGCGCGCGAACGGCAGGTCGCGAGCTTGCGGCTGTTGGACGACGTGGGAGACGGAGACGGATGCGCCGAATGCCTCGAGGATCTCGCGATGCTGGCCAACGCGCGGGGCGACGAGCGTCGCGCGGCGCAGCTGTTCGGGGTCGCCGCCGTTGTGCGGGAGGAGGCGGGAACCCAGCCGCCGCTGCCCCGGCTGGCCGAGATCGAACGCGAGCTCGACAGCACGCGGAGCCGGCTCGGCCGGACGGCCTTCGACGCGGAGTGGCAGGCCGGGCGCGAGATGTCGGTCGAAGAGGCGATCGCGCTGGTCGGGGCGTTGGCAGGCGGGACGGGTGATCTCGAAGAGCCCGCGCCGCTGGCCTGACGCGCCCGAGGCGAGCACGTCCTGCGCGCCGACGCCGAGACCTCAGCTGCGGAACCAGGCGGCGTGTCTCCGCACGCGGATCTCCCGTGCCGGCACCTGCTCCATCGGCGTCTCCTTGGGGTGCGCCTCGAACCAGCGGAGGTAGCGCCCGACGAGAGGCACGGCGCTCAGGCCGTGGAGGACGACGGACAGTCCGACGGTCGCCGCGATCGTGTTCAGGATCAGCGCCACTTCCGGAATCTCGGCCTCGTCGAGGATGATCACGCCGAAGACGATCGATGCGAGACCGCGCGGGCCGAACCAGCCCAGGAACGCGACCGTCGGGAGCCGGGCGCCGGTGCCGAGCATCGCGAGTGCGACCGGCAGCATGCGGACGAGAGTGAGGCAGAGCAGCCCGAAGACGAGCTCGTCCTTGCCGAATTCGCCGAGGCCCGCCCCGAGAATGGCAGCGCCGAACACGATGAAGGTGAGGCCGTCGAGCACCCCGCCGACCTCCTCGAGGAGCCCGAGCGTCTCCTCCTGCCGCGCGTCGTCCACGTTCTCGCGCAGTGTGCGCCGCGTCAGTCCGCCGGCGAGCATTCCGCCCGCGAACGCCGCGATGAAGCCGCTGCCGCCGAGCGCGGCGGCAGTCGTGTAGGCGAGGACCGCCCCCGCTAGGGGCACCACCCGCAGCCAGCCCGGGGCGACGGAGCCGCGGGGCGCGAGACGCGCAAGGACGAACGCAACCGCGAGCGCCGAGGCGACGCCCCCGACGAGGCCGAAGCCGATCTGCGCGGCGACCAGCGCCAGCGCGTCTGTCGCGCCTTTGATCTCGGCCTCTGTCTGGGTGAGTGCGATCGCGATGTACAGGAGAGGCACGCAGATGCCGTCGTTCAGCCCACTCTCGACGTTCAGGCCCTGGCGGATCCGCGACGGTAGCCGCTCGTCCGTGACGACGGCCTGTCCGAGCGCGGCGTCGGTCGGAGCGAGCGCGACGGCGAGAATCAGGGCTGTCGTCCAGTCGAGGCCGAGCAGAGGCACGCCGACGAGCACTCCGGCGACGATCGTCAACGGCAACCCGACCCCGAGCAATCGCAGCGGGACCGTGTACTCCTGCCGCAGGCGGTACAGGTCGATCCGGAATGCGTCCGCGAAGAGCACGACCGCGAGCGTGGCCTCCGCGAGGAGCTCCAGCTTGTCGCTCGTCCGCCCGACGTCGAGCAGGTCGAGCCCTGCGGTGCCGATGAGCAACCCGCCGCCGACGAAGAACATCGCGGCGGTGATCGGCGTCGACACCAGGCGCCCGGACACCGCCGCAAAGGCGAGCACGACGATGGCGACGGCCACGAGGCCCCACGCTTGCACAGCGGTTTCCTATCAGGTGGGCGCTACACGGACTCCGCCGGGCCGCGTCGCTCGAGCACGAGGGTCGGAGGCGCATGCGGACACGAGCGCTCGGAGCCCTGCAGCGCGTTCGCTCCTCGCACCTCACGGAGTGAGGCGCACGCCGCGCATCAGTCGCCTCGGTTCGATGTCAGCCTCGAAGGTCGCTCCCGTCGGCGTTCATCACGTAGATCTGGGCGCTCCTGTCGCGCTCGCCGACGAGGGCGATCGCCCGACCGGCGACACGACGGGAGAGCGTCGCGGCGGCTGCGCGACGGCGCGGGGTTGCGCGAGAGGTTCCGTTGCCCGCTCCCGTCGGCGTTCACGACCTCGATCTCGTAGTGGCACCTGGCCCGACGGCTTCGCGGAGCCGGACAGCGCCGGCCATCGCGGTTGCCGACAAGGAAGGAGATCTTCTGCCCGTCGGGGGACCACACAGAGCTGGCGACCGTGTTGCGGGCTCCGCTGAAGAAGCTGAAGAAGAGGCCGCGCACAGTCCCGTGCGGGGAGACGATGCAGACGATGAACGCGAGCGCAGCCGCCGCGAGCAGAGTCGTGCGCACTGCCGACGGCCACGGCGCGCTCCGGAACGGCCTAGCACGTCGTCCCAGTCGGCCGAGCCGGAGACGGCCGGAAGAATGCGATCGAGGCACGCGCGGTCGACGTCGGTCATGCCGGCACCTCCTCCGAGCGGCTGCGCAGGGCCTCGCGGGCGGGGTCGAGAGTCGCGGATACCCTCCCCGTGCCGATCCCGAGCGCGTCGCCGATCGCCGCGTCGTCGAGATCCGCGTCGTAGCCGAGGAAGAGGCTGTGCGTCGCCGCTCAGGCAGACGGGCAAGCGCGGATCTCCGCGTCCCGCTCGGGATGGCCGTTCGAGGCGAACTGCTCCTCACGGTCGCGTGCGGGAGCGCCCCCGAAGCGGCTGGGGTACAGCGCCTGGAGCTGCTCCACGCTCGCTCCGCGGCGTCCGATCACATCTCTCTCTCGCACAGGATCGCCGATTTGTTCGGTTCGTAACGAGTTAGCGGTGCACGCGCGCGCAGCCGGCACGGGCCGGATCAGGAGCGACGACCTTCCGTCCCGGCCTCGAGGGCTCGCGACCCGGGGCACCGAGATCGGCCGACACCTCCGAGTCGAGAGCTCTAGTCTCATCGACTAGAACTCTCTGCTAAGGTAAGAGTCGTGGCGACCCATACTCCCGGAGGAGACGTCCCGCCCGCCTACGACCCCTCGCAGTTCCCGGCGTTCGCGGTGACCGTGGACGTGGTGATCCTGACCGTGTCGGGTGACGGGCTCCACGTGCTGCTCGTGCGCCGCGGGGTCGCGCCCTTCGAGGGTGTGTGGGCGATCCCCGGCGGCTTCAAGCGCCCCACCGAGACGCTGGACGAGGCGGCGAGGCGCGAGCTCGCCGAGGAGACCGGCGTCGAGGCCGCGACGGCGCTGGCCCAGTTCGGCGCCTACGGCGACCCCGGACGCGACCCTCGAATGGACGTCGTCACGATCGCCTACCTCGCGGTGCTGCACGAGGTGGGTGGGGTCGTCGCGGGCACGGACGCCGCGGACGCCGCTCTGCTCCCGGCGTCCGACGTGCTCGGCGGGCGGCTCCCGCTCGCGTTCGATCACGCGCAGATCGTGCGCGACGCCGTCGAACGCGTTCGCGTCGACCTCGAGCGCACGGGAATCGCGACGGCGTTCGTCGGAGCCACCTTCGCGCTGGCGGAGTTGCGAGCGGTGTACGAAGCCGTCTGGGGCGTCTCACTGGACGGCGCGAATTTCCGGAGGAGCGTCCTCGCGGACGAGGGCTGGGTCGTCCCGATCGGGCGCCGCGCTCGCCCCGGCGCCTCAGGCGGCAAGCCCGCGGAGCTCTACCGAGCCGGGCCGCTGTGGGCGCGCGGCGGGCCGATCCGGCTGCCGCAGAAGAGCGACAGGAGGAGGGGGAGAACATGAGGGCCGTCGTCTACGACCGGTACGGGCCGCCGGAGGTGCAACGACTGGAGATGGTCGACAACCCTGTCCCGAGCGAGGACGAGGTCCTCGTCAGAGTCCACGCGACCACGGTGACCCGCACGGACTGCGGCTGGCGCAAGCCCGAGCCGTTCTTCGCCCGCGTCTTCACGGGCCTGGTGCGACCGAAGCACCGGATTCTCGGGATGGAGTTCGCGGGCGAGGTCGAGGCGGTCGGGGGCGCCGTCACCGGGTTCGCGGTCGGGGATCAGGTGTTCGGCGTCACGGGCTTCGGCGCGCACGCGGAGTACGTCTGCATCCGCGAGCACGTCGCGCTGGCGCACAAGCCGCCCAGCATGACGTTCGAGGAGGCGGCGGCCGTCTGCGACGGAGCGTGCATCGCGCTGGCGTGCCTGCGACGTGCCGAGCTCGGGAAGGGAAGGAGCATCCTCGTCTACGGCGCCTCCGGATCCATCGGAACCGCGGCCGTGCAGCTCGCGAAGTACTTCGACGCCGACGTCACCGCGGTGTGTAACACGAAGAACGTCGAGCTCGTGCGATCGCTCGGCGCCGACGAGGTGATCGACTACACGCAGGAGGACTTCACGAAGAACGGCGAGACGTACGACGTCGTCTTCGACGCGGTCGGCAAGCACTCCTTCAGGCGCTGCAGACGCTCGCTGAGGCCGGGCGGGATCTACCTCGAGACCGACCTCGGCTTCCTGTGGCACGTCCCGGCGCTGGCTCTGCTCAGCAGGTGGATCGGCGACAAGCGCGTGGCACTTCCCATCCCGGGGTACACGAAGGAGGACGTGCTCCTCGTGAAAGGAGCCATCGAGGCGGGCAGGTACCGGGCCGTCATCGACCGGACGTACCCGCTCGAGGACGTGGTCGAGGCGACCAGGTACGTCGAGACGGGACAGAAGACGGGAAACGTCGTCCTGACCCTCGGCGGGGCCGCGCGCTGAAGGCCGTCGTTCGAGACCGGTTCGGCCCGCCTGACGCCCTCCAGATCCGCGAGCTGGAGACGCCGGCGCCGGCCGACGACGAGGTGCTCGTGCGGGTCCGCTGCTCCAGCCGCAGGCGACGCTCGTCATCGTCGGAGCTGCGAAGGGGAACCGCCTGCTCGTGCCCCTGGGTCGCATCCTCGAGCTCCGGCTGGCGGGGATCCGCGGCAGCCGGCAGGTCGTCGTCTTCCGCGCGAGGCTCGACGGGGCAGACATGGAGGTGGGGCGCGAGCTTCTCGAGACCGGAAAGGTGACCCCGCTCGTCGACCGGCGTTGCGGACGGAGCGAGATCGCCGACGCCCTCCGCTGCCTCGGTAAAGGGCATGCACGCGGCAAGGTCGTCCTCGCCGTGTGAGGGGCGCGCCGACGGGGCGGCGGCGCAGGGCGCTTCAGGCGGCGACGACGACGTCGACCCGAACGTCAGGCGTCGCAACTGCGACGCTGCCGTAGAGCGGTCACCTGCGTTTGAAGCCCTCGACCAGCTCTCTCCCCTGCTCCTCGGTGACGCCGCGCAGGTGGAGTCCGAGTCGCACACGGTTGAAGACGTTCACGTCCGCCCGCACCGGACTCCCCGGATCGAGCTCCCCCTCGATCTCGGCGCGAACGTCCTCGAGCGGCAGGGCCTGGGCCCTCGCGAGCACCTGCACGAGCTCGACCCCGCAGGCGGCGATGCCGGCGAGGAAGAGCTCCGCAGGGGTCACCGCCTCGCCGAGGCAGCCGTTCTGCACCGGGCCGTCCGCCACGAAGTGGTGCTCGCGGCAGCTCCAGAGCACCCGCCCGAACGTGTCCGTCGAGCGAGCGCCCACCTCGTACCGTCGAATCTCTGCGGCGGTCATCGACCCTCCCTCCGTCGTGGTGGGGGAAGCATGAGCCCTTCGCGGCTAGGGTGCTTCGCCATGGAGCGGATCGTCTGCCTGCCCGGCGACTGCATCGGTCCCGAGGTGATGGCCGTCGCGCAGCGCGTCCTGCGGATGCTCGCGCCCACGGTCGAGCTCGACGAGCGGCTCTTCGGGGCCGCGGCGATCCGGGAGACGGGGGAGCCGCTTCCGCCCGAGACGCTCGAGGCCTGCCGCAGCGCGACGGCCGTGCTCAAGGCCCCGATCGGCGACCCCGAGTTCGACGCCGCCGACGTCCGGCCGGAGCAGGGCATGCTCCGGCTCCGCGCCGAGCTCGACGTCTACACGAACCTGCGTCCGGCGAAGGACGCCCACGTCGACCTCCTCATCGTCCGCGAGCTCGTCGGCGGGCTCTACTTCGGCGCGCGCGGCGTACGCGAGGACGGGACCGTCTTCGACACCTGTGAGTACCACCCGATCCAGGTGGAGCGGATCGCGCGGCGAGCGTTCGAGCTCACGCGCACCCGGCGCGGGAAGCTCACCTCCGTGGACAAGGCGAATGTGCTCGAGACGTCGCGCCTCTGGCGTCGCGTCGTACACGAGGTCGCCGCCGACTATCCCGACGTCGAGGTCGCGGACATGCTCGTGGACAACGCCGCCATGCAACTCGCGAGCGCGCCTGAGCAGTTCGACGTGATCGTCACCGAGAACCTGTTCGGGGACATCCTCTCCGACCTCGCCGCCGCGATGACGGGCGGTCTCGGGCTCGCCCCCTCGGCGAGTCTCGGCGACGCAGGCCCCGGGATCTTCGAGCCCGTCCACGGGTCGGCGCCGGACATCGCCGGGAGGGGCATCGCCAACCCGGCCGCGATGCTCCGCTCGACCGCTCTCCTGCTCGAGCACGGCCTCGGCCGGCCGGAGGACGCCGGCGCGCTCGAGGACGCGGTCGAGATCGCGCTCCGGGAAGCGCCAACACCCGACCTCGGCGGGGACGGGACGACGGCGGCGTTCGAGGCGTCCGTCCTCGCCGCGCTCGCCCGCTGACCCTGCCGGGTGTTGACGCGCCGGAGCCGCGCCCCTAGCCTGTGAGGCCGATGCGCCGGAGCGAGACATCCCGAACGGGCGTCCTCCTCTTCGGCTTTGCCACGCGCATCCACGCGCGCTAGTCGGCGATCCCCTCACCGCCGCCGCCGGCTAGCTCAGCTCCTCACGGCGGCCCTCCCTTCGACCAGAGACCGAGATGCTCGACCTCGCTGCACACGCCGACACCACGACCGTTGCCTACCCGGGCCGAGACGGCGCGCACAGCGCGGCGGCGTGCGACCGCATCTTCCCGGACGGCGCCGAGCTCGTCCCGCTCCCCAGCTTCAGCGCGGTCGTGCGGGCGACGGTCGAGGGAGACGTCGCGTTCGGAGTCCTCCCCATCGAGAGCTCGCTCGCCGGCCCCGTGAACGAGACGCACGACCTCCTCTACGACTCCCCGCTCGCGATCACGGGCGAGACCGTGCTTCCGATCCGCCACGTCCTCGCCGGCCCGGCGGAGGTGGCGCTCGAGGAGATCCGCGTCGTCCACTCCCACCCCGTCGCGCTCGACCAGTGCCGTCAGCTGCTGGCGGCCATGCCCTGGGCGACCGCGATCGCGGCGCCGACGACGGCCGATGCGGCCGCGCAGGTCGCGGCGCTGGGCGATCCGACCGAGGTCGCGATCGCGAGCGAGCGCGCGGCCTCGCTCCACGGGCTGTGTGTGCTCGCCGACAACGTGGGCGACCACCCGGAGGCCTACACGCGGTTCGTCTCGGTGGCGACCCACATGCGCCTCGACGCCAACGGGAAGCCGTGGCGAACGGCGTTCTCGTTCGTCACCGACCACCAGCCAGGCGCGCTTCATCGTGCGATCGAGCCGTTCGCCCGGCACGGGATCGACCTCGTCCAGCTCGTCTCGCGACCGATCCCGCAGTCGCCGTGGCGCTACCGCTTCGACGCGGTGCTCACGGGACACCCGCTCGACCCCGTCGTGCGGGAGACGCTCTCCGAGATCGGCGCCCGGACGCGCGTGCTGCGCGTCTTCGGCTCCTACCCCGCGGACGGGACTCCGTGAACGACCCGACCATCCGCGAGATTCGCGAGGAGATCTCGAAGCTCGACCGCTCGATCGTCCAGGCGGTGAACGAGCGGATCGAGCTCGTCGCGCGACTGAAGCGCTACAAGCTGGAGAACGACCTCCCCTTCCACGACCCCGAGCGCGAGCGGGAGCTCCTCGCCGAGCTCGAGCGGCTGAACGCGGGCCCGCTCACCGAGGAGGGCCTCCGGGAGCTCGTCACTACCGTCCTGGAGCTCACGAAGGTCGAGCTCGACCGCAACGACCGCTAGAGCTCGCGCCCGCCCCGCGCAGGTCTCGACGCTCGTCGACGCCCTAGCGACCGCACCGGGCTGCCTCGTCGGCCTCCCACTTCGTACGATGATCCGCTCCAGCACGGTCATCCCACGGGGAGGGAACCTATGAGAGGCAGGCGGTTGCTCGTCGTCTGTGCGGTCGGCGCGTTCGTCGCAGCGCTTCCCACAGTCGTATCGAGCGCGAACGGCGAGGACACGAGAGTGTCCATCGGCAGCCCGCCCACGCCGTTCGCACAGAGCAAGCAGAACGAGCCCGCCGTTGCGGTCGACGCCGGCAACCCAATGATCGTGGCGGCCGGCTCGAACGACGAGATCTATATCGAGGCCTGCAACGCCGGCGATCCGACCTCGTGCCCGTTCACCAATGGCGTCGGCACTTCCGGCGTGTATTTCTCGCTCGACGGCGGACGCACCTGGGTGCAGCCGACTTACACGGGCTGGACGGCGCGCGACTGCCTCGGCCCGGCCGTGTGCGTGCCTCACCTCGGGCCCATCGGCACGCTCCCGAAGTACTACGAGAGCGGGCTCGTGTCCGACGGCGACCCGTCACTCGCATTCGGACCGAAACCCGGTGCGGAAGGATTCTCCTGGGAGAACGGCTCGCGGCTCTACTACGCGAACCTGACGTCTCGCTTCCCGACCTCCACACCCGCCGAGACGTTCAAGGGCTTCGAGGCGATCGCCGTCTCCCGAACCGACGACGTCGCGACGGCGGCGGCCCGGTACCGCGAGCGCCTGGATGGCTCCCGTGATCGTGTCGAAGCAGAACTCGGCGCTCTTCGCCGATCACGAGCAGATCTGGGCAGACAACGCGGAGTCCAGCGCCTACTTCGGCAACGTGTACGTCTGCTACGCGGCGTTCCGCAGTCAGGAGAAGGGCAACGCCCTGCCGAATCCGATCACCGTCGCGCGGTCGACCGACGGCGGTGACACCTGGAAGACGTCACAGGTCAGCGACGCCTCCAACAACCCGACGCACGGCCAGCAGGACTGCTGGGTGCGTTCGGACAGCCGTGGGACGGTCTACGTCTTCTGGCAGGCGGTCAAGGCGAATACCGGCCGCGCGATCTACATGTCGCGATCGTGGAACGGCGGTAGGTCGTTCGACCCGCCGGAGATCGTCTCCCCGTACGAGCCGACGGGGCTGACCGACCCGGCGAGCGGCGATAGGACGTTCGACGGCGTCGCGGGCGCGCGCGACGGCACGTTCCCGACAGCCGACATCGCGAACGGCGCGCCGTCGGGCGACGGCGCGACCGACGAGATCGTCGTCGCCTGGCAAGACGGCACCACTCCGTCGACGGCGAGCCCTGGTCCGAACGAGAGGGTCACGATCGCGTACTCCACCGACGGCGGCGACACCTGGAGCTTCACGACGGACGCAGCTGCCGCCGGGGATCGGCCGAACATGCCCGCGATCGCGATCGCCCCCGACGGCGGCGACGTGTACCTCGTGTACAACGCGTTCCGCGTCCCGTGGCAGACGACGACCGCCGATCCGCGGCCGATGCAGAGCGTCGTACGGCACGCGACGATCGGCCCCGGCGCCGCGCCGACGGGCTGGGCGGACCTGCTCCGAGGCCCGACCGGGGACGCTCGGGGATCGAGCGCCAACAGCCTCACCGGCGAGTTCCTCGGTGACTACAACAACGCTGCAGCCACGAACGAGGCCGTCCTCGCCGTGTACGTCGACGTTCGCAACGCTGCAGACTGTCCGGCCGTCGACGCCTGGAGGCAGTCGATCGTCAACGGTAGCCCGGGAGCGAAGCCGGCGCCGGGAAGCGACTGCCCGGGGACGTTCGGGAACAGTGACATCTTCGGCGGCGCTTTCAGCGCGCCGTAGAGCACGTCGGCATTCCAGACGACGGGGGCGCCGGCCGGCGCCCCCGTCTCAACCGACACGTGCGAGAGCTCGGCTGCGCGCGGAGCATCGAGTTCGTCCGGACGTGAATCGCGTCGCGCTAGAGCGCCGCGGTCGAGATCGGTGACGGCGAGCGGGCTTCGAACGCCGCGATGTCGCGCTCGTGCTGGAGCGTCCGGGCGATCGCGTCGAGGCCGTTCAGGAGCGCGTGCCGGACGAACGGATCCGTCTGGAAGCGCGTGACCCGGCCGCCCGCCGTCGAGATCGTCTCGTCCTCGAGGCTCACCGTCAGCTCCTCACCGCGCGCGGCTGCCTCCATCAGCTCCTTCACCTGCGGGAGCGGGAGCGCGACGGGGACGAGCCCGATCTGCACGCTGTTCGAGAAGAAGATGTCGCCGAACGAGGGCGCGACGACGACCTCGAAGCCGTAGTCCTGGAGCGCCCAGGCGGCGTGCTCGCGCGAGGAGCCGCACCCGAAGTTCGGGCCGGTGAGGAGGATCCTCGCCCCCTCGTGCTCCGGCCGATTCAGCTCGAATCCGGGATCCTGCCGCCAGTCGTAGAACAGGAACTCGCCGAAGCCCGTGCGCTCGATCCGCTTGAGGAACTGCTTGGGAACGATCTGGTCCGTGTCGACGTCCGGGCGGTCGAGCACGGCCGCGCGCGAGGTGAGGGAGCGAAACGCCCTCATGCCCGCGCTCTCGGCCAGTCGCGCACGTCGACGAAGTGGCCTGCGATCGCCGCGGCGGCGGCCATGGCAGGGCTCACGAGGTGCGTGCGCCCGCCCCGCCCCTGCCGCCCCTCGAAGTTCCGGTTCGAGGTCGAGGCGCAGCGCTCGCCCGGCGCGAGGATGTCGGGGTTCATGCCGAGGCACATCGAGCAGCCCGCGCGCCGCCACTCGAAGCCCGCCTGCTCGAAGACGCGATCGAGGCCGAGCTCCTCGGCCCCTCGCTTCACGGCGGCGGAGCCCGGAACGACCAGCGCGCGGACGTCCGGGCTCACGCGCCTGCCCTCGACGACGGCGGCAGCCTCGCGGAGATCCTCGAGCCGCGCGTTCGTGCACGAGCCGATGAAGACGCGGTCGAGCCTGATCTCCTGGAGCGGCGTGCCCGGCCGGAGGTCCATGTAGACGAGCGCCCGCTCGACCGCGGCACGCTCGTCGGGGTCGGCGACGTCCGCCGGATCGGGGACGCGACCGCCGACCGGGGCGACCATGCCGGGGTTCGTCCCCCAGCTCACCTGCGGCTCGAGCTCCGAGACGTCGATCTCGACCTCGCGGTCGAACGTCGCATCGTCGTCGGTGCGGAGGGCGCGCCAGCGGTCGAGCGCCCTCTCCCACGCCGAGCCGTTCGGCGCGGCAGGGCGCCCCTCGAGGTAGGCGAACGTGGTGTCGTCGGGCGCGACCATTCCGGCCCGCGCGCCGGCCTCGATCGACATGTTGCAGATCGTCATGCGCCCTTCCATCGAGAGAGCGCGGATGGGCTCGCCCGCGTACTCGAGCACGTGCCCGACCGCGCCGTCGACTCCGATGCGGCCGATCGTCCCCAGGATGACGTCCTTCGGCGTGACGCCGAGCGGAAGCTCACCGCGGTAACGGATCCGCATCGTCCTCGGCCGCAGGCGCGGCAGACACTGCGTCGCCAGCACGTGCTCGACCTCGGTCGTCCCGATGCCGAAGGCGAGCGCGCCGAACGCCCCGTGCGTCGACGTGTGGCTGTCGCCGCAGACGATCGTCATCCCCGGCTGGGTCACGCCGAGCTCGGGACCGATGACGTGCACGATCCCCTCCCGGCCGCTGCCGGTGGCATAGAGCGGGACCCCGAACTCCTCGCAGTTGGCGCGGAGCGCATCGAGCTGCGCACGCGCGAGCGGGTCGGTGATCGGCCCCTCGGTCGTCGGGACGTTGTGATCCATGGTCGCGAGCGAGAGGTCCGGCCGGCGGACGCGCCGCCCGGCGAGGCGCAGCCCGTCGAAGGCCTGCGGAGAGGTGACCTCGTGGATCAGGTGCACGTCGACGTAGAGGAGGGCCGGCTCACCCGGGTCCTCGCGGACGACGTGGCTCTCCCAGATCCGGTCGAAGAGCGTCTTCGCCATCAGGCGGGCAACGGTACCTGCGAGCCACTCCGCGCCGTCACGCGTCGAGCGCCGCGCGGAGGGAGGCGACGAGTCCCCGCAGGGCCTCCGGGCCCTCCTCCGCCGCGAGCAGTGCGCGAGACCCGACGACGACCCCGTCGGTCAGGTCGGCTGCGGCGCGCGCCTGCTCCGGGGTCGAGATGCCGAACCCCGCGTACAGGGGGACGCCCGGCGCGAGCCGGCGGGCGCGCTGCGCGAGAACCGGGAGCGCGTCGGAGAGCGTGTCGCGGGCCCCGGTCGTTCCGGCGACGGTCACGAGGTACAGCCACCCGTCGGTCTCGCGGGCGGCGAGCGCGACGCGCTCGTCGGTCGAGGTCGGAGCGACCAGCTGGACGCGACGCAGCTCGGGGTGCTCGTCGACCGGGAGGTCGGCGATGATGAGACTCGTCGCGCCGCGCTCGCGCGCGTCGGTCGCGAACCGCGCCCAGCCGTAGGCCTCGAGCAGCGAGGCGTATGTCATCGGCACGAGCGGCGTGTCGCCGACGCGCTCGCGCACGCGAGCGAGGCACTCGAGGCAGGCCTGCGTCCGCATGCCCTTCGCGAGCGCGCGCTCGGCCGCGCGGCGAATCACAGGGCCGTCCGCAAGCGGGTCCGAGAACGGGAAGCCGAGCTCGACGACGTCCGCGCCGGCCGCGACCGCGATCTCCGCGAGCGCGGGCGTCTCCGGCTCGGACATGAGGTAGACGACGAGCGTCTTCGGCATCTCGCTAGGCCGTCGTCGCACCGAGGGCGCGGAGCGCCTCGGCGAGGTCCTTGTCCCCGCGGCCCGAGAGGCAGACGAGGACGAGCTCCGCCGCGAGACCGTCGACGACGGCGAGCGCGTGGGCCGGCTCGAGCGCGGGAATGAGACCCTCCGTCGAGGCGAGTCGGCGGAAGGCCGCGAGCGCATCCTCGTCGGTTGCCGAGAGATAGCGGGCGCGCCCGCTGTCCCGGAGCCATGCGTGCTCCGGGCCGACGCCGGGGTAGTCGAGGCCGGCCGAGATCGAGTGCGCGTCGGCTACCTGGCCGTCCTCGTCGGCGAGAACCGAGGAGCGTGCGCCGTGGAGGACCGCGATCCGGCCCGAGCCGAGCGAGGCTGCGCCCGCGGCCTCGACCCCGACGAGTGCGACGTCCTCGTCGGCGAGAAAGGCCGCGAACATGCCGATCGCGTTCGAGCCACCGCCGACGCACGCGACGACCGCGTCCGGCAGCCGCCCCTCGACCTCGAGGACCTGCTCGCGGGCCTCCCGCCCGATGACCGCCTGCAGCTCGCGCACGAGCTCGGGGTAGGGCGCCGGGCCGACGCACGACCCGATCAGGTAGTGCGTCGTCTCGACGCTCCCGATCCAGTCCCGGATCGCCTCGCTCGTGGCCTCCTTCAGCGTGCGCGTCCCGAACTCGACGGGCCGGACCTCCGCGCCGAGGAGCACCATCCGCTCGACGTTCGGACGCTGCCGACGCATGTCCTCGGCGCCCATGTAGACGACGCACTCGAGCCCGAACCGCGCACAGACCGTCGCTGCCGCGACGCCGTGCTGTCCCGCGCCGGTCTCGGCGACGACGCGCCCCTTGCCGAGCCGGCGCGCCAGCACCGCCTGCCCGAGCGCGTTGTTGAGCTTGTGCGCACCCGTGTGCAGGAGGTCCTCGCGCTTCAGGTACAAGCGCTTCGCCGGCGCGAAGCGCGGCGCCGGGGTGAGCGGCGTCGGCCGCCCGGCGTAGGTCCGCCCGAGCTCGTCGAGCTCCGCCCAGAAGGAGGCGTCCACCCTCGCCGTCTCCCACGCGGCGGTCAGCTCGTCGAGCGCCGGGACGAGCGTCTCGGGCACGAAGCGCCCGCCGTAGGGACCGAACGTCGCGGTCACGGCCGGGCAGCCTCCACGAACGCGCGGACGCGCTCGTGATCCTTGATCCCCGGCGCCGCCTCGAGCACGGAGCTCGCATCGACTCCCCACGGGCGGACCCGCTCGATCGCGGTGCGGACGTTGTCGGGGCCGAGACGCCCGGCGAGGACGATGCGCCCCGCTGTGGCGGCGGCCCGCTCCCAGTGGGAGGGGTCGTCCTCGCCCCACGGGAGGTCGAGGTGCGTCGCCACGACCTCGCCGTCGCGGAGCAGGACGGCGTCGCGCCCGCGCACCCTGCCCTCCTCGGGCGGATGCACCTGGTCGAGGTCGGCCGGGCTCTCCCCCGCCTCGTCGACCCAGACTGCCACCGACAGCGTTCCCTCGGGCACGGGAAGCACGCCCGGCGCCGCACGCGGGCTCTCCGGAACGAGCACGAAGCCGAGCAGGTCGGCCCCGGCGTCGGCGGCCGCGGCCACGTCCTCCTCCCGCGTCAGGCCGCACACCTTGACGAGCGGACGGGACACGATCTCGGCGAGCCTCGCCGCAGGATTCGCGGCGCGCATGAGGGCGGAGCCGATGAGGATCGCATCCGCGCCGGCGAGCTCCGCCTCGGCCCCCTGCGCGCGGGTCGTGATCCCGGACTCGGCGACGACCACGCGATCTTGCGGTGCGCCCGCGACGAGCGCGAGCTGCGCGCGGCGGTCGATCCGGAACGTGGTCAGGTCGCGCGCGTTGACCCCGATCACCGGGGCGCCGAGGGCGACCGCACGCTCGAGCTCCACCGCGTCGTGCGCCTCGACGAGCGTCTCGAGGCCGATCCCCTCGGCGGCAGCGAGCAGCCGCGCGCACGTCCCGTCGTCGAGGTCGCGAAGGAGGAGGAGCGCCGCGTCCGCGCCCGCCTCTCGAGCGGTGCGCAGCTCGTCCTCGGTCGAGAAGAACCCCTTCGCGAGCAGTGGCAGGCCCGCTGCCGCCCGCGCCGCCCGGAGGTCGTCCCACGTCCCTCCGAAGCGGGCGTCGACGAGCACGGAGACCGCGGCCGCGCCCGCTCGCTCGTACGCGGCGGCGAGCCTCCCGGGGTCGGCGTCGGGGCGCAGGTCGCCCGCGGAGGGCGACCGGCGCTTGATCTCGGCGATCGCCGTCAGCCCGGGTTGCGCGAGCACATGCGCAAAGCGACCCCGAGCATGCAACAGTCTGTTGCTATCTCTCATGCCGGCACGGCTCCGAGCGGGGCTGGGACGTGCCGGGTGGTTCGCAACAGTGTGTTGCAAGCGCTCACGGCGCCGCCGCCCTGGTCGAGAACGCGACGAGCTCCTCGAGCCGCTCGGCGGCACGGCCGCTGTCCAGGGTCTCGATAGCGAGCGCGAGCCCGTCGTGAAGGTCGGCGGCGTGGCCGGAGGCTGCGATCGCGCCGGCGGCGTTCAGGAGCACCGCGCTGCGCTTCGCACCGCTCGCTCCGGCGAGGATCTCACGGGCCGCGCGCGCGTTGTCGGCGGCCGTTCCACCGGTCAGCTCCTCGGGATGGCAGCGCCCGAGCCCGAGCTCCGCAGGATCGACCGTCCGCTCCCGCACGACGCCGTCGACGACCTCGCACACGTCGTTCGGCCCCGCCGGCGAGAGCTCGTCGATCCCGTACGCGCCGTGCACGACGAACGCGCGGCGGGTGCCGAGCGCAGCCAGCACGTCCGCGACAGTGCGCACGAGCTCGGGCGCGTAGACGCCGAAGATGCCGGCCCGCGCGCCCGCCGGGTTCGTCAGCGGCCCGAGCAGGTTGAAGACCGTGCGCGTCCCGAGCTCGCGCCGCACGGGCGCCGCGTGGCGCATGGCCGGATGGTGCGCGGGCGCGAACATGAACCCGAAGCCGAGGCGGTCGATGGAGTCCGCGATGCGCTCGGGCGGAAGCTCGAGCTCGAACCCGAGCGCCTCGAGCACGTCCGCGGAGCCCGACTGCGAGCTCACCGCGCGGTTCCCGTGCTTCGCCACCGCGGCGCCCGCGGCCGCGGCCACGACGGCCGCGACGGTGGAGATGTTGAAGGTGCGCGCCCCGTCGCCGCCCGTTCCCACGACGTCGACGACGTCTGTCCGGGCCGGATGCACCGGCAGCACGTGTTCGCGCATCGCCTCCGCGCACCCCGTGATCTCGTCCACGGTCTCGCCCTTCGCGCGGAGTGCGACGAGGAAGCCGCCGATCTGGGCCTGGGTCGCCTCGCCGCGCATGATCTCGCCCATCACCTCGTAGGCCTCGGAGCGGTCGAGATCCTCCCCCGCGAGCAGGCGTGCGATCGTGTCCTTGATCATGCGAGGAAGTTCCTCGCGAGCTCTGCGCCCCGGGGCGTGAGCACGCTCTCGGGATGGAACTGAACCCCTTCGATCGGGTGCGTGCGGTGCCGGACGCCCATCACCTCGCCGTCCTCCGTCCGCGCCGAGACGACGAGCTCGTCGGGCACCGTCACGGCGGCGAGCGAGTGGTAACGGCCCGCTTCGATCTCCTTCGGCAGCCCGCGGAAGACGCCGAGGCCGTCGTGCCGGACGCGACTCGCCTTGCCGTGCAGGAGCGCTTTGGCCTGCCCGACCTCGCCCCCGAAGGCCTCGACGATCGCCTGGTGGCCGAGGCAGACGCCGAGCGTGGGCACGCGCGGGCCCAGCCGTCGGATGAGCTCGACCGAGACCCCGGCGTCGGCCGGGCGCCCGGGGCCCGGCGAGATCACGAGCCGGTCGGGCGCGAGCTCCTCCGCCTGGTCGCTCGAGATCGCGTCGTTGCGGTAGACGGCGACCTCCGCGCCGAGCTCCTCGAAGAGGTGCACGAGGTTCCACGTGAACGAGTCGTAGTTGTCGATCATCAGCAGCTTCATGCGTACTCGCTCTCTGCCAGCTCGATCGCCGCTTCCAGCGCTGCGAGCTTCGCGAGGCACTCGCGATGCTCGGCCTCGGGCTGCGAGTCTGCCACGACCCCGGCGCCCGCCTGGATCCGCGCCACGCCGTCGGCGAGCACGATGGTGCGCAAGGCGATGCACGTATCCATCGTTCCGTCCGGGAGCACGTAGCCGACCGCGCCGGCGTACGGCCCGCGGCGGTGGCTCTCGAGCTCGGAGAGGATCTGCATCGCTCGCACCTTGGGGGCCCCGGTCACGGTTCCCGCGGGGAAGCAGGCACGCAGGACGTCGAAGGGCGTCACGCCGTCCCGCAGCTCGCCCACGACCTCCGAGACGAGGTGCGAGACGTGCGAGAAGCGCTCGACGTCCAGCGACCGAGCAACGCGGACGGTTCCCGGGCGGCACACCCTGGAGAGGTCGTTGCGTCCGAGGTCGACGAGCATGACGTGCTCGGCCCGGTCCTTCTCGGACGAGAGGAGGCGCTCGGCGTCGCCCTCGCCCGGGGTCGTGGTGCCCGCAATCGGACACACGCTCGCTCGGCCGTCCGCGCACGCGACGAGCCGCTCCGGCGAGGAGCCCACGAGCGCGAGCTCCCCGAGCTCGAGCAGGAAGAGGTACGGAGAGGGGTTCACGCGGCGCAGGGCACGGTAGAGCGAGAGCGCCGTCGCGGACGTGGGGCGCTCTGCTCGCTGCGAAGGCACCGCCTGGTAGACGTCCCCGGCCCGGATGTGCTCCTGGCAGATCCGCACCATCTCCTCGTAGCGGGCCCGGGTCGGCAGGCGGCGGAGAGGCTGTGGCGCGGCCGAGCCTGCGCGGGCCGGCAGCTCCACGGGAGTCTCGAGGCGAGCGGCCACCGCGTCCGAGTCGCCGGCGAGCGTCTCCAGGAGCCCGGCGCCGTGGTCGAGGCGGACGAGCGTGTCTGCGATGACGAAGCGGCTCTCGGGAAACGGCGGTCCGGCGGGCGGGACGGGAACCGTCGGCTCGAGCCTCGCGGCGTGCTCGTACGCGAGGTAGCCGACCACCGGAGCGTCGACCTGCTCGGCCTCCTCGAAGCTCACGAGTCGGGAGCCCGCTCCGACGAACGAGTAGCGGCCGAGCCGTCCGCGCTCGACCGACTCGAGGAGGAAGCTTCCGCCGTCGGGCTCGCGCAGTCGCAGGTACACCCCGAGCGGAGTCAGGAGATCTGCCGGTAGGGCGCGATCCAGGCTCACGCGCTCACTCCGCGAGCACCGGCGTGAGCACGACCCCGTACCCCTGGCCCTCGAGGATGGACGCCGCGCGGGAGGCGTGCTCGCCGCCGGTCACGAGGATCGTGAGCGTCCCGCCCCGCTCGGGCGACAGGTGCTCGAGGTCGAAGTCGTCGACGTTGATCCGCTCGGCGCCGAGGGCCTGGAAGATGCCCGCCAGCACGCCGGGCCGGTCCGGCACGTGCACCCGCAGCCGGTGGAGCGAGCCCGCGTCCTCGTACGCCGCGTCGAGCATCCGCCGACGGTTCCCGCTCGCCTCGCCGATCCAGCGGGCGAGGAACCCCGCATCTCCCGTCGCCAGGGCCGCCTCGACCCGCTCGATGCGCCGGCGGTGCTCCGCGAGCGCGGCGGCGAGCGGCTCGCGGTTCTCGAGGAAGATGTCGACCCAGATCCGCGGGTTCGCGCCGGCGATCCGTGTCATGTCGCGCAGGGATCCACCCGCGGTCGCGAGCGGGTCGTGGCCCTCGACCCACGCGGCACCGGCCTGGTTCAGCAGGACGTTCGCAAGCGCGTGCGGGAGATGGCTCGTGACCGCGACCAGCCGGTCGTGCGTCGCCGGATCGATCGCGAAGGGCCGCGCGCCCAGCGCCGAGGCGAAACCGTGGGCAGCTCGGTACCGCTCGGGCTGCGTCGCCGGGAGCGGCGTGAGGAACCACGTCGCGCCCTCGAAGAGATCGGCGTTCGCCCAGGCCGGACCGCGAGCCTCGGCGCCGCAGATCGGGTGTCCTCCGACGAACCGGGGATCGGCGCCCGCCGCGGTGCAGACGGAGGCCTTGGTCGAGCCCGCGTCGGTGACCGTGCACGAGTCGGAAGCCGCGGCGAGGACGGCCTCGACGACGGACGGCAGCGAGACGACGGGCACCGCGACGAACGCGACCTCCGCATCCCTGAGCGCGTCCGCGAGGGACGCGGCCGGCACGACCGCCCCCCTCTCGGCAGCCCCTGCGAGCGCGTCGGGATCGTCGTCCCAGCCGGCGACCTCGCCGAGGCCGGCGCGCCTCGCTGCGAGCCCGGCGGAGGCGCCTATGAGTCCGGTACCCACGATGGCGAGCCGCATGGAGATCGCGTCAGACCGCTCGCATGAGCTCGGCCACGCGAAACGCGAGGTCGAGCGACTGCCGGCCGTTCAGCCGCGGGTCGCACAAGGTCTCGTAGCGGTGGTCGAGCTGATCCTCGCGCACGGCTTCGGATCCCCCGAGACACTCGGTGACGTCCTCGCCCGTGAACTCGATGTGCACGCCGCCGGGCCAGGTACCGACCTCGCGGTGCGACGCGAAGAAGCCCTCGATCTCGGCCATGATCGCGTCGAAGCGCCGGGTCTTCGTCCCCGAGGGCGTGCGCTCGAGGTTCGCGTGCATCGGGTCGGACACCCAGACGACCGGCACGTCCGCTTCGCGCACGGCCCGCAGGAGCGGCGGCAGGAGCTCCCGCACCTGCTCGGCACCGACGCGGACGATGAACGTGAGTCGCCCGGGGACGCGCTCGGGATTGAGGCGCTCCGCGAGCGCGACGACCTCCTCCGGCGTCGCTCGGGGGCCGAGCTTGACGCCGACGGGATTGCGGACCCCGGAGAAGAACTCGACGTGCGCGCCGCCCAGGTCACGCGTCCGCTCGCCGATCCAGAGCATGTGCGCCGAGCAGTCGTAGGGTTGGCCGGTCAGCGAGTCCGTGCGCGTGAGCGGCTCTTCGTAGTCGAGCAGGAGCCCTTCGTGACTCGTCCACACGTCCACCTCGTGCAGGCTCGGCGTGCGGGCGAGGTCGATCCCGATCGCCTGCATGAACTGGAGCGCGCGGTCGATCTCCCGGGCGAGCGCCTCGTAGCGCTGCCCGGTCGGCGAGCTGGCGACGAACTCCCGGTTCCACGTGTGCACGAGCGTCAGGTCGGCGAAGCCGCCCTTCGTGAACGCCCGCAGAAGGTTGAGCGTCGAGGCGGACTGGTAGTAACCCTGGACGAGCCGCTCCGGATCGGGCATGCGCCCGTCGGGGGTCGGCTCGTCGGAGTGGACGATGTGCCCCCGGAAGGACGGGAGCTCGACTCCGGCGACGACCTCCGTCAGCTCGCTCCTCGGCTTCGCGAACTGACCCGCGATGCGCCCCACCTTGACGACCGGAAGCGTCGCGGCGTAGGTCAGGACCGCGGACATCTGGAGCAGCACCTTCAGCTTCTCGCGAATCGTGGGCGCCGAGACGTCCCGGAACGACTCGACGCAGTCGCCGGCCTGGAGCAGGAACGCACGCCCATCGCAGACCTCGCCGAGCGCGGTCAGCAGCGCTCTCGCCTCACCTGCGAAGACGAGCGGCGGCAGCTGCCGGAGCCGGTCTCGAACCGCGGCAAGCGCCGCGGGGTCGGGCCACTCCGGCTGCTGCGCGGCCGGGCGCCGACGCCAGGAGGAGGGTGTCCAGGTCGATTCCGTGACCGCCACGTCGGCTGAGTGTAGAGACGGGACACGGGAGGCCTCCTGTGGCGGTGCCCCCGGTCGGGGGTTGACAGGCGCCCGGCTCGCCAGCACACTGTCCGCTCCGATGCCGAGCCGGACCGACGTATCGACACCCGTGCACGCCCCCGCCGTGGTCGTACCGGACCGCGGCGTCGGCATCGAGCTTCTCCTGATTCTCCCCCTCTAGGGGGAGCGCTTCGCACACGCGTCTTCGACGCACACGCCGACGGAAAGACGCCAGAGGTGCGTCCTCGGGCGACCAGCGAGACAGGAGGAGCAGCAAGGTGGCACAGCGCAGAATCACGATCTTCGACACGACGCTCAGGGACGGGGAGCAGTCCCCGGGCATCGCGCTCTCGCCGGACGAGAAGGTCGAGGTCGCGCTTGCGCTCGAACGCCTCGGCGTCGACGTCATCGAGGCGGGCTTCCCCGTCTCCTCCCCCGGAGACTTCGAGGGGGTGCGCGCGGTGGGCGCCGCCGTCACCCGCCCCACGGTCGCCGCGCTCGCACGCACACGGGAAGAGGACCTCGAGGCGGCGGTGGAGGCGCTCGCGGGAGCCAGCGGCCGGACACGGCTCCACATCTTCCTCGCGACCAGCCCTCTCCACATGGAGCGCAAGCTCGGACTCGAGCCGCACGAGGTGGTCGAGCAGGCCCGTTTCGCGGTCTCCTACACCGCGGGCCGGGTCGACGAGATCGAGTTCTCCTGCGAGGACGCGACACGCTCCGACCCCGCGTTCGTGGCCGAGGTGTGCAGAGCGGTGATCAGGGCAGGCGCGACGACGATCAACCTCCCGGACACCGTCGGCTACGCGCTCCCCGACGAGCACGCCGCCTTCCTGCTCGAGGTCCGGAGGCACCTGCCCGAGCTCGACCGGGTCGCGCTCTCGGTCCACTGCCACAACGACCTCGGGCTGGCGGTCGCGAACACGCTCGCCGGAGTCGGCGCGGGAGCGACGCAGGTCGAGTGCACGGTGAACGGCATCGGCGAACGCGCCGGGAACGCCGCGCTCGAGGAGGTCGTCATGGCGCTCCGGGTCCGCGCGGACGTGCTCGGCTGCGAGACCGGGGTCGACGTCAGCCACATCGGTCGCGTGTCCCACCTCGTCTCGCAGCTGACGGGCTACGCCGTGCAACGGAACAAGGCGATCGTCGGCGCGAGCGCCTTCGCGCACGAGGCGGGCATCCACCAGGACGGGATGCTCAAGGACGCGGCGACGTACCAGATCATGGATCCGGAGGAACTCGGACTGACCATGACGCTGCCGCTCGGCAAGCACTCCGGGCGGCACGCGTTCCGCCAGGCGTGCGAGGACGCCGGTCTGAAGCTCGGCGCCGAAGAGCTGGCAGCGGCGTTCCGCCGCTTCAAGGAGCTCGCGGACAGCCGCAAGGCGGTGACGCTCTACGACGTCTTCGAGAGGGTGCCGGCATGACCAGGCGTCGCAAGCACGTCGTCGCCTGCCTCTCCGGTCACGGCATCGGGCCCGAGGTGATGGCCGAGGCGAGCCGTGCGCTCGCGCAGGTCTCGCACCTCCACGGCTTCGCGGTCGAGCAGGTGCACCTGCCGTTCGGGAGCGAGGCGCTGACGCGCTCCGGGCAGGCGCTCCCGGGGCCGACACGGCGCGCGACGCTCGGGGCCGACGCGATCCTCGTCGCCGCCTCCGAGACATCGGCGCTCGCAAGCGTCGAGTCCGAGCTCGATCTGCGCTCCCGCGTCGATCGCGTCGTCTTCGGCCCCCGCGGAGTCGTGACGTTCCTCAGCCCGCTCCACGAGACGGCCCGCGCCTGGACGCTCGGGCAGGCGTTCGCACTCGCGCGCGCGAGCCGCGCTCTCGTGACGGTCGTCGGTGGCGACAGTACCTGGCGTGACGGCCTCGAGGCCGAGTCCGCGCGCCACCACGGTATCCACGTCGAGGAGCTTCCGGTCGGCGCTGCGTTCCGGGGCCTCGCCTTCGACCCGGGCCGGTTCGACGTCGTCGTCGTGGCCACCCCGACGGTGGAGGCACTCGTCGAGGTCACGGCCTCCAACCGCACTCCCCGCGTGGCCGCCTCGGGGCGCCTGGGCGCGAGCAGCCCCGGCGTCTTCACTCCGACGCACGGCGCCGCGGAGGACATCGCCGGCCAGGGCGTCGCGAACCCCGCGGAGATGCTCCTCGCGGCAGCGCTCATGCTGTCCGAGGGGCTCGGCGAGCGAAGCGCGGCGGAGACCTTGACCGGAGCAGTGCTCGACGCCTGCTCGAAGGCCGAGGTCACGCCCGACCTCGTCACGAGCGGTGTCGGCGCGACGACACGCGAGTTCGCGGACGTCGTGCTCTCCACGCTCCCGCACTCCGTCACGAACGCCGAGTTCTACCGCGAGGCCGTCGCGTGAGGAACGCTCGCCTTCCGCTCGCCCTCGCCGGCAAGCCGCCCCTCCGCGACGACGGGAGAGCGGGGGTCGGGCCGTGAGGATGCTCGGCTCCGACGCGATCCTGCGGTCGCTCGAGGCCGAGGGCGTCGACGTCGCCTTCGGCATTCCCGGAGGCGCGATCCTCCCCACCTACGACGCGTTCGCGCGCGGCACGACGGTCCGCCACGTCCTCGCCAGGCACGAGCAGGGCGCCGGCCACATGGCCGAGGGGTACGCGCGGGCGACCGGGCGCGTCGGCGTCGCGATCGCGACCTCGGGGCCCGGGGCCACGAACCTCGTCACGCCCATCGCCGACGCCTGGATGGACTCGACCCCGCTCGTCTGCATCACCGGACAGGTGCGCACGCAGCTGATCGGGACGGACGCCTTCCAGGAGTGCGACATCACGGGTATCACGATCCCGGTGGTCAAGCACTCCTGGCTCGTCCAGCACGTCGACGAGCTGCCGCACGTGCTCAAGGCGGCGTTCCACGTCGCACGATCGGGCCGCTGCGGCCCGGTCCTGGTGGACGTCCCGCGCGACGTACAGGAAGCAGCCATCGACTTCGAGTACCCGGACGAGGTCGACCTGCCGGGCTGGCGGCCCCCGCGCCGCGGTCATCCCCGCCAGATCAAGCGCGCGGCGGAGGCGCTCGCGACCGCGGAGAAGCCGATGCTCTACGTCGGAGGCGGGACGCTGAACGCGGATGCGTGCGCCGAGCTCCTCGACCTCGCCGAGGTGGGACGGCTCCCGGTCGTCACGACGCTCATGGGCAAGAGCGCGTTTCCCGAGACCCACGAGCTCCACTTCGGCTGGCCCGGCATGCACGGGCCCAAGTGGTCGAACTGGGGGATCAACAAATGCGACCTGCTCGTGGCGGTCGGCGCGCGCTTCGACGACCGCGTCACCGGCAAGCTCTCGGCCTTCGCGCCCGGCGCGACGGTCGTTCATCTCGACATCGACTCGGCCGAGATCGGCAAGCTCCGGGAGGCGGACATCCCCGTCGTCGGCCCGCTCAAGCAGGTGCTCGCCGACCTCGCCGACGAGCTCCGTGCGCGGCAGGCGGAGGGTCACACGCCCCAGACCGAGCCCTGGCTGCGGCAGCTCGCCGAGTGGAGGGAGGAGTTCCCGCTCCGCTACGAGCGCTCGGGGGACATGCTGAAGCCCCAGGTCGTGGTCGAGGCCCTGCGGGACCTCACGAACGGCCGCGACGTCGTCTGGACGACGGGCGTGGGCCAGCACCAGATGTGGGCGATGCAATACCTCCTCTGCGATCGCCCGCGGAGCTTCATCACCTCCGGCGGGCTGGGGACGATGGGCTACGGCGTCCCGGCCGCGATCGGCGCGAAGGCGGCGCGGCCGGAGGCGACCGTCGTGTGCGTCGACGGCGACGGCTGCTTCCAGATGACGGGGCAGGAGCTGGCCACGTCCGTGCTCGAGGATCTCCCGATCGTCGTCGTCGTCGTCAACAACGGCTACCTGGGGATGGTCCGCCAGTGGCAGGACATGTTCTTCGACGAGCGCTTCTCGGAGATCCACCTCACGCACCACGTTCCCGACTACGCGCGGCTCGCGGAGGCCTACGGGGCAGCGGGCTTCACCGTCGAACGGGAGGAGGAGCTCGAGTCGGTGCTCGAGGAGGCGCTCGCGTGCGGACGGACGGCCGTCGTCGACGCGCGCGTCGACCCGCGCGAGCACTGCTTCCCGATGATCCCCGCCGGGGCCGCCGCGCTCGACCTCGTCGAGTACCCCGACGACACGGTCTCGGTGCCGTGAAGCACACCCTCTCCGTGCTCGTCGAGAACAAGCCGGGTGCGCTCATGCGGATCTCGAGCATGTTCGCGCGGCGGGGCTTCAACATCGAGAGCCTCGCGGTCGGGCCCACCGAGCGCCACGACGTATCCTGCATCACGCTCCGCGTCGACTGCGCCCAGCATCCGCTCGAGCAGATCGAGAAGCAGATGCACAAGCTCGTGAACGTCCTCCGCGTGAGCGAGCTCGAGCCGGGCGAGGCCGTGGAGCGGGAGCTGGCGCTGCTCAAGGTCGCGGCGACGCCCGCCCGGCGCAGCGAGCTCATCGCGCTCGCTCAGGCCTTCAACGCCCGCGTGTCGGACCTCGGCGCAGACGCCATCGTCTTCGAGATCGTGGGCCATCCCGAGGAGATCGACTCGTTCGAGGAGCTCGTCCGCCCGCACGGGCTCAAGGAGCTCGTGCGCACCGGGCGCATCGGGCTCGGTCGCGCCTCGGCGCCCAGGCAGACGGTTCGCACGCAGCACGTCCTCCGCTGACATCCGACCCGAAGGAGAGCCCATGGCAACCGTCCACCGCGAGAGCAACTTCGATCTCATCACCGGCAAGGTGGCCGTGATCGGGTACGGCAGTCAGGGCCACGCGCACGCGCTGAACCTCCGCGACTCCGGTGTCGAGGTCGAGGTCGGCCTCCGGGACGGGAGCCCCTCCCGGGTGGCCGCCGAGGAGGCCGGCCTCGCCGTCGGGACGGTGGCGGATGCCGTCCGCGACGCACAGATCGTCGCGCTGCTCCTCCCCGACCAGGTGCAGCCGCGCGTGTACGCAAGCGAGGTCGCCCCGAGCCTCACCCCGGACGCCGCCCTGCTCTTCGCGCACGGCTTCAACGTCCACTACGGTCGCATCGAGCCGCCCGCGGGGCACGACGTGATCATGGTCGCGCCCAAGGGCCCGGGTCACATCGTCCGCCGTCTCTACGAGGAGGGCTTCGGGACGCCGGCGCTCGTCGCGGTCGCGCAGGATGCGAGCGGGCAGGCCCTCGACCTCGCGCTCGCCTACGGCGCCGCCCTCGGAGCCGGGCGGGCGGGAATGATCGAGACGACCTTCGCCGAGGAGACGGAGACCGACCTCTTCGGAGAGCAGGCGGTGCTCTGCGGCGGAGTCACCGAGCTGATCCGCTCCGGATTCCAGACGCTCGTCGACGCCGGGTACCAGCCCGAGGTCGCCTACTACGAGTGCCTGCACGAGCTGAAGCTCATCGTCGACCTCATCTGGGAGAGCGGCCTCTCCGGCATGCGCTACTCGATCTCGGACACGGCGGAGTACGGCGACTTGACGCGCGGGCCGCGCGTCATCGACGACCACGTCCGCGCGCGCATGCGCGAGCTCCTCGACGACATCGTGTCGGGGGCCTTCGCCCGGGAGTGGATCGCGGAGATGGACGCAGGCGAGCCGCACCTCGCCGAGCTCCGCGAGCACGCGGCGGCGCAACCGCTCGAGCAGGTCGGGCGCGAGCTGCGGGCGCTCATGCGCCGCGAGGGAGCGGAGGCCAAGACTGGCTAGCGCCGCCGGGGCCGACGTCGGCGTCGGGCTTCTCGGCTACGGAACGGTCGGCTCCGCCGTCAACCGTCTGCTGACCGAGAGCGCCGACGACATCGCGCGGGCGACCGGGCACCGGCTGCGCATCGTGCGCGCGCTCGTCCGCGATCCCGACCGGGAGCGCGACTTCTGCCCGGATCCGGGCATCCTCACCACGGAGGTTCGCGACGTGCTCGACGACCCGGCGGTGGAGGTGGTCGCCGAGGTTATGGGCGGGATCGAGCCCGCGCGGAGCTACGTGCTCGAGCTCCTCGCCGGCGGCCGCTCCGTCGTCACGGCGAACAAGCAGCTCGTCGCCCGCTGTGGCGCCGAGCTCTTCGAGGCCGCCGGCGCCTCGGGTGCCCAGCTCCGCTTCGAGGCGAGCGTCTGCGCGGCGATTCCCGTGATCAAGGTGCTCCGCGAGTCGCTCGTCGTGACCAACGTGCACCGGGTGCTCGGCATCGTGAACGGGACGACGAACTTCATCCTCACCGAGATGGAGGCGGGCGCCACCTTCGGGGAGGCGCTCGCGGAGGCGCAGCGTCGAGGGTTCGCCGAGGCCGACCCCACGGACGACGTCTCGGGTGCCGACGCTGGCGCGAAGATGGCCATCCTCGCGACCGTCGCCTTCGGATCGCGGGTGACGCTCGAGGACGTCGACGTCCGCGGGGTCGAGGACATCACGCCGCTGCACGTGTCCGCCGCCCGCGAGCTCGACATGGTCGTCCGGCTGGTCGGCGCGGCGACGCTCGCCGACGGCAGGCTCGACGTGCGCGTGCGGCCCGCGCTCGTCGACCGCCACCATCCGCTCGCCGCAGTCGAGGGCGCCTTCAACGCGGTCATGCTCCAGGGGGACGCGATCCGCGAGATCACCCTGGAGGGCCCCGGCGCGGGCGGCATCGAGACCGCCTCGGCGATCGTGGCCGACATGGTCGGCGTCATCGGGACGACGGCGACCGGCTTCCTCCAGCGTGACGCGAGCTGGCGCACGCTCGAGCGCCTTCCGCCGGGCGAGCTCCGCTCGCCCTTCTACGTCCACCTCGAGGTCACCGACCGCCCGGGAGTCCTGGCCGACGTCGCGCACCGCCTCGCCGCGCACGGCGTCTCGGTCGCGCGCCTGATCCAGGCCCCGATCGAGAAGGGCGCGGCGCTGCACGTCGTCCTGCACGAGGCGTCCGAGCAGGCGGTGACGAACGCGCTCGCCGAGATCTCCGAGCTGCCCGAGGTGCTCGCCCCACCGTCGGTGCTCCCGGTCGTCTCCGATCGCGGGGTTGTCGAGCTCGGCTGGTCGTGACGCGCTAGAAAGCAGCATGCCGCCGCTCATCGAGCGCTACCGCGAGCGCCTGCCGGTTACCGAAGCGACGCCGGTCGTCTCGCTCGGCGAGGGCTCTACGCCACTCCTCCCTGCCCCGCGCATCTCCGAGCGGCTCGGCCTCGACGTCCGCGTGAAGTGGGAGGGTGCGAACCCGACGGGGAGCTTCAAGGACCGCGGGATGACGGTCGCCATCTCGAAGGCCCTCGAGGAGGGGGCACGGGCAGTCATCTGCGCGTCGACCGGGAACACCGCGGCCTCGGCGGCCGCCTACGCCGCGCGCGCCGGTCTCGCCGCCGTCGTGCTGCAGCCGGAGGGAGCCGTCGCGTTGGGCAAGCTCGCGCAGGCGCGGGCGCTCGGCGCCCGCGTGCTGGCGGTGCGGGGACGGTTCGACGAGGGGCTCGCCGCGGCGCGCGTCCTCGCGGCACGCGGAACCCATGTCCTCGTGAACTCCCTGAATCCGTTTCGCATCGAGGGCCAGAAGACCGCAGCGTTCGAGATCGTCGAGGAGCTCGGCGCCGCCCCGGACGCCCTGGCCCTCCCGTACGGCGGGGGCGGCAACCTCCGCGCCTACGCGCTCGGCTTCGCGCAGGCCGGGGTCGGCCTCCCCCGGCTCGTCGCCGGCGAGGCAGCCGAGCGCGCGACGACCGTCGCCTCGGCGATCCGGATCGTCGCTCCCGTGCACGCGGCGCAGGTCGCGGAGGCGCTCGAGGCGTCGGACGGCGCCGTCGTCCCGCTCTCCGACGAGGAGATCCTCGCGGCCTGGCGCGAGCTCGCCCACGAGGAGGGCATCCTCTGCGAGCCCGCCTCCGCCGCCGGCCTGGCCGCTTGCGACAAACTGGTGCGAGCGGAGGGTCGCGGCCGGCTCCAGCTCCCCGCGGGCTCGCGCGTCGTCTGCGTCGTCACCGGCCACGGGCTCAAGGATCCGGAGACGGCCTCGCGCTTGAGCCCCGAGCCG
>Ga0233416_10000022_pt1 | contig 40959 bp, 32 predicted proteins | sample Sediment_Towuti__2_FD_188638 | JGI IMG/M metagenome (GOLD analysis project Ga0233416, IMG submission 188638) | Sediment microbial communities from Lake Towuti, South Sulawesi, Indonesia - Sediment_Towuti_2014_0_MG | ecosystem: Environmental > Aquatic > Freshwater > Lake > Sediment | place... | reverse complement strand
TTTTCGGGCGTCATGCCGGAAGAAAGCCCCCCATCCCCGCCTTCCCCCGCAAGCGGGAGAAGGAGCAAGAACAACGATCGGGATATGCCCCCGACCATATCAACACTTAACGAGGACATAGCCAACTTCTTTTCTCTGTCTGCTCTGTGCCCGCAGTGGGGCATCCAACTCCCTTTTTTATGGTTCAAATGTTTCAGCCCGGCGAGTCGGCGGCGATGGCCGGCGTCAGTGCCACAGGCATGCCGTCGTCCAACCGTTCGGCCTTGCGCACCGCCGCCTTCGCCTGCAACACATAGGCATTGAGCCCGCGATCGGGAAAGATCGAGGTGGCCCAAGTGCTGCCGCCGACGGTGGCGCGTACCCGCAGCGAACCCCAACCGCGCCACCGATGCGCGGTGTAGCGCCGAATCTCTTCCGATTCCGCCTGCGGCAGCGTGATGAAATACCACGCCGCCTCCCCCGGATAACGCCGGTGAATTGCCCGGAGGCTGTCTGACTTTGCCTCAATCGACTGCGCGGCAGGGGGGGCATAAATCGCCGACAGCCTCCTGGGTCAGATCGTTTGCGCGGCGGGCTCCTGCGAATGGACCGAGTCGCCCTCGGGCGATGGGCGCATCGTGTCAGCATGGTGCTTTCGGCCATGACGGATTGCGTCGGTGGCAGAAAGTGGTGCTTCAGTGTCGCTCATGTGCTCGAATGCTTGTCTGCCGGGGAAATAGATAGTCTCAGTGCCGTATCGCCTCAGCCACAGGTTGCCTCTGCCATGAAAGTACTGCTCTACAACGAACTGGATCCGAAGAAGATTCCCGGTTTTCCCAAGATGCGGGCCGCACTCGAAGCGGGCGATTTTGCCACTGCCGATGTCAAAAAGGTCGGGCCGAACCTCTATCGCTGCCGTCTGGATATTCGCAACCGGCTGCTCTTTTCCATCTATCGCCACAACGGTACCAGCTACGTTCTGGTGCTGGAGTTCATCGCCAACCACGCCTACGACAAATCGCGCTTTCTGCGCCACGGCGCCACCATCGACGAGAGCAAGCTGCCCGTAGTCGATCATGGCCAGCTTGAGGCCGAGGAGCTGATCTACCTCAACGAATCGAACCCCGCCTTTCATCTTCTCGACAAGGTGATCTCTTTCGATCCGGCGCAGAGCGAGGTGTTTTCGCTCACCCCGCCGCTGATCGTCATCGGCTCGGCCGGCAGCGGCAAAACCGCCCTGACGCTGGAGAAGATGAAGCAGGCGATCGGCGATGTGCTCTATGTGACCCACTCGCCGTTTCTGGTCAAAAACTCGCGCGATCTCTACTACAGCCGCCACTACGACAACGACAGCCAGCAGGTGGACTTCTTCTCCTTTCAGGAGTTTCTCGAATCGATCGCCGTGCCGGCCGGGCGCGAGTGCGGTTTTGCCGACTTTCAGCGCTGGTTCAATCAGCAGCGGTGCAGCCGGGCGCTGAACGATGCACATAAACTCTTCGAGGAGTTCAAGGGAGTGCTCACCGGTACGGTCAGCGGCAAGCCCTGCCTCGGCCGCGACGACTATCTGGCGCTGGGGGTAAAGCAGTCGATCTTTGCCGCTGCCGAACGCGCCGAGGTCTATCGCCTCTTCGAGGGCTATCTGCGCTTTCTGGAGAGCGAGAAGCTCTTCGACACCAACATGCTCAGCTTCGCCTACAACGCCAAAGCGACGCCGAGCTACGATTTTGTCGTTATCGACGAGGTGCAGGACATCACCGCCGTACAGCTCGATCTGATCATGCGCACGCTGCGCCATTCGGGCGAGTTCATCATCTGCGGCGACTCCAACCAGATCGTGCATCCCAACTTCTTCTCCTGGTCGAAGGTGAAGAGTTTTTTCCACGGCCAGCAGGGCAAAGCTGCCCCGGCGCGCGATCTGATCTCGGTGCTCAACACCAACTACCGCAACTCCCCGGAAGTGACCGAAGTGGCCAACCGGCTGCTCAAGATCAAGAGCGCCCGCTTCGGCTCGATCGACAAGGAGAGCAACTATCTGGTGGTCAGCAACGCCCACAACCGGGGCAACATCAGTTTTTTGCAGGATCGGGAGCGCATCCTGCTGGAGCTGGAGAAGAAGACCCGCCACTCGACCCGCTTCGCCATCGTGGTGATGAACGAGGAGCAGAAACAGCGCGCCCGCCGCCACTTCAGCACGCCGCTGCTCTTCTCGGTGCAGGAGGCCAAGGGGCTGGAGTACGACAACATCATCCTGTTCAACTTCGTCTCCGCCGAAGCGGGCCGTTTCTCGGAGATCGCCGAAGGGGTGTCGACCGACGATCTGAAGGTGACGCAGCTGCACTACGCCCGCGCCAAAGACAAAAGCGACAAGTCGCTGGAGATCTTCAAGTTTCACATCAACGCCTTCTATGTCGCCATCACCCGCGCCATGCAGAATCTCTATCTGATCGAGGCGCAGTGCGACCACGCCCTGCTGCGGCTGATGGGACTGCACGATGCCCAGCCGACGCTGGAGCTGGCCGAGCAGAACTCCTGTTTCGAGGAGTGGCGCGAGGAGGCGCGCAAGCTGGAGTTGCAGGGCAAGAAGGAGCAGGCCGAAGAGATTCGCGCCAACATCCTCAAGCAGAAACGGCCCGACTGGGTTGTGCTGACGAGCGAGGCGCTGAAGGAGCTGATGCGCAAGGCGCTGCTGGATCACGACAAAAAGGCCAAGCTCGCCCTCTTCGAGCATGCCGTTCTGCACCACGACAGGAACACGGTCGATGCACTGGCCGGCGATGGCTTTGCCCCGGCGATGCAGCCGGAGAAGGGGCTCGATGCGCTGCTCAAGCGCTACTATGTCGATTACAGCTTCAAATCGTATGCGACCATTTTACGCAAGGCCGACCAGTATGGCGTGGATTTCCGCGACCACTTCAACCACACGCCGCTGATGCTTGCCGCCCGTTTCGGCAAGATCGAGCTGGCCGAAGAGCTGTGCAAACTTGGCGCCGATACCGATGCCCGCAACAACAACGGCCTGAACGCCCTGCAGATCGCCTTCGAGCAATCCAGCCTCGACGCCAAATATATCGGCCGTTTCCTGACGGAGATCTACGAGCTGCTCGCACCGGCCGAGATCGCTCTGCATGTGGAGGGGCGACTGATCAAATTGCCCCGTCGCCTGATGGAGTATTTCCTGCTCAATCTGATGATCGGCGCCTTCTTCCCGCTCGCCCTCAAGCGCAAATCGAAGCATCACCCCATCGGTTTCAATGCCGACAATCTGCTGGCGCTGCTGGAGAAGATGGACGATTCGATCCTGCCGCCGCACCGGAAGAAGCGAGACTACATCTCCGGCATGCTGGCCAAGAATGAGGTCGGGCGTGAGGAGCGCTACAACCGCAAATTCCTCAAACGCACCGCGCGCGGCCAATACATTCTCAACCCCGGCATTTCGCTGCGCCTGAATGAGGAGTGGGTGCCCATCTACGATCTGCTGCCGATCCGCAGCCATCTGACGCGCAAGGAGCTCGAACTTCTTCTGGGCGAGGAGCCGGAGCCAATCAAGCCGCCCGCACCCGTCAAGGCAGCCAAAAAGACCAAACCGGCCAAACCCGCCAAGGTCTGGACTGCCCCGAAAAAGCCCCCGGCAAAACCGAAGAAGGCCCCCAGGCCGAAGAAGGAGCCGCCGCAATCGGAGCAACTCAGCCTTGACCTGTAGAGGCCAGATTGCTCTGGCGGACAACGGAATTTGTCGTACTACCTCAGCCCAGCTCGTCGGCGGCAATGGTCAGGGTGAGGTCAACCTGCATGCCGTCGTCCAACCGTTCGGCTTTGCGCACCGCCGCCTTGACCGGCAGCAGGAAGGCATTGAGCCCGCGATCGGGAAAGATCGAGGTGTCCCATACGGTGCTGCCGACGGTGGCGAGCACCCGCAGCGAACCCCAACCGCGCCGCCGATGGGCGGTGTAGCGCCGAATCTCCTCCGACTCCGCCTGCGGCAGCGTGATGAAATACCACGCCGCCTCGCCCGGATAACGCCAGAGCGGGGCAGTGAACTGGTAGGTCAGATCGAACATGGGGCTGGCCTTGGTTGAGATGCGTTAGCCAACCAGCATTGATAGCTGCGGATCGTTTCGCATCAGAACACACCATTTAGCGACAGCCGAGAGCTCGGCATCCGGCTTGGTCATCTCTCGTACACTAGAGCGAACTTGTTTTAGTTGGTTTTTGGCCACTGGGTTGTCACCCGAAAGGCAGCGAGCTTTGGCTGCTGAATATTCATCGATTAACCGTGTCACCTGCTGCCAAACCTTACGACGGGCTTCGGTCAACGGCGCATGCTCGTTGAGTTTCAGCCTCTTTACGGTTTCTCTGACACGCTCTTGCTCCCAAGCTGAAGCATGGGGCATGGGAACAACCTTGCCCTCCTCATCGAAGGCGATCAGAGCCACGTCGGAACCATCGATGGGATCAAGGAGATAGGGTGTTTCGGACTCTTCGCAAGGGGAGGCAAAGGTGGAGAGCAGCGAGCCTGCTTTGAGCGGGAACCAGCCTCCTTTCTTGCGGTTGCCCACATTGCCGCAGAGGCGAAAGTTCATGTATTCGAACGCCAGCCACCAATAGCCATCTTGCTCGGAGCCATCGATTTGAATCGCGCATTTCTTGGGGCGGAAATGCTCCACATCGTAATGCGAGAACAGATCACGAACCTCGGAAAACCAGCATTTTCCACCTGAGAGGGCGACCAACCAACCTTTCAATGCACCCCAATGCGCACTATTGGCGTCCATCAAGGCATTGCGATCCACTCGCTTGCCCTCTGCTTCAAGGACTGCCATCTGATCAAGCAGGTGTTTCGATTTGGCTTGCCAAGCGACCCATTGTTCCTGCGACCAAGGTGTCCAGCCGGGAATATCCGTATCGGTGGGCAGTTTGTGCTCAAGATCGATCCAGATCACTTGCTATCCTCCTCGCGCAGGATTTCGGCAATGATCTCATAGGCAATTCGGTCCTGCTCGGCCTGCTCCTCAGGGGTGAGCGATGGTTTCCGAAACCTTCGGTGCTGCGACATTTTACGTACGAAGAGTGCATAGTCGGGATCGCGAAAATCTGCGTTGGAAAAGCCCAGATCGGCGAGCTCAGCGGAGAGGTGATTGAACTCTGCATCCTCTTCGGGCGTACGCAGACTTTTTGCAAACAGATCGTTGCGGCGGAGCAGGCGACGTTCGGTCTCCATATCCAATGTGGACGACAAACCAAAGAGATCACTCTTGAGCAACCCGGTAACCCCCATCCCCTGCGGATGCTCGTCGGGTTCATCGACAATGATGCCGGTGCTTTCTCGACGCAGGATATGCACCTGTTCGCGCCTGAGGCTGCCGACCATCATCGGGTCGTGGGTGGTGAGGAGAATTTGCGATTCGCCTTGTGCTATCGATCCACTCTCCGCATTCAAAATTCCCTCAATGTCGTCGAAGTAGCGCAGCTTCCAGATCGGGTTGAGGTGGGTGTCCGGCTCATCGAGCAGGAACAGGCAATGGTCTTCGCGCGTGATGCGCATCAGCCCCAGCACGGTGAGCATCTGCAACTCGCCTTCGGAGAGATGAGTGAAGCCCACTCTGCCTCCATGCTCGTCGCTTTTTTTCACGGTGATACGCACCTCATCGATCAGATCACCGATGTAGGCTCCTTCGGCATAGCGGAAGAAGCTGTCGGTGCTGCCAACCAGCTCGCCTAGCTGTTTGAGCTTCGCGTGACTCGGCACAAAGAGGTAGAGCTGTTTCTGTTTTTCCGTGCGGCCGCGAAAATCGATCTGTTTGCTTACCTCCTGTTGAATCGGCGCCCACGCCACCTGCCAGAGCTTGTCGAGAAACTCGCTCACCACATTGCCGCGCGAAAACCAGAAACGAGGATCCCCCTCGTTGAGCTCATTCTCATCGAAATTGCCGCTCCGCCGCTTTTCACGCAGACGATAGGGCTCCTTCAACACAAACAGCGCCGATTCGAGAGAATTGATATGCAGGCTATCCAACACCTTCTTGAACACGGGATCGTCGGAGAGCAGGCAAGCCAGCAGGACCAGTTGGCTATGACCACCCCGACAGTAAAAAAGGCGGCGCAGACGATCATCGCCCAAATTCGACAAGCGGCTCTGCCTGTTCTGTATGGCCCCTTCAATAGTGCGAATATCTGCATCGCTGCCGGTAAAGTTTCGCAACAAGCTGGCTGGCATTGCTTCCTCGGCCACAATCTCCTGTCTTCGATTGAATCGGCGTTGGTGTTCCTGAAATAGCGATTCGATGCGCTCGTTGCGACCGGAGTAGTAGGCGAAGATATGCGAGGGGAGCAGGCGCGGCCCGCGCCGAGGATCGAATGGCGTTTTTCCGGGTGGATCGTTGTTGATCAGATATTCCTGCGACACCCTCTCGCCATCCACCCAGACAAATGGCCGTTTCTGCTTGCCAAGGTCGGCCTGAATGCGCACTTCATTGCCGCGAATGGTGTAAACCAACGTGTAATCGAATTGAGCGTCGCGGATCAGATCGATGTCGCGAAAGATGGTGATTAGCGCTTCGATCAGGTTGGATTTTCCGGTGCCGTTCTGGCCGATCAAGGCATGGCTGCGAATCGGCTTGCGCGGAGTATCAGGATCGGTGGTGCTCGGTGGCTGCAAGTGCGTGGCAAAATCGATCTTAAGGTTTCGCAGGTTGCGAAAATTCGGAATGGCCAGATGCAGCAACTGCATGATCAGCCTCCTGCTGCCTCGCTGGCCTTCACGCGCATCTCAGCCCCCTTCGGCTCAGCAATCCAGCCGTGGGCCACTTCGGTTTTGAGTTGCGCATAGAAGGCGTCGATCTCGCCGCCGAAACGCTGCCACAAATCCCCGGCCGACATTTCGCCCTGATGGTGAACAAGAATCGAGGCCAGCGGTGCTAGCGCCTTCACATCGGGCGCTCGACCCAATCGGAGCGGGGCGATCAATTCGGTCTGCGGGGCTTTCATGGATTGATCCTCTTCTTGTGCGGAGATGCCGGTGAGGCTTGCAATGACGGTGGTTGCCAAATGTTCTGCCAGTTTGTTTGCGTCACGCAATTGATTTTCGAGGCTGTCACAGAAACGCATCAACTCTGCAACGCGGGCAACTATGCGATGCTGCTCTGCAATTGGCGGCAATGGTATTTCAAATTGTGCAAGAACCTTTTTGCTCAAGCCCTCACGAGCCATGCCCACCTGCCGCCCCCAAATCATGGCCTGGGTGTATGGAGACAAAATACACAAATGCAAATACTCGCGAACCTGAGGATCGGTTAAGCGAATAATCGTGACATGCTGACTTACGTTAGCCTTGCCGAATTCCGATGGAACCAAGGCGCATCGACCTAACGATGCTCCCGTAATATTCAACAAAATATCGTTGCCCAACACCGCCGTGCCAGACATTTTTTCGTTCTCTTCTACCGTGATGCACGCAACATCATCCAAGCGCAAACCATCATTCCAAATATTTTGAGAGCGTAAGAAAGGAATACCTGTTTTAACGTAAACCTCGCGACCGCCTCTGGGTGTGCTGCCAGAACCAATCTTGTTCGTAATCTCACCAAGATGAGCAAAGGCCCATCCCTTTGGAAGGGGGAACGGATATTCATCTTCGGCAACTTCTCCTAAAGCCGTCTGCTTGGGAATAAGCTTTTGCCTAGTTAAATTCGCCTTTTTTGCGGCAATTTCCACAATCCACTCGCCAATTGGCACATCTGCATCCGACTGCTGAACGAGCAGACCATGTACGGCCAAGTCCAATATCAGATTACGCAACTCCGACACATCCTCCGGCGCATGAAACAGCCGCCCGAAGTTGCCGGACAGGCGCGACCATGCGGTTTGCAGTTCGTGTGGGCTGCTGGCGGCGGCAACGGCTTGCAGGGTGGAGAGCCGTAGATGGTTTTGCAGCGTGCGGCGCGCTTGCTGCTGCGCGTCCAGCTTGTCGCACAAGGCCATCAGTTCATCGACTTTGGCGACGATGCGGGATTGTTCCTGCCGTGGAGGGAGCGCAACAGCGAGTTGCTCGAATTTCTCCTTTGTCATGTGCGCCATAGAAATTCCATGGCCTGAAGCCTTGATCTCTTGAGTCTTTTCGAGCAACCACGTATAAAGAAATCGCTTGTCGATTTCTTCACCACTGAACATATCCAACTTCCAGATGTGGTAGTGGTAAATAACACGCTTACCCTGCCAGATAAATGGGCCGAATGAGGCCGACCATGCGTAGAGCAAATCTCCGGAATCACAGTATTTGTCGTCTTCAAGATCTAGGTTTGAGTAGTACCAGCGATCCGATGTAAAGAGATTTCCGACACGCAGAACTGGCGTACCAAAGTCCAGCAATTCCTGTTTTGAATAAGCACGACCATTAAGAACCCGCACGAGGTCGCACATGCGAGCGTTAATCCAACCTTTCGGCAATTGCTGTTCACTCACTTCCACTGGAGCAACTTTTGCGGACACCTTTCTTCGTCGTCCTGAAACTGGCAATGCTGATGAAATTATCTTAAGCCGCTCCAATTGTTCAGCAGCAGGCTCATCCGTCTCATTTTGTAAAACGAGACGGCCTTGCACTGCTAATGCCAAGATCATCTCCCGCAACTTCTCCACGCCCCCCGGCGCATTCGCGATATGCCCGAACTCCGCCAAAAACTGTTGCGCGTCCATCAGGCTTGTTCCTCATTGCGGTTTTCCAGCCGAGCGCGGGAGCGGGCGATGGCTTCATGCAGTTTTTGTTGCAGCACTTCCTTGGGCGGCAGGCTGGTGAGGTATTCGGCGACGTGGATGCCGCTGGCGCCGAGTTCCAGCAGTTCGATCTGTTCCTGTTTTTTGCCGCTGCACAGGATGATGCCGAGCGGCGGGGCTTCGCCGGGTTCCTGTTCGTGCTTGGCGAGCCAGCGCAGGTAGAGCTCCATCTGGCCTTTGTATTCGGCCTTGAAGTCGCCGAGCTTGAGCTCGATGGCGACGAGGCGTTTGAGGCGGCGGTTGTAGAGCAGCAGGTCAATGTAGAAGTCGTCGTGGTCAATCTGGATGCGCTTTTGCCGCGCGACGAAGGTGAAGCCCGCGCCGAGTTCGAGCAGAAAGTTTTCCAGCTCGCGCAGGATGGCGTCTTCAAGGTCTTTTTCCAGGTAGCGGTCTTGCAGGCCGAGGAAGTCGAGCACGTAGGGGTCTTTGAGCAGCAGCGCGGGGCTGAGCTCGCCTTGTTCGCGCAGCGCGGCGAGTTCCTGCGCCAGCACGGCGTCGGGCTGTTTGGAGAGTGCGGTGCGCTCGAACAGCATGGAATCCAGCCGCTGTTGCAGGGTGCGGGTGCTCCAGCGTTCCTGCTGGCACATTTGCAGGTAGAAGTCGCGCTTGAGCGGGTCGTCGATGTAGATGAGGGTTTTGATGTGCGTCCAGCTCAATTGTCTCCGCACTGCGGAGACAATTTGTTCCGAGGGGATGGCCTCGGCAAAGCGCAGCATGTGGCGCAGGTTTTTGGCCGAGAAGCCGCGCCCGTAGTCGGCTTCCAATTGTCTCGACAGCGCCGAGACAATCTGCTCGCCATAGGCGGCGCGTTCGCCTTGCAGCACTTCGCTGCGGATGCGCTGGCCGATGCTCCAGTAGAGCTGGGTCAGCGTGCTGTTGACGGCGACAGCCAACTCGTTGCGGCTGGCTTCGATCAGGTGGCGGATGTCGCCCAGCAGTTGCGGTGTGGCGGACGCTTTGGGTTGCGGCAGGTCGGTCATTCTTCGGCCGCCTCCGCCGTGAAGTGGTGCGCCAGTGCGGCGGCTAGTTCGCTCTTGAGCTGGTTTTCGGTTTCCTCGATTTCGCCCAGCAGTTTTTTGTATTTTTCCAGCAGCAGGTCGGGATCGTGGGTTTCTGCTTGCGGGGCGCGCGGATTCGGCAAATCCAGGTTGTAGATGGGCCAGTAGAGGCGGTCGCCTGCGGCTTTGGCGTCGCGGGCTTGCAGGCGCAGGTGTTCGGACTGGGTGCGCAGGGTTTCGATTTCCTCTTCGACGGATTTACGCTTCTTTGCGTTGGAAATGCCCTTGATTGATTCGCGCAGGTCGCGCATGCGGCTTTCCAGCACGGAGGCTTCTCTGTTCAGCACTTCTGCCTTTTCCTTAAACGGCTTTCTGGCGGCCTCTGCTTTATCTCGCTTGTCCTTGAAATCAATATTCCAGGCAAACTCGTTTTCCTCGCGCCCGGCAAAACCGTCTTCTTCCTTGCCCCACCACTCCTGTTCAGGCTTGAATTCCTCCAGTCGGATGGGCTTGGTTTTGGAATAGCTCTTGTAACCCGCAGGATAAGGGTGCTCGTAGAACCAGATGGTATCGGTGTGGAAACGCTCGCTGCCATCGTCAACCCGTTCGCCCTTGGTGAAAAACAGCAGGTTGGTCTTGATGGTGGTGTAAGGTGCGAATACGCCTTTGGGCAGGCGGACGATGGTGTGCAGCTTGCATTCGCGCAGCAGCATCTCTTTCAAGGTGTTTTTGATGCCTTCGCCGAACAGGAAGCCATCGGGCAGCACCACGGCGGCGCGGCCATGCTCCCTGAGCAGTTTTTTTACGATGAGCGCCATGAACATATCGGCGGTTTCGCGCGTGCGCAGGTCGGCGGGGTAGTCGTTGCCGACGCCGTCGTCTTCATAGCCGCCGAAGGGCGGGTTGGTGACGACGCAAGCGACTTTGCTTGCACCCCATTCGTTCCATGGGATGCCCAGGGTGTTGCGGCGCGCGATCTGGTAGGGGTTGTCGATTTCGTGCAGCAGCATGTTGGTGGTGCACAGCAGGTGCGGCAGTTGTTTCTTTTCGATGCCGTGGATCAGCGTTTCGATGACGCGCCTGTCGTCGGCTGATGAGTGCGTATCCAACTGGCGGTGGAAATGGTCTATGGCGGCGGTGAGGAAGCCGCCAGTGCCGCAGGCCGGGTCCATCACGGTTTCGTGCTGGTCCAGACGCGGATTAACCTGAGCCACCATGAACTGGGTGATGGCGCGCGGGGTGTAGAATTCGCCGGCATTGCCTGCGCCCCGCAGGTCGTTGAGCAATTGCTCATAGACATCGCCAAGGTGTGCCCGGGTTTTGAAATCGTGGAAGTTGATCGCCTCTTCAAGCTTCTCGATCACGGCCAGAAACTGGGTGCCCGATTTCATGTAGTTGTTGGCATCCTCGAAAACACTTTGGATCACCTTGTGTTGCGGGCTCAAACTGACATCCAGCTCTTTGATCTGGATAAAGAGGGTGTTATTGACGAAACCGATGATATCGCTGGCCGCCATCTGCGGCTTCTTCTTGCCATCTTCACCCGCCACATAGGCGGCCCAATTTCTCCAGCGCAAATGCTCGGCTAATGGGGATTGATAGGATTTGCCACTGTCGCGGGCATCGTCCTCCCACTCCTCTTCGCGCTGGTCGAAGACCTTGAGAAACAGCATCCAGGTGAGCTGGCCAATGCGCTGGGCATCGCCATCGACGCCATCGTCTTTGCGCATGATGTCCTGAATGGATTTGATCGTACTGCTGAGATTCATCGTCCCTTCTTTTGGTTATGCGCTCATCTCGTTGTAGAGGGCGTGCTCCAGTTCGGTGATGGCGCGAGAGTATTGTTCAGGGCCGCCGAAAATGCCGCGCCGGATTTGTGTCTTGGTGCCGAATTTATCGAATGGCGGCAACTCCAGCACTTTCGCATCCTCAATGTTGGCGATGCCGTGGTCGGCATATTTCTCCAGCAAGGCTTCGAGCACAGCACGCGCCTGATCGCCATATTTGCCGAAGTAGTCGCGCTTTCTGACAGCATTGGCGCGCTCTTTGCGCGTCAGCGGCTTTTGATCGAAGGCGATATGGGCAACCAGATCGAACACATCGAGATCGTCGCTGTTGGGCACCGCCTGCTGCAACGCCGCGATGGGGATGCCCTGTTCGTCGAGCTCATCGATAATCGCCTGCTTGCGTTCGGCGCTCTGCCAGCGGCGCAGGAAAGCGCTTAGCGAGCCAAATTGTCCACGCAGGGATTTGGCAATCTCATCTTTGAGAAAGACGCGATACTCCTCCGAGCGCAGCTTTCCATCGGCATCGAGATATTGCGTGCGCTCAACCGCCGGACGCACCTCGACATCGTGCACGTAGTATTTCACCCGACTGCCATCCTGAGTGTCTCCGTCATCTTTGGGCTGCTCCGGGGCTGGTTCGGCGGCCATGTCGATGGGCAATGGCTCGGGGGAATCCATCGGCAGGATGGGGTCGTCCGGCTTCGGCTCATAGATGAAGACCGGATCGCCATCGAATTCGGGATCGGCAAACAGGCGGGTCGCGCCTTTGAAATCCATGATGGTGAAGTAGAGCTTGTTGTAGTCCTCGCGAATGCGGGTGCCCCGGCCGACGATCTGTTTGAACTCGGTCACCGAATCGATGTTTTGATCGAGCACGATGAGTTTGCAGGTCTTGGCGTCCACACCTGTAGTCATCAATTTGGAGGTGGTGGCAATCACCGGGTAGGGCTCGTCGTTGTCGATGAAGTAGGAGAGCTGGGCCTTGCCGGCCGTGTCGTCGCCGGTGATGCGCATGACGTAGCGTCGATTGGCCGCCGCTGCCGGAATGATCTTCACCAGAGCTTGCCGCATGCGCTCGGCATGCTCCTGGTCGTCGCAGAAAACGATGGTTTTGGCTAACCGATCGGTTGCCCTGAGATACTCCCAGATGCGGCGTGCGACATATTCGGTGCGCTTTTCCAGAACCAGAGTGCGGTCGAAGTCACGGGTGTTGTACTGCCGCTGCTCAATGGTTTTGCCTTGTTTGTCGGTTTTGCCTTTTTCGGGGGTGTATCCCAGCGCATCGGCATCGGTGACAATGCGAATCACCTTGTAGGGTGCCAGAAAACCATCCTCGATGCCCTGCTTGAGCGAATAGGTGTAGATCGGCTCGCCGAAATAATTGATGTTGCTAATCTCTTTGGTCTCTTTCGGCGTCGCGGTAAGTCCCAGATGAGTGGCGCCGGTGAAATAGTCGAGCACTTCGCGCCAGGCGGAATCGTCGGCAGCACTGCCGCGATGACACTCGTCCACAACGATCAGATCGAAGAAGTCCTGCGGATATTCCCGATAGATCTGTTTCCACTCCTCCTTGCCGGTCACAGCCTGATAGAGCGCCAGATAGATTTCGTAGTTCTTCTTGACCGTACGATCGGTGATTTTGTGCATCACTTCGCCAAATGGGGCGAAATCCTGTTGCATGGTTTGATCGACAAGAATGTTGCGGTCGGCAAGAAACAGGATGCGTTTCTTGGCTTTGGCCTTCCACAGACGCCAGATGATCTGGAAGGCCGTGTATGTTTTCCCTGTGCCGGTGGCCATGACCATCAGGATGCGTTGCTGGCCTTTGGCGATAGCTTCGATGGCGCGATTGATCGCCACCCTTTGGTAGTAATAAGGCTCTCTGCTGCTGCCATCGGAGTGATAGGGCTGCTCGATCAACTTTACCGCATCGGCGCCGTCCAGCCCCTTCCATTGCCGATAGAGTGACCACAGCGCATCCCAGCCGGGGAATTGGTCCATCGCCAATTCGCGTTCGGCCGGTTGCGTCAAGCCGGTGCGGTCATGCAGCAGAAATCCGTCGCCATTGGAGCTGATGGCAAAGGGGGCATCGATCATCTCCGCATAGGCAAGCGCCTGTTGCATGCCATGTCCGACGGCGAATCGATTTTGTTTGGCCTCGATGACTGCAATCGGCACGTTGGGGCGAGCATAGAGAACATAATCGGCGCGCTTGGGGCCGCCTTTTGTCTCGGGATTGCTGACACGCATTGCCACTGTACCACGTACCGATATGCGGCCAGCGGTAAGTTTCACCTCTTCACGGAACTGGTGATGCTGCCATCCCGCCTGCTGTATGGCAGGGGTGATGAACTTGGTGCAGATGTCGCGCTCGGAGAGTTCCCGTTTGTTCATGCGATTGTCGGCCATGGGCTTGAGCCGGGAAAAACAGCCGACGATCGATCAAGTTGATCGAGGACTCTTCGTTCCAGATGCTGTTTGATTTGCTCCATACCCGCCCCTTGCCGCTGGAGCGTATCGCTTGGCATCCAGTGAGGAAAGGTGCTCGCTATCGCTTGCCACGTATGGCGCAGAAAAAAGGCGCAGCCAAAGCTGCGCCTTGAGTCTCAACAGAGAGGGGGGTTCACCCACACTTGCTGTGCCCACACTCCAGACAGGTATCGCACCCATCCATCCTTACCAGCGCCTTGGCGCTGCATTTGGGGCAGAGGTTGGCGTTGAGGGTGGCCGATTCGCCGAGCTTGGCCTTGATCTGCTGCTTTTTCAGCTCCAATTCGGGGCTGGAGAGGGTGCCTTCGATCATGCCGATGGAGATCATGTGCTGCTGGATCACCTCGCCGATCTCGGCCACCAGCGAGGGCATGTATTTGCCGCCGCGCTTGTAGTAGCCGCCCTGCGGATCGAAGACCGCTTTCAGCTCTTCGACCAGAAAGGTGACATCGCCGCCCTTGCGGAAGATGGCCGAGATCACGCGGGTCAGCGCCACGATCCACATGAAGTGTTCCATGTTCTTCGAGTTGATGAAGATCTCGAAGGGGCGGCGATGCTCGTCGGGCTGGCCGCGATTGATCACCACATCGTTGACGGTGATATAGAGGGCATGCTCGGAGTGCGGCGTCTTGATCTTGTAGGTGTTGCCCATCAGCACATCGTCGCGCTCCAGCAGCGGGGCGATATGGTGCACCTTGGCATCGGCCTTTTTGGCCTCCTCCTCGGGCTTTTTCACTTCATAGCCGACAATCTTCTGTTCGATCTTGATGGTCATGGCGTTTCCCCTGCTCAGAACTTGCCGTAGTAGCCCTCTTTGAGGGCGTCGAAGAGGTTGGCGGCGGTGTGGGTCTCGCCGTCGTATTCGATGGTTTCGTTGCCTTTGGCCTCGATGGTCTTGCCGTCGGCCAGCTTGAAGCGGTAGGTGGTGTTGGCCAGATCCTGCTCCTTCACCAATACCCCCTGGAACGCCTCCGGATTGAAGCGGAAGGTGGTGCAACCTTTCAGCCCCTTCTCGTAGGCATACATGTAGATCTCCTTGAACTCCTCGTAGGGGAAGTCGGTGGGGACATTGGCGGTCTTGGAGATCGAGGAGTCGATCCACTTCTGCGCCGCCGCCTGGATATCGACATGCTGCTTCGGGGTCACCTCGTCGGCGCTGATGAAGTAGGCGGGCAGCTTGTGCGGCGCCTCCGCCCCCGGCATCGATTCGGAATCGATCAGGTGGCGGTAGGCCAAAAGCTCGAAGCTGAAGACATCCACCTTCTCCTTGGACTTCTTGCCCTCGCGGATGACGTTGCGGGCGTAGTGGTGGGCAAAGCTCGGCTCGATGCCGTTGGAGGCGTTGTTGGCCAGGCTCAGCGAGATGGTGCCGGTCGGGGCGATCGAGCTGTGGTGGGTGAAGCGGCAGCCTGCCTCCTCCAGCTCTTTCAGCATCGCCGCATCCTCGCAGCCGGTGGCGGCAAACTGCTGCATGTAGCGAGAATATCTGGCCCACAAAATCCGGCCGGCGACGCGATCTCCCACCTTGTAGCCATCGACCGCCAATTCGGGGCGCTTGCCGAACAGCTCGGGGGTGAGCGTAAACTCCTCGTCCATGATCGGGGCGACCCCCTTCTCTTTGGCCAGTTCGATGCCGACCTGAAAGCCGACCTTCGCCATTTCGTAGGTGATCTGCTCGGTGAACTCCAGCGATTTGGCCGAGCCGTAGGGGATGCGCAGCATGGTCAGCGCCGAACCGAGGCCGAGAAAGCCCATGCCGTGGCGGCGCTTGCGCAGGATCTCATTGCGCTGCCCTTCCAGCGGCAGGCCGTTGATCTCCACCACATCGTCGAGCATGCGGGTGAAGACTCTGACCACCTCGCGGTAGTTCTCCCAATCGAAGGCGGCATGGTCGGTGAAGGGGTCGATGACGAACTTGGTCAGGTTGACCGATCCGAGCAGGCAGGCGCCATAGGGGGGGAGCGGCTGTTCGCCGCAGGGGTTGGTCGCCCGCACCTCTTCGCAGAACCAGTTGTTGTTCATCTCGTTGACGCGGTCGATCAGGATGAAGCCGGGCTCGGCGAAGTCGTAGGTGGAGGACATGATCACATCCCACAAGCGGCGCGCCTTCATGGTGCGATAGACGCGGCAGGCCACCTCGCCGCGATCGTTGCGCACCAGATTTTTGGCGGTCAGATGCGCCATCTGCTTCCAGCGGATGGTCTCCTTGCCGCTCTCCACCTCCTGCTCGCTGGCCGGGAAGAGCAGATCCCAGTCGCCGTCGCGCTTCACCGCCTCCATGAACTCCTTGGTGATCAGGCAGGAGAGGTTGAACTGGCGCAGGCGGCCATCCTCGCGCTTGGCGCGGATGAAGTCGGTCACATCGGGGTGGCCGATGTCGAAGGTGCCCATCTGCGCGCCGCGCCGGCCGCCGGCCGAGGAGACGGTGAAGCACATCTTGTCGAAGATATCCATGAACGACATCGGCCCGGAGGTGTAGGCGCCGGCGCCCGAAACATAGGCCCCCTTCGGCCGCAGCGTGGAAAACTCGTAACCGATGCCGCAGCCGGCTTTCAGCGTCAGACCCGCCTCGCGCACCATCGAGAGGATGCCGTCCATCGAATCGGGGATGGTGCCGGAGACGGTGCAGTTGATGGTGGAGGTGGCCGGCTTGTGCTCGCCGGCGCCGGCGTTGGACATGATGCGGCCGGCCGGGATGGCGCCGTTCTTCAGCGCCCAGATGAAGCGCTGATGCCAGTGCTCGCGCGCCTCGGGCGCCTCGACCAGCGCGATGGCGGCGGCCACCCGCTCGTAGGTCGCCTCGATGGAGCTGTCGATGGCGTTGCCGTCGATATCCTTCAGACGGTATTTTTTGTCCCAAATATCGGTCGATGCCGGCTGCATCGGCACATCGCTGCTGCGGGTGTGCTGTTCGTTGGACATGAACGGACTCTCTTTGACGATTCTGACGACGCTCATCGGTGGCTTCTCCTCCCTGCCGGACGCACTGGGTGCGGCTCGTGGGTCGCTAGCATAGACACAACATATAGGGCGTCAAGCGCGGCATTGCCCATACTAATGGTGTTAAGGCGGCATAAGGAAATGCACAGTCCATCCCCAGCTTTCCCACAGGGTTGGCGGCAAACGGTGGAAAAAAAATGAGCGGCGGCAGTCATGCGGATGCGGCCGGGGAGTGCGGCGACAATTGACCGCGCACGGGCTCCAGTGCTCTAATCCGCCCATGTCTGCACACCAGCTTTTCGCCGATCTGCCGGGGCTCCTTCTTGCCCTGCGCGTCGGCCTGCGCACCGGATAAGGCAACCCCTTTCCGTACGCAGGCCGCAGACCGACTCTGCGGCCTTTTTTGTTTGTGCGACCCGATCAGGAGTTAACGATGAGCGACCGTTTGTACATCTTCGACACCACCCTGCGCGACGGCGAGCAGTCGCCCGGCTGCTCGATGAACATCGACGAAAAGCTGCGCGTGGCGCATGCGTTGGCGGCACTCGGCGTCGACATCATCGAGGCCGGTTTCCCGATCGCCTCGCCGGGCGATTTCGAGGCGGTGCATCGCATCGCCACCGAGGTGCACGGCCCGAAGATCGCCGGTCTGGCACGCGCCGCCCAGCGCGATATCGAGCGCGCCGCCGAGGCAGTGCGCCCAGCCGGAGAGCGCGCCCGCATCCACACCTTCATCGCCACCAGCCCGATCCACATGGAGGCCAAGCTGCGCATGGCCCCCGATCAGGTGGTCGAGCGGGCGGTGGAGGCAGTCAGACTGGCCCGTTCGCTGGCCCCCGAGGTGGAGTTTTCCGCCGAGGATGCCGGCCGTTCGGAGATCGATTTCCTCTGCCGCATCGTCGAGGCGGTGATCGATGCCGGTGCGCGCGTGATCAACATCCCCGACACCGTCGGCTACATGACCCCCGAGGAGTTCGGCTGGCGCATCAGCACGCTGCGCGAAAAGGTGCCCAATGCCGACAAGGCGATCTTCTCGGTGCACTGCCACAACGATCTGGGGTTGGCGGTGGCCAACTCGCTGGCGGCGGTGGAGAACGGCGCCCGCCAGGTGGAGTGCACCATCAACGGCTTGGGCGAGCGTGCCGGCAACGCCTCGCTGGAAGAGATCGTGATGATCGTGAAGACCCGCTCCGACCGCTATTCGATCGATCTGGGCATCGACAGCACCAAGATCGTCCCGACTTCGAAGCTTGTCAGCCAGATCACCGGCATGCCGGTGCAGCCGAACAAGGCGATCGTCGGCGCCAACGCCTTCGCGCACGAGTCGGGCATCCATCAGGATGGCATGCTCAAGCATCAGAAGACCTACGAGATCATGACCCCGGAATCGGTCGGCTGGCGCACCAACCGCATGGTGCTGGGCAAGCACTCCGGCCGCGCAGCGCTGAAATCGCGCTACGAGGAGCTGGGGATCGAGATCGAGATCGAGGCACTGAATGCCGCCTTCGAGCGCTTCAAGGTGCTGGCCGACAAGAAGAAGGAGATCTTCGACGAGGATCTGCTGGCCATACTCTCCGGCGACGGCATTGAGGCGGCCGAGCGGGTCAAGCTGATCAGCCTGCATGCCGCCTCCGGCACCAAGGATTCGCCGGTGGCGGCGGTGGAGCTGGAGATCGAAGGGCGCTGCCACAAGGCGACCAGCGGCGGCGACGGTCCGGTCGATGCCGCCTTCCGCGCCATCAATTCGCTGGTCGAGCCCAACGGCAAGCTGCTGCTCTATTCGGTGAACGCCATCACCTCCGGCACCGATGCGCAGGGCGAGGTGACGGTGCGCCTGCAGGATGGCAGCCGCATCGTCAACGGACAGGGGGCCGACACCGATATTGTCGTCGCCTCGGCGCTGGCACTAATCGATGCGCTGAACAAGCTGCCGGGGATGCATGCGCGCGAGGTGCATGCGCAGTATTCGGGAGTCTGAGCCAGGTGAAGGGAGGAGGGCGAGCTCACTGCGGAGTTCGCCCTCCTCCCTTTGTTCGATCGAAGCTGAGCGGCGGAGAAACTACCCTCTCCCCTCCAACCAGGCGGTGGCGGTATCGGCACAGCGGAAGATGCGATACTCGACCATCTGTTCGTGCTGGTCGCTCAGAGTGGCAATCATGCGGGCCATGCCGAAATCGAAGTCGCTACCGACCAGCATGGCGGTCTTGCCGCCGCGCCGGTGATGGGCGTGCTGGCGGGCGACGAAGACCAGCTGCGACAGCTGCCTCTCGCGCAGGGTCGAAAGATCGGCCGAAGTGAAATCCCACAGCAGATGCAGCGTCGGCCCCTGATGTGCAAGGTGAAGCAGGGCCTCGGCCAACGGCTCGACTCTGACTGCCCCGCGCACCCGGATGGTGGTCAGGCCGATATCAGTAACGATGGAGTGGTCGATCTCGGTCATGTTCACTCCCACAGCAGAGATGAAGTCGATGGCAATCGCTCGAAATTGCCAAGGATAACTTGTGGGCGCAATAGACGTGAACGAAGCGATCACGCAGAGGAGAAGCTGATGCATGGCCGCTAACCCTTTGGCCAGCTAGCCTGCGCGCATGCTGTTTCCTCCTCGCCAGATCGATCCCGCCCCCTTTTTGCCGATGAGCCGGCAGGAGATGGAGCTGCTTGGCTGGAGCGAGTGCGACATCGTTCTGGTTACCGGCGATGCCTATATCGACCATCCCAGCTTCGGCATGGCGATCATCGGCCGCGTTTTGGAGGCGGCCGGTTTTCGCATCGGCATCATCAGTCAGCCCGACTGGCAATCGGCGGAGCCATTCCGCGCACTGGGTCGCCCGCGTCTCTTTTTCGGCGTCACCAGCGGCAACATGGACTCGATGGTCAACCGCTACACCTCCGACAAGCGCATCCGCAGCAACGATGCCTACACCCCCAACGACGAAGGGGGCAAACGGCCCGACCGCTCGGTGATCGTCTATGCCCAGCGCTGCCGAGAGGCCTTTGCCGACTGCGTGGTGGTGATCGGCGGCATCGAGGCGAGCCTGCGCCGGATTGCCCATTTCGATTACTGGTCGGAGACGGTGCGCCGCTCGATTCTGCCCGATGCCAAGGCCGATCTCTTGGTCTACGGCAATGCCGAACGGCAGGTGATCGAGATCGCCCGCCGCCTCGATCGCGGCGAGCCGGTTGCGCAGCTCACCGACATTCGCGGCACCGCTGTCATGCGCAAGGCAATCCCCGAAGGGTGGCAACAGATCGATGCCTCCAATCCCGATGTCGAACCCGTGCATCCGCCGCGCCGCGACTGGGAACATACCGTGCTGCGCCTGCCCTCATACGAGCAGGTGGCCAATGACAAGCTGGCCTATGCGCACGCCTCGCGGCTGATGCATCTGGAGACCAACCCCTTCAATGCCCGCGCCCTGATCCAGCGCCACGGCGAGCGAGAAGTGTGGCTCAATCCGCCGCCACTGCCGCTCACCACCCCCGAGATGGATGCGGTCTACGACCTGCCTTTCGCCCGCGCGCCGCATCCGGGTTATGGCGGCGCCCGCATCCCCGCCTGGGAGATGATCCGCTTCTCGGTGAACATCATGCGCGGCTGCTTCGGCGGCTGCACCTTCTGCTCGATCACCGAGCACGAGGGGCGCATCATCCAGAATCGCTCCGAGGGCTCGATTCTGCGCGAGGTGGAGGCGATCCGGGATCGCACCCCCGGCTTCACCGGCGTGGTCTCCGATCTGGGCGGCCCCACCGCCAACATGTATCGCCTCGCCTGCAAGGATCGGAAGATCGAGGCGGCCTGCCGCAAGCCCTCCTGCGTCTATCCAGACATCTGCGAGAATCTCGGCACCGATCACAATCCACTGATCCGCCTCTATCGCAAGGTGCGTGCCCTGCCGGGGATCAAGAAGGTGCTGATCGGTTCCGGCGTGCGTTACGATCTGGCCGTCACTTCGCCCGAATATGTGCAGGAGCTGGCGCAGCACCATGTCGGCGGTTATCTGAAGATCGCCCCCGAACACACCGAATCCGGTCCGCTCGCCAAGATGATGAAGCCGGGGATCGGCATCTACTACGCCTTCAAGAAGCTCTTCGACCGCTACTCGAAAGCGGCCGGCAAGGAGCAGTACCTGATCCCCTACTTCATCGCCGCCCACCCCGGCACCCGCGACGAGGACATGCTCAATCTGGCGATCTGGCTGAAGAAGAACGGCTTTCGCCCCGATCAGGTGCAGGCATTTCTTCCCTCGCCGATGTCGGCTGCCGCCGCTCTCTACCACACCGGGCTGAACACGCTGCGCAAGGTGAGTCGGGCAAGCGACGCGGTCTATGTGCCGCGCGGGCTGAAGCAGCGGCGGCTGCACAAGGCCTTTTTGCGCTACCACGATCCGGAGAACTGGCCGCTGCTGCGCCAGACGCTGAAGCAGATGGGGCGCACGGATCTGATCGGCAACGGGCCGGAGTGTCTGATTCCGGTTTTCGGCGGCGGGACCGGTGGTGGTTTTGCCGGCGGGCGTCCGTCAGCCGCAGGCAAGGGCGCTCCCCCGGCGCGTCGGCCGCCGCCGGGCGCTCAGCCACGCAACGAAACCAGAACTGGCGCCGGGCGGAAACAGGATCGCCACGAGTCGCGCGGCGGCCAGCCGCAGCGGTCGGGAAAAGCGCCCAAGCCAGTGCGCGGCCGTCGCAAGTAGCGCATGCAGCCGATCCACCGGCACTTTGCCGACGGTAAGCCGGACTATCTGGTGCGCCACTACTGGTGGGCCTATCTGTGGCGGGTCGGGGTCTGGTTTTTCGACCACCAGCCGATCATCAACGCCATCCTCTTCGGCCAGTATCGCAAGCTGATGACCGCCACCCTCTCCCGCCTGCCGCAGAAGGCGGAGGGGCGCATGCTGCAACTGACCTGCGTCTACGGCGAGTTGACGCCGCATCTGCTGGCGCGCGCCACGCAGCCGCTGCATCTGACCGACGTGGCCGAAGTGCAGCTGGCGCTGGCCGACCGCAAATGTCTGCCCGGCGCACTGGCGCGCACGCGCATGAATGCCGAGGCACTCGGTTACAAAAGCGGCGTCTTTAGCACCGTGGTGCTCTTCTTCCTGCTGCACGAGATGCCCGATGTAGCCCGGCGCAATACGTTGAGCGAAGCGATCCGGGTGCTGACGCCCGGCGGCAAACTGCTGCTCACCGAATATGGCCCGCGCCCGCACCGGCACCCGCTGCACCGCTTTTCTCCGACCCGCTGGCTGCTGGGCAAGCTGGAGCCCTTTCTGCCCGGCTTCTGGGATACCGACCTGCCGGCTCTGATCGAGGAGCTGGCCGCAGAACAGGGGCGCAGCGTCAGGCTGCTGTGGCAACAGCCGATTTTCGGCGGCTTCTATCGGATGTTGGAGTTTTCGTTTGAAAAGCAGTCGCATTGACCGTGCAGCAGGCAAATGATTCAATGTCCAGCATGCACGCAAACAGCAATCAGGAGCTCCTGCAGCAGCGGATCGGTCGCCTCACCCATGCGATGGCCGAGATTCGACGCAATATGGAGAAACTGATGGCCGAGAATCAGCGACTGCGCGAGGTGGTGCGGCTGGCCGAGAGCGAACTGCGCAATCGTCGCGATCAGGTGCACCGGCTTGAGAACGAAATCACCCGCCTCAACGGCAACCGGCTGGAGGCACGCGGGCGAGTCGACTCGGCCATTGAGAAGCTGGAACAGCTGATGCAGGAGTCGGGCGAGGGGAGCGGCGAATGAGCCAGAGCATCGAAGTTACCCTGCTCGGGCGCAGCTACGCCATTCGTACCGACGACGATCCCGATTCGGTGCTGGCGGCAGCTCAACTGGTGCAACAGCGGATCGACGATCTGCGCCGTCTCGGATCGGCAGTCGCCTCCGACCGCCTGCTAGCGCTGGTGGCGCTCAATCTGGCCGGCGAACTGCTGCGCAAAAACGAGCATCAGGTGGAGGGATTGGAGGGGTTGATCTCCTCGCTCGACGAAGTCATACTGCAAGCAGAAGGTTTGGCGAAGGTGCCCCTGCGCTGAACGACTGGCTTCACATTTGTCTGAGCCGATACCTGTCGAATGGGAGCCTATCTACCTTGGACGTGTGCGTCCCCTCAAGGGATACCTGACTCCGGGTGCGGTGCCCACCTTCCTTGGGAAGGGTTCGGCAATTTCAGTCCAGAACGGCAGTGCGGGGGCGCTTTCGCCAAGCCTTCCTTTTTTCTTGCGGAGCGGCTCCGCTTTTTAGCCGCCTATAAAGGGTTTCTGCCGGCATGACCTCCGGTCCCCATCCATCCCAGCAATGTCACTCGGCGCCTTTGCGTGCGAAGTCCGATCTGCGCGGCGAACTTCTGCTGCGTCGGCAGTCGCTGCTTCCTGCCGAACGTCAGGAGGCCTCCGCCGCTATTCTCGGCCGGTTGCGCGCTCATCTGGCACAGCAGCATCCGCATCTTGTTTCTCTGCTCTGCTACCGCGCTTTGGCCAGCGAGGTGGAGACGGCGCCGCTATTCTCCGCGCCGCCTTGCGCCATTTATGCGCCGGTGATGCATGGGCGCGTCGATATGCACTGGTGGCGGGTCGCTGCTCAAACTGAGTGGCGGCACGGAGCGTTGGGGGTGCTGGAGCCGCAATCGACACAGCTCTGGCAGCCGGCGGCGGGCGAGAGTGTGCTGGTAGCGCCGCTGGTCGGCTTCGATCGCGCCGGATCCCGTCTGGGCATGGGCCTCGGTTGTTTCGACCGTTGGCTGGCGGATCAACGCGCGCATATGGGTGCATTGATCGGACTGGCTTTCTCCTGTCAGGAGGTCGAAGCCATTGCGCACGATGCGCACGATATTCCGCTGGATTGGATCATCACCGAAAAGGAGAGCATTGCATGTCGGAGCGGATAAGGGTGCTGGTGATTGGCGATGTGATCGGCAAGGCCGGGCGTCGGGCGCTGGAGGAGCACCTGAGCGGTTTGATCGACGATTTCTGCATCGATTTCGTGGTGGCCAACGGCGAAAATCTGGCGCACGGATTCGGCACGACACTCAAGCTGGCCGACGAGATGTTCGATCTGGGCGTGCATGTGCTGACCAACGGCAACCACTGCTGGGATCAGCGCGAATTTCTCACCACCATCGACGAGGACGATCGCCTGATTCGTCCGATGAACTTTACCGGCCATGCGCCGGGACGCGGCTGGACGGTGCAGGAGACGGCGGCCGGCTATCGCATTGCGGTGATCAATCTGATCGGACAGGTGTTCATGGGGCCATGGGACTGCCCCTTTGCCGCCGTCGAGCGGGCGCTGGCCGAGATTCCCGACGATGTGTCGGCGATCCTGGTCGATTTCCATGCCGAGGTGACCAGCGAGAAGATGGGGATGGGCTGGTATCTCGACGGACGCGCCTCGTTTGTCTACGGCACGCACACCCATATCCCCACTTGCGACGACACCATCCTGCCCGGCGGCACTGCCTTCCAGTGCGACATCGGCATGACCGGCTCCTACCACTCGATTATTGGCATGAAGGTGGAGGGGGCGCTGAGGCGAATGGTGGAGCGGCTGCCGCAGCGGTTCGAAGCGGTCGAGCGCGGGGCGAGCATCTATGCCACGCTGGTGGAGATCGATCCGGTCAGCCGCAAGGCGCTGCACATTGAGCGCATCTACGTCGCGCCGGAGTAAGGGGAAGGCGCTGCCATCTGGTTTGGCGCCACAAAGCAGTGCATGCTGGCGGCGCACAAGCGCCATCCGGGGAAGGAACCAACCAATGAAAGCATGCCGCCAGGCGATCGTCTCCTCTGCTCTATTCGGTCTGATGCTGGCGGTTGCCGGCTACCTTCTCGCCGGGCTTACCGGCCTCTCGGCGCTGAATTCCGGTTCGCTCTTTGCCACTGGACTGATGCTCGGAACATTGGCCGGCGCCGGCTGGATCGGTCATCGCAGCCGGCGAGCGCAACCGCGCGCGAAAGCGGCTGCGTCCGAGGCGCAGACGACGGACGGCAATCTCTTTGTCGGCAACCTCCCTTTCGAAACCGACGAGCAAGAGTTGCGGCAGCTGTTCTCTCCCTATGGCAAGGTGCTGGCGGTGCGCTTGATGCGCGAGCGTCGCTCCAACCGTTCGCGCGGCTACGCCTTTGTCGAACTCTCGCCGGCCGATGCCGGCAAGGCGACAGCGGCGCTCAACGACTGCGACTACAAAGGGCGCAAGCTGCGCATCAATCCGGCCAAGCGCGAGCGATAATCGCCCCTGCGGCCATGCTCCCGATTCTTGCACCGGGAGGCGTCGCCCATAGCTTTGCCGCATGTCTTCTTCACCGCATGCAACCATCATCGGCGGCGGCCTTGCCGGCTCGGAAGCTGCCTGGCAACTGGCACGGCGCGGTATTCGGGTGCGGCTGCACGAGATGCGTCCGGCACAACTGACGCCAGCGCATACCGGCGGCAAGCTGGCCGAATTGGTCTGCTCCAACTCTTTCCGCGCCGATAATCTGGAAAATGCGGTTGGGCTGCTGCACGAGGAGATGCGCCGACTGGGCTCGCTGATCATGCAGACCGCCGAAGAGAGTCGCTTGCCGGCCGGCGGCGCACTCGCGGTGGATCGCGAGCTTTTTTCCGAGATTGTCACACAGAGAATCGATGCCGAAGCACTGATTGAACGGATTGGCGGCGAGGTGCGCGAAATTCCGCAAGAGGGAATCGTGCTGATCGCCAGCGGCCCGCTCACCTCCGATGCCCTCTTCGAGTCGATCCGGGCGCGTACCGGCGCCGACCATCTCTCCTTCTTCGATGCCATTGCGCCGGTGGTCGATGCCGAGACGGTGGATATGAACATCGCCTACTGGAAGAGCCGCTACGACAAGAATGTGCAGCCGGGCAGCGAGGGCGACTACCTCAACTGTCCGATGAACCGCGAGCAGTACGATGCCTTTGTCGCCGGGCTGCTGGCGGCCGAGAAGATGGCCTTCAAGGGGTTCGAGCATATCCCCTTCTTCGACGGCTGCATGCCGATCGAGGTGATGGCCGAGCGCGGCCACGAGACGCTGCGCTTTGGCCCGATGAAGCCGGTAGGATTGGAGCATCCCCAGACGGGCGAAACCTTTCACGCCGTGGTGCAGTTGCGACAGGACAACCGCGCCAAAACGCTGCTGAACATGGTCGGATTCCAGACCAAAATGAAATACGGCGAGCAGCTGCGCCTTTTTCGCACGATTCCCGGGCTGGAGCAGGCCGATTTCTTCCGGCTCGGCTCCTTGCACCGCAACACCTTCATCAATTCGCCCGCCCTGCTCGATGGCACGCTGCGCCTCAAATCGGAACCGAGGATCTTCTTTGCCGGCCAGATCACCGGCGTCGAGGGGTATGTCGAATCGGCGGCCATGGGGCTGATGGCCGGCATGTTCATCGCCGAAACGCTCGCCGGGCGCGAACCGGCTGCACCTCCCGCGACCACTGCGCACGGGGCGCTGCTGGCGCACATCAGCGGCACCCGCAGCGACGATTTCCAGCCGATGAACATCAATTTCGGTCTTCTGCCGCCGGCGCCGCTTCCGGCCGGCAAACGGCGCGCCGGCAAGGCGGAGCGACGGCTGGCCACCAGCGAACGGGCATTAAACGATCTGGCGCACTGGCAGGAGCAGCGTGCATGAAACGGCTCATGCTTTTGCTGCTGTTCGCCGCGCTGCCGGTGCAGGCGGAGGAGTTGCCGATTGCGAGCGAACCCTATGCGCAGGCGGGCAACGCTCTGGCGCCGCAGGCCATTCCGGCCGAGGAGTTGCGTCATATCACAATGCTCGTCTACCGCAACGAGTGCTCCAGCCGGGCGGAGAATCTGGTGAGCTGGAATGAGGGCGAGGAGTTTCCGTCGCTGGGAATCGGTCACTTCATCTGGTATCCGGAGGGATACAGCGGACCCTTTATCGAAAGTTTTCCCGATCTGTTGCGCCTGATGCGCGATCGCGACGTGCCAATGCCGCGCTGGCTCTCGGTGCACAGCGATGCGCCGTGGCCGTCGCGCGAGGCTTTCCTGGCCGACAGCGGCAGCCGCAAGCAGGACGACCTGCGCCAGCTTCTGCTTGCAACGATGGAGCTACAGACCGAGTTCATGATGCAGCGCATGCTCGATTCGGCGGCGACGATGACCGAGGGGATGGCCGAGTCGGATCGGCAGCGCATTTCTGCACTGGTCGAGGCGATCCGGCGCGAGCCGATGGGCAACTATGCATTGATCGATTACGTCAACTTCAAGGGCGAGGGGGTGAGCCCGAGCGAGCGTTATCAGGGGCGTGGATGGGGGTTGCTGCAGGTGCTGCTGGAGATGCGCTCGCAGAGCGATCGACAGGAGTCGATGCTGATTCGCTTTGCCGATGCCGCCGACCGGGTTTTGGAAAAGAGGGTGTCGCTGGCTCCCAATGAACGGCACGAAGAGCGCTGGTTGCCGGGCTGGAAAAACCGCATCCAGAGCTACCGCCTGGCCGCCGAAGGGGCGCTGTAACCCCCCGGTTCGGGGTTATGCCTGCAGCCGTTCTATCCCCAAGCGCAGCCGCGCCAGCGCCTCCTCTTTGCCGAGCAGGGCAAGGGTCTGATCGATGGGGGGCGATACCGGCACACCGGCGATCATGATGCGGATCGGCTGCGCCAGTTTTCCCATGCCGGCATCGGCCTGTTGGCAGATGCGGTGGATCAGCGGATGGATGGTCTCGGCATGCCAGTGCTCCAGCTCCGCCGCTTCGGCAACGAACTGGTTCAGCAATGGCCAGCTGTCGGCGTCCAGATGCTTCTTCAGCCCCTTCTCGTCGAAGCTTTCGGGGCGGCAGTAGAAGAGGCGCAGACCGTCGATCAGCTCGTTGAGGTTGCGCGAACGCTCCTGCACCACGGCAATCGCCTCCACCAGTTGCGGGCCGCCTACCGTGTCGATGCCGCGCTCATTCAGGCGCGCCGCCGCCTCACCAACCAGCTCGGCCGGGGCCGAACTGCGCAGCCAGTGGCCGTTGAGCCAGTCGAGCTTGGCCTGATCGAAGCGGGCGGCGGTGACGCCGACATCCTTCACTTCGAACAGATCGATCAGCCGCTCGACGCCGAAGATCTCCTCGTCGCCGTGCGACCAGCCCAGACGCGCCAGATAGTTGATCACCGCTTTCGGCAGGTAGCCTGCCTCGCGGTATTCGGTGACCGCCACCGCACCGTGACGCTTGCTCATCTTGGCGCCGTCCGGGCCGTGAATCAGCGGGATATGGCCGAACTGCGGCGGCGTGGCGCCGAGCGCTTCGTAGAGCTGCATCTGGCGCGGCGTGTTGTTCAGATGGTCGGAGCCGCGCACCACGTGGGTGATGCCCATGTCGCGGTCGTCCACCACCACGGCCAGATTGTAGGTGGGGGAGCCGTCGGAGCGCATCAGGATCAGGTCGTCCAGCTCCTCGTTGGCGAAGGTGACGCGGCCGAGCACCAGATCGTTGACCACAGTCTCGCCATGATCGGGCGAGCGGAAACGCACCACGAAGGGGGCGCCTTCCGGGCGATCGCTGCGATTACGGCAGCGGCCGTCGTACATCGGCTTCTCGCCGCGCAGCTTCTGCTCCTCGCGCATCTGCTCCAGCTCATCCTTGCTGCAGTAGCAGCGATAGGCGTGGCCGCTGGCCAAGAGTTGTTCGACCGCCTTCACGTGCTCCGGCTCGCGCTTGCTCTGGAAGATCGGTTCGCCGTCCCACTCCAGACCCAGCCACTTCAGGCCGTCGAGAATCACCTGTGTCGCGGCCTCGGTGGAGCGTTCGCGGTCGGTATCCTCAATGCGCAGGAAAAACGCTCCGCCGCAATGGCGGGCATAGAGCCAGGAGAAGAGGGCGGTGCGGGCGCCGCCGATATGCAGCATACCGGTGGGGCTGGGGGCGAAACGGGTGCGGACAGTCATGCAAGCTCCAAAACGAATCGGATGGGGGCGGCAAGCTAGACGCACCGCCCCGGCCGGACTAGCCCGGGTTGCGACCGGGCAGATAAAATCGGAGCTGAATACCCAGATGCGGATCCGGCTGTGCCGGCTGTTGCGGCCAGATCGGGAAGATGCGCGGGCGCGGTGCCCCGGAAAAAACCAGAAGATTCTCCAGACGACTCTGGGTCACGCGGATGGAGGAGAGCAGCGCCTCGTCGAGCCGGCGATCGCCCAGTCGCGGTTGCAGCTCGATCCACCCTTCGGGATGGGCGGCCAATAGTTGCAGCAGCGGTTGCAGTCGCTGCCGTTCGTTAAAAGTGAAATCGTCATCGGCATCGTGCAGGCGCAGGTAGATCTCTTCATCGCTCAAACGCGCGCCTGCGGGTACGGCGCGAGGAGCGGAGAGCGCCTGTTGTTTTAGACCGGCGATTCCAAGCTCGGCCAGCGCTCGCCATGGGCGCGTGGCGCTCCAGCGTCCGGCCAGCGGCATCTCGAAATGGGCGTTGCCCTGGCGCAGCAGGTGCAGAGGCAGTTGTCCGGTCGGGATGGAGAGACGGCGTTGCAGGGGGTCGTCGGGGAAGTCGCCCGCTTCGAACTGCGGCAGTTGCAGATCGAGCAGCAACTGACCCCGATAGCGACCGGAGGTGTCGCTGTCGGCAAAGCGCACCTCGCCGTCGAGGCGTCCGCGCAGCAACCTGGGCATGTGCGACAGCTCGAACCATTCGTTGAGGAAGAGGGGGGAGACGGTGCGCAGTCGCAATGTGCCGGCAAAGCGCAACGGATCGGGCAGCAGGCGACCGTCCAGCGTCAGATAGCCGCAGCCGCTGCGTCCCTGCACGCTCACCGAGCCTCCCTGCTGAGCGCCGGCCCAATCGAGATCAAGATCGTTGCACCAGAGGTTGTCCGGTCGTCCGGCGCTGATGCTGCCCGCATGCAGCGACAGCGAAGAGAAGACCCATTCGGGATCATGCGACATGCGCGGCAGCGGCGCCTCCAGCTGAGTGAACTGGAGCGGATGCAGGGGGGAGTGAAAATGCCAGCCGTTGGCGCGAATGGTGCCAAGTCGCTGCTTGGCAACACCGAAGCCGACCTCCAGCAGATCGAGGTGCAGTGCATCGGCCGACCAGAGATGGCCGCCGCCGCCAATCGAGACTTGAGAGAAATCTCCCTGCCCGCGCAGGGCGAGACGACCGGGGGCGATTGCAGCCGCCAGACGCAGGTCGGCTGCGCCGGCCAGTTCGCTCGGCCGATCGCCGGCCAGCTTCGGCAACAACGGCCGCAGCCGGGTCAGCGGCACCGAAGCGGCCTCAATCGTGGCGGCGGCTTGCGCCTCGCCGGTCCGTTTATCCAGGTGCAGCAACCACTGTTCGCCGGCATCGCGCGGGGTGGCCAGCGACACTTGCAGGTTGCCCTCCGGACTCCAGATCGCTTCGCCGCGCATCGGCGGCAGCAACAGTGGCGGCCGGCCGCCACCCACCAGCGACAGCCGCAGGCGATCGAAGGCGATGGTTGGCAGCGACAGATGCCAGGGAGGCTGCCCGGAGGCGAACTGCATTGCCGAAACGGCAATCGGAAGATCGGCGTCGGTCAGCGAGATCTTCTCGGCAAGGAAGGTGCGTTTGCCCAGATCGAGATGGCCGCCGCGCAATTCGGCGCGGCCGACTCGCCATGGATCGCTGCGCGCCGATGCGGCATCGCCCAGCAGCAGATCGTGCATATGCCCGTCCATGTCGAGGCGCACCGACTGCTGCTGCGACCCGTCGGCAGCCAGACGCCCATCGAAATAGCCGGCAGAAAGGGTGTGGCCGAAGAGCTGCGGCGCGATCCCCAATGCGTGCAGCGGCAGCGATGCGCTCTGCGCTTGCAGTTGCCAGCGATCGCCCTGCAAGGCGCCGGAGAAGTTGCTTTTCGAGAAGCGGGTCTGATCGCCGCCCATCTTGAGAAAATAGTGCTCGCCGACAAAGCGGCTGCCGCCCTTCTGTGGCTGCCAGCTCGCCTCCCCTTCAAGGCGGGCGCTCATCGGTGCGGGCAAAGAGAAGTGACGCTGTACGGCAACCAGATCGAGATTGTGCCAGCCGACGCGACCGATGCTCTGCTGCCAGCCGCCAGCGGTTGGCGATGGCCAGGTCGTTGCCAGACGTACCCAGCCGCCAAAGAGGTTGGCACGCAGTGACAGATCGCGGCCGTTGCTCTGGTTGTAGGAGAGGTCGACCTGCTCCATCCGCAGCGGCGATTGGCCGGGAATATCGAGAATCAATGTGCCGTTGCGCACGATCAACCGGCTGCTGAGGCTGAGCAGCCGGTGCAGGAAGGGCATCTCCTCGCTTACCCCTTGCCGTAGCAGCTGATCGGCACGCGGCCCGGAGAGGCGCAGATGCACGCCGTCGGCCAGCACATCGTCGAAACGCAGCTCGTCGCCCGGCAACAGGCGTAGCTGGGCATTGCGGATGGTCAGGCCGTAATCGTTGCGACGGAGGTGGATGTCGCGCACGCTCAGGGTACTGCGCAACAGCCGATAGCGCACCTCGTGCGCCTCGCCGCCGGCTGCCGCCAGCCAGCGCCCCACCTGCTGTTCCGCCAACTGCTGCGCCGCCTGCTGATTGGCGAAATGGAGGGCGACGAGCAGCAGCAGCACCCAGCCGCAAGCGGCCAGATACCAACGCGCCGCCGCCGGCAGGCGACCGGGGCGAATCACTAAAAGTCCGAAAGAGTTTCGCCACGAAGCACACGAAGTTTGCGAAGAGATGATAAAGGGTCGTGCTTCGTGCTCTTCGTGTGCGCTGTGGTGAAACTCTTGTGTGGCAAGCGGCGAACTATCCCTTGGCCTGCAATTCGGCGATCACCGACTGATCTTCCAGTGTCGAGATGTCGGAGGTGATTTCGCGGCCGACGGCGATGTCGCGCAGCAAGCGGCGCATGATCTTGCCGGAGCGGGTCTTGGGCAGCCCGTGCGCGATGCGGATATCGTCCGGCTTGGCGATCGGGCCGATTTCGCGCCCGACGTGGTTGCGCAGCTCGCCAATGGTCGCCTTGCGGTCGGCTACCTCCTTTTTCAGCACCACGAAGGCGCAGACCGCCTCCCCCTTCAGATCGTCCGGGCGCCCGACCACCGCCGCCTCGGCCACCAGCGGATGGGCCACCAGCGCCGATTCGATCTCCATGGTGCCGAGGCGATGGCCGGAGACGTTCAGCACGTCGTCCACCCGCCCCATGATCCAGATGTAGCCGTCGCCGTCGCGGCGGGCGCCGTCGCCGGCAAAGTAGAAGCGGCCGCCGAAGCGGTGCCAGTAGGTGTCGAGGTAGCGCTGTTTGTCGCCCCAGACGCCGCGCAGCATCGACGGCCAAGGCTTGGTCAGCACCAGCAGGCCGCCGCCGTTGACCACCTCATTGCCCTCGCCATCGACCACGGCGGCGAAGATGCCGGGCAGCGGCAGGGTGGCCGAGCCGGGTTTGGTGGCCACGGCATAGGGGGTGGGGGCGATCATGTGGCCGCCGGTTTCGGTCTGCCACCAGGTATCGACCACCGGGCAGCGCTCCTTGCCGATCACCGTGTGATACCAGATCCACGCCTCGGGGTTGATCGGCTCGCCCACCGTGCCGAGCACGCGCAATTTGGAAAGATCGTGTTTGGCCGGCCACTCGTCGCCGGCCTTGATCAGGGCGCGGATGGCGGTCGGGGCGGTGTAGAAGATGGTCACCCCATGCTCCTCGCAGATCTTCCACAGCCGCGCCGGATCGGGCCAGGTGGGCACCCCTTCATACATCAAGGTGGTGCCGCCGCAGGCAAGCGGGCCGTAAACGCCGTAGGAGTGGCCGGTGATCCAGCCGATGTCGGCGGTGCACCAGAAGAGATCCGTCTCGGGGCGATAGTCGAAGCTCCAGCGCATGGTCAGCTCGGCCCAGAGCAGATAGCCGCCGGTGGCGTGCACGATCCCCTTCGGTTTGCCGGTCGAGCCGGAGGTGTAGAGGATGAAGAGCGGGTGCTCGGCGCTCACTGCCAGCGGCGCGCACTCGGTCGGTTGCGCCGCCAGCAGCGCGCTCCACTCCAGATCGCGCCCCGGAAGCATCGCCACCTCTTGCCCGGTGCGCCGCACCACCAGCACATGCTCGATACTCGGGCAGCGCCCCTCGCCGAGCGCTTCGTCCACCGCCGGCTTCAGGGCGCTGGCGCCGCCGCGCCGGTAGCCGCCGTCGGCGGTGACGACAATGCGCGCACCGGCATCCTCGATGCGATCGCGCAGCGAATAGGCGGAGAAGGCGCCGAAGACCACCGAATGGACCGCACCGATGCGGGTGCAGGCGAGCATGGCGATGGCCGCCTCCGGGATCATCGGCATGTAGATCACCACCCGGTCGCCATCCTTGATGCCGAGCGCCTTGAGCGCATTGGCAGCGCGGCACACCTCGTCGAGCAGCATCCGGTAGGTGAAGCGGCGCACGTCGCCCGGCTCGCCCTCGGCAATGATCGCCACGCGCTCACCTAAGCCACTCTGCACATGCCGGTCGAGACAGTTCTCGGAGAGATTGAGCTCGCCATCGGCAAACCAGCGGAAGAAGGGGGGCTCGGAGTTGTCGAGCACCTGCGTGAATGGCTTGCGCCAGAGCAGGTTGTCGCGCGCCAAATCGCCCCAGGTGCCTTCGAAATCGGCGGTGAAACGGGCGGAAAGTTCGCGATGTGCCGCAATTGAGGGAATGGAAGCGGTCGGATCGTTGGGCGGAGCGAAGAGGCGCTGCTCCTGCAAAATCGATTCAATGGCGTCGCTCATGAATGGCCTCCCGGATCATCGATTGTTGGCGACTCTCCCACAGCGCCTTTTCATTTGAAAGGCGGCTGGGCAGTCTGGCGGGCCTCATGGGATTGCCGATCTGCATCGTTCTCACCTCGGTCGCCTCGTCGGAGGATGCCGGCCGGCTGGCGGGCGCGCTGGTCGAGCAGGGGCTGGCAGCCTGCGTTCAGTGCTCGGCACCCGGCTCCTCGATCTACCGCTGGCAGGGGAGCATCGAGGCCAGCCCCGAGATCTATCTCACCATCAAGACCCGCCCGGAGCTGGTCGATGCCGCCGTGCAGTGGCTCACCTGCAACCACCCGTATGAGGTGCCGGAGCTGGTGGTGCTCGATGGCGAGGCGAGCCTTGCCTACGGCCTCTGGCTGACCGAGGCCACCGCCGCCCCGATTTACCCCCCCACGGAGTAACCCGCATGGATGTCACCTTTGCCGGCGCCTTTATTGCCGGCCTGCTCTCCTTCCTCTCCCCCTGCGTGTTGCCGCTGGTGCCCGCCTACCTCTCCTACATCAGCGGCGTCTCGGTCGATGCGCTGCGCGGCCACGATCGCAGCGTCCGCTTTCGCGCCATCGGCCAGTCGCTCTGGTTCGTTCTCGGCTTCAGCCTGGTGTTTGTGCTGCTCGGCGCTTCGGCCACGCTGCTCGGCCAATGGCTGCTCACCCATCTCGATCTGCTCGGCAAGGCGGCCGGCCTGATCATCTTCGTCTTCGGCCTGCACTATGCCGGCCTGATTCGCATTCCCTTCTTGATGATGGAGGCGCATGTGGACACCGGCAAGGTGAAGGCGGTGCACGGCTTCGGCGCCCTGATCCTCGGCGCCGCCTTTGCCTTCGGCTGGACCCCCTGCGTCGGCCCGATCCTTGGCGCGATTCTGGCGGTTGCCGGCGCGCAGGAGCAGCTCGGTCAGGGGATCATGCTGCTGATCGCCTATTCGGCGGGGCTCGCCATCCCCTTCCTGCTGGCCGCCGCCGCCACCGACCGCTTTTTGCGTTTCTCGCAGAAGTTCAAACGCCATCTGCATGCAGTCGAGGTGCTCTCCGGCGTGTTGTTGATGATCGTCGGCGCCCTGATCTTCTTCGGCAGCTTCAGCACCATTGCCGGCCAACTGGTGTTGTGGTTCCCGGCGCTGGCCAATATCGAGGGGCTGATCGCGAAGTAATTTCTCCCGCCAGACAACAGCGCCTCCTGCCCCCTCGCCCGCTTGCGGGAGAGGGCGGGGGTGAGGGCTCTTCCGTTCTCCACATCTGCATCGATCGAAGGAGCGCATCCCCGGCTCATCGGACTCGAGCCCTTTCTCTTGCCGTCATTCCTGCGCAGGCGGGAATCCATCAAGCCGCCTCGCCCGCAAAGATTGCCAGAGCGATTCTGTCACCGATAATCACCGTCTGGACAAATGAACTGACACTTGGACGATATACCGCTTCGATCTCTGTTCCTGCTCCAGATTGTCGTGAGGTGTGAAGATGCCGACGATTTCGATGTTCTACGGGATTTTGATCCGGATGTTTTTTCGCGACATCGAAAAGCATCATATGCCGCATATTCATGCCGACTATCAGGGGCGAGTTGGTGTCTACTCCATTCTCGATGGGCTTTGTTGGCGGGAGAGCTGCCCTCAAGCAAGCACAAGCTGGTGGTTGCCTGGATAGAAATTCATCGCGGCGATCTGTTAGCCGACTGGGAGCTGGCTGTGAATGGAAAACAGCCATTTCCGATCAAGGGGCTCGATCAATGAGGATCGCGCAAGTAACACCGCATGCCGATTGGCAGCTGGCAGTTGTTGCCGATGATGGGCGGCAAGGCATGTTCGATCTTCGCCCCTATCTGCAATTCGAAGCGTTCGAGTCGCTCCGCGAGCCGGCAGCGTTCACGAAAGTGAGCAATGGCGGCTATTTCGTCGAATGGGAGTGCGGCGCCGACCTTTCGGCCGACAGCATCGAAGCGTACTGGAAAACCGAGCCGTTCGTTCATTTGTGAGCTTGCCGATGCCCGGAGGGCCAAGTTCTACGGCATCGGTGATGCAGCGCGTCTCAACCCTCTTGGCGCAAACTGAATAAATGCGCTTGTATGTTTCGGGTTGTCCCCAGTGCCATGGCCATGACACTGCATGGGCATAGAGGTCAGGTCTTCCATGTTGCAGGCTCCATGCAAAAGTCCGCTCATGGCCCGATCGCTTCGAATCGAATATCCCGGTGCTGTTTATCATGTCACTTCGCGCGGCAACGGGAGGGAGGCGATCTTTCTCTCGGATGAGGATCGGTGGCTGTTCCTTGCGGTGTTGGCGCAGGTGGTGGATCGCTTGGGTTGGTTTTGCCACGCTTTTAGCCTGATTCAACATGAGAGAGCTGGCAGCGATCGTTCACACGGAGGTGTTGCGATGATGCCCAATCTGTCCGGAGAAAAGGGAATGGCGCGATGGCAATAAACGGTCTGCTGATCGGCGCGCTGCTCTTTCTTGCCGCCGGTGCGATTGCTCTGCCTGTCGGTTTGCAGCAGCGCCGTCGCTCGTGCCGTTTCGACCACTGGCAGGCCACCGGCGCCACCATCACCGAACTGCGTCAGATCGCTCCCGGCGGCAACTGCACCCCGCTCTATCGCTACACCTTCGACGGCCGCGACTACGCCGGAAGTTCGACCATAGCGGTACGCCATCGCCACTTTCGCCAAGGAGGGCGGGTAACCGTACTTGTCGATCCGGCCAATCCGCACCATTCGGAGATGCTGCTGCCTCTGCGCATCGGCCCATGGCAACTCACCGCCAACAGACTGATCGACCATGCGCTACTGTCGATGGCCATCTGCGCGTTGCTGGTCGGCGGGTTGCTGCTGCTGGCTGTTTTGGCGGAGTAGCGGTCGCTTGTCCGATGCATCGGCTTCCTGCCAGAGCCTGCTTCTGCTTTGTCGCATTCCCCATTCCCTCTCCTCTTCAACTGTTGGTCGTCCCAAGCGTGTCGTCGGGTCTGCGCAGCAAAAAACGCGACTGCCGGGGGCGGCAGTGCCGCAACCCGGAATCCATTTTACGACGCATAGGCAAACAAGAATCGATATAGGTATAGGGCTCGTAGCCCCGGCCAAACTTTACCGCCCGGAATCGAGAAGCGCGGCGTTCATGCCCCTCAGTAAACGCTCGCGGGCATGGAGCGCCCCTGCATGGATTCGAGATTCACGGCGAATGCATGGCGCATGACCGGGAAAGGTTGGTGCTACTCCCCTCTGGCGTAGCGGTCGGCTTCCTGTTGCACCCGCTCGGGAGAGATCAGGCGGAAGAGTTGGAAGAGCAGCCAGGTGAGCGGGAAGAGCAGGGCGATGGCGGCGATCAGATAGAGCATGAAGAGCAGCAGCAGCGGTTTGCGTGCGGTTGCGCCCGGGCCGCCGACGCGGCGGATCAGCCTGGCCCATTTGCCGAAGACGAAGCTGGCGCGGCGTTCGATCGGGATCAGGCGCGCATCCACCTCGGCCGGATGTTTCGCCCCCCAGCTCTCGCCGCGTGCGGCGGCGCCCGAGCGCAGGTAGTCGAGGATGATCGTTCCGCGTTCGGCGGCGGCAGCGATCTCGCGTTCGGCGACGCCGGCCGGCGGCAGGAAGGAGAGCGGCTGCCGTTTGCCGGTCAGCATCCAGAGCGGAATGGTCACCACGCTCACCGCATTGGGGGCGCGGTCGATGAAGGGGAGGTTGAGCACGACGCGGCTACCGAGGCGCGCCAGATGCGCTTTGAGCTGCTCCTGCGCCGCCAGCCACATGTTGCGCGCGCCGATCACCGTCACCACCGGCACGCCGCGCAGAAGCTCTGCTTGCGGCGATTGCAGGAAGGAGGAGGTGGGGGTGGAGAGGGAGAGAAACCACGGCTGATAGCCGAGAATCGCCAGATCGAACGGACCTTCGGCACCGATCGGTTGCAGCGGTTGCGGCGCCTGCGCCACCGCCTCCGGCATCGCATCGAGGAACGGGAACACCCCCCACGGAAAGGGAAACGGGCGCGTTGGTACGATCGATTGGCGCACGATCTCGATGTCGGGTTGATCGGCAAGCGGGCGCAACAGCGAATCGAGAATGCGGGTGAGCTGGCCGCTCTGCGAGTAGTGCAGCAGCAGAACCCGCTGCCGTTTCACGCCTGCTCCCCGTCAGCCACCACGGTGAGCTGCGTGAAACTCATCGTGAAGCGGCCGCTCTCCGGCACCATCAGCAGCAGCTTCTGGCCGGCCTTGAGTTGGCCGGAGCGCCAGAGGGCGTCGAGCATCAGGTAGATCGAGGCGGAGCCGACATTGCCCACCTCGGCCAGATTGGTGAACCACCTGGCGAGCGGAATGTCGAAGCCGGCGGCAAGGTAGTCGGCATGCAGCCGCTCGCGGAAATAGAGCGAGGAGAGGTGTGGCAGGAACCAGTCGATGGCGGCCGGATCGAGATCGTGCCGCTCTGCCGAGCGGCGCAGGGCGCGCGTGCTGATGGCGATGATCTGTTCGTTGAGCAGCTTCACATCCTGTTGCAGCGCCAGCAGCGAGCGGGCGGCGATCTCGGCATCGGAGAAGTCGCGGTAACCGGCCAGCGCGCCGTCCGGCTGTTGCTCCGCCCCCTGATGCATGCAGGCCGGCAGTTCGCCGGCGAAGGAGTGCATGTCGATCCAGTCGATGCGCAGGGAGAGTCCGGTCGGATTCGGGCGCGCCATGAGCGCCACCGCGCCGGCTCCATCGGAGAGCATCCAGCGCAGGAAATCCTTGCCAAAGGCGAGCATCGGCTCCTTGCCCAGCGCATCGCTGCGGCTCTCCAGCTCGGCGGCAAAACGCTCGCCGCGCATCGAGGCGGAGGCGAGTTCGGAGCCGGTGGCCACGGCGCACTGCGCCTCGCCGGCCTGCACCAGCAAATAGCCATGCTTCATCGCCTGCATGCCGGAGACGCAGATGCCGGCAAAGCTGGCCACTTCGCAGACCGGCAACCGCAGTTCGCCATGTACCATCACCGCATGCGAGGGGAGAAGCTGATCGGGCGAGGCGGTGCCGCAGGCCAGCGCGTCGATGGCCATCGGCGGCAGATCGAGGGCGCGCACGGCGGCGGCGGTCATGCCGGCATTGCTGTGGCTGCGGCGGCCGGTAGTCGGATCGATGGCGTAGTAGCGCGTTTCGATGCCGTTGTTGCGCAGCACGATGGCGCGTGCGCGCGACGGCCGACCGCCGGCAACGCCCAGCAACGGCTCCATCGATTCATTATCCACCGGCGCATTCGGCAGGAATGTGCCGATGGCGGTGATATAGACGCTCTGCTGCATGCTGCTCCCGGATATGTTGCGCGTCGCAAACGCGGTGGCAACAAGGCTGCGTTCGCTGGCCGCATGCTAGGCGCAACCCTCCGGCCGGTCATCCTTCCCCTTGCGCCCTCACCTGCACATTTGCCCCTATTTGCCGAAAAGCCTTTGATTCATACGGGTTCCCGGCAAGTGATCGGCTTGACGCTCGCCGGGGGGGTCCCTAGCGTAACCTGTTCAAACCACTCACTTTGGCCGAACAAGGGGCCTTGCAAGGATCATGAAACTCACCGGCGCTGAAATTTTTGTCGAATGTCTGAAACGCGAAGGGGTCGAAACCATTTTCGGCTACCCCGGCGGTTCGGTGCTGCCGATCTACGACGAGATCTTCAAACAGAAACACTTCCGCCATGTGCTGGTGCGCCACGAGCAGGCGGCGCTGCATGCCGCCAACGGCTATGCCCGCACCACCGGCAAGTGCGGCGTGGCGCTGGTCACCTCCGGCCCCGGCGCCACCAATGCCGTCACCGGCCTTGCCGACTCCAATATGGACTCGATCCCCACCGTCTGCTTCTCCGGACAGGTGCCGACCAGCTTTATCGGCAACGACGCCTTTCAGGAGGCGGACATCGTCGGCATCACCCGATCGGCCACCAAGCACAACTTTCTGGTCAAGAGCGTCGAGGAGCTGGCCATCACCATCCGCAAGGCGTTCCACATCGCCACCAGCGGCCGCCCCGGTACGGTGCTGGTCGATATTCCGAAAGATGTCAGCAACGCCGTCTGCGAATTCAAATGGCCGGAAAAGGTGGAGATGCGCTCCTACAAGCCGGTGACGCGCGGCCACCACGGTCAGATCAAGAAGGCGATCTCGGCGATGCTGAAAGCGCGCCGGCCGGTGATCTACTCCGGCGGCGGCATCATGAATTCGCGCGGCAGCGCCGCCCTGCTCACCGAGCTGGCGCACAAGCTCAACTTCCCGGTCACCAACACCCTGATGGGGCTGGGCGGCATTCCGCACTCCGATCCGCGCTTTCTCGGCATGCTCGGCATGCACGGCACCTACGAGGCCAATCTGGCCGTCTCGCACTGCGATCTGCTGATCGCGGTCGGCGCGCGCTTCGACGATCGCGTCACCGGCAAGGTGGCCGCCTTTGCCCCCGATGCCGAGATCATCCATATCGATGTCGATCCCTCGTCGATCTCGAAGAATGTGCATGCGCATCTGCCGATCGTCGGCGATGTCGGCGTGGTGTTGCAGCAGCTGCTGGAAGAGCTGGCCTCGCGCAAGAAGAGCCCCGATGGCGAGGCGCTGAAGATCTGGTGGCACCAGATCGAGGAGTGGCGCAAGAAGGATTGCCTCGCCTTCACCCAGGCAATGGACGAGCAGATCAAGCCGCAGTATGTGGTGCGCCAGCTCTGGGAGAAGACGCATGGTGCGGCGATCGTCACCTCCGAGGTCGGCCAGCATCAGATGTGGGCGGCGCAGCACTTCGGCTTCGAGGAACCGCACAAGTGGATCACCTCCGGCGGCCTCGGAACCATGGGCTTCGGCCTGCCGGCGGCCATCGGTGCGCAGTTTGCCGATCCCGATGCAACGGTGATCGACATTGCCGGCGACGCCTCGATCCAGATGAACATTCAGGAGCTCGGCACCGCCATGCAGTATCGGCTGCCGGTGAAGGTGATGATCCTGAACAACGCCTTCATGGGCATGGTGCGGCAGTGGCAGGAGATGTTCTACGAGTCGCGCTACTCCCACTCCTACTCCGATTCGATGCCCGATTTCGTCAAGATCGCCGAGGCGTACGGCGGCGTCGGCTTCCGCGTCGAAAAGCCGGAGGAGGTCGGCCCGACCATCGAGAAGGCGCTGGCCATTCGCGACCGTTTCGTGGTGATCGATTTCGTCGTCGCCAAACAGGAGAACGTCTATCCGATGGTGCCGGCCGGTGCGGCGCTGCATGAGATGGTGCTGGCATGAGACACACGATCACCATTCTGGTTGAAAACGAATTCGGCGTGCTGACCCGCATCGCCGGCCTCTTCTCGGCGCGCGGCTACAACATCGAGAGCCTCAAT
>Ga0233416_10000017_pt1 | contig 46274 bp, 36 predicted proteins | sample Sediment_Towuti__2_FD_188638 | JGI IMG/M metagenome (GOLD analysis project Ga0233416, IMG submission 188638) | Sediment microbial communities from Lake Towuti, South Sulawesi, Indonesia - Sediment_Towuti_2014_0_MG | ecosystem: Environmental > Aquatic > Freshwater > Lake > Sediment | place... | reverse complement strand
CGCCGTCGCGTACGAGGTGCGCGGCCCGCTCCGCGACATCCTCCTCTGCCACTGCGAGGAGTGCCGGCGCTGGAGCGGGTACCTGGGCGCCTTCACGGCCGTGCGGCACGAGGACTTCGTCCTCGCCGAGGGGGGCGCGCTCCGCTGGGCGGAAAGCCCGCGCAGCGACCGCCGTGCCCGGCGCGGGTTCTGCGCCGAGTGCGGCTCCAGCATGTTCTGGCAGCCGGCGGAGAGCGGGCGCGTCCACATCGCCGCGGGCACCCTCGACCGTCCGACCGGCCTGCGCATCGCCGGCCACTTCTACGCGCACCACGCCGGCGACTACGACGCGCTTCTCGAGGATGGGCTGCCGCGATACCCGGATCCGGCCGCCCCCGAGGTGGCCTGGCGATGAGCCTTGTCCTCGCCGAGCTCCTCGCGCACCCTCGCTATGAGGTGCTCCCGTTCGGAGACGTCGAGGAGGCGGTTCTCGAGAGCGTCCCGCTCGACGTCACGCTGACGGTGACCGTGTCGCCGCGCAAGGGCATCGAGCACACGCTCGACGTCGCCGAGCGGCTGCGGAGCCACGGGTACGAGGTCGTCCCTCACCTGTCGGCCCGGCTCGTGCGCGACCGCAGACACCTGGCGGAGATCCTGGCTCGTGTGGACGAGGTGGGAACCCGCGACGTGTTCGTCGTCGCCGGCGACGCGGACGAGCCCGCGGGCGAGTTCGCCGGCGCCGCCCCGCTCCTCGAGGCGATCGCCGAGCTCGGCCACCGGTTCCAGAGCGTCGGCATCACCGGCTACCCGGAGAGCCACCCGCTGATCTCCGACGAGACCACGATCCAGGCGATGTTCGACAAGGCGCGGTTCGCGACGTACATCGTGAGCCAGATCTGCTTCGACCCCGCCGTGACCGCGGACTGGGTCGAGCGCGTGTGGAGCCGCGGCACGCGGCTCCCCATCTATGTCGGGATCCCGGGCGCCGTGCCGCGGACGAAGCTCCTCCGCATCTCGAAGGTGATCGGTCTGGGCACGTCCACGCGCTTCCTCCGCCGGCATCGGGGCTGGATCGCGCACGCGCTCCGGCCGCACGGCTTCGACCCGGACCCGCTGATCGCTGGCCTCGCGCCGAGCCTTGCGAACCCGGAGCGCAAGATCGCCGGTTTCCATATCTTCACGTTCAACGACCTGGCCGACACCGAGGCCTGGCGCCAGCAGCGTCTGCGTGAGCTCGCTCCCGCAGCAGTCCCGGCGATCGAGAAAGGACGGTAGATGCCCGTAGACGTCGACGTCGTCCGCTCCGTGGAGCTGCCGACCCGGCTCGTGCACGGCCCTGGCTCGCTCGCCCACCTTCCCGAGACCGTGCGCGAGCTAAGCATCACGCGCCCCCTGCTCGTCACCGACCCGGGAGTGGTCGCCGCGGGGATCGCCGGGCGCGCGCAGGAGCTCCTCGAGAACGCCGTCGTCTTCGACGAAGTCCGCCCGAACCCGGACATCGAGCTCGTCGACCGCGGAGCCGAGCTCTACCGGGCCGAGGGGTGCGACGGCCTCGTCGGCGTCGGGGGCGGGTCGCCCCTCGACACCGCGAAGGCCATCGGCGTCGTCGCGGTGCACGGCGGCTCGATCCTCGACTACGAATATGGCTCGACGCCGCTGACGCGGCGCGTGCCCCCGCTCGTGGCCGTGCCGACCACCGCCGGGACGGGCAGCGAGGTGACGCTGTGGGCCGTGATCACGGACCACGAGCGGAAGATCAAGTTCAACGTCGGCGGCACGCCGCTCATCGGCGTCCATGTGGCGCTCATCGATCCGGAGCTGATGCTCGGGCTCCCGCCGGCGGTCACCGCGGCAACCGGGATGGACGCTCTCTCGCACGCGATCGAGTGCTACACGTGCGACTACCACCAGCCGTACTCGGACGCGGTCGCCCTCCACGCGATCGAGCTCGTCGGGCGCTGGCTGCGGCGGGCCGTCGAGGACGGCTCCGACCTCGAGGCGCGAACGAACATGGCGCACGCTGCGACGCTGGGAGGCATGGCCTATGGGACGGAGAGCGCAGGGGCGGCACACGCGATGAGCCAATCCGCCGGCGGCGTGCACGACTGCCCGCACGGCGCGCTCACGGCACGGGTCCTCGGGCCGGTGTGCGAGTTCAACGCCCCGGCCGACCCCGAGCGGTACGCCCGCATCGCCCGAGGGCTCGGCGTGGACACGAGCGGGGGCGACACGCTCGACGCGGCCATGGCCTGCGCCGACGAGGTCTACCGGTTGACGGACGACGTCGGCATCCCGACGATGGAAGAGCTCGGCTTCTCCGAGGACGAGATCCCGATGCTCGCGCGCATCGCGTTCGAGGATCCGCAGACGATCGGAAACCCGCGGGAGGTCGACGTCGCCGCGTACGAGGAGATCTACCGCACCGCGTTCTCGAGGGGGAGGCGATGAGCGTAAGGACCGAGGACTACGGCATGGTGATCGGGGGCGCGTGGGCCGACTCGGAGTCGGGCGCGCGCTTCGAGGCCACGAGCCCGGCGACGGGCGAGACCCTCGGCACCGTGCCCAAGGGGACGCGCGAGGACGCTCAGCGGGCGATCGCGGCCGCCAACGCGGCGCGGCGGGGCTGGGCCGCGCGATCGGCGTTCGAGCGGGCTGCGGCGCTGGAGCGGGTCGCCGACCTGATCGAGGAGCGCCGCGACGACCTGGCGCGCACGCTGACGCTCGACCAGGGGAAGCCCCTGTACGCCGAGGCCTACGGCGAGGTGGAGGAGCTCGTCGTGTACTGGCGCATGGCCGCGGCCGACGCCACTCGCCTCCACGGGTCGATGCCTCCTTCCGTCGACGCCGCAAAGCGCGTCCTCGCCTACCGGGTGCCGCGCGGGGTGGTCGGCGTGATCACGCCGTGGAACTGGCCCTACACGATGCCGGCCGAGCTGATCGCGCCCGCGCTCGCGGCGGGGAACGCCGTCGTCTGGACGCCGGCCTCGTCGACTGCGATCTGCGCCGTGAAGCTCGCGGAGTGCATCGTCGACGCGGAGCTTCCAGCCGGTGTCTTCTCGATGGTCACCGGCCCCGGCGCGGTCGTCGGCGACGAGATCGCCGCGAGCCGCGGAACGCACGCAGTCGGCTTCATCGGCTCCGTCGCGACCGGACTCACGGTCGCGGCCCGTGCCGCCGGGAAGGCGACGCTGCTCGAGCTCGGCGGGAACGGCCCTCTGGTCGTGCTCGACGACGCCGACGTCGAGGCGGCCGCCGAGGCGAGCATCGCGGCCTCGTTCCTCTGTGCCGGGCAGAGCTGTACCGCCGGCGAGCTCTTCCTCGTCCACGACGCCGTCCACGACGAGTTCGTCGAGCGGCTCCGCTCGGCCGTCGACCGGTCGGTGCGGCTCGGGGACCCGCTCGCCGAGGAGACCACGATGGGCCCGCTGAACAACGAGGCGACAGCGCAGAAGATGGACGAGCACGTCGCCGACGCGATCGCGCGCGGCGCCGAGCTCGTGACCGGCGGCGCCCGTGCGGACGGGTTCCCGACCGGGCTCTACTGGGAGCCGACGGTGCTCGCAGGCGTGACCGAGGAGATGGAGGTCGCGCGAGAGGAGACCTTCGGTCCCGTCGTCCCGGTCATCCGTATCTCGAGCGACGAGGAGGCCCTGCAGATCGCGAACGCGTCACAGTACGGCCTCCTGACCGCGGTCTGGACGCGCGACCTCGCACGGGGGCTGCGCTTCGCCGAGGCCGTGGACGCCGGTTGGGTGAACGTCAACGAGTCGACGAACTACTGGGAGAGCCACCTGCCGTTCGGCGGACGCGCCGGCTCGAGCTCGGGCGTCGGGCGCGTCGGCGGGAGCTCGGTCCTGGAGGCGTTCACCGAGCCGAAGACCGTCGTGCTGACGCTCGGCTGACGCAGGCGCCCGGCCGGCGTCCGCCGAGCCGGCCACCGGGCAGTGCCGCGTCGGAGCTGTGCGGCTTTGACTCACTTCCTCGGGAGTGCCACGGTACGCCTGCATGAGCGACGTGCTCACCTGGGTGGCGGCGATCGTGTTCCTCGGGCTCGCCCTGCTCGGCGCGCTCGCCGTCATCGGCATCGTCGTCGAGGCGGTCGAGAAGCGCCGCTCGGGGGACGGCGAGTGGGACCTCGACGAGTACGGCGGGGAAGAGGACGTGGCACGCGCGGCGGCGTTCGTCCTCGACGCCGAGCTCGAGTGGTGGAACATGACGCCGGAGGCGCTCGAGGCCCAGCCGACCTTCCAGGAGGCCGTGGAGGCGCTCGCCGACCCGGACCTGGCGGTCGAGGACGTCGTGCCGCTGACGCACGACGCCAACGGGTGGGTGGCCTCGATGGCGCTCGCCGCTCTCGGGCGCCGGGACGACGTGCCCGAGGAGTGGGTGGCGTGGGCGGCGCGCAACCCGGCCCGTGCGTCCAACTGCGAGGACGTGTTCCTGCTGCGCGCGCTGGCGAGGCACGCGACCGAGCCCGTGATCGGCGCCGTCCTCCCGCACCTCGAGTCGATCAAGGACGAGAACGTCGCCGACTTCGTGCGCCTCCGCTCGGAGCAGGGAGAGCGGGTCGAGGCACGAACGTTCGATCGCCTCTCCCCGGAGCTCGCAGAGGCGGTCGAGCAGTTCCTGAACCGCTTCGAGGACGGGTTGGGGCCGGGCTTCCGGCCGGCGTTCGACGAGTGGCGCGCGCTCCGGAACCTGACGAGCGCGGGGCGCATCTGGCGGCGTCCTTTCGACAGCCCGCCGGCGCTCCTCGCGGGCAGGCGGCGCGAGCTCGTCGAGCTGGTCGTGGCGGCCCTCTCGGAGTCGCCCCGCCGCTCGGTCCTCCTCGTCGGCGAGCACGGCGTCGGCAAGACGGCGCTCGTCCGGGCGGCCCTCGACCGCCTCCCGCGCGAGCCCAAGGTGTTCGAGACGACCGCCGCGCAGATGATCGCGGGGGCCGTGTACGTAGGCGAGCTCGAGGGCCGCGTGAAAGCCCTCGTCGACTCCCTCGCCGGGCAGGACGTCGTCTGGGTGCTCCCCGAGCTCCAGGAGGCCCTCTTCGCGGGCCAGCACACGCGGAGCCCGCAGGGGCTCCTCGATGCGCTCCTCCCGCACATCGAGTCGGGGCGGATCACTGTCGTCGCCGAGGCGACTCCGACCGCGGCCGAGCTTCTCGCGTCCGCGCGTCCGCGGGTGGAGAGCGCGTTCGAGGTCGTCCGCATCCGTCCTCTGGAGGAGAGCGAGACGATCGCCGTGGCGAGGCACGCGCTCGAGCACGAGGGGCTCGACGTGACGACGGACGACGAGACGCTCCGCGAGTCGTACGAGCTCGCGCAGCAGTTCCTCACGGGGACGGCGCCTCCGGGGAACCTCCTGCGCCTCCTCCATGCGACGGCGGCGGAAGCGGCCGAGCAGGGCGAGGCGACGTTCACGGGCGCGGACGTGCTCGCAACGCTCGCTTCGGCGTCCGGCCTCCCGCTCGCCGTGCTCGACCCCGCGGCGCCGCTCGCCCTCGAGGACGTCCGTGCGTTCTTCGAGAGCCGCGTGCTCGAGCAGCAGGAGGCGGTCGACTGCATCGTCGAGCGGCTGGCGCTGATCAAGGCGGGCGTCACCGACCCGACGCGCCCGCTGGGCGTGTTCCTGTTCGTCGGCCCGACCGGAACCGGGAAGACCGAGATCGCGAAGGCGCTCGCCGAGTTCCTCTTCGGCTCGGCCGACCGCCTCGTCCGCCTGGACATGAGCGAGTACCAGACTCCGGAGTCGCTCGAGCGGCTCCTCTCGGACGCGGCGACGGAGACGCACGCGGCCGCCCTCGTCTCCTCGATCCGCAAGGACCCGTTCGCGGTCGTGCTCCTGGATGAGTTCGAGAAGGCGGCCGCGCCGATCTGGGACCTGTTCCTGCAGGTCTTCGACGAGGGCCGCCTGACCGATCGCCAGGGGCGGGTCGTCGACTTCCGCCGGACGGTGATCGTGCTCACGTCGAACCTCGGGACCGCGCTCGCAGCCGGCCCGGGCGTCGGGTTCGATCCGGCCGAGCGGACCTTCTCGAGCGCGGCCGTGGAGCGCGCGATCCGCACGTCGTTCCGGCCCGAGTTCCTGAACAGGCTCGACCGCGTCGTCGTCTTCAGACCGTTCGAGCGCTCGGCAATGCGCGCGCTCCTCGACAACGAGCTCGCAGACGCCCTCGCCCGCCGCGGCCTGCGGGGCCGTCCCTGGGCGGTCGAGCTGGACGACTCCGCCTACGCGTTCCTGATCGAGAAGGGGTTCAGCCCCGAGCTCGGGGCGCGGCCGTTGAAGCGGGCGCTCGAGCGCTACCTCCTGACTCCGCTGGCGGCCGCGATCGTCGAGCAGGCCGTGCCGGAGGGCGACCAGTTCCTCTTCGTCACCGCCGCCGGCGGGCGCATCGAGGTCGCTTTCGTCGATCCCGACGAGGAGCCGGAGGCGCGCGAGGCCGAGGAGGCCGTCGAGCTCGACCTCCGCGCGCTCTGCCGCGCTCCCCGCGGCGACGGGGCGGCCGTGCGGCTCGTGACGGCCGAGCTCGCGAGGATCGTGGGAGCCGTACACGCGCTCGGCGACCGCAAGGCCCGCGCCCTCGGGTCGATGACGCAGCCAGGCTTCTGGGACCGGGCCGACCGCTTCTCGGTCCTCGCCGAGGCGGAGTATCTCGACCGGCTCGAGGCGGCGACGAGGACGGCCGAGCGGCTCGGCGGCCGCATGGCCCGCAGCGCGCGCTCGGACGGACGAGCAGGCGCCGAGCTCGTCGAGCTCCTCGCCGGCCGGCTGTACGTCCTCGACCGGGCGCTCGTCGGCATCGCCCGAGGCTCGCCCACGGACGTCGTCGTCCACCTCGGCCGCTCGGGCCCCAGCGGCGGCGCCGAGGCGGAGGCCTTCGCCGACCTCGTCGCCGAGATGTACGCGGGCTGGGCGGAACGGCGCGGCATGCACGTCGAGCTCTTGGACGCGCCCGCAGGCGAGCGCCTGCTCGCGATCTCGGGCCTCGGCTGCGGGGAGATCCTCTCCGCGGAGTCCGGCCTGCACGTGCTCGAACGTGTGGACGAGAACCGCGACCCTCCGAAGGTCGTCGACCGCGAGCAGGTTCGTGTCCTCGTGGTGGCGCGTCCGGAAGGGCCCGAGGCGGGCGCCGGCTCCCTCGCGCGCGTCGTACGGCACCGAGTCGCGGAAGCAGAGGCGCCGACCACGATCGTCCGCCGCTACCGCCCGGGTCGATCACCCCTCGTGCGCGACGGCGTCCGCGGTTACCGGACCGGCCGCCTCGACCGTGTGCTCGCCGGCGACTTCGACCTCTTCTGAGGCGCCTTGCGTAGTCTTCGACGCCGGTGACGGTCGAGATCCTCTACTGCCCCACCTGAAGCGGCTACGACACGCGCGCCGCGAGTCTCGCGGCGGAGATCGAGTCGAGGACGTCCGCTCGGGCAACCGCGACCCCCGGCGCGAGGGGTCAGTTCGACGTCGTCGCCGACGGGCGCCTGCTCTTCTCGAAGCAGGCCGAGGGCCGCTTCCCCGAGCACGCCGAGATCCTCACCGCGTTGGCCTAACGCAGCAAGAAGCCTTCGCGCAACGGATCGTCGGGGTCGAGCTCGAAGACGTGCTCGCCGGTCCGGTGGGCGCTGCCCTCGACCTCGGTGACGACGGCGGGCATCCTCGCGACCTCGGCGTTACCGACGACGCGGGCGCGGAACTCCGAGCCCACGATCGAGAGGTGGCGGAGCTCCTCTCCCCGCGGTAGCCGGCCGGAGCGTTCGAGCAGCGCGAGCCGGGCCGACGTCCCGCTCCCGCAGGGCGAGCGGTCGACCTCGCCGTCGGCGAAGACGGTGACGTTTCGCTGGGTGAGCGGCGGCCCAGCCGCTTCCTCCTGCCAGAAGATGACGCCGTAGACGTCGCGGAGCTCCGGCTCGAGCGGATGAACGACCTGGTGCTCGGCCTCGATCGCGCGCTTGATCTCCCGCCCGAGCTCGATCAGGCGCGGGAGCTCCCTCGGCTCGACCCGCTCCTCGAGCGAGGCGTAGAACGCGCCTCCGAACGCGACGTCGACGCGGCGCCCGGCGACCTCGAGCCCCTCGGCCCAGACGTATGCGGGGACGTTCCGGAACCGGACCGAGCGCACGCGGCCGCCCTCCACGCGGGCCCACGTCTCGAGCCGTCCCGACGGCACGTCGACGACCACGCGGTTCTCGCCCTCGCGCTTCGGGAGGACGCCCTCCTCGAGCGCCCAAGTGACGAGGGCGATCGTTCCGTGGCCGCAGGCTGTCGAGTAGCCCGCGTTGTGGAAGAAGACGACTCCGAGGTCCGCGCCCTCGTCCTCCGGCTCCACGACGTGGCAGCCGTACATGTCCGCGTGGCCGCGGGGCTCGAAGACGAGGAGCCGGCGCACGCCGTCAAGCCGCTCGAGCGCGTCCCGCCGCTTGTCGAGGATGGTCGCCCCGCGGAGCGGCTCGACGCCCCCGGTCACGATCCGGAACGGCTCGCCGCCCGCGTGGTAGTCGACCGCGGTGACCTGCAAGGGCGGCTAGCGACCCCTGAAGGCCGGCAGCCGCTTCTCCAGAAAGGCCTGCACGCCCTCGGCGAAGTCCTCGGTCTGCGTCGCCTGCTGCTGCAGCTCCGCCTCGAGCTCGAGCTGCTCCTCGAGCGAAGCCCCGTAGGCGTGGTCGAAGAGCTGCTTCGTCATCGCCACCGCCCGGGTCGGGAGCTCGGAGTACCACTCGGCGAGGTCGTCGACCCGTTTCGCGAACCGCTCCGCCGGAACCTCCTCCGAGACGAGCCCCCAGATCAGCGCCTCGTCCGCGCTCAGCCTGCGGTTGGAGACCATCCACTCGAACGCGCGCGAGAAGCCGAGCAGGCGGTGGAGGAACCAGGTGCCGCCGGAGTCGGGCACGAGCCCGATGCCGACGAACCCGGGCACGAAGGTCGCCTCGCTCGAGGCGATGCGGACGTCGCAGGCGCACGCGAGCGAGAGCCCGGCCCCGGCGCAGGCCCCGTTGATCGCGGCGAGGATCGGCTTCTCGAGCGCCCGGATCGCCCGGATGTTCGGGTGGTACGTCTCCTCGAGCGCGTCGCGGATGCTCCCCGGGAGCTCCTGGAACTCGCGCAGGTCCTGCCCCGAGCAGAACCCGCGCCCGGCGCCGGTGATCACGACGGCACGTACGTCGGGGTTGGCGGCTTCCTCGAGCGCGTCCCGCAGCGCGGCGTGCGTCGCCCGGTTCAGGGCGTTGTAGACCTCGGGGCGGTTCAGGGTGATGGTGAGCACCGCGCCGTCGCGTGCGGTCAGCACCTCGGTCACCGTTCGAGCGTACAGCATGTGTCCGCGAGGGTGTCAGGCCCGCGCAGTCATCGCTTCCCCCTTCGGAGGAATGCGCGTACCGCGTCCTGGGCCTCCTCGCCGAGCATCGACATCGCGAGCCAGTCGCGGGCGTGGCCGACGGTCTGGTGCCAGGCGAGGTCGCGCCAGACGTTGAGCTGCTGCTTCGCGTAGCGGGTCGTCTGCGGGAGCTTGCGGGCGAGCGACTCGACCCATGCGTCCACGACCGCGTCGAGCTCGGCCTCCGGCACGGCGCGGTTCACGAGACCCCACTCCTCCGCCTGCGCCGCCGGGATCTCCTCGCAGAGGAAGACGATCTCGCGCGCCCGCCGGTCGCCGACCATGAGCTGCAGCCACTGCGTCGCGCCGCCCGCAGGCACCGAGCCGTGCTCCAGCCCGACGTGGCGGATGAACGCATGGTCGACCATGACCGCCAGGTCGCACGCCATCTGCAGCTCGTTCCCGCCGCCGACGGCGATCCCGTTGATGCGCGCGATGGTCGGCTTGCCGATCTCCCGCAGCCGGTCGTGAACGTCCTTGAAGGCGCCGAACCACTTCCAGTACTCGCTCGGCCGGCCGAGGAGGTCCTCGTCCCACGAGCGAAGGTCGGCGCCCACGCAGAACGCCCGCCCCGTCCCCGTGACGACCACCGCCCGCACGTCGTCGTCCCACGAGGCGTCCTCGCAGGCCCGCGAGATCTCCCGCAGCATCCGGAAGTCGAATGCGTTGAGGACGTCCGGCCGATCGAGGCGGATCGTGGCCCGCGGCGGCGCCTTTTCGTAGACGATGGTCTCGAAGCCGAGCTCGGCCGGGTCACGCGGGCGAGGGTGCGTCTGCTCGGTCACTCCTCCCCGATCCCGGCGAAGAGGACGGTGAACGGGATCCCCATCGCCATCGCGTCTTGCCCCGAGGCGGCGAACTCCGGAGAGCGCGTCGCGGCCCGGAACGACTCCATGTCGTTCCACTCGAACTCGGCGTAGTAGCGGAAGGTCGGCTCGCCGAACGGGGAGCCGAAGACCTTCCCGTGACGGAACGACCGGCAGGACACCGGCCCGACGAACTGCTCGATGTGCTGCCGGTAGCGCTCGGGATCGGGCTCCGACTCGTACAGGACGATCGCGCGGATCACACTCGCTCCCTTCCTCGTGGACGACGTGAGCGTATAGCGTCCTCGGAGTGAGCTCGACCGCCTTCGCCGCCATGCTCGCGGCCGCGGCCGGCCTCGCCGGGGCGGTCCAGATCGCCGTTCAGGGACGGCTGAACGAGCGCGTCGGAAGCATCGATGCGGCCGTCACGGCATCCGTCGTCGGCGCCACTGTCGCCGTCGCGATCCTGCTCCTCTCCCGCCGCTCGCTCCGCGGTGTGAGCGATGCCGTTACCGGCCCGAAGTGGCTCCTCCTGGGCGGCGTGATGAGCATCTTCATCATCCTCTCGATCACGATCGCCGGCCCCAGGATCGGCATCGTCGCGACGACGGCCTTCCTCATCGCCGCCCAGTTCGCCCTCGCGGCCGTGATCGACCGCTACGGCTGGTTCGGGGTCGAGCGCATCGATCTCACGTGGCCGCGGGTCACCGGCATCGTGTTCCTGCTCGTGGGCGCTGCGCTCACGCTGCGCCGGTGAGCGCCTCCGAGCTCGAGCTCTCCGAGCCGCGGCTCGTGTGGGAGCGCTTCCTCGAGCTGACGCGGATCGCGCGGCCGCCCAAGGAGGAGGAGCGGGCCCGCGAGCACGTGCTCGCCTGGGCCGCACGACGCGGGTTCGAGGGTGCCCTCGACGCCGCGGGGAACGTCGCGATCCGGGTCGCCGCGACGGCGGGGAGGAACGGCGCGCCGACCGTCGTGCTCCAGGCGCACCTCGACATGGTCTGCGAGCGCGATCCGGCCACCCCGTACGACCCGCGCGAGGGCCGGATCCACGTCGTGCGCGAGGGCGACTGGCTCGCCGCCGAGGGGACGACGCTCGGAGCGGACAACGGGATCGGGGTCGCAGCCGCGATGGCGGCCGCCGAGGACCCCGAGGTCGTGCACGGCCCGCTCGAGCTGCTCTTCACGGTCTCCGAGGAGCAGGGCCTCGAGGGCGCGAAGGCGCTCGACCCCGCGCTGGTGACGGGACGGCTTCTCCTCAACCTCGACGGCTCGAGCGACGGCTCGCTGACCATCGGCTGTGCGGGCAGCACGCACACGTTTGCCCGGCTCCGGCTGGAGCCCGCAGCGCCGCCTCCGGGGTGCCTGCCTCTCGAGGTCCGGCTCGGCGGCGCCCGCGGCGGCCACTCGGGAGGGGACATCGCGCTCGGCCGCGTGAACGCGATCAAGGCCCTCGGCCGCGTCCTCTCCCGCGCCGGCGGCGAGGCGCCGTTCCGGCTCGCGAGTCTCGAGGGCGGCGTGAGCAGGAACGCGATCCCCCGAGAGGCGAGCGCCGTGGTGGCGGTCGCAGCCGGCGGCGAGTCGAAGTTCCGCGCCGCGGCCGACCGCGAGCTGGCCGCGCTGCGGGAGGAGCACGCGGACGACGCCGGGGTCACGCTCTCGATCGAGCCCGCGGGGACGGCGGATCCGACGGACGAGCCCACGACCCTCGCGGTGCTCGGGCTGCTCGAGGCGATCCCGACCGGAGTGGTCGCCCTGAGCCCCGGTGTGCCCGGCGCCGTCGAGACGAGCACGAGCCTCAACGTGGCGCGCACCGAGGCCGGGGTGCTCACCCTCGCCTCGATGAGCCGGAGCGCGAAGGCGGACGCGCTCGAGGACGTGGTAGCGGCCATCGACGAGGCTTCGGGCCGCGCCGGCGCCGAGGTCGAGGTCCTCCGCTCGTACCCGCCCTGGGAGCCCGATCTCGAGTCGCCGCTCCTCGCCTCGGCGCGCGACTCGTACGCGCGTCTGTTCGGGTCGGAGCCGCGGCTCGAGGTCGTGCACGGAGGGCTCGAGTGCGCGGTGATCGGGACGCGCCTCGACGGCGTCCGGATGATCTCGCTCGGCCCGGAGGTCGTCGGCCCGCACGCGCCGGGCGAGCGCCTGAGCGTCTCGAGCACGGAGCGCTTCTATCGCCTCCTCGCAGCCCTGCTCGACGACCTCTCGCGCTGAGCCCGCTTGAGTATCGAACATATGTTCGATACCCTGGGCGGATGCAGCTGGCGTTCGACGCCGCGGATCGCCTCGTCGAGCTCGTCCAGACGCGGCGTGGGCCGGTCAGTACGGCCGAGGCGGCGCGCGTGCTGTTCGCGCTCGAGCGTGCGCCCGAGGCTCTCGCACGCTCGCTCCTCGCCGACGTCGTGGACGGCGACGCGCGGCTCGCCTGGCTCGGGCCGCGGGTGGGCCTGGCCGGCGATCTACACGGGGAGGTGTCGATCGAGGGCGCCGAGCTCGTCGTTCTCGACCTCGAGACGACGGGCCTCTCCGCGGGCCGCGACCGCATCGTCGAGATCGGCGCCGTGCGTGTGCGGAGCCTGGAGCTCGCCGACACGTTCGAGACGCTCGTCGATCCGGGGAGGCTCCTGCCTCCGCCGGTCGCCGCCCTGACGGGGATCCGTGCGGACGAGCTGCGGCGGGCGCCGCGCGCGGAGACCGCCGTTCGCCGCTTCCTCGCGTTCACCGGCGACGCTCCGCTTGCTGCGCACAACGCCCGCTTCGACCTCGGGTTCCTCGACCGCGAGGTCGGCCGGCTCACCGGGCTCAGGATCGCCGCACCGGTGGTGGACACCGTCTGGCTCGCGCGGAGGCTCCTCGTACACCGGAGCGAGCGCTTCTCGCTCGCGTGGCTGGCGCACTTCTTCGGCACCTCCTCGCGGCCGAGCCACCGCGCCCTCCCGGACGCGCTCGCGACCGCCGAGATCCTCGTCGCTCTGCTCGGCCTCGCCCAGGAGCGTGGGGCGCGGACCCTCCAGGACGTGGTCGAGCTCGCCGCGCCGCGCGCCCGCCGCCTGCACTCGAAGCGCCCTCTCGTCGCCGGCGCTCCGCCGAGACCCGGCGTCTACCTGTTCCGCGATCGCAACGAGACCGTGCTCTACGTCGGCAGGGCGCGCGACCTGCGCGCGCGCCTGCGCTCGTACTTCGCCGGGAACCGGCAGCGGCCGGCGGTCGAGGCCGCGCTCGGCGCGCTCGAGCGCGTCGAATGGCGCCTGCTCGGCTCCGAGCTGGAGGCCGCCCTCGAGGAGCTGCGGCTGATCCGCGAGCTGCGGCCGCCGGCGAACGCGCGCGCGACCCGCCCCGACCGCGCGCTCTACCTCGGGCGCCGCGACGACCGCTGGCGGGCCGTCGCGGCTCCGGGGAGGCTCGGGCCGATCGCGGGCAAGCGCCGGGCGCAGCTCGCCGTCCGGGCGCTGGACGGCTTCGAGGGCGAGGACCTCGAGGCCGCGCTCCCTCCGTTGCGGGCCAAGCTCCGACGGCTCGCTCGCGATCTGCGGTTCGAGGACGCGGCGCGGCTCCGCGACCGCATCGAGGCGCTGGCGCAGGTCGCGGCGAGGGTCGCAGAGCTCGAGCGCCTCCGGAGCTCACGGCTGTGCCTCCTTGCCCCGGCGCGGGAACCTGGCTACCGGCGGGCGTTCCTCGTCGCCGGTGGGCGGGTCGGCGCGCGAACGCTGGCGCCGGGAGCGGCGGGTCGTCTCGAGGTGGCGGCCGGGCTGGCGGAGGCCGATCGCCACGAGATCTCGTATGCGCCCGAGGACGCCGAGGAGCTGCTCGTGGTGTCCGGCTTCCTCCGCCGGCCGCCCCCCGAGCTCCAGGTCGTCTCCCTCGACGCCGCCTCCATCCTCGCCGCGTAGCCTTGGGGGGCGTGGACGTCCCCAACTTCGCCGACCGGCTCGCAGACGCGGTGGCGCGCACGCGGAGCCAGCTCGTCGTCGGCCTCGACCCGCGTCTCGACGTGCTCCCGATGGAGCTCCGTGGAGAAGCCGTCCTCGGGCGGGCGGCGGCCGCGTCCGCAGTGGCCCGCTTCTGCAAGGGAATCGTGGACGCCGTCGGGCCGTACGTCGTCGCGGTGAAGCCCCAGTCCGCGTTCTTCGAGGCCCTGGGTTCCGACGGGGTCCGTGCGCTCGAGGAGGTCTGCGACTACGCACGTGCGGCCGGGCTGCTCGTCATCGCCGACGCGAAGCGCTGCGACATCGGATCCACGTCGCGTGCCTACGCCGCGGCGTTCCTCGAGCCCCGCGACGGCGGCGAGCCTCTCGCAGACGCGCTGACCGTGAGCCCGTACCTCGGCCACGACTCGGTCGAGCCCTTCCTGGCCGCCTGCCGGCGTCACGGGTCCGGCGTGTTCTTCCTGGTCCGGACCTCGAACGCGGGCGCCGCGGACGTCCAGGACCTGACGCTCTCGGACGGACGCCCGCTCTGGCAGTTCGTTGCCGAGCTCGTGCGCTCGTGGGGTGAGCCCCTCGTCGGCGAGAGCGGGCTGTCCAGCGTCGGCGCCGTCGTGGGCGCGACCCATCCGCGGGCGGTCTCCGAGGCGCGCCGCCTGATGCCGCAGGCCCCGCTCCTCCTTCCGGGCGTGGGCGCGCAGGGGGCGACTCCGGCCGACGTCGCGCGCGCCTTCACGAGCGGGCCTGCGAGCGCGCTCGTCACCGCCTCGCGGTCCGTGATCTACGCGTTTCGCGAGACGGAGGACGACTGGCGCGCGGCCGCGGCCGCCGAGGCGCAGCGGCTCGCCGCCCAGGTCTGGGCGGCCGCTGGGTGGTAGCGATCAACTGGCAGTGAGCGGAGGGCGGGGAACGCCCACCCTCCGCATCTCCTGCTCCAGCTGTCCTTCGCTCAGAACGGGACTCGGCTGGTCGATCCACGTTGTTACGTGCAGCTGACCTCGGGGTTCCAGTCCGCGAGAATCCCTGCTGGGTTGTTCATCCACACCCAGCCGTGCATGAGCCAGAAGCCCACGGCCGGATTCAGGATGTGCATCGGCATCCCGAGCACGCTCGGCGCCTCGGACGGCCCGGGCGGGTTCGTGTTCGGGCCCCGGACGACCCACTCGACCGCGACGAGCTTGAGACCGTCTCCGTCCGGTGCGGGCGCGTACACGAGCGCCTCGGGCTCGAGGGCGTCGACCGCGTTGTCCGCCATCAGCTGCGGGTGGAAGTAGTGGTAGCCCATTGCCCCCGCCGTCGGGTTCGAGATGCAGCCGGTGATGATCCTGACCCCGGAGCCGTTCACCCATCCGAGCTCGTAGCCGGCCGCGATCGCCTCCTCGACCCGGTGGAAGCGGGCCGTGACCCGGCGAACCTGCGCGAGCTCGTCACCGAGGCCCGCGGCGTGTGCTGAATGATCGTCTGGGGCCACTTCCTCATCGGCGGACGCAACGGAGGGGATCAACGCGGCCCCCGCCACCGTGAGCACTGCCAGCCCCAGGACGAGCAAGAGCTTCCAGCCGATCGCTTCTCGCTTCATGGATCTCTCCTTCTGCGCTCATGGGAGCGCCTCATGGGTTCCCGTCTTCTCTACGGTCCGGTCGCAGGGCCAGCACGAGGCCCAGGGCGAGCAGCGTCGTCGCAAGCGCTGCGGCCGCTCCCAGGCCGGCGTCCGCCCAGTGGAAGCCGTCGTCTGCCACCCTGACCACGACCGTGGGCGGCCGTTCGTCGCTTGGGCCGGGCGGAGGGTTCGTGTCCGCGCGGCCGGACGCCGTCGCGACCGACAGCAGCAGCGCCAGCGTGACGAACAACCGACCCGCGTTCGTGATGCCCACTCACACCTCCCGTACGACCACGACCGGCTCGAGCATCGGCCGGTGTGCTTGATCGGCGCTTGATTCGCCCTTGTGCAGCGCTTGGCGCCGGTGGAGAATGAGCCTGCTTGGCCGGCGAGGACACCCTCGAATTCCGCGTCCTCGGCCCGTTCGAGGTGTCCGAGCACGGGAGGCCGCTCGACGTGGGCTCCGGCAAGCAGCGGGCGCTCTTGGCGCTCCTTCTCCTGCGCGCCGGCGAGGTCGTCTCGACGGACCGTCTGATCGACGCGCTCTGGGGCGAGCACGCGCCCGCGAGCGCGCCCAACAGCGTCCACATCTACGTCTCGCGGCTGCGCAAGGCCCTCGTGAACGGGCACCTGGAGACGCGCGGGCACGGGTACCGGCTCGCGGTCGAGCCCGAGCAGCTCGATCTCGTCCGCTTCGAGCGCCTGCTGGTCGAGGGTCGGAAGCTCCTGGCCGAGGGCGAGGCGGCGCCTGCCGCGGAGACACTGCGCGCAGCTCTGACGCTCTGGCGCGGACCGCCGCTTGCGGACTTCGCGTCGGAGCCGTTCGCGCAGACCGAGATCGCCCGCCTCGAGGAGTTGCGGCTCGCGGCGCTCGAGGAGAGGATCCAGGCCGACCTCCCGCTCGGCCGCCATGCCGAGCTCGTCCCCGAGCTCGAAACGCTCGTCCGCGAGCATCCGCTGCGGGAGCGCTTTCGCGCTCAGCTCATGCTCGCTCTCTACCGCTCCGGGAGGCAGGCGGAAGCGCTCAATGTGTATCAGCAGGGGCGCAGGATGCTCGCCGAGGAGCTCGGCCTCGAGCCCGGCCGGGCCCTGCAGGACCTCGAGCGCGCGATCCTGAGACAGGACCCGGAGCTGGACCTCCCGAGGGGGCCGGCCGTCGCGCCCAGCCGAGCGCGACGGCGAAGCGGCGTCCTCATCGCGATCGGCGCAGCCGTCCTCCTGTCGGCGGCGGCGGCGGTCGCCGGTATCGAGCTCACGGGCGACGACGGTCCCGGCCTTGCGGCGGCGTCGGCGAACTCGGTCGCCGCGATCGACACCGGCTCGAACCGGCTCGTCGCAGACGTGCCGGTCGGCAGCGGCCCCACGAGCGTCGCCGTCGGCGAAGGGTCGGTGTGGGTGACGAACGCGTACGAGCGCTCCGTCTCACGCGTCGACCCCGAGTCGGGTGCCGTCGTCCAGCGCATCGACGTCGGTCGCGATCCCAGCGGGATCGCGGTCGGAGCAGGCGGGGTCTGGGTCGGGAACTCCTCGGACGGCACCGTCTCGCGCATCGACCCGCAGACGAACCGCGTCGTCCAAACGATTGCGGTCGGGGTCAGGCCGACCGCCCTGGCCGTTAGCGGGAGCACAGTCTGGGTGACGAGCTCCGAGGAACGCAGCGTCACGAGGATCGATGCCGACACGGGACGCGAGGTGGACAGGATCGCAACCGATGCGCTCGGTGGCGGTATCGCCGTCGGCGGGGGGAGCGCGTGGGTCACGGACGAGTCGAGCAGGAGCGTGGTACGCATCGACGCTCGACGAGGTGCCGTCCTCGACCGCTTGAGCGTCGGCAACGGGCCCACCGGAGCCGCATTCGGCGAGGGCTCCGTGTGGGTCGCGAACTCGCTCGACGGCACGGTCTCGCGCATCGACCCGGAGACGAGCACCGTCACGGCGACGATTCCCGTCGGCGAGAGCCCGGACGGCGTCGCGGTCGGGTCCGGCGCCCTCTGGGTGAGCGACGAATTCTCGGATCAGGTCGCGCGTATCGATCCAGCTGAGAACCTGGTCGTCGAGCGAATCGCGATTGCGAACCGGCCCAAGGGGCTCGCCGTATCTGAAGACCGCATCTGGCTTGCTGTCCAGCCCTCGGGCGCCGGCCATCGGGGCGGACGACTGGTGGTCGAAGGCGGCATGGAGGGCTCGATTGATCCGAGCTACATGACGTGGGCGGGAACGATCGGGACGCTCACCGTGGCGTACGACGGGCTCGTAGGCTACGCGCGGCGCGGCGGGAGCGAGGGGGCTCAGATCGTGCCGAACCTCGCGGTCGCGTTGCCGACGGACACCGCCGGAGACACGAGGTTCACCTTCCGCCTCCGCCCCGGGGTCCGCTACTCCGACGGAACGCCGGTCCGGGCGAGCGACTTCCGGCGCGCCTTCGAGAGGCGATTCCTCGCGGAGATCCCGCCGTCGGACACGCTCGTGGGGACGGATGCCTGCAGGATCAGGCCGCGGAGCTGTGACCTTCGCAGCGGCATCCGGACGGACGACGAGGTCGGGACGATCGTCTTCCACCTCCGGCGGGCGCAGCCCGCGAGCGAGTTTCTGGCCAGCCTGACCCAGATGTGGCCGATCCCGCGGGCCACGCCGGATCGGGATCAGGGGACCCGTCCCATTCCCTCGACCGGTCCGTACACCATCGAGAGCTACGTGCCGGGACGAGCTCTGACGTTCGTCCGCAACCCTCATTTCCGGGTGTGGTCCCGAGTGGCCCGCCCCGACGGGTTCCCCGACGAGATCGAGGTTCGGCTGGACAGCTCGGCCATCGGCGTCGCCGCGATCGAGCGTGGGCTGCTCGACGTGGCCTTCGCTCCGACCGAACGTCCGGAAGAGGTCAGGGCGCTCACGGACTTCAGGGCACGCCACCCATCTCAGGTGCACGTCGGTCTCGGCCAGCATACGGTCCTGCTCTCCCTCAACACGGCGCACCCTCCCTTCGACGACGTCCGCGTACGCCGGGCGCTCAACTACGCGATCGACCGTGACGCCGTCTCCGAGGCGTACGGGGGCTTCGAGTTCGCGCTGCCGACCTGTCAGCCCCGCCCACCGGGCACCGTCGGCTTCCGGCGCTACTGCCCCTACACCGCCGCCCCCAGCCAGAACGGCGAGTGGAAGGCGCCCGACTTGGCGCGCGCGCGCCGTCTCGTCGCTGCGTCGGGCACGCGAGGAATGCACGTGACGGTATGGACGTTCGAGACCCACCCCGGCAGGCTCTTCTGGGAACAGAACGTGGCAGCGGCGGTCCGCGCGCTCGAGGACCTGGGCTACCGGGCGAGCATCAGGCGAGCCAAGAACCTCGACGACTATGCGGCGAAGCTCGGCGACCGAAAGACGCAGGGCGTGCAGGCCTCCGTGATGGGCTGGTACGGGATCTCCCGGGCGGCGCCGTCCGTCCTCACGGCCTTCAGGTGCGTCGGCGCCGACCCGCCCAACTACAGCTTCTTCTGCGACCGCCGGATCGACACGCGTATCACACGGGCTCTGGAGATCCAGGGGACCGATCCTGACGCGGCCGTGGCGCTGTGGGCGAGAATCGAGCGCGACATCGTCGACCTCGCGCCCTGGGTGCCCCTGTTCACGCCGGCGCACGCGAGTGTCGTCTCCGCGCGCGTCGGCAACTACCAGTCCAACCCGAATAGCGGGGTCCTGGAGGACCAGCTCTGGGTGCGATAGCGGCGTCCGCTCGAGCTGCGGCCCGGGCCACGGCGTGGAGTACAGTGTCCGCCCGGTGATGTGCAGAGCCCTGCTCGCCGCCGTCGCCGCCCTCGTCGTCCTGGCGGCGCCCGTCTCGGCCTCGGGGGGCGACTCGACCCCGATCAAGCCGCCGCCCCGGCTGCCGGCCGCGGCCTGGTACCTCGTCGGAGAGGACGGCACGGTCCTCGCCCAGCACCGGGCGAGGCAGCGGCGAGCGCCCGCCAGCATCACGAAGGTGATGACCGCGCTCGTCGCGCTCGAGCGCTCGTCCCCGTCCGAGCTGGTCACGGTCGGCACACGCGCGGCCGGCGTGGGCGAGTCCACCGTGTACCTGCGGGCGGGCGAGCGGCTGACCGTCGCCGATCTGCTCCGCGCGATGCTCGTCGCGAGCGCGAACGACGCCGCACAGGCCCTCGCGCTGCACGTGGGCGGCGGCTCGGTCGGTCGCTTCGTCGAGCTGATGAACGCCAAGGCGCGCGAGCTCGGGCTCGCGGACACGTCGTTCCGGAACCCGCACGGCCTGGACGAGCCCGGGCACGTCTCGAGCGCGCGTGACTCGACGCGCCTCCTCCGGCACGCCCTCGGCGTGCCCCTGCTCCGCGACGCGCTCGGGCAGGCGGACGTCTTGCTCCCGGGCGGCCGGATCTTCCCCACCACGGACGACCTCCTGGCCGGCTGGCCGCCGCTCGTCGGCGGGAAGACCGGCCACACGCAGGCGGCGGGTTGGTCGCAGGCGGCCGCGGCCGCGCAGGGCGGCGTCACCGTGTACGGGACCGTGCTCGGCAGCGACACGCGCGCCGAGCGGAACGACGCGTTGAAGACGCTCCTCGAGCACGGGCTCGGGAGCTACGTGAGCGTGCCCCTCGTCGACCGTACGCGTGCCTACGTCCAGGCAGGGACGCAATACGGCGGGCCTCCGGTCGACCTCGTGGCGCCTCGTTCGGTCGTGCGTCCTCTGCTCCGCGGTACGCAGCTCGTCGAGCGCGTGGTCGTCCCCGGGGTCGTCGAGTTGCCCGTTCGCACGGGCCAGGCGCTCGGGCGGGTCGAGGTCTGGAGCGGCGACGAGCTCGTTGCCTCCTCGAACCTCGTCGCAGCCGAGACGGTGGCCGAGCCGGGCTTCCTCGGGAAGGCGCGCTGGTACGCGACGAGGACGATCGAGAACCTCTGGGGGCTCGTCTCGTGATCGTCACGGTCACCGTGAACGCGGCGCTCGACCGGACGCTGACCGTGCCCGTCTTCCAGATCGGGTTCCGGCATCGCTCGAGCGACGTCCTCGCGCTCGCGGGCGGGAAGGGCATCAACGTCGCGCGTGCGCTCAAGCTGCTCGAGATGCCGGTCGTGGCGACCGGGCTCACGGGGGGCCGGACCGGCACGCGGATCATCGAGGAGCTGACCTCGGAGGCGATCCTCAACGACTTCGTCCGCATCGGCGCGGAGTCGCGCACCTCCACGGCCGTCGTCGACCCGACCTCGGGCACGTACACCGAGATCAACGAGTGGGGGCCTGAAGTGACCGCCGCGGAGCTGGACATGCTCATGGAGAAGCTCCACTACCTCGTCCGCGGCGCCGACTTCGTGGTCTTCGCCGGATCGCTTCCGCGCAAGGTGCCGACGTCGTTCTACGCGGACGCGATTCGTGACCTGGCGCGGCGCGACGTGCGCGTCGTGCTCGACAGCGAGGGCGAGCCGCTCCACGTCGGCGTCGAGGCCGGGCCGTTCCTCGTGTCCCCGAACCAGCGGGAGGCCGAGCAGCTCGTGGGCCAGGAGCTCGAGGACGACGAGGACTTCCTCATGGCGCTCGACGCGATCGCGGAGATGGGCGCGCGGAACGTGCTCGTCACGCTCGAGAACGGCTGCTTCGCCCGGCTGCGCTTCGGACGCCGGACCCGTCTCCTGCGCGCGCTCGCGCCCCGGATGGAGCCGGTCTCGAAGGTGGGCTCGGGCGACGTCTTTCTCGCGCAGTTCCTGGCCGCGGTGGTCGAGGAGCGCCAGCCCGACGACGCGCTCCGGCTCGCGGTCGCCGCAGGCGCCGCTTCGGTTCGAGAGGTCGGGGCGGGCCGCTTCGACCCGGCGCTCGCAGCGACGCTGGCGTCGGACGTCGAGCTCGCCGAGCTCCACCCGGTCCGCTCCTAGCCGGGACGCATCTCCCGACCCGACCGGGACGTCCCGCCCTTGTCGCCGGGACGGGTGGGCTGCCACCGTCGAGACGTCCTCGCGAAGCGGGGCTCGGCGTCGACCAGGGCCGCATCGGCTGACCCCTAGACTCAGCGCATGCCGGTCTGCCCGAGTTGCGGGCACGAGAACGCGGACGACGCCCGCTTCTGCAGCGCCTGTGGGACGGCGCTCTCGGCGCCGGGTACCCCGCGCGAGCAGCGCAAGGTGGTCACGGTCCTCTTCTGCGACCTCGTCGGCTCGACGGCGCTCGGCGAGTCGACCGATCCCGAGGCCCTGCGCACACGGATGCGCGCGTACTTCGATGACCTGAGAGCGATCGTGGAGCGGCATGGGGGGACGGTCGAGAAGTTCGTGGGCGACGCAGTGATGGCCGTCTTCGGGATCCCGACGGCGCACGAGGATGACGCCGCACGCGCCGTGCGCGCCGCGTCGGAAATGCAGGCGGCCGTCGCCGAGCACGGGCTCGAGGCACGCATCGGGGTCAACACCGGCGAGGTGGTGGTCGGCGGCGCGTCGGAGACGCTCGTCACGGGCGACGCGGTCAACGTCGCCGCCCGCCTCGAGCAGGCCGCGGCCCCGGGCGACCTGCTGATCGGCGACGAGACGAGGCTCCTCGTTCGTGACGCCGTGCGGGTCGAGCCGATCGAGCCGCTCGCGCTCAAGGGCAAGGCCGAGCCGGTCGCGGCGTACCGGCTCCTCCACGTGATCGGCGACGCGGCGCCTGTGGCGCGCCACCTCGAGACGCCGCTCGTCGGACGCGAACGCGAGCGGCAACGGCTGTGGCGCGACTACGAGGACGCCGTGAGCGACCGCACCTGCCGGCTCTTCACACTCCTTGGTCCTGCGGGCATCGGCAAGTCCCGGCTGGTCGCGGACTTCCTGGAGCGGGTCGGCGAGTCGGCGGACGTTCTGCGCGGCCGCTGCCTCTCGTACGGGGAAGGCATCACGTACTGGCCCCTTGCGGAGATGCTGCTCCCGCTCGGCATCGAGCCGGAGAGCGTCGTCGCGTCGACTCCCGAGGAGACGCGGGTGGCCTTCCGCCGGCTGCTCGAGGCACGCGGAGCCGACCGTCCGCAGGTCGTCGTGGTCGACGACCTGCAGTGGGCAGAGCCGGTCTTCATCGATCTCGTCGAGCATGTCGCCGATGTCTCCAGAGGGACGCCGCTCTTCCTCCTCTGCGTCGCGCGCACAGAGCTGCTCGAGGCGCGCTCCGACTGGGGCGGAGGCAAGCTGAACGCGACGTCCCTGCACCTCGAGCCCCTCGGCGCCGAGGAGTGTGCGGCGCTCATGGATCGGCTCTTCCCCGACGCGACCCTCGACGATGAGCTGCGGGAGCGCATCACGGTCGCCTCTGCAGGCTACCCTCTGTTCGTCGAGGAGATGATCGCGATGGTGCGTGAGCGCGGCGGCGGGGACGTGGTCGTCCCTCCGACCATCCAGGCGCTCCTCCAGGCTCGCATCGACTCGCTCGACGACGACCTGCGCACGGTGCTGGAGAGGGGAGCGGTCGAGGGTGAGGTCTTCCATCGCGGCGCCGTCGCCGAGCTCGTCCCCGAGGACGTGCGCTCGGGTGTGGACGACCACCTCACGAGCCTCGTCCGCAGGGAGCTCGTCCGGCCGGAGGCGACGCTCCTGGCCGGCGACGACGCCTTCCGCTTCCGGCACCTCCTGATCAGGGACGCGGCGTACGCGGCGATGCCGAAGGAGCTGCGGGCACGGTTGCACGAGGAGTACGCCGACTGGCTCGAGCGCTCCAGCCCTGAGTCCACGTTCGAGCTCGACGAGATCCTCGGGTACCACCTCGACCAGGCCCTGAGCCTCCGCGGCGAGCTGGGCCTGGCCGGAGACGACGAGACTGCGCTCGCCGCTCGTGCCGGTGCACGGCTCGTGGCGGCGGGACGAGGCGCTTTCGGTCGCGCCGATCTGCCGGCGGCCGAGGCGCTGCTGCAGCGTGGCGTCGAGCTCCTTCCCGACGACGGCACGGAGCGACTCGAGGCGCTGCCCGATCTCGCCCTGGTCCTGACCCGTCGCGGACACCTCGACCGCGCCGAGACCGTCCTGCGGTCCGCACTCGAGAAGGCGCGTGAGGTGGGTGACGAGAGCGCGGAAGTCCGCGCCAGGATCGCGCTCAGCACGCTCCGTACGAGGATCGACGCGGAGACGAGCCTCGAGGACGTGCTCGCCGAGACTCTCGAGCTCGCCGCGACAGCCGAGCGAGCCGGAGACGTCCCGAACCTCGCTCGTGCTCGTACCGCAACCGGGATGGTGCGCTTCATGCTGGGCCGCGCGGGCGAGGGCGAGGCCGATCTGAGACGTGCCGCCGAGCTCGCTCGGCAGGTCGGGGACGCCGCGCTCGAACGCTTCGCCTTGACCTCGCGGCTTCGGCCGATCGCCTGGGGCCCGACACCGGTCGACGAGGGTATCGCGTTCTGCACCTCTCTCCTCGAGAGCGACATCGCGAACGCCGGAGATCGGGAGCAGGCGGCTCAGGTCCGCTCGCTCCTGCTGGCGCTCGAGGGCGACTTCGACGAGGCGCGCGCCTCGGCGTCGCTGGCGGCGGCCCTCATCGAGGAGTTCGGGCTGACGCTGAGCCACGGCGTCTACGCGATGGACGTCGGCTACGCCGTGGTGCTCGCCGGAGATCTCGACGAGGCGGAGCACGTGCTGCGTCAGGGCCACGACGTGCTCGATGCCGCGGGGGACGTCGGCGCCCGCTGCACGGTGGACGCGATGCTCGCGGACGTCCTCTTCCGCCTCGGCCGCTCCGACGAAGCGGAGCGACTCGCGGAGGAGAGTCGCTCGATCGCCGCGATCGACGATCTCGACGCCCAGCCGAGGTGGCGGATCGCCCTCGCGAGGATCCTCGCGGCGCGGGGTGAGCACGACAGGGCCGAGCGGCTCGCTCGCGAGGCGGTCGCGCTCGTCGAGCCGATCGACCTCGTGACGATCAAGGCGGACGCGTACGCCGCGCTCGGCGAGGTGCTCGCGCGCGCCGGACGGGTCGAGGAAACGGCCGTCGCCGTCGAGCAGGCGCTGGCGCTCTACGAGCGGAAGGGCAACGTCGTCTCGGCGGAGCGGTCGCGGGCGGCGCTGCGCGAGCTTCGGGGCTCACCCTCGTAGACTCATCTCATGCAGGCCTGCCCTAGCTGCGGCCGCGAGAACCCGGACGATGCGCGCTTCTGCATGGCGTGTGCCGCGCCGCTCCAGGCCGTCGCGATCGCCGAGCAGCGCAAGGTCGTCACCGTCCTCTTCTGCGACCTCGTCGGCTCGACGGCGCTCGGCGAGTCGACCGACCCGGAGGCCCTGCGCGCCCGCCTGCGAACCACGTTCGAGGACCTGCGGGGGGTCCTCGAACGGCACGGCGGAACGGTCGAGAAGTTCGTCGGAGACGCCGTGATGGCGGTCTTCGGGATCCCGGTCTCGCACGAGGACGACGCCCTGCGCGCCGTGCGCGCGGCCTCCGAGATGCGCGAAGCCCTTGCCGGACACGGCCTCGAGGCGCGGATCGGCGTCAACACGGGCGAGGTCGTCGTCGGCGGAGAGGGGGAGACGCTCGTCACGGGCGACGCAGTCAACGTCGCCGCCCGCCTCGAGCAGGCCGCCCTTTCGGGCGAGACCCTGATCGGCGCGGAGACGCGTCTCCTCGTGCGCGACGCCGTTCGCGTGGAGACGGTCGGACCGCTGGCGCTCAAGGGCAAGGCGGAGCCGGTCGCCGCCTTCCGGCTCCTCGAGGTGATAACGGACGCCGCGCCGGTTGCCCGCCACCTTGAGACGCCGCTCGTCGGGCGCGTGAACGAGCGAGAGCGGCTCTGGCGTGATTTCGAAGACGCAGTCGAGAGGCAGAGATGCCGCCTCTTCACCCTCCTCGGTCCGGCGGGCATCGGCAAGTCTCGGCTCGTCGCGGACTTCCTCGAGCGCGTCGGCGACTCGACTGACGTCCTCCGCGGTCGCTGCCTCTCCTACGGCGAGGGGATCACATACTGGCCCCTCGTCGAGATCGTGATCGGGATCGGCGTCGAGCCCGACTTGGTGATCGGATCGTCGCCGCAGGAGACCCAGCTCGCGTTCCGCCGCCTCCTCGAGGCGCGCGCGGCCGAGCGTCCGCAGGTGGTCGTGGTCGACGACCTGCAGTGGGCCGAGCCCGTGTTCGTCGACCTCGTCGAGCACGTCGCCGACCTCTCGCGCGACGCTCCGATCTTCCTCCTCTGCGTCGCGCGGACGGAGCTCCTCGACGTGCGGCCGGGCTGGGGTGGCGGCAAGCTCAATGCGACGTCCCTCCTCCTCGAGCCCTTGAACGGAGAGGAGTGCAGGGAGCTGATGGGGCATCTTGCGACGGACGTCCTCGACAACGAGCTGCAGGAACGGATCATGGCTGCGTCGGCCGGCAATCCGCTCTTCGTCGAGGAGATGCTCGCCATGGTGCGCGAGCACGGAGGCGGGGGCGAGGTCACGGTACCCCCTACGATCCACGCCCTCCTGCAAGCGCGCCTCGACTCGCTCGACGGCGACGTCCGAGTCGTGATGGAGCGCGGCGCCGTCGAGGGCGAGGTCTTCCATCGCGGCACCGTCACGGAGCTGTCTCCGGCGCCCGTGCGGGACGGAGTCGAGACGCACCTCGCAACGCTCGTCCGCAAGGAGCTCATCCGAGCGACCGCGCCCGAGTTCCCCGAAGACGAGGGCTTCCGCTTCCGCCATCTCCTCATCCGCGACGCGGCCTACGAGTCGCTGCCGAAGGCGACACGCGCGGAGCTCCACGAGCGCTTCGCCGACTGGCTCGCGCAGCACCACCTCGTCGAGCGCGACGAGATCGTCGGCTACCACCTCGAGCAGGCATATCGCTACCGCGCGGAGCTGGACCCGGACGACTCCCGTCTCCAGGAGATCGGAACGAGGGCTGCGGAGCATCTCGCTGCGGCCGGCATCGGGGCCGACGATCGCGGCGACTGGTCTGCGGCACGGATCCTGCTACGACGGGCGAGGGCGCTACTGCCGTTCGGCGACGAGCGTCGCGCGGCCATCGCGATCGACCTTGCCCACGTTCTCGAGGAGACGGGTGAGCTCGAGGAGGCCAGATCTGCCACCGAGGAAGCGCTGCGTGCTGCCGACCCGGTCGTGCGGGGGCGCGGACTCATCGCGGACGTCACGATCCGAGCGGTCCTCGGAGAGGCGCTTCCCGCCGAGGTCGTGCAGGCGCGACGCCACGAGGGGCGCAGCCTGCTCGAACGGGCGAGGGACGATGCGGGCCTTGCCGAGTACTGGCTGCAGATGGGGTACGACGGGTGGGCCGCATGCCGGGCTGCGGAGGCGCTCGAGGCGTGGGAGAGCGGCCTTCGACATGCGCAGGCGGCCGGAGCCGCGAGCCTCGCGCGCGTCCTCCAGCATCGTGTGCTGACCTCCCTCGTCCTCGGCCCCACCCCGGTTCACGAGGCGCTCGTGCGGGCCGAGGCGATCCTCGAGCGGGCGCGCACCGCCCCGGTCCTCGAGGCGTGGGTATTCCAGGCCCTGGGAGTGCTGCGTGCGATGGAAGGACGTGTCGACCAGGGGCGCGCGCTCCTCGAGCGCGGGCAGCGCACGATTCGCGAGGCGGGGATGCTCGTGAGCGCGGCGGGCAACGTGCAGCGCTTCGCCTTCCTCGAGCGGCGGGCAGGAGGCCCGGACGCCGCTGAGCGTGTCGAGCGCCTGCTTCGGGAGAGCTTCGACGAGCTCGAGCGGCTCGGAGACAGGACGTTCCTCTCGACGGTCGCGCTCGAGCTCGCACAGTGCCTCGTGCGCCAGGGCCGAGACGACGAGGCGCGTGCGCTCGGTGCGCTCGCCAGCGAGCGCACGCTCTCCGAGGACACGGTCAACTTCTTCTACCTCGACGAGACGGAGGCGCACCTGGCCGCGCACCAGGGCCGGCTGGACGACGCAGAGCGCCTCGCCCGCCGCGGCCTCGAGTGGGCGGAGACGACTGACTTCTTCGACCTCCGAGGCATGCGCGCGCGCGGCACGCTGGCCGAGATCCTGGCGCTCCGGGGAAAGAGGGGGGAGGCGGCAGCGGTCGTCACCGAGGCGCTCGCGATCCACGAGGCGAAGGGCGACGCGGCGGGTGTCGCCGTGCTTCGTGCCCAGCTCGCCCGCGCGGATGTCAAGGCTCCGTGATCGTCGTCGAGATCCCCTGCTAACGTCGCTCCATGGAGACCGAGCTGCGCCAGGAGGAGATCGAGCGGCTCGTCGCGTTCGAGCGCAAGTTCGGGAAGGACGGGCTCACGTTCGACGACGTCCTCCTGCTCCCGGCGGAGTCGCACGTCCTTCCGAACGACGTCTCGACGGTCACCCGGCTCACGCCGAGGATCGCGCTCAACATCCCCATCGTCTCCGCGGCGATGGACACCGTCACGGAGGCGCGGCTCGCGATCGCGCTCGCGCGCGCCGGCGGAATCGGGATCGTCCACCGCAACCTCTCGATCGAGGACCAGGTGGCCGAGGTGGACAAGGTCAAGCGCTCCGAGTCCGGGATGATCGTCGAGCCGGTCACGCTCCGGCCTGGGAGCTCGGTGGCCGAGGCCCTCGCGCTGATGGAGCGCTACCGGATCTCGGGAGTCCCCATCACCGACGACGACGAGATCCTCGTCGGCATTCTCACGAATCGCGATCTCCGCTTCGAGACCGACACGACTCAACCCGTCTCGGCGCTCATGACGTCGCGCAACCTCGTGACGGCGCCGGTTGGGACGACGCTCGCGGAAGCCGAGGAGATCCTCCACCGGAACAAGATCGAGAAGCTGCCGGTCGTTGACGCGGACGGGCGCCTCAGGGGCCTCATCACGGTCAAGGACATCTCGAAGAAGATCAAGTACCCCGACGCGACGAAGGACGAGCAGGGGCGGCTGCGCGTGGGTGCGGCGGTCGGCGTCGGAAGCGATGCGCTCGAGCGCGCGGCGGCGCTCGTGGACGCGGAGGTCGACGTCCTCGTGGTGGATACCGCGCACGGCCATTCGCTCGGAGTGCTCAGGGTCGTCCGCGAGCTTTGCGCCCGGCACGACGTCGAGCTCGTCGCCGGGAACGTCTCGACCGCGGAGGGTGCGCTCGCGCTCGCGGATGCCGGAGCGGACGCGGTGAAGATCGGGCAAGGTCCGGGCAGCATCTGTACGACACGAGTGGTGGCCGGCGTGGGCGTGCCGCAGGTCACCGCGGTCTACGACGCGGCGCAGGCGCTTGCCGAGCACGGCATCCCCGTGATCGCCGACGGCGGGCTCCGCAACTCGGGCGACATCGCGAAGTCGATCGCGGCCGGAGCGGACACCGTCATGCTCGGCTCGATGCTCGCCGGGACGGACGAGGCGCCCGGCGAGGTCATCATCGCGCAGGGCGAGCGATTCAAGGAGTACCGGGGCATGGGCTCGCTCGGGGCGATGAAGGCGCGCTCGTTCTCCAAGGACCGCTACTTCCAGGGCGACGTCGAGGACGTCGACAAGCTCGTCCCCGAGGGGATCGAGGGCCGCGTGCCGTACAAGGGCCCGCTCTACCCGATCGTGCACCAGCTGGTCGGCGGACTGCGGCAGGCGATGGGCTACTGCGGGGCCGCGACGATCGAGGAGATGAAGGAGAAGACGCGGTTCACGCGGATCACGCCGGCCGGCCTCCAGGAGAGCCACCCGCACGGAGTGACGATCACGAAGGACGCGCCGAACTACCGCAGGAGCTGAAGTGGGCGAGCGGCGCGAGGCGATCGTGGTCGCAGATGCGGCGGCCGCGGAGCGGCCGTCCTCAGGGGAGCTCGCGCGATCGGAATCCGCACTCGCGGATTCCGGTCTTGCGCAAAGTGAGGAACGGCCTGTCCTGGTCGTCGACCTCGGCGGCCAGTACAGCCAGCTGATCGCCCGCCGCGTCCGCGAGGCGCGCGTCTACTCCGAGCTCGTCGGGAACCGCATCACCGCCGACGAGGTGCTGCGCCGCAACCCGGCCGCGCTCGTCCTCTCCGGCGGTCCGGCCTCGGTCTACGCCGAGGGCGCCCCGGAGGTGGACGTGCGGATCTTCTCGCTCGGCATTCCGACGCTCGGGATCTGCTACGGCATGCAGCTCATGGCCCGCGACCTCGGCGGCGCGGTCGACTGTACGGGGATTTCCGAGTTCGGCAAGACAGCGCTCCACGCGTCGCGCGGAGCGCTATTCGAGAGGCTGCCCGACGACCTCGTGGTCTGGATGAGTCACCGGGATTCGGTCGTCGCGCCGCCGGCCGGGGCCGCCGTGACGGCTTCGTCGCCCTCGACGCCGATCGCCGCCTTCGAGGACCCGGAGCGGCGGCTCTTCGGCGTGCAGTTCCACCCCGAGGTCGTGCACACGCTGCACGGGCAGGAGATCCTGAAGAACTTCCTGTACGAGGTCGCGGGCGCGCCGCCGACCTGGACGCCGGCAGCCGTGATCGAGGAGCAGGTCGAGCGGATCCGCGCCGCTGTCGGCTCCGAGAGGGTTCTCTGCGCGCTCTCCGGCGGGGTCGACTCCGCCGTCGCCGCGCTCCTCGTGCACAAGGCGGTCGGCGACCAGCTCACGTGCGTCTTCGTCGACCACGGCCTGCTCCGCGAGGCAGAGGCCGAGCAGGTACTGGAGACGTTCTCCGGCCACTTCCGCGTCCCGCTCGTCCACGTGCAGGCGCACGAGAGGTTCCTCTCGCGCCTCGCGGGCATCGCCGATCCGGAGGAGAAGCGGAAGATCGTCGGCGAGGAGTTCATCCGGGTCTTCGAGGAGGAGGCGCGAACGTTGGGCAACATCCGCTTCCTCGTTCAGGGCACGCTCTACTCGGACGTGATCGAGTCGGGTGGCGACGAGGACGGCGTCGCGGCCAAGATCAAGTCGCACCACAACGTCGGCGGTCTGCCGGCGGACATGCGGATGGAGCTGGTGGAGCCGCTCCGCCTCCTGTTCAAGGACGAGGTACGTCGCGTGGGGGAGGAGCTCGGGCTCCCGGAGCGGATGGTCTGGCGCCAGCCGTTTCCCGGCCCGGGCCTCGCGATCCGCATCGTCGGCGAGGTGACCGAGGAGCGGCTCGCGATCCTCCGCCGCGCCGACGCGATCCTGCTCGAGGAGATCCGCCGCGCCGACCTCTACCGCTCCCTCTGGCAGAGCTTCGCGGTGCTCCCAGCGATCCGGTCGGTCGGCGTCCAGGGGGACGAGCGGACGTACGCCTATCCGATCGTCATCCGCGCGGTCACGTCCGAGGACGCGATGACCGCCGACTGGGCGAGGCTTCCGTACGAGGTGCTCGAGGCGGTCTCCAGCCGGATCATCAACGAGATCCCCGGCGTCAACCGGGTCGTCTACGACATCTCCTCCAAGCCGCCGGCGACGATCGAGTGGGAATAGGGGGGCGGGCCGGTCGGCCCGCCCGCTCGCCCGCACCCTACTCCACGTCGGTCGCGTTCGCCCAGGAGGCGTTCGCCCAGGAGGCGTTCGCCCACGAGGCGTCGGCCCAGGACGCCGAGCTCCACGAGGCGCTCGCCCAGGAGGCCGAGCTCCAGGACGCGCTCGACCAGGACGCGCTCGCCCAGGAGGCGGAGTTCCAGGACGGATTCGAGAGCGCCGTCGAGTACCAGCTCGAGGCGTTGAACTCGTAGCGGCCGGTCGCGCCGTTCCAGGAGACGAACTGGTCGAGCCCCGCGTTCGGGTTCGCCGCGCCCGACGCCTCGAGAGACGCCGCCGCGTTCACGACGCCGACTCCGAGCCCGCCGTTCGACGCGTATCCGGACGGGACCGCGGCGCCGGCCATGAGCGCGCCCTTGACCTGGTCCGGCGTCCAGCCCGGGTTCTTGGCGAGGAGCGAGGCGGCGATGCCCGAGACGACCGGGGCCGCGAACGACGTGCCCGACATCCACATGTAGCCCGGCGCGACGACCCGACTCGGGTACTGGGTGACGAGATTCGCGCTGCTCGGCACCCCTCCGACCATGTACCGGCCGGGAGCGGCGACCTCGGGCTTGAAGAAGCCGTCCTGCGTGTAGCCCCACGCAGACCAGGGGGCGGCGAAGTCGTCGGAGCGGGATGCGCTTCCGGCGACGTCCGACGCGCCGACGGTCAGCACGAACGGATCGTTCGCCGGCGCGTAGCCGACGTCGCTCCTCGCGCCGTTCACGGCGTAGTTCCCCGCCGCGACGACGACCACGACGCCGTTGAGCCAGAGCGTCTCCACCGCGCGGTCGAGGCCGTCGTAGCGGAAGCTCTCCCCGCCCGTGTTCAGCGAGAAGTTCGCCACGCGGATGTTGTAGGTGTTGCGGTTCTGGAGGATCCAGTCGCACGCCGCGACGACGTCGCTCTTGTAGCCGACGCCGTTGGCGTCGAGCACCTTGATCGAGACGATCTTCGCCCTCGGCTCGGAGCTCGTGTACCCCTCGGCCCCACCGGCAGCGATGCTCGCGACCATGGTGCCGTGGCCGTAGATCCCGGTCGCGCCCATCGTGGGCCTGAGGTCGACCTTCGCGACGACACGCGGGCTGAGCGTCGCGTGCGAGCTCGAGACCCCGGAATCGACGACCGCAATGGTCGGGTAGTCGAGCGAGGAGCTGAGCGACGTCCAGCTCGTGGTCACCCCCGCCGACTGCGGCCACACCTGGTTGTTCGAGTACGCGGTTTGCTCGACCTTCATGTCGACCGTGATCGACTCGATCTCGCTGCGCCCGGCGAGCTTCAGGACCTGCTTGCCGGTCAGCGTCGCCGACGTCCCGGCGATGGAGACGAACTTTCGCTTCAGCACCGTGCCCTTGCCCTCGACGTCCTTCTGGACCTTGGTCACCGCGTCCGCGACGTCCTCGGTCTTCTTGCCGCTGCGCGCCTGGACGATCACGTCGAAGAGCGCGTCCGGATTCGCCTGGACATCGGCCAGGAGGCTCGGCGTGACGTACGCATCGGGCTTCGAGGCCGCACGCGCCTGTGCGTCCGCGACGCCGAGGACGAGCCCGCATACGAGCAGCAGCGAGCAGACGAGCCTCGCGTTCCGCTTGCCGTCTCCCCAGAGGATGTTGCCCCTGGTTCCGCCGACGGATCCGCCTTGGCCTCCGACTTCGCTTCGCCGCATCGTCGCCTACCTCCTGCCCGCCGCGAGGGGGCGAGCTCCGCAATTCGAGAACACTGCTGACGGTACGGCGGACCGCGCACGGCTAATCCCCCGCCGGGGGGATCTCGGCGCCTCCAGCGCGCCCGTTCGAGGGATCTTTCTCCGGTGTCACTCGTCCGAGTCTCGTTGGCTCGGCCCGCCTAACCCGATTGAGGGAAGCGCCGTCGCGTGAGCCCCCCGATGCTGATGGAGGCTGGACGAACTGCGCATGAGCGAGACGGCGAAACCCCCGAGGTTCAATCCCGGGCTCACCCCGGCGGCGTGGCTTTACCTCGCCCTCGTCTTCGTCGCCGTGCCGCTTGCGTACGTCCCCGAACGCGGAACGGGCGAGTCGATCGACGCGGCCGACTGGAGGCTCGCGATCCTGCTCGCCGCAGGCGCGGCCGTCGCGCAGCTCTTCGTCGTCTTCACTCCGCGTAACCAGTCATTCCACACGAGCCCCGTGTTCGTGGTCGCCGCCGCGGTTCTGCTTCCACCGCCGCTCCTGATCTTCGTCGCGATCGTCCAGCACATCCCCGAGTGGCTGCGGGAGCGCTACCCCTGGTATATCCAGACCTTCAACATCGCGAACTACGCGCTCTCGGGGCTCGCAGCGCACCAGGCGTGGCTCGCCGTCTCCTCGGGCGAGGGAGTCTTGGCGGGCGACCGGCTCCAGCAGTTCCTCGCCGGGCTCGCCGCCGCCGGGGCGTTCGTCGCCGTCAATCACGTGCTGCTCGCGATCGTCCTGAAGCTCGCCCGCGGTCACACGCTCCGTGGAACCGGCCTCTTCACCCTGCAGAGCGTCTCGACGGACTTCGTGCTCGGGCTGCTCGGCGTCGTCGTCGCCGTCCTCTGGGAGCTGAATCCGTGGCTCGTCACGATCGCGCTGGCCCCGCTCGTGCTCGTCCACCGGACGCTGGCCCTGCCCAAGCTGGAAGCCGAGGCGCGTCAGGATCCGAAGACCGAGCTCTTCAACGCGCGTCACTTCTCGGACGTGCTCGACGAGGTGCTCGAGCGCAACGGACGGCAGGAACGGCCGGTCTCGCTGCTGATCGCGGACCTCGATCTGCTGCGAGAGATCAACAACCGCTACGGCCACCTGGCGGGAGACGCCGTGCTCTCGGAGGTCGCGCAGATCTTCCGTCACCATCTCCGCGAGGAAGACGTCGCCGCGCGCTTCGGGGGCGAGGAGTTCGCCCTGCTCCTCCCCGGTCTGACGGAGGAAGAGGCGGTGGTCGTCGCCGATCGGATCCGTGCCGCCGTGGCGGACGCGCGCTACGAGGTGGAGACCTCGAGCGAGCCGATCTCGGCGACCGTCTCGATCGGGGTCGCGAGCTTCCCGACGCACGCGACCGGCTCGCGTGACCTGATCCACCGCGCGGACGTGGCCGCATACCGCGCCAAGGCTCAGGGGCGCAACCGCGTGGTGGTCGCGAGCGACGAGGTCGCGCTCGACCAGCTCGTCGCGGAGCCCGACCGGCGCACGAACCGTCCGATTCGACCTCTGGAGCCGGCCCTGTCCGATCGACCCTCGCGGCGCTCGCCTCCCAGCCCCAACTACTTCATGCTTCCGGCGAGGCTGCGGCTTGTCGTCGGGGTCATCGGCGCGGTCGGTCTGGTGGCGGGCCTCGCCGGGATGCTCCTCGGCGGGACGCAGGACCTCCTCGGACTTCTCGTCCTCATCTTGCTCGTCGCGATCGGGCAAGCGCTCGCGGTCGAGGTGCTCGACAGCGGGACGATCTCGGTGACCGCCGTCGGCGCGCTCGCGGGCGTCGCGACGTTCGGCCCGCGCGTCGCCCTGCCCGTGGCGGCGGCCGTCTGCGCGGTGGACTGGAGCGCGCGGCGCGGGAAGCCGTACAAGGTCGTCTTCAACGTCGGCACGATCACGCTCGCGAGCCTCGCCGCGGCCGCGCTCTACGCTCGCCTCCCGGCGGACGACTGGCTGTTCGTCGCCGGAGGGGCTGTCGCCGGGGTGGTGTACTACGCGGTCAACGCCGGGCTCATGACGTCGGTCATCTCGCTCGAGGCGTCGGAGGGATGGAGGGAGACGTTCCGCGCGCGGTTTGTGTGGCTCTTCCCGCACTACGTCGTGTACGGCGTCGTGGGCGGGATGATCGCCGTCGCGTACGACGTTCTCCACGTCCTCGCGCTCCTCGTGTTCGCCGTGCCACTGATCCTCGTGCGGAAGGCACAGCTCGACTACATCGCGCACACCGAGGAGAGCGTGAGGCGCCTTCGCGAGGCGAAAGAGACGATCGAGGACCAGAACGCGTCCCTGGTCGATGCGAACGCACTCCTCCGCAGCCGCGCCACCGAGGCGATGGAGTCGCTCGCAGCAGCCGTCGACGCGCGTGACTCGTACACCGCGGGCCACTCGCGGCGCGTCCAGCAGATCTCCGTGGCGGTAGGTCGAGAGCTCGAACTCGACGGCGCAGAGCTCGAGTCGCTCTCGTTCGCGGCGCTCTTCCACGACGTGGGCAAGCTCGCCGTTCCCGACGCGGTGCTCCTCAAGTCGGCGCCTCTTGACGAGGACGAGTGGTGGCTCGTGCGCAGGCACTCGGAGGAGGGGGAGCGGATCATCGGGCACCTCGGCTTCCTCTCGGACGCGACGCCGGCGATCCGGCACCACCACGAGCGCTGGGACGGAACGGGCTACCCCGACGGCCTCCGAGGCCAGGAGATCCCCGTCGGCGCGCGGATCCTCCACGTCGCCGATGCGTTCGACTCGATGATCTCCGAGCGGGTGTACCGCTCGGCGATGTCGACGGCCGCGGCTCTCGACGAGCTTCGCCGTGCGAGCGGCGCCCAGTTCTGCCCCCGTTGCGTCGCGGCGCTGGACCGGCTCGTGACGAGCGGGGCACTGCGCGGCCTGCTCGAGCCGGACGCGTCGGCCGCTGCCTGAGCGGCCGCTCATGGCCGGCGGCCGGGTCTGCATGCGCGGGCGCTAAGCTCAGGCTCGTTCGCGATTCGAGGAGCCTTGCCATGACCGATGTCTGGGAGGACGAGGGGTACGCGGGGGAGGACGACTGGGGCGAGGAGAGCGTCGAGTCCGATCTCGAGGAGGACCGGCTGGACGTCGAGCTCGACGAGCTGGGAGGGCTCGACGAGGACGACGAGGACGACGGCTTCGGCGACGACTTCGACGACGCGGCCTGAGGAGTGGAGTTTCGCGACCTCCTGCCGCGCCGGCGTATGGTGCGCCACTACGGGCCCGAGCCGGTGCCGCGCGAGATCGTCGAGCGGATCGTGTCCACCGTGCGCCGTGCCCCGAGCGCGGGCTACAGCCAGGGGCAGCGGCTGCTCGTCGTGACCGAGCCCGAGAGGCGCGCGGAGCTCGCGCGCATCATGGACGAGGCTGGGTGGACCGCCGCGGGGGATCGAGAGCCCTGGCTCGAGAGCGCACCCGTGTACGTCCTCGTCTGCACGCGCGAGGACGACTACCACGAGCGCTACCGCAAGCCCGACAAGCTCGACGAGGAAGGATGCGAGATCGACTGGCCCGTGCCGTACTGGTTCGTCGATGCGGGCGCCGCCCTCATGCTCCTGCTGCTCGCGGCGATCGACGAGGGGCTCGCGGCCGGCGTGTCCGGGGTGCCGCGCGATGCGGCGGCCGAGCTTCGCGGCTCCTTCGGCATCCCCGAGGACGTCGCCGTCGTCGCGCTCGTGACGATGGGTGCGGGCGCGCCCGATCCCGGTTGGAGCGCGATCACGAGCCGACGCACGCAGCCCCGCCGCAAGCGGGAGGACGTCGTCCGCTGGGAGGCCTTCACCGCCGGCCAGTCGGACCTCGCGGTCGACTCGTCAGCGGATCGAGAAGCCGGATAGCCGCTGCGGGCTCTCGACCGCGATCTCGACCCGGTCCACGCGCGCTCCGCGCGGGCCCTCGCGGCAGAAGGCGACGAGACGCGCGACAGCATCCTCCTCACCCTCGAAGGCGGCCTCGACGGTGCCGTCCCAGTTGTTCCGGACCCAGCCGGCGACGTTCGCGGCGAGTGCGCGCCGTCGCACGGTGTCGCGGAAGAACACGCCCTGCACGAGCCCGTGGACGACGACGCGGCGGCGGATCACAGCGGAACGATGCCCTTCGGGTCGATCTCCACGGAGACCCGGTCGCCGACGGCGGGGTGGTCCACGGCTGCGAGTGCCGCCTCCAGCGTCGAGCCGTCGTCGAGCCGCACGACGAGCCGCACCGCCGGGCCGTGGCGCGTCACGCGCTCGACCACGCCTGCGCCGCGCTCGCCGTCGGCCGCCCTCCGGACCGCGACCGCCTCCGGCCGGACGACCCGTCCGTCGCGGACGTTGCCGAGCCCGAGGAAGCGGGCCACGTCGTCGTCCACGGGCGCGGCCCAGAGCTCGTCGGGCGTCCCGACCTGCACCACGCGCCCCTCTCGCATGACCGCGACTCGGTCGCCGAGGGCGAACGCCTCCGCCTGGTCGTGCGTGACGTAGAGCGCGGTGACCCCGAGCTCCTCGAAGATCCGCGACAGGTCTTCGAGCAGCCGGTCGCGGAGGCGCCGGTCGAGCGAGCCGAGCGGCTCGTCGAGGAGGAGGACGCGCGGCTCGGGCGCGAGCGCTCGCGCAAGTGCGACGCGCTGCTGCTCGCCGCCCGAGAGCGTGGCGACCGAGCGCCGCTCGAACCCGCGAAGCCCCACGAGCGCGAGCACCTCGCGGCCGCGCGCCTCGATCTCCTCCGAGAGCACGCCCCGCATCCGGAGCCCGAAGACGACGTTGCCCCACACGTCTCGGTGCGGGAACAGGGCTTGGTCCTGGAACACCAAGCCGATCCCGCGCCTGTGTGGAGGTACGCCGTCGAGGTCGCGGCCGTCGAGGAGCACGCGCCCCGAGTCGGGTCGCTGCAGCCCCGTGACGACGCGCAGGAGCGTGCTCTTGCCCGAGCCGCTCGGCCCGAGCACGGTCACGACCTCGCCGTCGGCCACGTCCAGCGAGACGCCGTCGAGCGCCGGCTTCCCCTCGAACCGCACCGTGACGTCCTCCACGCGCAGCATCGGCTTTCAGAACCAGCCTCCACGGCGGACGCGGATCCGGTCGACGAGCAGGATCGAGATCGCCGTGACCGTCATCAGCACGACCGCGAGGGCGTACGCTTCCGCGGCGTTCAGCTCGCCGGGCCGCCCCAGGAAGCGGAAGATCGCCACCGGAAGCGTCGGGTTGTCCGGCCGCGCGAGGAAGACCGTCGCCCCGAACTCGCCGAGCGAGATCGCGAACGCGAACCCGGCCGCCACCGCGAGCGCTCGGCCCACGATCGGGAAATCGATCTCCCGCCGCACGCGGCCCGGAGACGCCCCGAGCAGGGCGGCGGCCTCGCGCTGGCGCTCGTCGATCGCGCGTAGCGTGGGCACGACGATCCGGACGACGAAGGGGATCGCGACGAGCGCCTGGACGGCCGGGATGATCCAGCGGCTCGAGCGGAAGTCGATGGGCGGCGTGTCGAACGCGATCACGAACCCGAAGCCGAGCATGACCGCAGACGCTCCGAGCGGGAGCATCAGGAGCCAGTCGAGGAACCGGGGACCTCCGGAGCTCGCGACCGCGAACGCGGCGAGGCCGCCGACGACCACCGCGATCAGCGTCGCCAGCGAGGCGTAGACGAGAGAGTTCACGACCGCCTCCCACGGTGTCGCCAGGAACGCCGAGGTCGGGTGGGCGAGCGCGCGGTAGGCGCCGAAGCCGTGACCGCCACCGACCGCGAGCGATCGCTCCACGAGCACGAGCAGCGGGAGCCCGAGGAAGAGCGCGAGGCCCCCGAGGCTTCCGGCGACGAGCGCCTTCTCGCCGGCCGTGCGCGGCTTCGACAGCACGTCTCTCTCGGGCCGGAAGCCGCTCGAGACCCCGAGCCGTGCCTCCAGCCGCATCGTCACGAGGACCGCGAGCCCGACGCAGAGGAGCTGCACGAGCGAGAGGACGGCCGCGGCGCGCAGGTCGAACAGGCGGACCGCCTGGTTGTAGATCTCCGCCTCGATCGTGGCGTAACCCGGCCCGCCCAGGATGAGGACGACGCCGAATGACGTGAACGAGAACAGGAAGACGATCGCCGCCGCGGCTGCCAGCGAGGGCGCGAGCAGAGGCGCGGTCACCTCGCGCGCGCGACGGGCGGGGCCCGCCCCGAGCGTCGCCGCCGCCTCCGACACCCGACGGTCGAGGCCGGCCCAGAACGTCCCCACGATCCGGACGACGACCGCGACGTTGAAGAACGTGTGTGCGATCAGGATCGGCGCCCATCCCCGGTCGAGGCCGGCGGGGAGGATCGCGAGGAATGCGAGCGCCACGACGACCGTCGGCAGGACGAACGGGACGACGACCAGCGCGCGGACGAGGCTCCTGCCGGGGAAGTCGTACCGGCCGAGCACGTACGCGACGGGAAGCGAGACCGCGATCGTGAGGAGTGTCGAGGCCGCGGCCTGCCACACGGTGAACCAGACGACCTCGCGCGTGATCGGGTCCTCGAGGACGTCGAGCGACGAGCCCTCGCCGCCGGTGGAGAGCCCGCGCTGCACAATCGCGGCCAGCGGGTAGACGAAGAAGAGCAGGAGGAATCCGAGCGGCACGCCGTACGTCAGAGCGCGCCAGGGGTCAGGTCTTCCACGTTCCGTCGACCCGGAACGTGGAAGACCTGACCCCGTCAGCGCACGGCGGTCTGCGTCCATTCGTCGACCCACCGCTCGCGGTTCGCCTCGATCGTCTCCGGGGCGAGCGCCAGCGGTGCGCTCGGCACGAGCACGTAGCGCACGAACTCGGGCGGCAGCTTCGCCTCGCGGTTGACCGGGAAGACGAACATCTGGAGCGGGATGTCCTCCTGGAAGCGCCTCGAGAGCATGAAGTCGATCAGCTTGCGCCCGCCTTCCTCGTTCCGCGCGCCGCGCAGGATCCCCGCGAGCTCGATCTGCCGGAAGCACGAGTCCTCGATCACCCCGGTCGGCGCGGTCTTCGGCCTCGGGTCGCGGTAGATCACCTCCGCGGGCGGGCTCGACGCGTAGGAGACGACGATCGGCCGCTTCCCGCGCGACCCCGCCGCGCCGGAGAAGCGAACCGTGTACGCCTCCTCCCAGCCGTCCACGACGAGGACGTCGTTCTCGCGCAGCCTCTGCCAGTACGCCTGCCAGCCCTGGTCCCCGTACTTCGCGACCGTGGCGAGCAGGAACGCGAGCCCCGGTGTCGAGGTGGCGGCATTCTCGACGACGAGCAGGCCCCGGTAGCGCGGGTCGGTGAGGTCGTCCATCGACGCTGGCGGAGCGACTCCACGCTCGGCGTACCACTCCTTGTCGTAGTTCAGACACACCTCGCCGTGGTCGATCGCCGTCACCCGGTGCTCCGGGTCGAGCACGTACTGGGGATCCACGTTGTCGAGCAACGGCGACTCGTACGGCACGAAGACGTCGCCCTCGAGCGCGCGCGTCAGCAGGTTGTTGTCGATCCCGAAGAGCACGTCTCCCTCCGGGTTGCCCGCCGTCAGCAGCGACTTCGTCACGACCTCGCCCGCGTCGCCGGCCTGCAGGATGCGGAGCTTCAGGCCGCTCTCCTCCTCGAACGCCTTCTTCACGTCGTCCGAGATCGCGAACGAGTCGTGCGTGACGAGCACGACCTCCGTCGGCTTCTCGCCGCCGCCTCCACACCCTGCAGCCGCCGCAGCGACGGCGACCACCCCCACGGTGGCGAGAACGACGAGCCCGCTTCGACGCTTCACGTCGCCGCCTCGCCGGCCAGGCCGGGGCGCACCGCGAGGAGGACGCCGCGCTCGACGCTCACACGCGCCGTGTCCCTGGCGAGGACGTTGGACACGCCGCGGCTCGAGCCCGGCTCCAGGGTCTCGCCGCGCAGCTCGTACACGAGCCCCGCCGTCCGCACCGCCTCGGCCGGGCCGTGCAGAGCGAGAAGCGAGACGAGCTCGCCCGCTTGCCCCTGCAGCTCCCGCTCGCCGCGGATCACGTGCACGCGCGCCGGCCCGATCTCGGCGTCGATCTCCACCCCAGCCCACTTGCCGGACCCGAGGAGAAGCAGCGCGGAGAGGAGGTGATCGAGCCGGTCGCCCACTCCCGCCAGCACGAGGATCCGGCGCGGCGCGAACGCGAGCGCGGACTCGAGCGCGAGCTCGAGGTCGGTCGCGTCCTTCTCGGCCGGGTGCCGCTCGACACGGATGCCTCCCGACTCTGCCGACGCCACTGCCTCCGGCGCGGCCGAGTCGAAGTCGCCCACTGCAACCGTCACCTCGAGACCGAGCGCGCGCGCGTGCTCGAGCCCGCCGTCCGCCGCGATGACGGTCGCGCCGGGCGGGACTCCGAGCACAGACTCCGGGCGGGGCGCCTCCCCGCCTGCGACGACCACGACCATCTCGTCCGGCACGCCTTCCTCCGCTGGCATTACCCAGATCAGGTTCCGCGGGTCGGCGGCGCGCTCCGTCCGCCCTCTCAGCCCGGTTGCCCCGAGCTCCCCGTACGCTCCCCGGCATGGTAGCGCCGCACGACCTCGTCGAGTCGCTCGCAGCGGCTCGGATCGGCGAGACGTTCAACCAGTACAGCGGTTCCCGCCTGCGGCGCGAACGGCTAGCCGCCTACCTCGAAGCGCGCCGCGGAGCTCCGCTCCTTCTCGTGGGAGAGGCGCCCGGCTACCGGGGAGCCCGCGTCTCGGGAATTCCTTTCACCTCGGAGCGCCAGCTCACGGGCACCGGCCCGGCCGAGGCGACCGCCACCATCGTCCACCGGGTGCTCGGGGAGCTCGGGCTCGAGGAGCGCGTCCTCCTCTGGAACGTCGTCCCGACGCATCCGGGCACGGCCTCCGGGAACCGGCGGCCGACGAGTCGAGAGGTCGCGGCCGGTCTCCGCTTCCTCGAGCCGCTCACGGCCGGCCGGACGGTCATCGCGGTGGGTCGCGTCGCCGAGCGCGCGCTCGGGGTGCGCGGAGTGCGCCATCCCTCGCACGGCGGCGCGAACGCGTTTCGAAGCGGCCTCGCTTCGATCGGCCGCGTGTTCGGGGCTGGTTGAATAGCCGGATCGCGGCGACGTACCCGGTCAAGCGGAACACCGTCCTCCTGAGCCTCTGTCTCGTGACGCTCTCGGGGGTTCTCCAGCTGGCGGTCGCCGTCGCGACGATCACGCTCGTCCTCGTCACCGGGGTCGAGTCGATCCTCGGCCTCGGCCCCGCGATCTTCCTCACGGCGGGGGCGCTCGCGGCGCTCCCGGCCGGGCGGCTCATGGACCGGTACGGGCGCGTGCCGGTGATCGCCGGCGGCTTCGTCGTCGGCATGGCCGGCTGCACGCTCACCGCGCTCGGCTGTCTCGTGGACAACGCGGGGCTCGTCATCCTCGGCTTCCTCGGCGTCGGCGGGATGAACGGGGCCGTGCTCCTCGCGCGGACGGCCGTCGCGGACATGTACCCCGAGGAGCGCAAGGCGCGCGCGATCTCGTACGTCCTCTTCGGCGCTCTCTTCGGCGCCGCGCTCGGCCCGCTCGTCTTCAGGCCGCTCTTCGCGGGGAAGGACTTCGAGCTCGACACGCTGGTCATCCCCTGGTTCGCCGCGGCGGCGATGTGTGTCGTCGGTCTCGTCCTCGCGCTCCTCATCCGCCCCGACCCGAGGTCGATCGCGCTCGAGCTCCAGCGCGCCGGGCTCGCCGAGGGGGAGCCCCATACGACCGAGCCGGCGGCGCCGCTCGGGCAGATCCTCCGCCGACCAGGCGTTCCCTCGGCGGTCCTCGGGGCGATCGCGAGCTTCGGCGTCATGGCGGGGGTGATGAACCTCACCGGCTACGTCGTGGTCGGTCATCACCACGAGCAGGCCGACGTGTTCACGGTCATCAGCCTCCACATCGTCGGGATGTTCGGCCTCGTCCTCGTCGTCGGCGAGCTCGTCGACCGCGCGGGCCGCCGACGCTCGCTCGTCGGTGGCCTGGCGATCATGGCCGTCTCGACGGTGATGCTCACCTGGGTCGTATCGATCCCGGCAATGTCCCTGTCGCTCTTCCTCCTCGGCCTCGGCTGGAACCTCTCCTACGTCGCCGCTTCCGCGGAGCTCGTCACGCATGCGACGCCGGTCGAGCGCGGGCGCCTCGTCGGCTTCACGGACCTCGCCGCGGGACTGACGGCGGCGGCGCTCGCGCTCCTGGGCGGCCTCGCCTACACGGAGTGGGGGGTCGTCGCGCTCTCGGTCGGCGCCACGCTCGGGGTGGTGCTGCCGGCGCTCGCGATCCTCCTCTCGCGACGATCGCCGGCTGCGGTCTTCGAGCCCGCCGGCTGAGGCGGTCTCGCCGGGGCTGCGTGAGCGTTCCGCGGCGCAGGAGTTGCTAGAATCGGCCGCCGGCGGACCGGGAGTCCGCCCTCTCTCTGATGAAGACCTACACGGCCAAGCCTGGTGAGATCGAGCGCGAGTGGTACCTCGTGGACGCCGAGGGGCAGACGCTCGGACGGCTCGCGACGCGCATCGCGGACATGCTGCGCGGCAAGGGCAAGCCGCGGTACACACCGCACGTCGACTCGGGCGACTTCGTCGTCGTGGTCAACGCGGAGAAGATCGCCGTGACGGGCTCGAAGCTCGATACGAAGATCTACTACCGTCACTCGGGCTACCCGGGCGGCATCAAGCAGCGCACGCTGCGCGAGCAGCTCGAGCGCAGGCCCACCGAGGTCATTCGCAAGGCCGTGAAGGGGATGCTCCCGAAGAACAGGCTCGCTGCGGCGCAGATCCGCAAGCTGAAGGTCTACGCGGGGCCGGAGCACCCGCACGCCGCCCAGTCCCCGAAGCGGCTGGAACTCAGCGGCGTGGGCTCGACGGAGCCGCCAAAGAGCGAAGGGCCGGCTTCACCGGTGCGGAAGCGGGAAGCATGAGCGAGATCGCGCAGTACCGGGGCACGGGCAAGCGGAAGACGTCGATCGCGCGCGTGATCCTCCGGCCGGGTGACGGCAAGACGTGGATCAACGGCCGCACGCTCGAGGACTACTTCCCGCGAGCGGCGCACCGGCGGATGGTGCTCGCGCCGCTCGAGGTCGCGGAGGCTGCGGGCCGCTACGACCTGCGGGTGCGGGTGCACGGTGGGGGCATCACGGGGCAGGCGGGGGCGGTGCGGCACGGGATCGCGCGGGCGCTCGTGGACGCCGACCCGGAGATGCGCGTCCCGCTCAAGCGCCAGGGCTTCCTCACGCGCGACGCGCGCATCGTCGAGCGCAAGAAGGCCGGCCTGCACAAGGCCCGCAAGGCGCCGCAGTTCTCGAAGCGCTGACGGTTCTCGTTCCCCGCGAGCTCGGGGGCACACGAGGTCGGCGAACGCGCGCATCACCCGATCGAGTGTGAGCGCACAAGATCGGCCGCTCCGACGCATCTCGGAGAAAGACGCCAGCGATGCGGTCACGGATCCTCCTCCCCGCCGTCCTTCTCGCGCTCGTCGCGCTCGGTCCCGCGCGGGCGGCGACCTTCGGCGTCGCGATCACGAACGGCAGCTTCTCCCCGGACGCGTTGACGATCGCCGTCGGCGACGCCGTCACGTGGACGAACGGCGACAGCACGAGCCATCAGATCGAGTCCACGGACGCGCGCTTCACCTCGCCGCTCCTCAAGCCGGGGGAGAGCTGGTCGTTCGTCTTCAAGACGGAGGGCCGCTTCACGTACCGGGACGCGGACAGGCGGAGGGAGCGCGGCGCCGTCACCGTCCAGGGGCCGGCGAGCACGCTCGCCGTCACCGCGACCGTTTCGCAGCCCACAGTGGTCTACGGGAGCACCGTGACGCTCTCGGGAACCGTCTCGACGAAGGGATCGAGCGAGACGGTGACGGTCTACGCGAAGCCGCTCGGCCAGCAGCAGTGGGCGGCGGTGGGCGCGGCGATCACGTCTCAGAACGGCAGCTGGAGCTTCCTCGTCAGGCCTGAGCTGCAGACGACGTACGAGGCGCGCTGGAGGCCGTCCACGACGACGGCCACGAGCTCGCCGCTCGAGGTCCGCGTGCGGCCGCAGGTCGGTCTCCGCGTCAAGGCCACGAACGGCCGCGTCGTGACCTTCTTCACGAAGGCGCGGGGAGCGCGCTCGTTCGCCGGCAGGTTCCTCTACTTCCAGCGCAAGAACCGTTTCGGCCAGTGGGTGACGCTACGGAAGGTGACGCTCGGGGCGACCTCGTCCGCGACCTTCAGGTCACGGCTCCCGAGCGGGCGCTCGCGCGTGCGCACGTTCATGCCGCCTGCGCAGGCGGCGCCCGGGTACGTGGCCGGCTTCAGCCGCGTCCTCGCGCTCTCGCGCTGACGTCTCGGGCCGGTGACCGCCGCCGCTGGGGGCCATCACCCGCTTGAATCCCACTCCGTGACGAGACGGTACTTCGGGACGGACGGAGTCCGGGGAGTCGTCGGCGAGGGCTTGACCGTCGATCTCGTCGAGCGGCTCGGGAAGGCTGCGACCCTCTGGGGCGGGGGCGGCCGCGTTCTCGTCGGCCGTGACACGCGGACGTCCGGGCGCGAGCTCGAGGACGCGCTCGCGCGCGGGATCGCATCCGCCGGCGGGGTCGCGGTGCTCGGAGGCGTGCTCCCGACCCCCGCCGTGGCGCTGCTGGCAGAGGATCTCGGCGCCGTCGTCTCCGCCTCGCACAACGCGCCCGAGTTCAACGGCGTCAAGCTCTTCGATCGCGACGGGCGCAAGCTCGTGGACGAGCAGGAGGAGGAGATCGAGGCGCTCCTCGACGCCCCCGCCCCCGGAGGCGGCTCGATCGAGCGTCTGGAGGGCGCGGGCGAGGCATATCTGGCGCACGTCACGGAGGCATTCGGCTCCGACCTGTCGGGGCTGCGCCTCGCGGTGGACTGCGCCAACGGCGCGATGACGGCTTTCGCGCCGCGAGTCTTCGAACAGCTCGGAGCGGAAGTCTCCGCGATCGGGGTCTCCTCCGACGGCGGACAGATCAACGTGGGATGCGGGGCGACCGACCTAGCCCTCCTCTCGCACCTGGTGCGAGAGGAGGGGCATGACCTCGGGGTCGCCTTCGACGGGGACGGGGACCGGATGCTGGCGGTCGACGAGGGGGGCGAGCCACTCGACGGCGACCAGATCCTCGCCGTCCTCGCCCTCGCGCTCGGCGTCGATCTCGTCGCCGTGACGGTCATGACGAACCTCGGCTTCCACCGGCTCATGGCCGAGCACGGGATTCGCGTCGTGACGACGCCGGTGGGCGACCGCTACGTCCTCGAGGCGCTCCACCGGGAAGGCGGGCAGCTCGGGGGCGAGCAGTCCGGCCACGTGGTCTGGCTCGGGGCGCACGTCGCCGGCGACGGCCTGGCGGCGGCGCTCCTGCTCGCCCGCTCGCTCGGTGGGCGCCGGGCGAGCGAGGCCGCGGCGGTCCTGCGCCGCTTCCCGCAAGCGCTCCGGAACGTCCCCGTGTCAAGCAAGGAGATCCCGCGGTCGATCCTCGACGAGGCCGACCGCCTCACGGCCGACCTCGGAGACGCAGGCCGAGTCCTGGTCCGCCCCTCGGGCACCGAGCCCGTCGTTCGCGTCCTGGCCGAGGCCGAAAATGCGGAGGATGCGGAGAAGATGTGTGCTAGCATCGCCGCGCTCGTGGAAAGAGAGCTCGGCTAGCCCGACGGAGGGCGCCGCCGGGCTCTTGCGCGTTTAATGGGACAACGAATGGTCACCACGGACACAGCGGCCGCGAAGCGG
>Ga0233416_10000016_pt1 | contig 46625 bp, 44 predicted proteins | sample Sediment_Towuti__2_FD_188638 | JGI IMG/M metagenome (GOLD analysis project Ga0233416, IMG submission 188638) | Sediment microbial communities from Lake Towuti, South Sulawesi, Indonesia - Sediment_Towuti_2014_0_MG | ecosystem: Environmental > Aquatic > Freshwater > Lake > Sediment | place... | reverse complement strand
CCCGCGCATATCAGCCGCGACCACCGCGTCGACGAGCTGCCGGGCGCTCTCCCCGCCGACGAAAAAGGCCTGCAAACGCAGGCCTCCTTCGCGTGCACCTTGACAAACCTCACTCCATATCAGCTCTTCGGTCGTCCGGCCCCATCGCGACCAGCCCCAGGCGAGGCGAGGCCGACCCCGCCGCGCACCTCCGCACCCGCTCGAGGAGGTCGATGCGCTGGGTGACGTCGATCCCGTTGCGGCCGCGAAAGGACGAGGGGGGTCGGGCTCGTGCAAGTCGCTTCGGTGGCAGTCCACGGAGGCGGACTGCGCGTTCTCGGAGAACGTGCCGGTGACGCACCGTGACGACTCGTTCGGACGCGTCTGGGCAGCTGGGATCCATCCGCGTCGTGCTCTCCACTGGGCCGGGCGGCGCCCCGGGGCGAGATCCCCCGAGATCCCCGGGGCTCTCTGCGATGCGTCAGGGCAGCTGCCTGATGACCGTGGCCCTGAAGGGCGCCGCCAGCATCTCCAACACAGGTGCGTAGGCGCCTGTGGCTGCACTCTCCCGCAGGTGCGCCTCCCGCGCCTCGGCCGACTCCCACTCGGCGATCTCAATCAGCATGTCGGGGTCGTCGAGCACCTCGTAGCGCGTGCTGCCCAGGAAGCCGCGCTGGCTCGCTCCATGTGTCGCCACCATGCTCTCGATCAGACTCTTGAGCTCCGCCCGCCTGCCTGGTTTGGCCTGTAGCTCGACGATCACCTTGACTGTCACGCCGCCCTCTCCTCTCCACGTACGACAGCGGTGCTTCTCGCGCATCCTCGGCGACAAACCGCCAGCGCGAGATGTACGCGGTCGCAGGCCTCCGCGAGGCATGAAGATCCCTGTGCACCCTAGTGAAATCGAGCGAAGCGCTCTCACGTCACGAGGCCGGTCTCTCGGGTGAGCCGCGCGCCGCCGCGGGAGCGACGAGCGCCGCTCTGCGGCAGCCCACTGGGAGGGGCTGTTCGTGAAGCGGACGACGGGGCTCGAACCCGCGACACCTGGCTTGGGAAGCCAGTGCTCTACCAACTGAGCTACGTCCGCGCGAAGGCGATTCTAGCCGCGCCCTGACATCCTCTTCATGGCTCGTCCGTACAGTCCTGGCGTGCGCGCATCTCTCCTCGGGCTTGCCGTCGCCTTCGTGATCGCGTGCGGTGGGGCTGTCTCGCCCGCTCCTGCAGCCGACCGCGCGGACGGCTCCGTCTTCGCGGGCCTCGGAACGTGGGTCGACATCTACGACGGGGCCGTCTACGCCGCGCCCGAGCGAACAGCTCAGAAGATCGCCTCCCGCGGCGTGGACACGGTCTGGGTGGAGACGGCGAACTTCCGGGCGGCCGAGGACGTCGTCGAGCCGGCGCGGCTGGGCCGCCTCGTCGACGCGCTGCACGCGCGCTCTCTCCGGGTGGTGGGGTGGTACCTCCCCGGACACGTGAGGCCGGCGCTCGACACGCGTCGCGCGCTCGCCATGCTCTCCTTCCGCACGTCCACCGGGACGTCATTCGACGGCGTCGGGCTCGACGTCGAGGCCACGAAGCTCCGGAACGTCACTCTGCGCTCCAAGCGGGCGGTCGCCTTGGCCCGGCGCCTCCGGCAGGAGGCCGGGGAGACCCCGATCGCGATCATCCCGTTCAATCCGCGTGGCCTCGAGAAGCGCCCGAAGACCTGGCCGGGGTTCCCGTGGAGCGAGCTCGCTGCGGTCTCCGACGCGTTCGCGCCGATGGTCTACACGGGTGGCGCGCTCACGGGCTTCGACGCGACGTACGGGTACGTGACCCGCGCGCTTCGACTCCTGCGCACGCAGACCGGGAGGCCGGAGGTCCCGATCCACGTCGTCGGCGGCGTCGCGAACCGCCTCGGTCCGGAGGAGCTCGACGGCTTCGCCGCGGCGATCGAGGACGACGGCCGCGTCTCCGGCGCGAGCCTCTACGACTGGACGACGACTCCGGCGCGGGCGTGGCCGGTGCTCGCCCGCATCAATCCGTAGGCCACGTCGCCCGGAGCCGATCCCGCGTTTCGAGCAGATGCTCGGGGATGACCTTGACGTCGGCGAGGACGGGCATGAAGTTCGTGTCGCCCGACCACCGGGGGACGACGTGCTCGTGTACGTGGTCCGCAATGCCCGCGCCCGCGACGCGGCCGAGGTTCCAGCCGAGGTTGAAGCCCCCCGGGCGATAGAGCCGCTCGAGCGCGTGCACGCCACAGACTGCGAGCGAATGCATCTCGAGCACCTCGTCGTCCGTCAGTTCGGCGACATCCCCGATGTGGCGGCGTGGTGCGACCATGAGGTGTCCCGACGAGTACGGGAACTTGTTCAGGATCGCGATCGCGTCCTTCCCTCGATGGATGAGGAGCGACTCGTCTTCGCCGAGACTGCCCGCAGCCTCCTGGCAGAAGACGCAGCCGACCTGCTCGTCCGGCTGCGCGATGTACTCGAGCCTCCACGGGGCCCAGAGCCGTTCAGGCATGTGCCGTTTCTATCAGGCTCGGCGGTTGCGTCCTCGACGCAGAGCCTCGTAGACTGGCTCGGGATGATGCGCTATGGACTGAAGCTGGCCGTTGCGGCGATTGCCTTCATGCTCGGAGCGGTTCTCATCGTCCTGATCTTCGACCGGATCTGGTTCCAGGTCGGACTCGGCGCCGCACTCCTCATTCTCTGCGGCGGCTTCGTGCTCCTGGCGTGGATCGTGGATCGCAAGGAGAAGGCGAAGCGCGCCGGCCTCGACGATCTTCCGCCGGTCTGACGCACTGCGCGTCGTCCCCGGAGGCGGCATGCGGACGCCGAGAGAGATCGTCGCGGCGCTCGTCGTCGCGCACGGCCTCGTCGGCTGCGCCGCGGGAGGCGAGACCGCTCGCGAGCCGGCGACCGTCGACCGGGTGATCGACGGCGACACGCTCAGCCTCCGCGGCGGCCCGAGGGTCCGCCTCGTCCAGATCGACGCACCCGAGGCCCCCGAGGAGTGCTACGGACGAGCAGCGACGCGCGAGCTCGTCCGGCGTGCTCCGCCGGGAACGGAGGTCGCCCTCGAGCCGGACCCCCGGCTCGACCGCGAGGACCGCTTCGGTCGGCTGCTTCGATACGTCCTGGTGGGCTCGTCGAACGTGAACGTCGAGCTCGTCCGCCGAGGTGCCGCGGCGCCGTACTTCTTCCACGGTGCGCGGGGCCGCTATGCGGCGAGGCTGCTCGAGGCCGTGGCCGCCGCCCGTTCGGGCGGACGCGGCATGTGGGGCCGGTGTCGCGTGTCCTGGAACCCCGAGCGGCAGGTCCGCACCTGGCCGCGGTAGCACTTCCCTCGCACGAGGGACGTTCACGAGCGGAACCCGGACCTTTGGTCCGGCGCCTCTGGACCTCAAGCGGGCGCGGGAGCTCGTCGATAGGGCTGAACTGTGTTCCTGAAGGCGACACGTGGAGGGAGACGGCAATGACTGCGGCCCAGTTCGAGCTGATCGACGAGACGGAAGCTGAGGCGATCTTGCGCTGGCGGTTCGAGGAGCTTGTTCGCGCCGGGTACGACATCGGGTCGGCGCTCGTGCTCGCCTCCCACGTGGAGATCGATCTCCACGACGCCTCCGCGCTCACGCGCCGTGGGTGCCCGCCGGAGACGGCGCTGCGCATCCTCCTCTAGCCGCCATCCCTCTAGCGGCGCGACCGGGCCCCGGTGCGGCGGGGGCCCGGGCCTACCTCACGCGCAACGAGAACGGCCGGGTCACCGACGTGCCTGCGGCGCGTATTGCGATGGAGTCTCGCAGCGTCCGGCCGGCTGCCCGAGCGCTGCGAGGGCGACGCCCGTGAGGAGTACGACTGCGAGGTGCTTCACGGAGGCTCCTTTCACGATGGAGCGGGGGCTCGAGGCGAAGGAGGCGTTCCGAGTGTCGTGACTGGGAGCGTGGCTGCCTTGTCAGCGGCTGGCAGGCCCTGCCGCTACGAGCGACGCCTCGCCGCTGGACGTGAGCACGACACGTCCCCGCTCGATGCGCACGAGGCCTTCGTCGACTGCGTCCTCCCAGATCGTCAGTCGCGGGCAGGACGTCCGCCAGACCTCGATCGTCTCCGCATACGTCCGCGGACGTTCGGCGACCCACTCGAGGAGCTGCGACGTGAGAGCGGCGCTCATGAGCCTAGAGCCAGCGGCGCCAGCGGAAGAAGCCGAGCGTCGCGGCGGCGACGCCGAGGAGGACCGCGACGATCACCCAGAACGCCTCGTGCGTACCCTCGCCGGGGAAGAGCACGTTCATCCCGAAGAGGCCGGTGACGAGGGTGAGTGGCAGGATCACGACGCTGATCACGGTCAGCAGGCGGAGCACGTCGTTCTGGCGATGGGAGATGACCGACTCGTTCGTCGACTCGAGCCCCTCGACGACCTCCTTGTAGTTGTCGAGGAGGTCCCAGATCCGCTCGGCGGCGTCGACGATGTCGTCGAAGTAGAGCTCGAGCTCCTCGGGGAGGAACGCCTCGACGCGGCGCTCGAGCACGCGCAGCGTCGAGCGCTCGGGCTTGATGATCTTCCGGTACGAGATGATCTCCTGCTTGACGTTCGACAGGTCGCGCACGACCTCGTGCGAGCGCCCCTCGAACACCTCGTCCTCGATCACGTCGAGCTTGTGCGCGATCTTGTCGAGGATCGGGAAGCAGTAGTCGAACAGGTCGTCGAGCACCTCGTACAGGAGGCGCCCGGATCCCCGCGCGAAGAGCTGCTCCCGGAGCCGGTCGTCCTGCTCGCAGCGCGCGAACAGCCGCGTGACGGGGTGGAGCTCACGGTTCGGGATGGTGACGACGTAGTCGTGACCGATGAAGATGTCGAGCTCGGCAGCGTTCAGGCGCTGGACGGCCTTGTCGAACACCGGGAAGTGGAGGACCGCGAAGAGGTACCCGTCGTCCTCGTACGTGTCGACCTTCGGGCGCTGACGCCTCGAGACGATGTCCTCGACGTCGAGTGGATGCCAGCCGAAGCGCTCGGCCAGCTCCTGTGCGGTCTCGACGTCGGGCGCGACGACGTCGACCCAGGTGAGCCCGCTAGCGGAGAGCTCGTGGACGAGCGGTGTAGGACGCGCGAGGGCGGGACCCGTGCCACGGGACCGCGATCGCCGGATGCGAGGGAGGCTCGGCATGGGTACTCAGCGGGTCGTCCGTTCTCGGGGCCATGTTCGAGATTGTAGCCCCGGCGCCTTCCTCCGCGAGGTCTGCTCAGACCGATGCGGGCACGGCGACCGGCGTCCTGCGGGCCCGGGGAGGGATCGTGGCCTCGACGAGCAGCGCGCAGGCCGCACCGATTCCACAGAGCGCCGCGGCTGCCAGCCACACGCCCGTCGAAGACACCGAGAGCCCGAAACCCCCGAGTGCGGGGCCGAGCGCGAAGCCGAGCTGCCAGGAGAGGGCGTTCAGCGCCATGTAGCGCCCCATGAGCCGCGGCTCGGCGAGGTCCGCCGCAAGCGGGGCGGCGACGGCGCCGTGCAGGCACTGACCGAGCGCGAAGACGACCATGACCACCGCGAGCAGGAGGAACGCGATCTCGCTCGAAGCGGCGCCTGCGATGGGGACGAGGAGCCAGGCGCAGGCCCAGAGCAGACCGAAGAGCGCCAGCGTCGGCATCCTTCGGCGACCGCGCGCGAGGCGGGCGATCGGGAGCTGCGCGAGCACGATGACGAGCGTGTTGAGGAGGAACAGGAGGCCGATCTGGCTCTCAGTGACACCGGCGTCGTTCTTGGCGTAGACGGGAAGGACGTCGAAGCCGGAGAAGCCGGCGAAGATGAAGAGCGCGTTCAGGGCGATCACCGCCACGAACGGCCGCTGTCGGAGCACCGTTCGGTAGGAGCCCGGTCCGCCCTCCGCGTGGCCACCGGCCCCGAGTGTGGGGGAGGGGACGAAGGCGAGCATCACGGCGGCATAGACGAGGAACGTCGTTGCGTCGAGCAGGAAGAGCGCGGTGAAGGAGCCGGGGGAGTCGGTGCTCGCGATGAGGCCGCCGGTGAGGGCGCCGAGGCCGATCCCGAGGTTCATCACGACGCGCTGCATGGCGAAGGCTGCAGGCCGCTGCTCGCGCGCCGTGAGGCCGGTGAGGAGGGTCGACTGCGAGGGCCAGAACCCGCCGACGCCGATCCCGCTCACGACCGCGACCACGAACCCCTGCCAGGGCTCATGGACGAGCACGTAGGCGGCAAAGCCCACGGTCAGGATCACGAGCGAGAGCGTGAGCATCGCCCTACCGCCGAAGCGATCGATCTGCGACCCGAAGATCGGTCCGGCGACGATGCTCGCCACCGCGTGCGTCGCGACGACGAGGCCGGCGACGCCGAGCGACATCCCGCGCACGTTGTGCAGGTAGATGAACATGAACGGGATGACGACCCCGTTCCCGAACGCGTTGACGAGCCCGCCGAGTTGGAGGATCCTGACCGCGCGCGGCAACGCAGGGAAGTACGTTCCGAGGATGCCGCGCACCGTGGGACACTAGCCGCGGATGCGCGAGGGCTTCCTGCTCGACCCGGACGTCGCCTATCTGAACCACGGAGGCTACGGCGCCTGCCCGGTGCGCGTCTTCGACGAGTATCAGCGCTGGCAGCGCGAGCTCGAGCGCGAGCCGACCGACATGTTGACGAGGCGGTTCGAGGAACTCGTGTGGAACGCCCGCTCGCGACTGGCCGGCTTCGTCGGTGCCCGCACGGAGGATCTCGTGCTCGTGCCGAACGCGACCTCGGCGCTGAGTGCCGTCCTGCGCTCGCTTGTGATCCGGCCCGAGGAGGAGGTGCTGACGACGACGCACGAGTACGGCGCGATCCTTCGCACTCTCCGGTTCATCCGCGCGAACGTCGTCCTCTGCGAGCCCGACGAGCTCGTCGCGCGCATCGGGCTGCGCACGCGGGCAGTCCTCGTCTCCCAGGTCACGTCTCCGACCGCGCTCGTGCTCCCGGTCGCGGAGATCTGTGCCGCGGCCCGTGCGGCGGGCGTGCTCTCGATCGTCGACGGCGCGCACGCGCCTGGGCAGGTTCCGGTCGACCTCGCGTCGCTGGGTGCAGATATCTACGCCGGGAACTGCCACAAATGGCTGTGCGCGCCGAAGGGGGCGGGCTTCCTGTGGTCCAGCCCGGAGCACCAGGAGTGGATCGAGCCGCTCGTGATCAGCTGGGGCTCCCACGAGGATGCGGACTTCGGCGAGCGCCACGGCTGGCAGGGAACGCGCGACCCGTCCGCGTACCTCGCGGTGCCGACCGCGATCGAGACGCACGCGACGTTCGACCTCGCGGCGATGGCCGAGCTGGCGGACGAGGCCGAGCGGCGCCTTCTGCGACTGGGGCTGCGGCCGGTGCGCGGGGCCCGGGCGCCGCTCATGCGCGCCTCGACGGTGGGCTCCGTCGACCCCGACGAGCTCTCGCAGCGCCTCTACCAGGAGCACCGGGTCGAGGTTCCCGTGTACGAGTGGGGAGGGGCGACTCTGCTTCGGGTATCGGTCGGGCCGTACAACGACGAGACGGACGTCGAGCGTCTCGCGAGCGCGATCGAGCTCCTGCTCAGGTAGTCGGTACCGCGAGGCGGGACGCCGTCACACCGCGCGTGCGGGTCAGGTCGCGAGCTCGATCTCCGCAGGGAGCTCCTGCGACTCTGCCTCGCCCTCCAGCTCGATGCGGACGCGTGCGTCGAAGTACACGTACGCCGTCACGAGCGCGACGAAGGGGAGCGCGACCGCGTAGAAGATCCCGGCGACGACGTTCAGCGCTGCGAGGGGCGCATTCGTCAAGAGGATCAGGACGGCGCCGAGGAACGGGCCGAGCGCGAGCGAGAGGACGGCGCCGACTCCGACGAGCGAGGCCACGCGGAACCACCTGCCCCGGACGAGGTAAGCGCTGCGGCGGAGTCCCGCGAGGCCGGGACTGCCCTCGAGCTCGACGACCTGCGCGAAGAGCAGCCAACGGACCAGGAGCCAGATGGCGACCGGGAGGAGGAATCCGGTGGCACTCAGCGCCACCCATGCGGCCGTGCCCGCGACGAGGCCGCGAAGGAGCGGCCCTGTCCGCCGAAGAGCGAGCCGGTAGGCGTCGAGCGCGCCGACCTCCTTGCCCGCGTCGACCTCGGCGAGTGCGCGCGCCGTGGCCCCCTGCACGAGCACGAAGCCGAGGAGGGCGAGAAACGTTCCCAGACCCACGACCAGCAGAAGCGCCCCGCCGGCGGCGCTGCCCGTCACGTCGAGCCCGAGCTGCCCGAAGCCGCCGAGCACGAGGGTCTGAACCACGCTGATCACGATGCCCAGCGGGATCAGCACGAGCCCGATGCCAACGAACAGACGAGCGTGCTCGACGTACATGCGCGCCGAGGAGGAGAGGATCTGGCCCCACGACCGGCGCCGCGCGACGCGACGGGGCGCAACCGGGCTCCACCGTGTCCGGGTCACGAGGAAGGCGCCGAGCACGAACAGTCCGGCGAGCAGAAGCAGAGTCGTCACCGGGTCGCGGATGAGCTGCACGAGCCCGCGCGAGCCCTTCGCAACCGCGGAGCAGAAGAAGTCGGTCGCTCCCGTCCCGAGAAGACCCGCCGTCGGAACGGCGTAACTGCGCTCCCGCCAGGTCTCCGACCACGTGATCGGCTCCGTCCATTGCTGCTTGAGGTTCGGCCCGGTGGGGCCGTTGAAGAACGCCGGCTGCAACTCTCCCCAGCGACCCTCGAACGTGATCCACGGGAAGGCCTGCGCAGCGGCGGCGGGGTCGCTCGGGATGGTGGCGACGGCCGGGCGTAGCTCGAGATGCGGCCCCCGCGTGTCGTCGCAGCCCACGCCCGCCTCGGCCGAGCTCCCCACGTAGAGGGCTTGCGTGTACTTGTTCGCATGGGAGCCTGCGGCGGGGTAGACGACGGGGTGCGTCCCGCCGACGAGCTCGAGCTTCCCGTCGCCCCAGTCCGCCCGCTCGGCGCCCTCGTGCGAGCTGTAGCCGACGGAGACCGGCTGCTCGTCGAGCGCCTCGCGCGCGTCGTCTGCGTCGAAGTCGAGCTGGATCATCTCCCAGTCGCCCTCGTGGAGGTTGTTGAAGTCGTTGAAGGGATAGAAGAGCCAGTACTGGAGCGAGAGCTTCCCGGGGCGGCCTTCCTCGGTGGCGACGTGGGCGTAGACCGTCGGCGTGCTCCCCGCTGTGAGCCGCCGCGCCCAGCGCTCGTAGTCGCAGCCCGGCGTGAGCGGGTTTCCGGGGAAGTCGAGGTGGTACTCGTAGCGGTTCACGAGGTCGTCCGCCGACGGGCCGATCTTCACCAGGTCGGCGGCGTTCCAGGGGCCGCGCAGCGCCACCGTCGGCTCGTCGAACAGGAGGTCGACGTCGGTGGGCTCGTACGGCTCGCCCGGCCCGCACTCCTCCGGCTGCTCGACGAGCCGGACGACGGGGGCGAACTTCTCGGCGAGCGCACTCTCGTCCGCGAGGGCCGCGAGGGCGGCCGGCGCGACGGCGAGCCCGCAGGCGGCAACGAGCAGCACGAGGAGCAGGCGGCGCAGACTCGGCATCGGCCGATTCTTCCAGCGGCGTCGGGTGCCGCGGGGGACCGACTGATGCGCCCGGCAGGAATCGAACCTGCGACCTCGCGCTCCGGAGGCGCGCGCTCTATCCCCTGAGCTACGGGCGCGTGGCGACCCAGTCTACCGGGGGTCTCCCACGCGTCGGTCGAGAGGACGGAGCCGGTTAGGCTCACGTCCGTGGAGGTCGAGGCCCGGAGCGTTCGCCTGCAGCTCGCAGAGACCTTCGTCATCGCGCGGGAGGCGACCGAGGTCGCGGAGGTCGTGCACGTCGCGGTCACGCACGGAGGCGCGACCGGGCTCGGAGAGGCGGCGCCGATCGAGCGCTACGGGGAGTCCGCGGAGTCCGCCAGGGCGTTCGTCGAGGCGCATGCGAGCCTCCTCGGTGACGACCCGTTCGCGCTCGAGGAGATCGGCGAGCGGCTGGCCGCCCTCCCCGGCGAGCAGGCGGCGAAGGCCGCGCTCGACGCCGCGCTCCACGACCTGCAGGGCAAGCTGCTCGGCGTGCCGGTGTTCCGGCTGCTCGGTCTCCCGCGCACAGGGCCGCCGACGTCCTGGACCGTCTGGCTCGGCGACCCCGACGACATGGCGCGCCGCGCGGAGAGAGCGGCCTCCACGTACCGGCGCCTGAAGCTGAAGCTCGGCGGCGGAGACGGCCTCGACGTCGAGCGGGTGCGGGCCGTTCGAGGCGTCACGGATCTCCCGTTGATGGTCGACGTGAACGAGTGGTGGTCGCTCGAGGAGGCGCTCGACGCTCTCCCGCAGCTCGGTGAGCTCGGGGTCGAGTACTGCGAGCAGCCGCTCCGCGCCGGGGACGAGGGAGCGTCCGAGCTGAGGGAACGCTCGCCCGTCCCGATCTACGTGGACGAGGACTGCCACACCCTCGCGGACGTCGCAGCGTGCGCGGAGATCGCCCACGGGATCAACATCAAGCTCGGCAAGTCCGGCGGCATTCGCGAGGCGATCCGCATGGCTCACGCGGCGCGCGCGCTCCGCATGGGCGTCATGCTCGGCTGCATGCTCGAGTCGGGGCTCGGGATCGCGGCGGGCTGCTGCGTCGCGCCGCTCTGCGACTTCGTCGACCTCGACGGCAACCTCCTGCTGCGCGAGGACCCCTGCCCTGGCGTCGAGCTCGTGGACGGGATCCAGGTTCCCTCGCTCGAGCCGGGCCTCGGGGTCTCGGCCCCACGTGCATGAGCGAGCCGCGGCGCATCCTCATCCTCGGGGAGGGATTCTCACACGACCCGCACTACGGGAAGACGATGCGCGGGATCATCCGCTACGGGCCCGATCCAGTGGTCGCGATCCTCGACTCGCGCCGTGCGGGGGAGCTGCACGAGGGAATCCCGATCGTCGGCTCGGTGGACGATGCGCGCTCCTTCGCTCCCACCGTCGCCGTCGTCGGCGTCGCGACGCAGGGCGGCCGCTTCCCGCCCGCGTGGCGTGACCTTCTGACGTCGTGCATCCGTGCGGGGCTCGACGTGGAGAGCGGGCTCCACGAGTTCGTATCGGACGACCCGGAGCTCGCCGAGCTCGCGACGCGGCACCGCGTCAGGCTGCGTGACCTGCGGAAGCCGCCCGCGGGCCTGAACGTCCCGACGGGCGCCAACCTCGAGGTCGACGCGAAGATCGTGCTCACGGTGGGCTCGGACTGCGCAATCGGGAAGAAGACGGTGGCGGTCGAGCTCGACCGCGAAGCGCGGCGCCGCGGGCTCGAGTCGGTGTTCGTGCCGACCGGCCAGACCGGGATCGCGATCGCGGGCTGGGGGATCGCGGTCGACGCCGTCGTCTCCGACTTCCTCGCCGGAGCGGCCGAGCAGCTCGTCGTCGAGGGCGCCCGCCGCGGTGGGAAGCTCCTCTTCGTCGAAGGCCAGGGCTCGCTCGTGCACCCGATGTACTCCGGCGTGACGCTCGGACTCGTGCACGGCTCGACTCCGCACGCCTTCGTGCTCTGCCACCTCGCGGGCGCGTCCGAGATCGAGGGTTGTCCGGGGCATCCGATCCCGCCACTGGTCGAGCTCGTGGAGCTGCACGAGCGCGTCGCGTTGCCGGCACGCCCGGCCAGGGTCGTATCCGTCGCCCTGAACACCCGTGCGCTCGAGAGCGACGGCGAGGCGCGCGCCGCCATCCGTGAGGCGGCCGCCGAGACCGGGCTTCCGACGGACGACCCCGTCCGGTTCGGAGCCGGGTTCCTACTTGACGCGATCCTCGCGCGCATCTAGGCTCCCGGGCCGCTGCGGGCAGTGGGGAGCCCGCCTTGGTGGATGATGCGACTCCTCGCTGCGGCAACCGTTCTCGTCGTCGCGCTCCTGACCGGAGCGTCGGTCGCCGTGGCCGCGGACATCGGGGCGAACGACGACTCCGCGACGCACGCCGACGACGGCGGCACCGCTCTCTACGGGCAGATGGCAGAGCTCGGGTTGCGGCAGACCGTGATTGGCGTCCGCTTCGTGCCGAGCGAGCCCCTCGTGATCCAGGAGAAGGAGGGCCTCGACCGCGCCGTCGCGAGCGCGGAGCACGCCGGGCTCCGCGTCGTCTTCGCGGTGTACCCGTACCCGCCACGAGAGGTCGAGGCGGGCCTCTCGACGCCGTCGCTCTTCGGGTCGTACGTCGGGGTTCTCGCCTCGATCTACCCGCAGGTGAAGGAGTTCGTGATCGGGAACGAGCCGAACCAGCCGGCGTTCTGGCGGCCGCAGTTCGACGCCGCGGGCGCCAACGCCTCGGCTGCTGCCTTCGCCCCCTACCTCGCGGCGGCCTACGACACGCTGAAGTCGGTCGATCCGGAGATCACGGTCGTCGGAGTCGGCCTGTCCCCGCGTGGCAACGACCGGCCGAAGGCGAAGAGCAACGTCTCGACCTCTCCCGTCCGCTTCCTGCGCGCGCTCGGGGTCTGGTACCGCCAGAGCGGGCGTGCGCGTCCGCTCATGGACGCCTTCAGCTTCCATCCGTACCCGAGCAAGGCCACCGACCCGCTCGAGCGCGGATACGCGTGGCCGAACGCCGGTTTCGTCAACCTCGACCGGCTGAAGCAGGCGCTGTGGGACGCCTTCGCGGGCACCGCGCAACCGACGACGCTGGACGGGCTCCGTCTCCATCTCGACGAGCTCGGCTGGCAGGTGGACACGTCGGCTCGCAGCGGCTACCAGGGGGCCGAGAACGTGCCCGTTACGGACGAGATGACACAGGCGGCGATCTACGGCCAGCTGATCCGCATGGCGGCCTGCGATGCCGACGTCGCCGAGGTGAGCTTCTTCGGCTTCCGTGACGACGGCCTCCGAACCGGGTTCCAGGCAGGCCTCCTGCGCGTGGACGGGAGCATCCGCCCGGCGGCGGCAGCCGTGCAAGCGGCGATCGCCGACGCCGCTGGCGGCTGCGCGACTCCGCCGCGTGCATGGACGCCGGAGGGCGATGTCGTCGGCGTCAAGGTCGCGGTCGCGGCCAGGCAGAGCGAGGTCGCCGCCCGCATCGCCGTGGGCGAGGATGCGCGCGCCCGCGTCTGCGCGCGCGCGCTGACGCCCGTCGGGACACGCCTGTGCCGGGCCGCCTCGATTTCCGGACTGCGCCCGCGGCGCGTCTCGCTGGGCAGCCGGTGGTCGGCGCCGGGGCGCGTCGAGGTGAGCGTAGAGCTCAAGGCCGAGGTGAACCGTGCGCGGCGGACGATCATCGTCCGCGAGACCGTGCTCAAGCGCTGACCGCCGCTTGACACGAACACACGTTCGTGCCATAGTACGAACACGTGTTCGCTCGGGTGGTCATCGTCGTCCTCGTCGCGGTGTTCCTGTGGGCCGTCTTCGCGCGCGACACGGGTGCCGGTCCGACCCCTCGGTACTACACGGTGGCAGCCGGCGAGACGCTGTGGTCGATCGCGTCCCGCCACTACGCCGGCGACCCGAGGGAGGGCGTGTGGAAGCTGCAGAGGCGCAACGGGCTATCGGGCTCGACGATCGTGCCCGGACAGCGGCTCGTCCTCCCGTAGCCGGGCGGGGTCAGAAGCCGCGGTAGGCGTGTCCGGCCATGGCGTTCGGATCGAGCGCGACGTCGACGATGGCGGGCTCGCCGGACGCCAGGGCGCGCTCCAGCGCGGGCGCGATCTCGCCGGGGCGCTCGACGTGCTCGCCGTGTCCGCCGAACACCTCGCAGAGCCGGTCGTAGCGGCTCGGGGCGAGCACGGTCGCGATCTCGCCGTCCACTCCGTAGATGCCGACCTGCGGGACGCGAACCTCGCCCCACGCGGCGTCGTTGCCGACGACGAGGACGGCGGGGATCGAGAACCGGACGAGCGTGTCGAAGTCGAGCCCGTTGAGGCCGAAGGCGCCGTCGCCGAGGACGCAGACGATCCGCGACCCGAAGCCGGCCGAGCCGACGCCGATGGCGTAGCCGGGGCCGACGCCGAGGCAGCCGAAGGGGCCCGGGTCGAGCCAGTGGCCAGGACGGTGGACGCGCAGGACGCGGGACACGGCTGCGACGACGTCGCCACCGTCTCCGATCACGACCGTGTCCGGGTCGAGCACGCGGTCGAGCTCCCGGCCCAGGCGGTAGTGGTGAATGGGCGAGGCGTCGGAATCGAGCTCCGAGCGATGCCCCTCCCACCACGCGCTCTCCGCGTCGCGGAGGCGCTCGAGCCACGGCGCCCGCCCGTCCGCGGGCGCCTTCGCCTCGCCTGCCAGGGCTTCGAGTGCGGCGGCGCAGTCGCCCACGAGCGCCGCGTCCGGGACCCGGTTACGGCCGAGCTCGCGCGGGTCGCCGTGGACGTGGATCAGCGCGCCCGATCCGAAGCGCCCGTACCGCAGCCTGAAGTCGAGCGGCGTCCCGATCACGCAGACGACGTCGGCCTCCTCGAGAGCCCGCGAACGGGCATGCTGGAAGAAGAGTTCGTGGTCGGGAGGCAGCGAGCCGCGTCCGGAGCCGTTGAGAAAGGTCGGGAGGCGCCCATTCTCGGCGAACGCCGCGAGCTGCCCCGCGCCGCCGTCCCACCACACTCCGCTCCCGGCGACGACCGCCGGCCGTTCGGCCCGCGCGAGGAGCTCGGCAGCCTTCGCGAGCTCCCGCGGGTCGCCGAACGCCCGCGGCGCCGACCGCGACGGACCCCAGGCGTCCTCGTCGGCCTCCTCGAACAGAGTGTCCGCCGGAAGCTCGAGGTAGACGGGTCCGCGAGGCGGCGCGAGCGCGTGCCGAAACGCAATCGCGACGTACTCGGGGATGCGCGCCGAGGACGTGCAGACCGCCGCCCACTTCGTGATCGGCTTCATGAGGCCGAGCTGGTCGAGCTCCTGCAGCGCGCCCCACTCGGCCTGTGCAAGAGGTCGAGCGCCTCCCACGACGACGAGCGGCGTCTGGGCGGCAAAGCAGGCGGCGACCCCCGTCACCGTTCCCGTCAGGCCGGGGCCGGCGGTGACGAGCGCGACGCCGCACGACCGCCGAACCCGGCCCCAGGCCTCGGCGGCGTGGGCCGCCGACTGCTCGTGGCGGACGTCGACGACGCGCACGCCCTCGTGTCGGCAGCCCTCGTAGATCGGCATCACGTGCCCGCCGGAGAGCGTGAAGACGACGTCGACCCCCTCGGCCGCGATCGCCCGCGCAGCCAGCCGTCCTCCCTGGACGCGCTCGCCCATCGGGTCGAATCTAGAGCACCGCGGGTGCCGGCGTGCGGCGAGCCGCGATCCCGCGGCGGCCGTACCGGGGAGAGCTGGCCCTCCGGACTAGAATCGATCCCGTGGAGCTCGACGTCGTCTTCCTCGGGACGTCCGGCTCCATGCCCACAGCGAGACGTGCCCTGTCTGCGACGCTCGTCCGCCGGGGAGGCGACCGCCTCCTCTTCGACTGTGCCGAGGGGACGCAGCGGCAGCTTCTGCGGAGCGACATCGGCCTCGTCGATGTGGAGGAGGTCTTTGTGACGCACTTCCACGCCGATCACTACCTCGGCCTGCCGGGGATGCTCAAGACGTACGCTCTGCGCGGCCGTGAGATCCCGCTCACGGTCTACGGGCCGCCGGGCGTGCGCGAGCTGCTCGGCACCCTCCGGCGCATCTTTGGGAGGCTGACCTACCGTGTCGAGCCGGTCGAGCTCGAGCCTGGCGATCAGGTCCTGCGCGACGGGTACACGGTCGAGGCGTTCGCCGTCGACCACGGCGTAACCGCGCTCGGCTATGCCCTCGTGGAGAAGGAGCGCCCCGGGCGGTTCGACGTCGAGATCGCCGTGGCTCTCGGCGTTCCCGACGGCCCCGAGCGGGGGCGCCTGCAGCGTGGAGAGGCGGTGACCCTGGACGGCGGGCGCGTCGTTCGGCCGGAGGAGGTTCTCGGCCCGGCTCGCGAAGGGCGCAAGGTCGTGCTCTCGGGAGACACGGCGCCGTCGGCGTCGGTCGTCGACGCGGCGGCGGGGGCCGACCTCCTCGTCCACGAGGCGACGTTCCTCGCGGGCGAGCGCGAGCGCGCCCGCGAGACCTCGCACTCGACGGCAGGCGAGGCCGCGCTCGTCGCGCGCGAGGCGGGCGTCACGCTGCTCGCGCTGACGCACGTCTCGACGCGCTACTCCGGCCACGAGGTCCTCGACGAGGCGTGCGAGCTCTTTCCGGCGACGGTGGTTCCCCGCGACTTCGATCTCGTCGCCATCCCGTTCCCGGAGCGAGGTGGCCCCGAGCTCGTGCGCTCGGGTGCACGACGCCGGCGGGCTCCGCTAGGGTCCGTCGAGACGTGACGAGACTTGTGCAGGTGGCGGTCGCTGGCGACGTGACCGAGGGCGAGCAGCTCCAGGAGCTCCTCTCGGCCGCGGGCATCGACTCGCACCTCGAACCGGCGATCGAGCACCACTCGAGCGCGCTCGAGGACGCGCCGCTCAAGGTCCTGGTCGCGGAGGCGCAGGTGGACGAGGCGATCGACGCGCTCGAGGCGCTGTCCGAGCCCGACGAGGAGCTCGACCAGCAGGAGGGCTGAGAGTCGGCACGGGCGAGGCGCCGCTCGCGGACGCGTTCAGCCCGTCCGGGGCTCGGCGCCCGGCACGAACTCGATGCGGGTGGAGCCGATGAGGCCGTCCGTCTCGAGCCGGTACGTGCACACCCCCGAACCGTCGGCCGACGCGGGTGCCGGGATACGCGGTCGCCACACGCGACCGGCCGCAACGGCTCGCTCGGCAGCGACCGCCCCTCCCCGGAGCACGCGCGTCGGAAGGCCCTGCTTCCCCAGGATCGTCAGCTCGAGCCGTCCCGGCCCGCATGCGTACACGCGTATCACCGGGGTGTCGCCGGGGTGGATATCCCCGTCCGGCCGAATGCCGAGCACGCGCTGCGCGATCCTGATCGGCCCCTCCACGTGCCAGACGGCCATGCCCTGCTGGTCGAAGGAGGGTGGCAGCGTCGCGACGCGCTCGCCGACCAGCGAGACGCCCGCTGGAGCTGCGACCCAGCTCGCCTCGACCTCCGCACCCGTGCGCGTCGTCAGCCGGCCGTCCTTTCCCACCGCGACGACGTCCTGCGGCATCACTCCCGGCGACTCCGTCGGGACGAGCCGAACGACTCTCGAGATCGACCTGTTCCAGAAGAGCTGATGCCAGGCGCTCGGCCACACGCGGTCGTCGGTGAGAAGGAGGGCGACGTCCTTCTCACCGAGTGCGTCGATCCAGTCGCGAGGCGCGTCGGCGAACGTGCTCTCCCGCTCCTTTCGTGACCGCTCGCGAACCGCGTCCGAGGCGCTGACCGAACCTGCGGCGAGCGCGAGCGCCACGAGCGTCGCCAGCACAGGGGCGAGCCGGCGAGGGACGAGCACGGCCAGCAGCAGCAGCAGCCCCGCGGTCACGGCGTAGACGACCTCGAACGTCCCCTCCCCGAGACTGCTCTTGAGCCGCTCGAGCGGGATCGTGGACAACGAGTCGGCTGCCGCGGACGGCGTCGCTACGCGGTCGAGCGGGAGCAGAAGGACGAAGGCGGCGAGGGTCAGCGTGAGGATGGACGTGACCGGCTGCGGCCGAGGCAGACCCCTGCGCAGCCAGACGGCGAAGGCGATGAACGCGGGGGGAGCGAGCGAGAGGAGCTGCCGCTCGGTCACGTGCTCGACGAATCTCGAGGCGAAGGCGCTCACCTCGAGCACGGTGACCGAGAGGTACGCGACCGCCGTGGCGACCAGCGCTCTGACCCCGGGGTCGGACTCCTCGCCGCGCAGGGTGCCCCACGTGAGCACGCCGAGCGCGACGAGCGGGATGCCGACGGTCAGGAGCACGAGGCCTCCCGTCTCCCAGGCGAGCGACTGCGCGACGTCGGCGACCGAGTAGGTGCTCGCCTCCGCCAGCGGGGCATACGCTCCGATCAGCTCGCCCACGCCCCCGAGCGCCACACGGACGCCGATCCACACGACCGAGAGCGCTCCGAGCACGGCAAACGTGGGCAGCATGCGTCTGAGCGTCGCCGTGGAGCGCTCGGCGGCCGCGAGCAGGGCCACGGCCACGAGCACGGCGGCGACGAAGCCGACCGCCTGCAGCCGGGTCGCGAGGGCGACGCCGACGGCAGCCAGCAGGAGGCCCTGGCGGCGGAGGGTCGGCTCGCGGAGGCACGCCGCGACGGCCCAGGCTGCCAGCGTCGCGGCGAGGTAGTAGAGCGTCTCGCTCATCAGCAGCCCGCTGTAGGCGAGGCCGGGGATGAGCACCGTCAACCCCGCCGCGAGCAGGGCGAAGCGCGATCCCGCGAGGGGTCGCGCCCAGAAGTAGACCGGCACTGCGGTGGTCGACATGACGAGCGCCTGGAGCACCTGGACGCCGGTCACGCCGGCGGCGACCCCGCTCCAGAGGAACGGAATTCCGACGAGGGCCGGGTACAGGAGGCTGTAGTACGGCACCGGCTGGCCGAGAATCGTGAGCCCGTCACCGTCGGCGAGCGAGCGGCCGAGAAGCCCGTAGAGCTGCTCGTCGGGCGAGATCCACGGAGCATTTACCCCTCGCGAGAGCGCCACGCGGACGATCGTGGATGCGAGCACGACGAGCGCGAGCGCGAGGAGCTCGAGCGGGACACGGCGGCGGGCGGACATCCGCGGAAGGTTGCCATCGCTCTCGAGGAGGTGCCCGAGACATCTGAGGCGGCGGGTACACTCCGGCGACCTTTAACTCGGTCCAGCGAGGCCGGAAAGGAGCGAGATGACAACGCACGTCCCTGATCGCGCCGCGGCGAGGGTCGTCCTCGACGCCGAGGCGATCGCGAAGTCCCTCTCCCGCATCGCGCACGAGATCATCGAGCGAAACGGCTCGCCCGACGGCCCCGGTATCGAGGAGGTCGCGCTCGTCGGAATCCAGACGCGGGGCGTCCCGCTCGCGTCGCGGCTCCGGCGGCTCGTCGAGGAGCGGTCCGGTGTGGTGCCGCCCGTCGGCGCGCTCGACATCACCTTCCATCGCGACGATGTCCACGTGCGGGACGGCGGCCGCTCGCCGGAAAGGCAGCCCGTCGTCCGGGCGACGACCGTCCCGTTCTCGATCGAGGGGAAGACGGTCGTCCTCGTCGACGACGTGCTCTATACGGGGCGCACGATCCGCGCGGCGATCGACGCGCTGCTCGAGTTCGGGCGGCCTGCGAGGGTGCAGCTCGCGGTGCTCGCCGATCGAGGTCACCGGGAGCTGCCGATCCGGCCCGACTACGTCGGCAAGAACCTGCCGACCGGCCGCACCGAGCGCATCCAGGTCGAGCTGATCGAGGTGGACGAGGTCGACCGCGTGCTCCTCCTCGGCGAGCGCGAGGAGGGCGACGATGTCTGAGCTGCGACCCCCGGCTCCGCCGCGGAGGCACCTGCTCTCGATCCGCGATCTCGACCGCTCCGAGGTGGAGCGGCTTCTCGACACCGCGCGCTCGCTCACCAGCTCCCTCGATCGTGAGCTCAAGAAGCTGCCGACGTTGCGCGGCCGAACCGTGGTGAACCTCTTCTACGAGTCGTCGACGCGGACGCTCGCGAGCTTCGAGCTCGCTGCCAAGCGTCTCTCCGCGGACACCATGTCGCTGCGGTCGACGGGGTCGTCCGTGGACAAGGGCGAGTCGCTCAAGGACACCGCACTGACGCTGGCCGCGTACGACCCGGACGTGATCGTGATCCGGCATCCGGCGATCGGTGCGCCCGGTGTGGTCGCGAGAGTGACCGACGCCCACGTCGTGAACGCCGGAGACGGGAAGCACCAGCACCCGACCCAGGCGCTCCTCGACCTGTACACGATGCGCGAGGCGGTTGGCCGGCTCGAGGGGCTCCACGTGGCCGTCGTCGGCGACATCCTCCACTCGCGCGTCGCGCGCTCGCTCGTGCAGGCGCTCGCGCTCGTCGGGGCGCGATCTGTTCTCGTCGGGCCGCCGACGCTCGTCCCGCGCGGTCTCGAGGCGCTGGGGTGCGAGCTCTCGACCGACATCCGGGCGATCGAGGACGCGGACGTCGTCTACGTCCTGCGGATGCAGCGAGAGCGGATGGCCGCAGGCGAGGCGTACGTGCCCTCCCTCCGCGAGTACACCGCCCTCTACGGCATCACGCCGGATCGGATCCGTGCCGGCCAGGTCGTCATGCACCCGGGCCCGATGAATCGGGGAGTCGAGATCGACGCGCGCGTCGCCGACTCCGAGGCGGCCCTCGTGGTCGACCAGGTGCGGGCGGGTCTCGTCGTCCGGATGGCGGTGCTCTACGACCTCGTGACGCAGCCGGCGGCTCGCGAGCCGCTGGGTGTCACGAGCGAACCGGCGGAGGTGGTCTGATGCTCGTCTGCGCAAACGGCCGCGGCGACGACCTGGTCGTCGAAGGGCGCGTGCTCGACCCGGCGCTGGGGATCGACGCTGCCCTGCGCGTCACCGTCACGAACGGAGTCGTCTCGGCGATCGAGCCAGGCAGCGCGTCGGAGGGGATCCTGATCGCGCCCGCGTTCGTGGATCCGCACGTGCACCTGCGGACTCCGGGCCGCGAGGACGAGGAGACGATTCGGTCCGGCACGGAGGCGGCCGCGGCGGGCGGCTACTGCGCCATCCTCGCGATGCCGAACACGGAGCCCGTCGTCGACTCCGCCTCGGTGCTCGGAGCCCTCGTCGAGCGGGCCCGCGAGGAAGCGCTCGTCCCGACGGGGTTCCTGGCGGCGATCAGCAGGGGGCAGCGTGGGGAGGAGCTGACCGAGATGGTCGAGCTCGCCTCGGAGGGGGCGGCCGCGTTCACTGACGACGGGCGCCCCGTCGTCTCCGCGGCGCTCGTGCGCCGAGCGCTCCAGTACAGCGCGCTCACCGACCTGCGGCTCGCGCTCCACTGCGAGGAGCCGGCCCTCTCGCGCAACGGACATGCGCACGAAGGCGTCGTCTCCGCGGAGCTCGGGCTCGGGGCGTATCCGTCGCTGGCGGAGAGCCTCATGGTCGAGCGCGACCTCGCCCTCGCGGACCTCGAGCGGCGACCGATTCATCTCCTGCACCTGTCGGCGCGCGAGTCGGTCGAGGCGCTCGACCGGGCGCTCGCGGCGGGCGCGGCGGCGACGGCCGAGGTCACGCCGCACCACCTCGTGCTCACGGACGACGCGGTTCGCTCGCTCGATCCCAACGTGAAGATGAACCCACCGCTGCGCGCCGCGCTCGATCGCGAGACGCTCAGGGACGCTCTCCGCCGCGGCGCCGTCTCCTGCATCGCCACCGACCATGCGCCGCACGCTCCCGAGGAGAAGGACGTGCCGTTCGAGGAGGCGCCGTTCGGCGTGACCGGGCTCGAGACCGCGTTCTCGGCCCTCTACACGCACCTCGTCCTTCCCGGCGCCCTCGCGCTCGAGACGCTCCTCGAGCGTATGTCCACTGGGCCCGCGCGCGCCTTCGGCCTCGCCGAGCCCCGGATCGAGGTGGGCGCGCGGGCGAACCTCGTCGTCCTCGATCTCGACGCGGAGTGGACGGTGACCGAGGGCGGCTTCCGCTCGCGCTCGACGAACTCGTGGCTCCTCGGCGAGACGCTCCACGGACGGGTCGTGCAGACCGTCGCCGACGGCCGCGTGGTGTTCTCGGGATGAGGGGCTACGTCGTCCTCGAGGACGGATCGGTGTTTCGCGGGCGCTCGGTCGCAGCCGAGGGGGTCGTCTTCGGGGAGGCCGTCTTCACGACGGCGATGACCGGCTACCAGGAGACGGTGACCGATCCGAGCTACGCCGAGCAGCTCGTGTGCTTCACGGCGCCCATGGTCGGCAACTACGGCGTCGCCGACGAGCGCCTGGAGTCGGAGGAGCCGCACGCGAAGGCCGCGCTCATGCGCTCGCTCGGTGGACGCGAGTGGGCGCAGTGGCTCGGCGCGCACGCCCTCGTGGGGCTCGACGAGCTCGACACGCGCTCACTCGTCCTGCGCCTGCGCGACGGGGGCGCCATGCGCGCCGCCGCCGTCTCGAGCGAGGAGGCACTCCCGGTGCCGGCTGCCCTCGAGCAGGTGCGTGCGCAGCCGGTGATGGAAGGCCAGGCCCTCGTCGCCCGGGTCTCGACCTCCGAGCCGTACGTGTACCGCGCGGAGGGCGCGCCCCGGATCGCGGTCGTCGACTACGGGACGAAGCGCTCGATCCTGCGCCGACTGGCGCTGGCGGGCGCCTCGGTCACGGTCTACCCGCACACGGTGAGCGCCGCGGAGCTCGCCGGCTTCGACGGCGTCGTCCTCTCGAACGGCCCCGGCGATCCCGAGCCGCTCGAGGCGGAGGTCGCGACCCTGCGCTCGCTCCTCGGGCAGGTGCCGATCCTCGGCATCTGCCTCGGCCATCAGCTGCTCGGGCTCGCGACCGGGCATGCCACGTACAAGCTCCCCTTCGGCCACCGCGGCGCGAACCATCCCGTGCTCGAGCGGAGGACGGGGCGCGTGCTGGTCACGAGCCAGAACCACGGCTTCGCGGTCTCCCCTTCGGACGGCTCCGAGGCGACGCACGTCTCCCTCTACGACGGCACGGTCGAGGGTTTCGACTTCCCCGACCTCCGCGCGCGGTCGGTGCAGTTCCACCCCGAGGCGGGGCCGGGGCCGCACGACGCCTGGCCGATCCTCGAGCGTTTCGTCGACGAGCTGCGAGACGCCGCCTGATGCCCGCCCGTCGCGACCTCGAGTCGATCTGCCTGATCGGCTCGGGCCCCATCGTCATCGGTCAGGCCTGCGAGTTCGACTACGCAGGCTGCCAGGCGCTCAAAGTGCTGCGGGAGGAGGGCTATCGCACCGTCGTCGTCAACTCGAATCCGGCGACGATCATGACCGACCCCGGGTTCGCCGACCGCACGTACATCGAGCCCCTCGATCTCGACGGCGTCGCCTCCGTGCTCGAGCGGGAGCGTCCCGACGCGCTCCTGCCGACGCTCGGCGGGCAGACGGCGCTCAACCTCGCCGTCTCCCTCTCCGAGGTGGGGATCCTCGCCGACCTCGGCGTGGAGCTGATCGGGGCGCGGGTCGAGGTCATCCACCGCGCCGAGGACCGCGAGCTCTTCCGCGAGGCGGTGCGCTCGTGCGGCCTCGAGGTGCCGGCCTCCAAGATCGTGACCGCGCTGGACGAGCTCGACGACGTCTCGCTCCCGGCCGTCGTCCGGCCGGCCTTCACGCTCGGCGGCCACGGGGGCGGCTTCGCCGAGGATCGAGCGACGCTCGTCTACCAGGTCGAGCGCGGCCTCTGGGAGTCGCCGATCGGGCAGGTCCTCGTCGAGGAGTCGGTGCGCGGCTGGGACGAGTTCGAGCTCGAGGTGATGCGCGATCGCGCGGACAACGTCGTCGTCGTCTGCTCGATCGAGAACCTCGACCCGATGGGGGTGCACACCGGCGACTCTGTCACCGTCGCCCCGCAGATGACGCTCTCGGACGAGGCCTACCAGGAGCTCCGCGACGCCGCCATCGCCGTCATCCGCGCGGTCGGGGTGGAGACGGGCGGCTCCAACATCCAGTTCGCGCGCAACCGCGAGACGGGCGCCCTGCGCGTGATCGAGATGAACCCGCGCGTGTCCCGGTCCTCCGCGCTCGCCTCCAAGGCGACGGGCTACCCGATCGCGAAGGTCGCCGCCAAGCTCGCCGTCGGGTACACGCTCGACGAGATCCCCAACGACCTCACCAAGACGACGCCGGCGAGCTTCGAGCCCACCCTCGACTACGTCGTCGTCAAGTTCCCCCGCTTCGCCTTCGAGAAGTTCCCCGGCTCCGACCAGACCCTCGGCACGCAGATGAAGTCAGTCGGCGAGGCGATGGGGATCGGGCGCACCTTCTCGGAAGCCTTCCTGAAGGCGTTCGGTTCCCGCGAGCTCGAGCGTGGCGCTCCCTCGCCGTGGGCGACCCTCGACGACCTTCCCGACGGCCTCCACCCGTGGTTTCGCAACGAGCTCGACCGCGCAAGAGAAGTGCTCGGAAGCGGCGATCTCGCGGCTTCCAAGCGGGCGGGCTGGGGAGACGACTCGATCGGCGAGGCGCTCGGCTTGAGCGGCGTCGAGGTGCGCCGCCGCCGCCACGAGCAGGGGATCCGACCGGTGTTCCGCCGTGTCGACTCCTGCGCGGGTGAGGTCGAGGCCGCCTCCAACTACCTGTACTCGACCTGGGGCGAGGAGGACGCGCCGCTCTCCCCCGGGGGCAGGCCGCGCGTCGTCATCCTCGGCTCCGGCCCGAACCGGATCGGCCAGGGGATCGAGTTCGACTACTGCTGCGTGCACGCCGCTCAGACCTTCCGCGAGCTCGGCTACGAGGCGATCATGGTCAACTGCAACCCGGAGACCGTCTCCACCGACTACGACACCTCCGACCGCCTCTACTTCGAGCCGCTCTCCCCGGAGGAGGTGCTCGCCGTCTGCGACCGCGAGCAGCCGCTCGGGGTCGTCACCCAGTTCGGCGGGCAGACTCCGCTTCGCCTCGCCCGCGTCATCGAGGAGGGCGGCTACCGCATCCTCGGCACGCCGCACGAGGCGATCGACCTGGCCGAGGATCGGGAGCGTTTCGGAAGGCTCGCCGCCGAGCTCGGCGTGCGCTGTCCGCCCTGGGCGATCGTCTCCAGCGTCTCGGAGGCGCGCGCCGCTGCGAGCGAGGTCGAGTACCCCGTTCTCGTTCGGCCCTCGTACGTGCTCGGTGGACGTGCGATGCGCGTCTGCTACGACGGCGAGCAGCTCGAAGCCGCGATGCAGGCCGTGCACGGGCCCGTCCTGCTCGATCGCTTCGTGGAGCATGCGATCGAGCTCGACGTGGACGCTCTCTGCGACGGAGAGGACGTCTACATCGGCGCGGTCATGCAGCACGTCGAGGAGGCCGGCATCCACTCCGGCGACTCGGCGTGCGTGCTTCCCGCTCCCTCGCTGACCCTCGCGGCGGCGCTCGAGGTCGAGCACGTCGTCAGGCGCCTCGGGCCGGCTCTCGGCGTCGTTGGACTTCTGAACGTGCAGCTCGCGATCGCCGACTCGAGCGTCTACGTGCTCGAGGTCAACCCACGTGCCTCGCGCACCGTGCCGTTCGCGAGCAAGGCGATCGGGGTCAACCTCGTCGACGCGGCGTGCCGGCTCGCCGCCGGGGCGAAGCTCGCCGACCTCGACCTCCCGGTGCCACGGCCGACGCAGGTGAGCGTGAAGGCGGCTGTCCTCCCGTTCGCCCGCTTCCCGGGTGCGGACCCCGTGCTCGGCCCCGAGATGCGCTCGACCGGCGAGGTGATGGCGAGTGCCCGCGACCTCCCGACTGCGCTCGCGAAGGCGGAGCGCGCAGCCGGCCGCCCGCTGCCGACCTCGGGGACGGCCTTTCTCTCGGTGCGCGACGAGGACAAGCCGGCGGCGGTGGCCGTCGCCGCAGCACTCGCCGGGCTCGGGTTCGAGATCGTCGCGACCGAGGGCACGGCGCGGACGTTGCGCGCCGCCGGCCTCGACGTGGAGGAGATCGCGAAGGTGGCCGATGCCGACGCGGACGAGCAGACGGTCGTCGACCTCGTCCGTCGCGGTCGCTGTGACCTCGTCGTCAACACGCCGCAGGGAAGCGGCGCGCGCGCCGACGGCTACCTCATCCGCGAGGCGGCGCTCGTCGCGCGCGTGCCGTGCGTGACGACGATCTCCGGCGCAGCGGCGGCCGTGCACGCGATCGCGAACGCGCGTGCGGAGTCTGCCCTGTCGCTGCAGGAGCGCATCGGGATCGAGGCATGACCCCAGAGCATGCTGCAAGAACCGCAAGCAACGGCCTGCTGCTCGCGGGGCGAAGAGCCCGCCGCGAGCGACTCCGGGTCGTCGGCTCCGAGTCCGTCGGTCCGTACACGCTGCTCCGACTCGACCGCAACGCGCTCGATCCGGGCGTTCCCGGCCAGTTCTTCATGCTGGAGGCTCCCGGCCGCGTCCTCCCGCGACCGATGAGCCTGTGCCAGGCGCCGCCCGGTGAGCTCGCGTTCCTCGTCGATCCCGTCGGGCCGGGCACGCGAGCACTCTGCGCCCTCGCCCCGGGCGAGGCGATCCACGTCCTCGGCCCGCTCGGGAACGGCTTCGACCTGTCCGTCGAGCGGCCGCTCGTCGTCGCGGGCGGGATCGGCATCGCACCCATGCCGTACCTCGCCGACGTACTGCAGGGGGCGCCCGCGATCCTCGGCTTCCGCACCGAGCACCAGGCCGAGGCGGCTCGGCTCCTCCCCGGCGCCGAGGTGGTCGTCGAGCCGGCGCTCGTGACCGAGCTGCTGCCGCACGAGCCGGTCGACGTCCTCGCGTGCGGGCCGGAGCCGATGCTCGAGGCCGTGCGTGCTCGCAGTCCCGGGGCGCAGCTCGCGTGGGAGGCCCCCATGGCGTGCGGATACGGTGCGTGCTTCGGCTGTGTCGTCGAACGGGGCGGGCGGTACGCCCGGCTCTGTGTCGACGGCCCGGTGCTCCGAGACGCGGCGTGACCGCGATCCTCAACGCCTCGGGTTGTCTCGACGCGCTCACGGCGCCGGACGTCGCGCGGAGTCTCGACGCGTACGTGACGAAGACGGTGACTCCACTCCCGCGGGAGGGAAATCCGCCTCCGCGGATCGCCGAGACCGAGCACGGGATGCTGAACTCGATCGGCCTCCAGAACCCCGGCCTCGATGCCTTCCTGAACGGCCACCTGCCGCGACTCGACGCGCTGGGCATCCCGATCTGGGTCTCCGTTGGCGGCTTCGGCGCCGACGACTACGCGCTGCTGTGCGGCGCTCTCGACGAGTGCGACGGCGTGGCGACGATCGAGCTGAACCTCTCCTGTCCGAACGTCGAGGAGGCTCCCGAGACGGCGGCTCAGCTCGTCGCCGCCGCTCGTGCCGCGACCGCCAAGCCGCTGTACGCGAAGCTCTCCCCGGCGACGTGGGACATCCGCGAGTCGGCGCGGGCAGTGGCGGACTCCGGTGCGGACGGCCTCTCTCTCGTGAACACGATCCGAGGCCTCGCACTCGATGCGCGCACGCGACGGCCGAAGCTCGCGCGCGGCACGGGGGGATACTCGGGGCCTGCGCTGCGCCCGATCGCGCTCGCGTGCGTCTACGCGTGCGCGCAGGCCGTCGAGCTGCCCATCGTCGCCATGGGCGGCGTCGCCTCGGGGGAGGATGCGCTCGACTTCCTCGCGGTCGGAGCGACGGCTGTTGCGCTCGGCACGATCCTCTTCAGTGATCCCTGGGCGCCGACCCGAGTTCGCGCGGAGCTCGAGGCTGCGCGCCGAGACGTAGCCCGGTAGCTTCATCGACGTCCGTGGGCCAGCGCGGCGCCCACATGGGGCTCCCTCTGCAGCGCGTCGACACATCTGACAACAGAAAAATACCTGCAAAACGCCGAAAACAGTTCGCCTTGACCCGGGAAGGAGTCTTGGTAGACTCGTCCGGCTCATGGTCACGACGAAGTCGCACGCCCAGGCGCCTGCGCGCTCCCTCGACCAGAGGATGGAGGCGCTCCAGCGGGCGAATGACGTTCGAGTCCGCCGCGCTCAGCTCAAGCGAGATCTGAAGGCCGGCCGAACCAGCATCGAGGAGATCCTCCGCGACCCACCGGAGTGGGTGTCGACGGCGAAGGTCTTCGACATGCTCATGGCAGTTCCCAAGTTCGGCCGCGTGAAGGCGGCGCGGCTCCTCAATCAGTGCCGGATCAGCCAGTCGAAGACCGTCGGCGGGCTCTCCGAGCGGCAGCGCACCGAGCTGGTCGAGCTCTTCAACATCCGCTCGTGACGCCGTCGCCCGACCGGAATCCGCTCGCGCGGGTCCTGGTCAGCCGGCCACCGCCGAGGGCGCTCACGTGGTGGCCGCGGAGCGTCCGACAGTAGGCCGCTTGTCCGAGCCGTCCACACGGCCCGTCTTCGTCGTCACCGGACCCTCCGGTGCGGGGAAGGGCACGCTCATCAGGGGGCTCCTCGAGCGTGTTCCAGGCCTCGAGGTCGCGGTCTCGGCCACGACCCGCCAGCAGCGTCCGGGAGAGGTCGACGGACAGGACTACTGGTTCCTCTCGGACGACGAGTTCACGCGCCGCGTCGATACGGGCGGGTTCCTCGAGTGGGTCTCGTACGTCTCCGGGCGGAGGTACGGGACGCTCTGGTCCGAGATCGAGCGGATAGTGGAGGCCGGCCGGGTGTGCGTCCTCGAGCTGGAGCTCGAGGGCGCTCTGCGGGTGCAGACCGACGTCCCCGGGAGCACGACCATCTTCATCGCCGCAGACGTCGAGGAGCTGGAGCGGCGACTTCGCGAGCGCGCGACCGAGAGCACCGGGGAGATCGGCGAACGGATCGCGCTCGCTCGGCGGCAGTTCGAGCAGGCGCATCGGTTCCGGTACATGGTTCGAAACGACGAGCTCGATCGTGCAACCGCGGCGCTCGCGGCCCTCGTGGAGTGCGAGCTGGAGCGCGCAGGTACCATGAGCCGGCCATGATCTACCCACGACTCGACGACCTTCTCGACCACGTCGACGGCTCGCGCTACGCGCTCGTGCTGGTCGCCGCCAGACGCGCCCGCCAGATCAACAACTACCACCACCAGCTGGGCGAAGGCATCGGCTTCGAGGAGGCGCCGCCGCCGCTGATCGAGTCCCGCTCGAAGAACTACCTCACCATGGCGATGGAAGAGGTGGCGGGCGGGAAGATCACGTATCGCGTTTCCTCGAGCTGAGTCGGGCCGCATGGCGCGTGTCCTGCTCGGAGTGACCGGGGGGATCGCCGCCTACAAGGCCTGCACGCTGGTACGGCTGCTCGTCCGCGCGGGACATTCCGTCTACCCGCTCGTGACCCCCGGCGCGCAGCGGTTCGTCGCCGCCGAGACGTTCTTCGCACTCGCGCGCGTCGCTCCCGCCTCCGATCCGTATCCGCACCTGCGGCGGGCAGACCTCCTCGCGATCGCTCCCCTCACCGCCAACACGCTCGCCCGCCTGGCGCACGGGCTCGCCGACGACGTCCTCACGGAGGCCGCGCTCGCGCACGACGGGCCGGTGCTCGTGGCGCCGGCGATGAACACGCGGATGTGGTCGCACCCTGCGACCCAGGCGAATGTCGCCACGCTGCGTGCCCGGGGGGTCGAGTTCGTGGGACCCGTCGCGGGCGAGCTCGCCGAGGGCGAGGAGGGCCTCGGCCGGATGGCCGAGCCGGAGGAGATCTTCGGGCGCATCGAGAGGCTCCTGGCGGGGTGCGCCACGGCGACGCCGCTGAGCGGCAAACGGGTCGTCGTGTCGGCCGGCGGCACGCGCGAGCCACTCGACCCGGTGCGGTACGTCGGCAACCGCTCGTCGGGGAGGATGGGCGTCGCCGTTGCCGACGAGGCTCGGAGACGTGGCGCCGACGTGACGCTGCTCGCCGCCAATCTCGCGGTGCCGCCACCGCCGGGCGTGGCCGTCGTCGAGACACCGACCGCCGCCGACCTCGAGCGCGAGGCGCTCGCGCGGGCAGATGCCGACGTGATCGTGATGACGGCCGGCGTCGCCGACTACCGTCCGTCCGCGCCGGCCGTGGAGAAACGCCCGAAGGACGGCGAGCGCTGGTCGGTGGAGCTCGAGCCGACGACCGACGTGCTCGCGGCGCTCGGCGCCTCGAGGCGACCCGAACAGGTTCTCGTCGGCTTCGCCGCCGACGGCGGAGCGGCCGGTCTTGCGCGTGCTCGCGAGAAGCGCGTCGCGAAGCACGCAGACCTCATGGTCTTCAACGACGTCAGCCGCCCGGACATCGGGTTCGACGCCGCGGAGAACGAGGTCGTCCTCGTGTCGGGGGACGGCGAGCGCCTCGTGGAGAAGGCGCCGAAGGCCGTCGTCGCGGCAGCGGTGCTCGACGAGGTCGAGCGGGTACTCTCGTCGAGATGACGGACGGCACGCGTGCCGGCGACACCGTCACCCCGGTCGCGGCGGCGGACGTCGTGCAGCGCGTCGTCGCGAATCTCGAGTTGGCGGTCCGGGCTCCCCGCGCGACGCTCGAGCTCTGCGTCCTCGGCCTCCTCGCCGAGGGGCACCTGATCATCGAGGACTTCCCAGGGGTCGGGAAGACGATGCTCGCGAAGTCGCTGGCGCGCTCGCTCCACCTCTCGTTCTCGCGGCTCCAGTTCACCCCGGACCTGCTGCCGACGGACGTCACGGGCGTGAACGTCTTCAACCAGAAGACGAACGAGTTCGAGTTCCGGCCGGGACCGGTGTTCGCGAACGTGCTCCTCGTCGACGAGATCAACCGTGCCTCGCCGAAGACGCAGGCCGCGCTGCTCGAGGCGATGCAGGAGGCGCAGGTGACGATCGACGGCGTCACGTACCCGCTCGAGCGCCCGTTCCTCGTGGTCGCGACGCAGAACCCGATCGAGTACGAGGGGACGTATCCGTTGCCGGAGGCGCAGCTCGATCGCTTCACGGCGAGGCTCTCGCTCGGCTACCCCCCGTTCGCGGAGGAGGCCCGGATGCTCGCCGAGCAGACGACCGCGCCTCCTCTCAACAGCCTCGAGGCGGTCGCGGATCGAGCCGACGTCTTGGCGGCGATCGAGGCCGCGCGAGCCGTCTACGTGGAGGAGAGCGTGGGAGGGTACGTCGTCTCCCTCCTGCGGCACACGCGCGAGAGCGCGCGCCTCGCTCTCGGGGCGAGCCCGCGCGCGGGCATCGCGCTCCTTCGGATGGCCAAGGCCAGGGCGGTTGCAGGCCGCCGTGACTTCGTCGTGCCCGAGGACGTGCAGGCGGTGGCCGTCGCCGTGCTCGCGCACCGGGTGATCGTCGCGCCCGAGGCTCGGTCGATCGGGACGCGAGGCGAGGACGCCGTCGAGCACGCCCTCGCCGACACCCCGGTGCCGGCGTGACGCGCTGGGGCGGCGCGCTCCTTCTCGGTGCGGGCGTCACCGCTGCGGCGTCTGCGTTCGGATCGCCGGCACTCGGGCTCATGGGCATCGGTCTGCTGCTCGCAGGCGCGGGCACTCGGGCCTGGGTCGGGCTCGCGCGCACGGGTGCCACGGTCGAGTTCCGCGCGCTTCCGTCCGCGGCGACGGAGGGTGACAGCGTCCGCGTCTCCGTCGTCGCACGCCGCGAGTCGCGCGTGCCGGTGGGATCGGCCGTCGTTGCGGGGACGCTCGGCGGTCTGGGGCCCTTGGAGGTGCGACTCCGGGGAAGTGGACGCGCGGCTGGCGGGCAGCTCGACCTCGGCTGCGTCCCGCGAGGGGTCTACCGCCTCGACGAGGCGCGGATCGTCCTCGGAGACTTCCTCGGGCTCGTGACGGTGTGCCCACCGGTTCGGCTCGAGGCGGACACGCTGGTCGTACGACCGCGACTCTCGCGGCTCGACGCGCTGTTCAGCGACGCGGGCCGGTTCTCGGGCGACGGACGGCGCCTGCTGTTGCGCTCGGCCGGCTTCGACTTCCACTCCGTCCGCGAGTACGAGCAGGGCGAGTCCCTGCGGCGCGTGCACTGGCCCACGAGCGCGCGGCGGGGGCAGCTCATGGTGAAGGAGCTCGAGGATCGGACGCGGGACGGCGTCGTCGTGCTGCTCGACTGCGATCCTCGCGGCATCGCCGGGAAGCCACCGGACTCGAGCTTCGACGCCTCGGTGCGCGCGGCCGGGTCGCTCCTCGCCGCACACGCCGGTCGGGGACGTGCAACGGCGCTCGTGACGACGGGGAGCGCTCGCTCGGCGCTGCACGTGAGCGACGGCGACCTCGACGCCGCACTCGTCGTTCTCGCAGCGGTCGAGCCGGACGCCGCCGCTCCGGTCGCTCGCGCCCTCGCCGGGGGCTCGACCTCCGCCCTGCGCGCCGGGGAGCTCGTCGTCGTTACCGCGATGCTCGATGCCCAGACGACCGCTGCGCTCCTCGATGCCGGGCAGCGACAGCTTGTGTCCGTGGTCTGGGTCGACGCCCCGAGCTACGTCGGTCACCCCACCCGCGCGAACCCGAATGCGCTCCGCCTCGCAGCGGCGGGAGTGCCGGTGGCCGCCATCCGGTGCGGAGACGACCTCGCGGCGGCGCTCGGCTCCCACCGAAGAGAGGCTGCTGTCGGTGGCTAGGCGAGTCGCCGCGTGCCTGCTGCCCGCGCTCGCCATCGGAGCGTCCTGGCTCCGCCTCGAGCAGCCGCGGCTTGCGGGTGAGGCGGTCGCGGTGAGTGCGCTTGCGCTCGCCCCCGTGGTGATCTCGTCCGGCCGGTACCGAGCCGTCGCCGCCGCCGTCTCGTCCCTCGCGGCGACCTGGTTGATCTTCGGCGCCCAGCCGTGGGAGCTCGGCCCGTTCAGAGACGAGCGCGTCGTTTCCCCCGTCGCCGAGGCCGTGGCCCAGGGGATCGTCGACTTCTACGGGGTCGCGCTCCCCCTCGCCCCTGACCGGAATCCGGAGATGCACGCGCTCGTGCTCTGCGCGATCTTCGGCTTCACGCTCGCGATGTCCCTGCTCGTGGCCGCGGGACGCCCGCTCGCCGCAGCGGGTGTCACGGTCGCGGCCGTGGGCTGGGCGGCGACGCTCTTGACCGGCGACGCCGTACCGATCGGTGCCTTCGCGCTCGCCGCGGCGCTCTCGATCCCGCTCGTGCTGCGCTCGCGGTCGACCCGAACGCTCGCGGTCGGCGCCGGCGCAGCCGGAATCGTCGTTGCGGCCTCGGCGCTCGTCGCCGCGAACACGTCGCTCGCTCGTGGCTCGGCGCTCGACTGGGAGTCGTGGGACATTCGCGGCCCGGCGCGCCAGGCGACGGCCGTGAGGTTCGTGTGGGAGGCCAACTACCGCGGCATCCGCTTCCCTCGGGAGAAGACCGTCGTGCTCCGCATCGAGGGGCCCGAGTTGCCGAACTACTGGCGAACGACGACGCTCGACACGTTCTCCGACGACCACTGGCTCGAAGACCTCTTCTGGCTCGGGCAGGTCGATCGCGAGTCGCGCGCGCTTCCGCTCCCCCAGCTCGTCCCACGCCGCGCGGGCGCTCGGGTGAACTGGCTCGAGCAGCGCGTGCGGATCGAGGCGCTCGTGGACGACCACATCGCTGCGGCCGGAACGCCCGTGGGACTCGACGCACGTCGGCTCGGGACGGTGTTCCTGCTGTCAGGTGGCGTGCTGCGCGCGCGAGATCCGATCAGGGAGGGGGAGACGTACGAGGTCTGGAGCTACGCGCCGAGCCCCGCGCCTCGCGCCCTTGCGCGAGCGCCCGCCCGCTACCCGTTCGCGGCTCGACGCTTTCTCGAGCTCGACGGCCGCGAGTTTCCTGCGTTCGGGGTGCCGCACCGGGGGCGGCTCGTCGATGCGTTGTTCGCCGACCCGTCGTACAGCGCGTTCGAGCGTTATCGGCCTCTCGCAATGGTCGCGCGGCGCGTCACGGGGCGCGCGACGACCCCCTACGGTGCGGTTCTCGCGCTCGAGTCGTGGCTCCGGCGGACGGGAGGCTTCCGCTACGACGAGTCTCCTCCGCCCGTCAAGGGATCACCTCTCGTGACATTCGTGACGAAGAGCAAGGCGGGCTATTGCCAGCATTTCGCGGGCGCCATGGCGGCGATGCTCCGGACGCTCGGGATCCCGGCGCGCGTGGCTGTGGGATTCACGAGCGGCACCTACGCCGGCGGGAGCTGGGTCGTGACCGACCACGATGCCCATGCCTGGGTCGAGGTCTGGTTCCCGGGCTTCGGCTGGATCCCCTTCGATCCCACCCCGGGACGGGGGACGCTCGGGGGCACCTACTCGTTCGCATCGAGCTCGAGAGCGGCGGTAGCCGCCCTGCGACGCGGTGAGCTCTCTCGCTCTACACGGCCGATCCGCGCTCGCCTGCCGGATCCGGCCGACCTCGGTCCCGGCCCGAGCGGAGTCGAGCAGCGAGCGCCGTCGCTCCTCGCGCTCGCGCTCCTCCTGGCCGCGCTGTGGATCTTCGGCGTCGGGGTCGCCAAGGCATTCGTTCGCCGGCTGCGCTACGCGACGCGAGACCCCCGCCGTCTGGCCACCGCGAGCAGGCTCGAGCTCGAGAGCTTCCTCCGCGACCAGGGTGTGTCGGTGCCGCCGGGTGGAGCGCTGCGGGAGCTCCAGCGTCTCCTCGTCGACGAGCTGGGCATCGACGGCATGGCCTACGTCGCCACCACGGCACGCGCGCGGTACGGCCCTCCCGAGGACGCGCGCGGGAGCGCGGAGCGCGCGCGGATGGAGCTCGCCGTCGTCCTGAGGCGCGCGCGCGCAGAGCTCTCGGTCCGGGCCAGGCTCCGCGGATTCGTGTCGGTTCGCTCGTTGCGAGGAGGTGTCCGCGCATGAGCGAGACGTACGACCTCTTCCAGCGCGGGCGCAAGCACCTTCGCAGCGGCATGGCCGCCCAGGCCACGGTCTCGCTGGAGAAAGCCAAGCGGCGAGAGCCGCGCTCGCGCTCCATCCGCGAGGCGCTCGGCATCGCGTACTTCCGACTCGGTCGCTGGGAGGAGGCGGAGGCCGAGTTCCGTGCGCTCGTGGAGCTTGCGCCGTCGGACGAGTTCGCGCACTACGCGCTCGGTCGCGCGCTCGTCAACCAGGGCAAGAGAGACGAGGCGAGGCCGCACATCAAGCTCGCACGATCTCTCCGGCCCCGGCCGAGCTCGGAGCTGGAGTCTCTCGGCTAGTCGTCGAGGTCGAGCGCGCGCTCGACCTCGGCCGCGGTGGTGATGCCCTCCAGGCAAAGGCGGATCGCCTCGTCACGGAGTGTCCTCACCCCGACGGCGCCCGCCGCGCGCCGGATCTTCTTGGTCGACGCCCCCTCGAGGAGCAACTCGCGGATCTCGCTCGTGACAGGCAGCGCTTCGAAGACTCCGGCCTGGCCACGATATCCGGTGTGGCCACACGCATCGCAGCCGCGACCCCGGACGAGCAGTCGGGCGCCTGGGCCCTCGTCGAGACCGAGACCGCTCAGCTCGTCGCGCGACGCGTAGTACGTCTCGGAGCAGCTGGTGCAGACTCGGCGGACGAGCCGCTGGGCGAGGACGAGGCGTGCTGCCGTCGCGAGCGTGTGGGAATCGACCCCCAGATCGATGAGCCCCCGCAGCGCCGTGAGCGTCGTCGGGGCTCTGAAGCCGGCGAGCACGCGCCGGCCCCCGATCGCCGCCTGGACGACGGCCTCGGACGTCTCCCGGTCTCTGAGCTCGTCGACGAGGATGACGTCCGTGTCGGCGCGCAGCAACTCGGCGACACACTGTGCGGCGGTGACGCCGGCTGCCGTGTCCACCTCGACCTGGTCGACGCCGTCGAGCAACCGGCGCACCGGATCCTCGACCGTCGCCACGATCCGATCCGGGGTCGAGAGCGCGCCGAGGGCGGCGATCGACGTCGTCGTCACGCCGCTTCCGCGCGGCCCAGAGACGAGGATGAGCCCCGGAGGCTCGTCGAGCACTGCGCGGAGCGATGCGCCGACGTGTTCGGGGAGTTCGAGCGCCTCGAGTGCGATCGGCTCGTCCGCGCGTCCGCGCGCGACGAGCGTCGTCTTCTCGCCTCGGACGGTCGGGATACCGTGTGTGGTGAAGCGCCCGGTCTCCTGCAGTCGGCGCGCGTAGACAGCCGCCTCCTGGTGCGTCACGCTGCCGAGCGCGGCTAGACGACCGTCCTTTCGAACGCGCACGGCGACCTCGGTGCCACGCGGCGAGAAGTGGATCGACGTCGCTCCGACGAATGCCCTCTCGAGGGGCAGCTCGAGCGCGACGTCGGCAGGTTCCGGTGTCGGCTCGAGCGGAGTCTCCGCGGGCTCGGAGAGGTCGTACACATGGGGTGCGTGGACGACGCCCGGCGCGAGCTGGAGGGCCTCCTCCGTGTCGACCCCAGCCGCCGCCTCGGTCTCCGCCTCCGTTTGGTCGGCCACGGTCTCGCTCTCCGCCGCCGTCTCGGGAGTCACGTCGTCGGTCGGGCTCGGGCCGCCGGGTGCGAGCTCGAGCGAACTCGGCAGGGACGGCTGAAGCACGCTCTCGACCGCCTCGGGCGGGGCGAGCGGCTCGCCTGCGATGTCGACGGCTTCAGCAGCGGGCTCGGACGGCTCGGGCGCGGTCTCGACAGGCTCCGCTGGGAGCTGCGGAGACGGTGCGGAGACGGCCTCGTCGAGCGTCGCAGCGACCTCGGTCGGCGCTCCCAGCTCCCGAACCGCCTCGGGTTCCCGAAGCGCCTCGGTCTCCTCGTGAGGGGGCTCGTCGGCGTCCGGGGCGGAGAGAACGCTGCCGGCCGTCTCGACGGCTTGCGCGGCGGGGTCGGACTCCTCGGGCGCAGCCGTGACCGGCTCCTGCGGGAGTTCCAGACGCCATGCCGGGGTGGCGTCGCGCGCGGCCTCGAGGGCCTCGGCAGCCGTCTCGCTCTCCGCCGGGGGCTCGATCTCCGGCGGGGTCGCGAGGGTGGTCTCGTCGGCCACGTTCACTGCGTCGGCTGCGACCTCGAGCGACGCAGGCCACGTCGACGGTGGGGGGGCAGCCTCGCCGGGCTCCTCCAGGGAGAACTGCGCGTCGGCGCCGGCGACGGCGTCCGGCGCCGGCTCGGAGTGCTCGGGCTCAGCCTCGACGGGCGGCGGAGAGGTGAAGCTAGGTGCGAGGAAGGTGTCGAGCGGTACGTCACCCGCACGCTCCTGCTCGATCGCCGGAGTCGCCTCGACGGCCACCTCGTCGACCGGGCTGGAACTCCCGTGCGTGGGCTCGTGCGACTCTCGCGCCTCCGACGGCTCCGGCGCGGCCTCGACGACGTCCGGCCGGAAGGGGGGCTCGGGGGCGAGGTCGACGGCTCCCGGTGTCCGCGCGGAGTGCTCCGGCGCAGTCAGCGACGCGTCCGGCACGGCGTGCAGGTGTGGTGCGTGGATCACGTCGAGCGTCGCCTCGATCTCCTCCGGCGCCGCCACGACGAACGTCAGCGGCATGTCGAGCGCGCGGCGCAGGCCGTCGGAGTAGAAGGCGTTCGTCGGGTCGCCGATAGCCACCTCGAGCGCGCCGTCGGGGGCCCGTCCGATCGGGACGGCGGGGTACATCCGGGCGACCTCCTCGTCCAGGAGGCGTGCGCACTCGAGATCGAGCGCACGCTCCGCGAGCTCGACGAACGGAAGCTCGTACTGGTTCGCGAGGCAGCGCGCAACCTGCGCTTGGGTGACGATGCCGCGTTCGACGAGGATCTCTCCCAGTCGATGGCTCGTCATGAGTCGCTGCTGTGCGAGCGCTGCATCGAGATCGGCGTCGGTGACGAGCCCTTCGCGGATCAGCAGGGCGCCGAGCGGCGGCCAGAGCTGCGCGACGGGGCGCCTGGTGAATGTCTCCAGCGGCTCGGTCGGGGAGCGGGCGGGCCCAGCCGAGGGCTCGGCGGCGACGTCGTCGGGAGGCGATTCGGCGGCCGACTCCTCGGTCGTCCGACCGGCGGCTCGGAGGCCTTCGCGCACGAATGCGATAGCCATCTCGATCGCTTCCGGTCCGACGACGATGAACTGCGGATGGCCGTCGAGGGCGGCACGAAGCTCGTCGGAGAAGAGCACGGTCGACGGATCCGCGATCGCCAGCAAGAACGAGCCGTCCGCACGCTGCGCCAGTGGCACCGTGGAGAAGCGGCGCTGGATGTCCTCGTCGAGGCGCGATGCGGTGCCGAGCTCGATGTCCGACACGTCGAGCTCCACAAACGGCAACTCGTACTGCTCGGCGACGAGTCGTGCGATCTGGGTCGGCGTCACCAACCCGCGCTCGACGAGGATCTCGCCGAGCCTGTGACCGGAAATCCGGCGCTGTCGCGTGTCCTCCTGATCGCTCAGGACCGACTCGAGCATCTCCGTCGTGACGAGCCCGTCACGAAGGAGGAGCACTCCGAGTGCCGGCCAGGGCTGCCGCGCCGCCTCCATCGAGTTGAGGTATCGGCCGTCGCGCGCCAGAACTTGATCGCGGCGAGAATCGAGAGGTGCGCGCGGTTCTGCAGCGGGTTCGAGACGCCTCCGTCACGGTTGCGGGCGAGGCGGTCTCTGCCATTGGGTACGGCGTCGTGGTGCTCGTCGGGGTCGCGGAGGGAGATACGCCGGAGCGTGCCGAACGGCTCGCCGGCAAGGTAGCCCGTCTTCGCGTCTTCGAGAACGAGGACGGTCGCTTCGATCGCTCGCTCCTCGACGTCGGCGGCGAGGCGCTCGTCGTCAGCCAGTTCACTCTGCTCGCGGACACCTCGAAGGGCAACCGACCGAGCTTCACCGGGGCCGCGACGCCGGAGGAGGCCGAGCCGCTTTACGAGGCTCTGTGCGCGGCGCTCGAGCGGGAGGGAGTCCCGGTGGCCCGCGGGGTGTTCGGCGCCCGCATGGAGGTCGCGCTCGTGAACGACGGCCCCGTCACGATCGTCCTCGAGGTCTGACCCGGTCGGGGAAGACCACCCTCGTCTCGGGCGAGGCCGGCCTCGTCGGTGACCACGTCTTGGCGAGTCGCCCAGACCTCGATGCGACGCTCACGCTCCGGGGAGGAGCCGATCGCGTGCCAGCTGATCCGGGAGGGCAGGAGCCCGAGGCGGGCTTTCTCGACGCTCTCGTGCAGGCACGGCGGCCACGCTGGCCTGCGCTCGTCGCTCCTCGGGCGGGCACAGGCGACGCCTCGCTCGGTGTTCGCGCACGCTCTCGGCGCGGCCACGCCACACGACGGTCGCGCCGCCCGGTGGCTCGTTCCCGGGTCTCGCTCAGCGCCCTCGGCTGTCGGCCGTTCGGGTCGAGTGCAGGGGAGGCCGGCAGCCCCTCGTCGAACCCGGGTCTCGGGGAGAGTCGGTGCTATTCTGGGTTGCACCACATTTCACCGGCTTGGAGAAATGGGCGCGCCGCGCCCATTCTTTTTGAGAGGAGCAGATGAGCACGACCTTCACGCGAGAGCGAACGCTGCAGGAAGAGATCGCACCGGCGGTCGAGCAGCGCGTGCCGGGTGTCGAGGTGCTCGCGGTCGAGCTCCTCTCGCCGAGCCGATTCTGCGTCTACGTCGACCACCCGGGGGGTGTCGACCACGCGCTGTGCGAGCGCGTGACGCGCGTCCTGGACGCGTACCGTGAGCGCTACACGGTCGACGTCTCCTCGCCCGGCCCCGAGCGGCCACTGCGGACGCGCGAGCACTTCGCGGCGGTCACGGGCCGCCGTGTGTCGGTACGCACGGCCGAGGAGATCGAGGGCAGGAGCCGCTTTCGCGGCGAGGTGAGAGATGCCGGCGGAGACGCGGTGACGCTGGTACTCGCCGACGGCGAAGCAGTGCGAATCCCGTACGGCGCGATCGTGCGGGGCAACTTGATCGACGAGGGGTTGAGCACATGAGCCAGGAGATCATCGAAGGCATTCACACGATCGAGAAGGAGAAGGGGATCGAGGAGGGAGTTCTCATCACCGCTCTCGAGGACGCGCTGCGGGCGGCCTACAAGAAGACCCCCGGCGCCGCGCGGCATGCCGAGGTCACGCTCGACGAGGACGGCGAGTTCCGCGTCTTCGCGATCGACATCCCAGAGGACATCGAGACGCGGCTCGTCGAGGAGGCCCGTGAAGCCCGGATCCAGGAGCTCGAGCGGCTCGAGGAGGAGACCGGCGAGCGTCAGCACACGCTCGTCTCGGACGACGACCTCGACCTCGACTGGTCACAGGTGCCCGCCGAGGTGATGAGCAAGACCGACGTGACGCCGGACAACTTCGGGCGTATCGCCGCCCAGACCGCGAAGCAGGTCATCCAGCAGCGGATCCGCGAGGCCGAGCGCGCGATCATGTACGAGGAGTACGTCGACCGGCAGGGCGAGGTCGTGACGGGCATCGTGCAGCAGGCCGGTGACCGCAACAACGTGCTCGTCGACCTCGGGCGGGTCGAGGCTCTTCTCCCGCGGTCCGAGCAGGTCGAGGGGGAGCGCTACGAGCAGGGCAGTCGCATCAAGGCCGTCATCGGCGAGGTGCGCTCGGGGACGAAGGGCCCGCAGGTAATCCTCTCGCGGCGCGATCCCGAGCTCATCCGTGCGCTCTTCGAGCTCGAGGTCCCCGAGATCGCCGACGGCCTCGTGGAGATCCGCGGGGTCGCGCGCGAGCCGGGGTACCGCTCGAAGATCGCGGTCGAGTCCCACGCGCAGGGGGTCGACCCGGTCGGAGCATGCGTCGGCCCGCGTGGCTCGCGCGTCCGTATGGTCGTGTCCGAGCTCCGCGGAGAGAAGATCGACATCATCCCGTGGAACACCGAGCCCGCACGCTTCGTCGCCAAGGCGCTCTCGCCGGCCCGCGTCCGCGAGGTGTACATCGACGACGAGACGCGCGAGGCCACGGTCGTCGTTCCGAACGACCAGCTCGCGCTCGCCATCGGCAAGGAGGGTCTGAACGCGCGGCTCGCGACGCGACTCACCGGCTGGAAGATCGACATTCAGTCGGATGCCGAGTTCGCGCAGGCCGAGGCCGAGGCTGCCTTCGGGGGTGGCGCCGAGGACGCGGACTTCTCGGGTCGGTGCTCGGCAGTACTGTCGAACGGGAAGCGCTGCCCGAACGCCGCGCTGCCCGGGTCGCGCTACTGCGGCGTCCCGGCGCACCAGGCGCTCGCGGCCGGCGACGACGCGGAGCCTGCGGTAACCGAGGCGCCCGCGACGGTCTCCTCGGCAGAGGTGGAGGCGGACGTCGAGAGCGCGACCGAGCTCGACGCGGCGAGCGAAGTCGCGGTCGGGCTGGAGGAGGCCACGGAGGAGGCGTGACGGTCCCGGGAGCCACCCGGGTCGACGGCGCCACGCCTCTAGACTTGACTGCTGATGGCTGACGGACGGAACAGGCCGAATCGACCGATCCGCCCCCGAGGAGGTCCCGGCGGGCGGAAGCGGCGCGTCGTCATCGAGGGCGGCGGAGGCCGCGCGAGCGGACGCCAGGCGCGCGATCGCACCCCGACTCCGTCCCAGCCGCGTCAGGCGCCCGCGGCACCGCCGAGCGGGCCCGTGACGGTCGAGTCCGGCGTCACCGTCAAGGATCTCTCTCAGGTGCTCGGGGTTCCCATGCCCGAGCTGATCAAGATCCTCATGGGCCTCGGTCAGATGAGGACGGCGACGCAGTCGCTGTCGGACGAGGAGGTCGAGATCATCGGCTCCGAGCTCGACCGCGAGATCACGATCAAACACGCCGCGGACGAGGAGCTCGCGCCGATCGAGTACGAGGACCGCGAGGCCGACCTCGTCGCCCGCCCGCCGGTCGTCACGATCATGGGCCACGTCGATCACGGGAAGACGACGCTTCTGGACGCGATCCGGCGCACGTCCGTCGTCGAGACCGAGGCCGGCGGGATCACGCAGCACATCGGTGCCTACCAGGCTGACGTCGACGGTCGCAAGATCACGTTCCTCGACACCCCGGGACACGAGGCCTTCACCGCGATGCGCGCGCGCGGCGCGAAGGTGACGGACATCGCCGTCCTCGTCGTCGCGGCCGACGACGGCGTCATGCCGCAGACGAAGGAGTCGATCTCCCACGCTCGCGCAGCAGACGTCCCGATCGTGGTCGCGGTGAACAAGATCGACATCCCCGACGCGAACCCGGACCGGGTCAAGAGCGAGCTCGCAGCCGAAGGGCTCCAGCCCGAGGACTGGGGTGGCACGACGCAGTTCTCGGCGGTCTCCGCGAAGCAGCGCGAGAACCTCGACGACCTGCTCGAGAAGATCCTGCTCGTCGCCGATGCCGAGCTGGACTTGCGCGCGAACCCGAAAGCCGAGGCGTCGGGCGTCGTCATCGAGTCGCGCCTCGACGTGGGCCGCGGGCCCGTCACGACCGTGCTCGTGCAGCGTGGAACCCTCCGCGTGGGGGACGCCGCAGTCGCGGGGGACGCCGCCGGGAAGGTCCGTGCGCTGTACGACTACCGCGGCGAGAAGGTCAAGGATGCGAGGCCCGGCGAGCCGGTCGAGGTCATAGGGTTCGAGCACCCGCCCGGAGCCGGCGAGCTCGTGCGCGTGGTCGAGCACGACCGCCAGGCCAAGCACCTCGCACACCTCCGCGCCGAGCGTGTGCGCCGCGAGCAGCTCGCGCAGCGACCGCGGCGGCGCGTCTCCCTCGAGACCTTGCACGCCGACCTCCGGGCAGGTGAGGTGCAGGATCTGAACATCGTCCTCAAGGGCGATGTCCAGGGCTCGGTGGAGGCGCTGCTCGGCGAGATCCAGAAGATCCAGCACCCCGAGGTGCGCGTCACGGTGATCCACACGGGTGTGGGGGGGATCACGGAGAACGACGTGAACCTCGCCTCCGCCTCGAACGCGCTCGTCGTCGGCTTCAACGTGCGGCCGAGCGCCGACGCCCGCGCGCTCGCCGAGCGCGAGGGCGTGGACATCCGCACCTATCGCGTCATCTACCAGCTCACCGAGGACATCCAGCAGGCGCTCCTCGGGATGCTCGCACCGGTCGAGGAGGAGGAGACGCTCGGCGAGGCCGAGGTGCGGGCGCTCTTCCGGGTCTCGCGGCTCGGAACGATCGCGGGCAGCATGGTCACGACCGGCGTCGTGCGGCGCGGCGCGAACGTGCGCATCGTCCGCGACGGCACGGTCATTCACGAGACCTCGATCTCCCAGCTCAAGCGCTTCAAGGACGACGTGCGCGAAGTGAGCGAAGGCTTCGAGTGCGGCATCCTGCTCGACGGCTTCAACGACGTGAAGGAAGGCGACGTCCTCGAGGTGTACGAGATGCGCGAGGTCGAGCGGACTGATCTCGACCTCGAGCAGGCGCCAGTCGCAGCGGCGAAGTCCGCAGACGACGACGCCTAGCTCCGCTGCCGTGGCGACCGGCTACGTCGGGATCCTCTCGGTCGAGCTCCACTTCCCCGAGAACGGGTCGCTGAAGGGCAAGCGCAGGTACGTGGCCTCGGCGAAGGCGCAGCTCCGCGAGCGCTTCGGCGTCTCGGTCGCAGAGGTCGACCATCACGAGCTCTGGCAGCGCTCGACGCTGGCCGTGGCGTGCGCGGCTCGCGAGCACGGGGAGCTGCAGACACTGCTCGACGCGGTCGTCCGCTACCTCGGCTCGCAGGAGTACGAACTCGTGCGAGCCGAGCGCGAGGTGGTGGTTCCTGGTGAGCGCTGAGCGCGAGCGGCGTGTGAATGAGGCCATGCGGAAGGTGCTCTCGGACGCGATTCCGACGCTGAAGGATCCGCGGATCGGCTTCGTCACCGTGACCGGGGTCAAGACGACGACGGATCGCGCGCAGGCGACCGTGTACGTGAGCGTGCTCGGGTCCGAGCGCGAGCGTGGGCAAACGCTCGACGGCCTCCGCTCGGCGCACGGCGTCCTGCAGTCGGTGGTCGCGCGGGAGCTCGGCATGCGACGGACTCCGGTCCTGTCCTTCGAATACGATCCCGCGATCGAGAGGGGCGTCCGGCTCACGAAGATCATCGACGAGCTCGCGCCCGACGAGGCAGATGGCGATCCCCGATGACATCAGTGCGGTCGTAGCCGTCCTCCGGGCGCACGAGCGCTTCGTCGTGACGTCGCACGAGGCGCCGGACGGAGACGCGCTCGGCTCGATCCTGGGCGCGGCTCTCGCCCTCCGCCAGCTCGGGAAGGACGTTGTCATGTTCCTCGGGGGGCCGGCCCCGCTCCCCGGCGAGTACCGCTTCCTCGAGCTCGAGCAGCGCGGTCTCCTGCGAGAGCGTCCTGCTGACTTCGGCGAGCGCGTGCTCGTCGCGGTGGACTGCGCCAGCCCGGCCCGGGTCGGCGCCGAGCCCGGCGTCGTCGGCGCGGCGCCGTTCACGATCAACATCGACCACCATCACGACAACCCGCGCTTCGGCGACGTGAACCTCGTCGTCCCGGACGCCTCGTCGACGGGCGAGGTGCTCGGCGACATCTTCCACGCCCTCGGCGTCGAGCTCACCCCCGAGATCGCCGAGGCGCTCTACATCGCACTCGTCACGGACACGGGCCGCTTCCAGTACGCGAACACGACGCCGAAGGCGCTCCGGCTCGCTGCCGACCTCGTCGAGGCGGGCGCGGACGTGCATCGCGTGTTCCAGGGCGTGTACGAGAACGTCCAGTTCGCCAAGCTGAAGCTCCTGGCGCGAGCGCTCGAGCGGGCGCAGGTGCTGGAGGGCGGGGAGATCGTCGTCTCCCACCTCCTGCGCGGCGACTTCGAGGCCGTCGGCGCGACCGAGCCCTACTCCGAGGGGATCATCGACGTGCTGCGCTCGGTCGAGGGGTCGCTCGTCTCGGCACTCATTCGCGAGCCACCGCGGGACGCCGCGCCGGCCCGGAAGGTGTCGCTCCGCTCGTCGATCGACGAGATCGACGTCAGCGCGATCGCCCGGAAGTCGGGGGGCGGCGGGCACCGGGAGGCGGCTGGGTTCTCGAGCGACCTGTCCGTGGAGGAGATCACGGACTTCATCGTCCAGGAGGTCACGGCGCAGGTCGCGCAGTCGGCGCACCGATGATGCCGCCGCGCGCGCTGACACCGAGCGGGATCGTGCTCGTCGACAAGCCGGCCGGGCCGACCTCGTTCGACATCGTCGCCGCCGTGCGCCGCCGGACGGGTGCACGCACCGGCCACGCCGGGACGCTCGACCCGTTCGCGACGGGACTCCTCCTGCTCCTCTCGGGGGCCGCCACCCGGCTCCAGCCACGCTTCGTCGGGCTTCCGAAGCGCTACCGAACGGCGGTCGATCTCACGAAGCGGACGTCCACCGGCGATCCGGAAGGCGAGGTCGAGGACGAGCACGAGGCTCCCGACGAGACCGCGCTCGACGAGGCCCTCGAGGAGCTGCGCGGTGTCGTCGAGCTTCCGGTACCCGCGGCCTCGGCCGTGAAGATCGAGGGGACGCGAGCCTACGCGCTCCACCGCCGCGGGATCGCGGTGGAGATGCCCGTGCGGAAGATGCACGTCCACGAGCTGCGGCTGGAGTCGTACCGCGACGGCATCGCCGAGCTCGAGCTTCTGGTCTCCTCGGGGACGTACGTACGCTCGCTCGCCGACGCGCTGAGCGGGCACTGCACGGCGCTCCGCCGCACCGAGATCGGGCCGTTCCACGTGGACGAGGCCGATCCGGAACGGATCATCCCTCCCGACGAGGCGCTTGCGAGGCTTGCGTGAGGATCGCGCACGCCCCGTCCCAGGTCGTCCGCCAGCCACGCGCCGCGGCGATCGGCACGTTCGACGGCGTCCATCGGGGCCACGTCTCGGTGATCGACGCGGTCGTCGAGACGGGGCTCGCGCCCACCGTCGTCACGTTCGACCCGCACCCGAGGGTCGCGTTCGGGCACCGCGTCGACCTCCTGACGACGCTCGAGCGCCGGCTCGAGCTCCTCGCCGAGGCAGGAGTCGAGACGACGCTCGTCGTGGCCTTCGTCCCGGAGCTCCAGCAACTCACGCCTGAGGCGTTCGCGGCCGAGTACCTGAGCGGGATCGGCGTCGAAACGGTGATCGCAGGCGATGACTTCCGCTTCGGCGTCGAGCGCTCGGGAGATCTCGAGCTGCTCGAGCGCCTCGGGTACGAGGGGCGCGTCGCCCCGGAAGTCGAGGGGGTGTCATCGACCGCAATTCGGGCAGCGCTCGCCGAGTGCGACATGCGCCGAGCGGCCGAGATGCTCGGGCGCCCGTTCGAGCTGGACGGCGTCGTCGTGCCGGGGCACCAGCGAGGGAGCACGATCGGCTACCCGACGGCGAACCTCCGTCTCGAGCCCGACCTGGCCTGCCCCGGCTACGGCATCTACGCCGGATTCGCCCGTGGTCACCGCGCGGCGATCTCGATCGGGATCAACCCGCACTACGGCGGGACGGAGCGCCGGATCGAGCCGCATCTGCTCGACTTCGAGGGCGAGCTCTACGGCGAGCGGCTCGTGGTCGAGGTCTGGGAGCGCCTCCGCGACGAGGCCGTCTTCGAGTCGGAAGAGGCCCTCGTCGCCCAGATCGCACGCGACGTGGAGGCGACGCGCGCCGCCCGCCGACCCGAGGTGTGAGCCGGCTTGCAACAGACTGTTGCAAGCGCGCTGAGTCCCGCTGCAGCAAGCTGTCCCAAGCCGGGCCGAGTCCCTCGCAACACACTGTTGCAAGCGGGGCGACGGCTAACGTTTCGAGCCCATGGCGGGCACCACCGGAGACCCGCTGATCCACGCGCGGGGCCTCGTCAAGCGCTTCGGGGCTTTCGTCGCGGTGGACGCGATCGACTTCGACCTCCAGCGCGGCGAGGCGTTCGGCTTCCTCGGTCCGAACGGGGCGGGGAAGACCTCGACGATGCGCATGATCGGGTGCGTCTCACCCGTCACCGACGGGACGCTCACGGTGTTCGGGCTCGATCCGGCGCGCGACGGCGTCCGGATCCGAGCGCGCCTCGGCGTCGTCCCGCAGCTCGACACGCTCGACATGGATCTCACCGTTCGCGAGAACATCGTCATCTACGGCCGCTACTTCGGGCTCTCGCGCAAGGAGCTCGGGAAGCGTGCGGACGAGCTCCTCGAGTTCGTCGAGCTGAGAGAGCGCGCGGACGACCGCGTGGAGCCGCTCTCGGGCGGAATGAAGCGGCGGCTGACCATCGCGCGCTCGCTCATCAACGACCCCGAGGTGCTGCTCCTCGACGAGCCGACGACGGGGCTCGACCCGCAGGCGCGGCACGTCGTCTGGGATCGCCTGTACCGGCTCAAGCGCCAGGGCGTCACGCTGCTCCTGACCACCCACTACATGGACGAGGCCGAGCAGCTGTGCGATCGCCTCGTCGTCATGGACAAGGGGAAGATCGTCGCCGAGGGCTCGCCGCGGGAGCTGATCGAGTGGTACTCGACGCGGGAGGTCGTCGAGCTCCGCTTCGACGACTCGCGCCCCGACGACCTCGGCTACTGGACGGACGGGCTCGTCACTCGCATCGAGTCGCTTCCGGATCGCGTCCTCCTGTACACGGACGACGGTGACGCGGCCTCCCACGGGATGCACGA
>Ga0233416_10000015_pt1 | contig 53287 bp, 53 predicted proteins | sample Sediment_Towuti__2_FD_188638 | JGI IMG/M metagenome (GOLD analysis project Ga0233416, IMG submission 188638) | Sediment microbial communities from Lake Towuti, South Sulawesi, Indonesia - Sediment_Towuti_2014_0_MG | ecosystem: Environmental > Aquatic > Freshwater > Lake > Sediment | place... | reverse complement strand
ACTTCGGGGTGGCGGCGTCGCTCGAGTACCGGCTGCATCCGCTGGCAGACGTCACCGGTGGCCTCCTCGCGTACCCGATCGACGCGGCGGCAGATGTCATGCGCTTCTACCGGGACTTCACGCGGCAGGCACCGGACGAGCTCACCATGCACTGCGCACTCGTTCACGCACCCGACGGGTCGGGCCTGAAGCTGGCGGCGCTCGTAATCTGCCACGCCGGTTCGCCCGCGGACGCGGAGCGCGATCTCGCTCCGGTGCGCGCGTTCAGGGAGCCGATGGTGGACATGCTCGGCCGGATTCCGTACCCCGCGGTGAACTCGATGCTCGATGCCGGATACCCGAGGGGAGCGCTCGGCTACTGGAAGTCGAGCTTCCTCTCGGACCTCTCCGACGGGCTGATCGACGCCGCCCTCGAGCAGTTCCTGACGACCCCCTCGATCATGAACGCCATCCTCATCGAGCAGTACCACGGAGCGGCGACGCGCGTCCCCGTGGACGCGACGGCCGTCGCGAACCGGGAGGAGGGCTACAACCTCCTGCTGCCGAGCACCTGGCTGGACCCGGAAGACACCGAGGCGAACATCGCGTGGACGCGGGCGGCATACGAGGCGTTCACTCCGTGGTTTCGCCAGGGACGGTGGCTCAACTACTTCGCCGACGACGAGGGGATGGATGCGACGCGGGCGGTCTACGGACCCAACTACGACCGCCTCGTCGAGGTGAAGCGGAGGTACGACCCGGAGAACGTCTTCCACCTGAACGTGAACATCGATCCGGGCGCGTAGCGCCTTGTCCCCGGACGCCGGACCTCGAGGGAGCCCGGGGAGACGCCGAGGCTCCTGCCTCGGCAGGAGAACGGTGCTCGTGGAGTGACCGGGAGCTTCACCTTCCGGCGCGCCCTCCCGACGGACGACGCCGCCACCTTCGTCGTCTTCCGGCGGTCGATCTGGGACTACCTCCGCCGCTCGGGGATGCTCCGACCGGACGATCCCGCCGAGCCGCCCATCGAGGAGGCCTGGACGCGGTGGCAGGCGATGTACGGCCACCTGGGCCGGACGGCGGCCGAGCACTGGGTCGCGGAAGGAGCCGACGGCAGGATCCTCGGGTACGCCAGATCGATCGAGCGCGGGGGCGTGCTCGAGCTGACGGAGTTCTTCGTGGATCCGGACACGCAGGCGCACGGCATCGGGCGCGGCCTCCTCGAGCGCGCATTTCCGCTCGGCCGAGGGCTTCACCGCTCGATCATCGCGACCCAGGATCCGCGCGCCGTCGGGCTCTACCTACGATTCGGCGTGGCCATGCAGTCGAACGGCGTCGACTTCACGAAGGCGCCGGAGCCGGTCTCGGTCGAGACGGATCTCGTGCTCGTCGCGGCGACGGACGACGACGCGACCGTCGCGTCGATCCTCTCCGTCGAGGAGCAGGTACTCGGACACCGCCGCGAGCCGGACGTCCGCTTCTTCCTGCGCGACCGACCGGGAGTGCTGTACGTGCGTGACGACCGGGTCGTCGGCTACGGATTCGATCCCGGAACGGGGGGATCGTTCGGTCCGATCGCCATGCTCGACCCGGCCGACGTTCCGGCCGCCCTCGCCCATCTCGAGAGCGCCGCGTCCGCGTCCGGCCTCGAGCGGCTCGACGTCCTGCTCCCGCTCGCCAACCGCACCGGTGTCGAGTGGCTGCTCGGGCGGGGCTTCCACGTCCTCCCCTTCTGGGTGCTCTACCTCGCGGACGCCCCGTTCGTGCGCTACGACCGCTGCGTGACGACAGCTCCTCCGGCGATCCTGTAGCTCAGCTGCGAGGCTTACGGCGTGGCAGCGCTCACGTCGGCCCCCCGCACGGCGATCCTCTATGCCGCCGGCAGCGAGCGACTCCAGCGCCTCGTCCAGGGGCACGGGATGCGCCTCGGCGCTGCCCGCTTCGTCGCCGGCGAGACGCTCGACCAGTGCGTCGCCGTGCTTCGGCAGCTGAACGACGCCGGCCTCCACGCGAACACGACGCTCCTCGGGGAGGCGATCGAGGACGCAGCGGGCGTCGCAGCCGTGGTATCGGAGTACGAGCAGATCCTCGAGCGCCTGGTCGCCGAGGGCCTCCGCGCGAACGTCGCGCTGAAGCTCACCCACCTCGGGCTCTCCCTCGACGAGGAGCTGGCGTACGCGAACGTGGACCGTCTCGTCTCGCGCGCCCAGCGCCTCGGCACGTCCATCCGCATCGACATGGAGCAGTCCGCGTTCGTCGACGCGACGCTCCGCATCTACGAGCGGCTGCGCGCGGCCGGGCACGAGGCGGTCGGTACGGTGCTGCAGTCCTACCTCTACCGCACGCCCGCGGACCTCGAGCGCCTCCTCCCCCTCGCGCCGAATCTCCGGATCGTCAAGGGCGCATACCTCGAGTCCGCCGAGATCGCGTTCCCACAGAAGGCCGACGTCGACCGCGCCTACCTCGAGCTCGTCGAGCGCGCGCTGCGCGGAGGCGCGTACGTCGCGGTCGCCACGCACGACGAGGCGATCATCGACGCCGTCCGGGCGTTCGCCGAGCGCGAGGCGCTCGGGCGAGATCGGTTCGAGTTCCAGATGCTGTACGGCGTGAGACCGGCCCTCCAGCGCTCGCTCGCGGCCGAGGGCTACAAGGTGCTCGTCGCGACACCGTTCGGGCCCGACTGGTATCCGTACCTCATGCGCCGGCTCGCCGAGCGGCCCGCGAACCTCGGGTTCTTCGCGCGCAGCCTCGTGCGCCGGTGACCGCGCTTCCCGCCACCTCCGAGGTCGTGGTCGTCGGCGGCGGCGTGATGGGCGCGAGCATCGCCTTCCACCTCGCCGAGGCAGGCGTCGACGTCTGCCTGCTCGAGCGCGACGAGCTCGCCTCGGGCTCGACGAGCAGGGCGGCAGGCGGGATCCGCGCCCAGTTCTCCGACCCCCTCAACATCGCGATCGGTCTCCGGAGCATCGGGGCGTTCACCCGCTTCGGCGAGCGGCCGGGGGCGGAGATCGACCTTGCGCAGGTCGGGTACCTCTTTCTCCTCGACCGCGAGGAGGACGTGCGCCTCTTCGAGAGGAGCGTCGCGGTTCAGAACGAGCTCGGCGTCCCGAGCCGCTTCGTGCCGCTCGACGAGGTGCGCGAGCTCTGCCCGCTCGCCGGCCTCGACGGGGTGCTCGCGGCGACCTACTGTCCACTCGACGGCCACGCCAGCCCGGATGCGGTCGTGCAGGGCTACGCGGCAGCGGCCCGCCGGCTCGGAGCGACCGTGCTCACGCACTGCGCCGCCACGAGGATCGTGCGGCGCGGAGGCAGGATCACGGCCGTCCTCACGAACCGAGGGACGGTTGGCGCGGGAACCGTCGTCTGTGCCGCCGGCGTCTGGTCGCCCGCGCTCGCGCGGACGGTCGGGCTCGAGCTTCCCGTCGAGCCGATTCTGCGGGAGGTGGGGTTCACGGGGCCCGTCGAGGGGCTCCCCGACCGCATCCCGCTGACGATCGACTTCTCGACGGGCTTCTACTTCCACCGGGAGGGGCCGGGGATCCTCTTCGGCATGGCCGACCGCGGGCAGCCTCCCGGTCTCGACACCCCGACCGATCCGGCCTGGCTCGAGCGGGTCCTCGCCGTCGCAGAGCGCCGCGCTCCTGCGCTCACCGACCTGGGCATCGCCGGCGGCTGGAAGGGCGCCTACGAGATGACACCCGACGCGAACGCTCTCGTCGGGGAGAGTCCCGAGGTGCGCCGCTTCCTGTACGCGACCGGTTTCTCCGGCCACGGGTTCCTGCAGGGGCCGGCGATCGGGGAGCTCGTCCGCGACCTCGTGCTCGGGCGCACGCCGTTCGTCGATGTCGCCCCGCTCTCGGTCGAGCGCTTCGCGCGCGCCACTCCGAGACCTGAACACAACGTCGTCTAGGGTCCGTTCGTGGCCACCAACGACACCCTCGTCTTCGTCCCCGCCTGGAACGAGGAGGAGAACCTCCCCGCGGTGCTCGACGAGCTGCGCGACGGTCTTCCGGACGCCGACGTCCTCGTCGTGGACGACGGGTCGACGGACGGAACTGCCGGCGTGGCGCAGGCCCACGGAGCGCACCTCCTGTCCTTCGGCGAGCACCGCGGGCTCCAGGAGGGCATCGCCGCAGGGTACGCGTACGCGAGCGAGAACGGCTACGAGTACGTCGGCCGCGTCGACGCGGACGGACAGCATCCGGTGGAAGAACTCGCGCGGCTGCTCGAAGTCGTGCGCTCGGGAGCGGCCGACGTCGCGGTCGGCTCGCGCTTCGCGACCGGCGAGGGCTACGAGGCCTACCGCTACGAGCCCTCCCCCAGCCGTCGCCTCGGCACGTCGGTGCTCCGGCGCGCGATGAGCGCGGCGCTCGGCCGACCGTTCCACGACGCGACGAGCGGGATGTACGCGGCGAACCGGCGCGCGATGCCGTCGCTCGGCATGCCGTACACGAGCGGGGCGCCCGAGGTCGAGTCGCTCCTGCGCCTGCGCGAGGCCGAGCTTCGGGTCGAGGAGGTCCCCGTGCACATGCGCGGGCGCGCCGGCGGTGAGTCGAAGCTCCGCGGCAGCAAGGCGGTACGCCTCGTGCTCACCGTCGCGGGCACGCTTCTCGTGTACGGGCTGTGGCGGAGGCGCGGGAGACGTCGGTGAACGGTCGGCTCGTCGCGGTGCTCGGCTACTCCGACTCGGAGACGAGCGGGCTGCACCCGGTCTGCGCAACACGACTCCGTCGCGCCGCGGACGTGGCGCGCCCCGAGGACACCGTGCTCTTCTCCGGCTGGGCGCGCAGGAAGACCGGTAGGCCGGAGGCCGAGCTCATGGCGCAGGCGTGGACGGGAGCTGCACGCCGGATCGGACTCGATCGAACGGCGCGCTCGACGGTCGGCAACGCGATCGCCGTCGCGCGCGCGGCTCGCTCGCTCGGCACGGACGAGGTCGTCGTCGTCACCTCGAGCTGGCATGCGCGCCGTGCGAGTGTCCTCGTCCGTGCCGCACTGCTCGGGAGCGGTGCTCGGCTCGTGCTGGTCGCAACCGAGGAGCGGGCGACACGAGGCGCGCGGGTCCGCGAGCTCGCCTGCTGGAGCTTCGTGCCGGTTCTCGCGGTGCTCGCTGCGCGGACGCGCTAGCGTGCGAGGCATGACCAAGAGACTCACCGTGGTCGCCGCAGTCCTTGCGCTCGCCGTCGCCGCGGCGGGCTGCGGGGGAGGCGACGACACCACGACCACCGCGGAGGCGACCCCCGCCAGCGAGTGGGCAGACGGCTTCTGCACGTCGGTCACCACCTGGGAGAGCGCGCTGAAGGACATCGCGAATCAGTTCACGGACCTCTCCTCGTTCTCGCAGGACGCGCTCCAGAACGCAGCCGACGACGCGAGGACAGCGACCGACCAGTTCATCGAGGACGTCAAGGCGCTCGGAGCGCCGGACACGCAGTCGGGCGAGGAGGTCAAGTCCTCGATCGACAGCTTCGCGACGACGCTCCAGACCGAGCTCGACTCGATCCAGACGACGGTCGACGAGACCACGGGGATCGCCGAGCTGCCGACAGCGGTGAAGGACGTCACGGCGTCGATCACGACGATGAGCGAGGCGCTCTCCTCGACGCTCTCGACGATCGAGGGCGCGGACGTGGGGACCGAGCTCAAGGATGCCCTGGACAGCTCGCCCGCCTGCACCGACCTCAGGTCGTAACTGCGTGCTCCGGGGGCCGGGCCTGTCCGGCCCCCGGGCCGCCCGCCGAGCGGCCCTCGAGCTGGACGGGCCTCAGGACTCCTTGATGACGGCGTACCAGAACCGCTCGGCGACCTCGCTGACGTGCTCGCTGATGCGCGAGAAGCGACGGTAGAGCTCGCGACGGGACATGACGGCCCGGAGATCGTCGAGCTCGAGCAGCTCCGCCATCGCCCGGCGGTAGACGCGCTCGAGTCGCCGGTCGGTCTTGATCGCAGCATCGGCTGCGGCCGTCGCGCTCCCGTCCCGCGCCTCGAGACCGGCGACCGCGTCGTCGAGATGGCCGACGGCCTCCCGGAGCAGCACGGCCATCTCCGCGATCGGGGCGTCCGGCGGGCACGCCATCACTTCCGACTCGCGCACGGCGTCTTTCGAGAGGTTGAGCACCCAGTCGATGCCGCGACCGAGCGTGTAGATGTCCTCGGCGTCGTAGGGGGTGGTGAACGCCTCGACGAGCGCCCGCTGGAGCTCGCGCTTGTGCTCGTCCGCCTCGTGCTCCGCGGCCCGGACGGTGTCGGCCGCGGACAGATCGCCGTTAGCCCAGGCGACGAGCGCGTCCATCCCTCGCTTCGTCACCTCGAGCTGCGCGCGCAGCATTCCGAGCACGTCGGGCGTGTCGGGTAGGAACCATCGGTGAACGCTCGTCATGCGATCAACCTTCAGACGGTATAGATGACGGCCGCGAGCGTTGCGGACGCCGGAATCGTGGTCAGCCAGGCGATGCCGATCTCCCGGACGATCCCCCAGCCCACGTGGTGGTAGCGGCGACGGCCCAGGCCGATGCCGACGACGGACGACGCCACCACGTGCGTGGTCGACACCGGCGCCCCGAGGAACGAGGCGCCGAGGATCACGCCGGCGGACGCCGTCTGGCTGGAGAGGCCGTCCAGCGGGCGGATGCGGTAGATGCGGCTGCCGATCGTCTTCACGATCCTCCACCCGCCGAAGGCCGTCCCCAGCGTGAGCGCCACCGCGGAGCCGACCGTCGCCCACAGTGGGGCGGTCAGGGAGTCCTCGTACCCGGAGGCGAGCAGGAGCGCCGCGATCACGCCGACTGCCTTCTGGGCGTCGTTCGCGCCGTGGCTGAACGAGAGCGCCGCCGCTCCGCCCCACTGGCCGGCGTTCACGGGAGCGCGCCAGCGGGCGGTCGCGCGCCGCATCGGCCACAGCAGCATCCGGAGCACCACGAATGCCGCTATGCCGCCGATGATCGGCGACACCGCGAGCGCCACGAGCGTCCCGACGACGCCCACTGGGCGCCCGTCGCTGAACCCGCCCCAGTTGACCGCGGACGTCCCTCCGTACGCCAGCGCGGCACCGACGAGACCCCCGACGAGGGCGTGTCCGGAGCTCGAGGGCAACCCGCGCCACCACGTGAGGAGGTTCCAGGTGGTGGCGGCGGCGAGGCCCGAGCCGACGACGGCGACGGTCTCGTCCGGGGGCACGTCGACGATCGTGGCGATCGTGTTGGCCACCGCCGCTCCCACGAGCACCGGGCCAAGGAGGTTGAAGACGGTGGCGAGGACGATCGCCTGCGACGGCCGCGCGGCGCGCGTGGCGACGAGCGTGGCGATGGCGTTCGAGGCGTCGTGGAACCCGTTCGTGAACGCGAACCCGAAGGCGAGCCCGATCGCGAGAACGAGCCCGGCGTCCATCGCGTGAACCTACAGCGCTCGACCACGACGCGAGTGCGCTCGGTGACGCTCGCACGGAGTCCGGAGCCCGGAGTACGCTTGCCGGATGACGCAGACCGACGAGGGCGAGGCTCGCGCGCGGCGCATCCCGAGAGGCGTCTACGAGCGCGAGCTCGCGCGGCTCCAGCTCGAGCTCGCGCTGATGCAGGAGTGGGTGCGCGAGGCCGGCGCGCGCATCGCGGTGGTCTTCGAGGGCCGCGATGCCTCCGGCAAGGGAGGGGCGATCAAGCGGATCCAGGAGCGGCTGAACCCGCGCTGGTGCCGCATCGTGGCCCTCCCCGCGCCGAGCGAGCGCGAGCAGACGCAGTGGTACTTCCAGCGCTTCGTGCCGCACCTCCCCGCCGCCGGCGAGATCGCCCTCTTCGACCGGAGTTGGTACAACCGCGCGGGGGTCGAGAAGATCCTCGGCTTCTGCACGCCCGACGAGCACCGGCGCTTCCTCCGCCAGTGCCCGCAGTTCGAGCGCATGCTCGTCGAGGACGGCATCACGCTCCTGAAGTACTGGTTCTCCGTCTCGGACGCCGAGCAGGAGCGGCGCTTCCGCGCGCGGATCGAGGATCCGACGCGCCGGTGGAAGCTCTCCGACATGGACCTCGAGTCGCGCCGGCGGTTCGTGGACTTCTCGCGCGCCAAGGACGAGATGTTCGTGCACACGGACACGGACGTCGCGCCCTGGTACGTGGTCGAGGCAGACGTCAAGCGGGCGGCACGGCTGAACTGCATCGCGCACCTCCTCTCGCAGGTTCCGTACGTCGTGACCGAGCACCCGCTCCCGGAACTCCCGCCGCGCCAGTCCGACGAGGGCTACGTGCGGCCGGAACGCTCGACGATGCGCTACGTGCCCGACCACGCGGCCACGCTCGAGCTCCCACCCGACGGCTGAGAGCGTCGGGCTTCCGCGCAGCGGCTCAGGCCCGAGCCGCGCTCGGCGTCTGCTCGAGGTAGCGGTGCACGTGCTGGATGACGACCGAGCCTTCGCCGACCGCCGAGGCGACCCGCTTTACCGAGGAGGCCCGCACGTCCCCGATGGCGTACACGCCCGGAACGCTCGTCGCGTAGTCGGGCCCCGTCACGACGAATCCCCGCTCGTCTCGCGCGATCTCACCCGGCAGCCACTCCGTCCGCGGCTCGGCTCCGATGAGGATGAAGAGCGCATCAGCCGCCACGCTCGTGTCGCCGTGCTCGTCGCGAAGCACGAGACGCTCGAGCCGCCCCTCGCCTGCGGCGTCGACGACCTGCGTCGAGAGGCGAACGCCGATGTTGTCCCTGCCCGCGATCTCGTCGATCAGGTACTGGGACATGCTCGCCTCGAGCGAGGAGCCCCGCACGAGAAGCGTCACGCTTCCCGCGTACCGGCTCAGGTGGATCGCCGCCTGCCCCGCCGAGTTGGCTCCGCCGACCACGAAGACGTTCCCGCCCGTGAACTGGCGCGCTTCCGAGGGAGACGACCCGTAGAAGACGCCCGCGCCTTCCAGCGCCTGGAGCGCCGGGACGTCGAGTCGCCTGTACGAGACGCCCATGGCGAGGACGACGCTCCTGGCCTCGACCTCCGTTCCTCCCGAGATCGTGACGACGTGGCCGACGCCTCCGGGGCAGATGCCCGTGACGTCCTGCGTCAGGAGGAACGTCGCGCCGAAGACCCACGCCTGCTGGTACGCACGCTGGGCGAGCTCGGCGCCGCTCAGGCCACGCGAGAAGCCGAGGTAGTTGCGGATCCGCGTGCTCGATCCCGCCTGCCCTCCGATCGACTCGCGCTCGACGACGAGCGCACGCAGCCCCTCGGACGACGCGTACACCGCGGCCGCGAGCCCTGCGGGGCCGGCCCCGACGACGACGACGTCGTACGGATCCGTGTCCGCGAGCTCGGTCTGCATCCGCGTCCCGTGCTCCGCGAGGTCCTCCGGCCGCGGATCGACGAGCGCGCTCCCGTCCGGGAGGATCACGACCGGAGCGTCGACCCCCTCCTGCCCGCACCCCCGGAGGAGCGTGGCTCCCTCCTCCGTGTCGCACGCATGGAACGCATGCGGTACCCCGTTCCGCGCCAGGAGGTTCCGGAGCTCGTAGCCTCGGGGCGACCACGGATCGGCGACGACCGTGATCTCCCGGCGCCCCGGGGCGTTCTGCCGCCTCCACTCCTGGAGGAACTCGGAGACGAGCCGATGGAAGAGCTCGTCCGGAGTGCTCCAGGGCTTGAGTGCGTAGTAGTCGATGTGCCCCACCGCCATCGCCGCGCGAATCGCGTCCGCGGTCTCCTCGTCCGCCCAGCCTCCCCAGGGGATGAGGAGCGCACGCTTGGCGTGTGGATGGAGCTCGTGGACCCGCGCGAGGAGCGCCTCGCCCGTGAGCCCCTGCGTGCCCCGGGCCGCGAGCACGACGGCGACGGCGGCGTCGCGGTCCCGGAGCGCCTCGAGCTGCGAGAGCGCCGCTTCGGTCGAGGGCCCGCAGATCACCTTGTAGTCGCGCGCGTACCGCTGCAGCTCGGCCGTGATCCGCTGGAGCGCGTCCGGATCCTCGTCGACCGCCAGGATGAGCGGCAGCTCGCTCACGACGGAATCGGCTCCGACTCGGCGACGAACGCAGCGAGCCGCCACTCCCCGTCGAGACCCTTGAAGACGTGTGTCCCCCGGTCCTCGAAGCGCAGACCGGACGCGCCGGCGAGCGCGCGGGTCAGCTCGGACACGAGGATCTCGTCGGGCCCGGCCGCCGCCATGATCCGCGCCGCCTCGTGCACGGCCACACCGCGGACGTCCTCGCCGACGAGCTCCACCTCGCCGACGTGGACACCCGCGCGGATACGGAGGCCGCTCGCGGTCGACCGCCGGCGGATCGCCGCCGCGCAGTGGAGCGCGCGGGCAGGGCCGTCGAACCGGGCGAGCAGGCCGTCCCCGGTCGTCTTCACCTCGCGGCCGCCGAACCGCTCGAGCTCGGCTCTCGCCACGAGGAAGTGCTCGGAGAGGAGGTGGCGCCAGCGCGCGTCCCCGAGCTTCGCCGCGCGCGCCGTGGAGTCGACGAGGTCCGTGAGGAGGAGCGTGACGAGCACCCGGCTGTGAATCCCGGTAGGGAAGCCGGCGAACGCCCGAATCCCTTGCCACTCGATTTGGACGCACGGCTCGTCCCCGACCGTGAAGCCGTCGTGCCCGGGCGGGATGTCGAACACGTCCCCGGCGCCGAACTCAGCCGTCGTGCCGTCCGAGAAGTCGATGCCGAGCCGGCCCGAGATGATGATCCCGACGTGCCGTGCCTGGCACCACTCGCCGCCGACGATCGGCCGCACGTCCTTCGACCAGCGCCAGCCAGGCTGCGATACGAGCTCGCCGACCGTCAGGTCGCCGAGCTCGACGATTCGCGTCCTGATCTTCGGGAACTCGACGACGTCGTCCGGCGTCGAGAAGCTCTTCGAGAGCGCGTCGGCCATCGCGCTAGCGGGCGCTCACCGTGTCCCCGACGTCCGCGATCGCCCGCATCGCCTGGGAGAGCGCGATCGGGATCGTGGCGATGAAGACGGCGACCGGCAATCCGATGAGGAGCACGCCGAGCGTCTGCCAGAAGCCCTCGACCTCGAAGGCCCACACGATCGCTCCGATGAACGCGGCGATCATGCCGAACACGCCGACGAGCATCGAGATGAAAGCCCAGGCGCGCAGAGTCCCGTACTGCGTCATCTGCTCCAACCTCCCTGTGAGTAGGTAGCGAACGAGGTGCGAGATTACCCCCCGCGGCTCCCGATCGCGCGCACGGTCTCGATCGTGTCCGCCTCGGTGGGCGACTTGTCGGGCCGGTATCCCTTCACGCGCGCGAAGCGGAGAGCCACGCCACCCGGGTAGCGCGAGCTCGTCTGTACACCGTCGAACGCGACCTCGACGACGAGCTCGGGCCGAACGTGCACGACATGGCCCTCCCGGTGGCTCTCGAGCGCCAGGAGGTACTGCGTCTGCCAGGCGAGCATCTCGTCGGTCATGCCCTTGAACGTCTTCCCGAGCATCACGAACCCGTCCGTCGCGGGATCGCGTGCACCGAGGTGGAGGTTCGAGAGCGTGCCGAAGCGGCGACCGTGACCCCATTCGGCGGCGAGGACGACGAGGTCGAGCGTGTGCGCAGGCTTGACCTTGAGCCACGCCGCTCCGCGCCGCCCCGCTTCGTACGGAGCCGCCGGCGACTTCACCATGACCCCCTCGTGGCCTCGGGCGAGCGCGTCCTCGAGGAAGCGTCGGGCGACCTCCGGATCGCCGGTCTCGACCCGCGGCACGACGAGCTCCGCCGGCAGGCGGCCGTCGAGCACGGAGAGGCGCTCGCGCGCCGGCCGATCGACGAGGTCGTCGCCGTCGGAGAGGAGACAGTCGAAGAAGAACGGCCTCAGAGGCGGCGAGCTGCGGCTCTCCTCGACTGGCGCTCTCGTCCCGAACCGACTCATCGTCACCTGGAACGGGTACGGCCGGCCATCCTCGCGAAGCGCGATCGCCTCGCCGTCGAGGACGAGCGCGCCCCCTGGAAGGGCGCGGACCCGGTCGACGATCTCGGGGACGCGGTCGGTGATCTCGGCGAGGTTGCGCGTGTACGCACGCGCCTCGTTCGCGACGCGATGCACCTGGATCCGCGCGCCGTCGAGCTTCCACTCGACGATCGCGCTGTCGATCCGGCCGACCGCGTCGGCGAGGTCGACGGCCGTCTGCGCGAGCATTGGCTTGAGGGGCCGGAACGGCGTGAGGTGAAAGGCCCTGAGCCCGTCCACACCGTCGGCGAGCGCGGCGGCGGCTACTCCGGAGAGGTCGCCGGCGAGCATCATCGCCCGCCGAACGTCCGCGGCAGGGACTCTCGCCGCCTTCGCCACCGCGTCCGTCATGACACCCTCGAGCGCGCCCTGCCTCAGCTCGCCGAGCAGGAGCCCGACGAGGAACCGCTGCTCGTCCGCGGTGGCGCGGGCAAAGAGCTCGTCGAGCTCGGCCCGCCGGCGCGCCTGCGACCCGGAGCCGGTCGTGGCCGCGATCCGCGACACCGACGCGTCGACCTCTCCCAGCTCGAGCGCGGAAGGCTGCGCTGCAGGCGGCGGCAGCTCCCGAAGCGCCGCCCAGCCGACGCCGATCGAGCCCTGGGGCAGCGCCCCGGAGAGGTACGCGACGGCGACTCCGATCTCCTCGGGCCGCGCACGCGACAGGCACTCGGCGAGCCTCGCGACTTTTGCGAGCCGCGACGAGGTGGCGGCGACGTCGGCCGACGCCGCGGTGATCTCAGCGAGCAACATCCGCCCCCATTCAATCGCTTCGGGACGGCGAGTCGACCGCCTCGCCGCCGCAGCGCCTCCTCTCGACGTCCACCGCGCCTGCGCGTGCACTCGTGATCGCGGCGAGCTCGGCGGTCGCAGGCTCAGGCTCGTCGGACGTCGCCGAGCTCGAGCCGGGGCGGCAGCGCTCCCTCGAGCTCCAGCAGCCTGCGCTTGAGCTCGAGGCCCCCGCCGTAGCCGCCGAGCCCGTCCGCTGCGACCACGCGATGACAGGGAACGAGCACGGGAAGCGGATTCCGGGCCATGAGCGCTCCGATCTCACGGGGATCGTCGACACCCGTGGCGCGGGCGAGCTCGCCGTAGGTGACGGTGCGGCCGAAGGGAGCGATCTCGCACAGCGCCTCGAGCACCCGGCGGTGATCCGCGTCGACGCCCGACCAGTCCAGCGGAACCGCGAGCTCCTCCCGCTCCCCGCGCACGTACTGACCGAGTTGGGCTGCGGCCTCCGCCGCAGTGGCCGCGGCGGCGCCCGCTCCCGGCGCGCTCCGAACAGGCGACGCGCAGGGAAGACGCACCCGCCGCACACCCGCCGCCGTCGCCTCGACCCCGAACCTGCCGATCGGCGTGTCGACGACGATCACCGCAGCGCGAGCCCGCCCGCCGGGGTCGTCGTCAGCCACTGCTCCACACTCGTCGCCTAGTATCGCCGTGTGCGCGTTCTCGTGCTTGGTGCGGGCTTCGGCGGGCTCGAGCTCGCAACGACGCTGTCCGAGGCCGTCGCCGGCGAGATCGACGTCACGCTCATCGACAGGAGCGACGCGTTCGTGTTCGGGTACTCGAAGCTCGACGTCATGTTCGGCCGGACGACACCCGACGCGGTCCGTCTCCCCTACCGCACGATCGCCAAGCCCGGCGTGCGCTTCCTCCAGGAGACGATCACCGCGATCGACCCCGACGCACGGCGCGTCACCACCGACGGCGGCGTCCACGAGGCCGACATCCTGGTGCTCGCCCTCGGCGCCGACTACGACTTCGAGGCGACGCCGGGGCTCCGCGAAGGGGGGAACGAGTTCTACTCCGTTGCGGGGGCGGAACGGCTCGCCGAGGTGCTCCCCGACTTCGCGGGCGGACAGGCGGTCGTCGGCCTCTGCGGCGCGCCGTTCAAGTGCCCACCGGCCCCGAGCGAGGCCGCCCTGCTCCTCCACGACTACCTCTCGGCGCAGGGGATTCGGGACCGGTGCGCGATCACGCTCGTGATGCCCTTCTCAACCCCCGTGCCACCGTCGCCGGACACGTCGGAGGCGCTCCTCGCGGCCTTCGCCGAGCGCGGCATCGAGTTCGTCGGCGACCGCCGCGTTGCCTCGCTCGAAGCGGACCGGAGCCTCGCCGTGCTCGATGACGGCAGCGAGCTGCCGTTCGATCTGTTCCTCGGCGTCCCCAAGCACCGTGCTCCCGACGTCGTGATCGCGAGCGGCATGACCGAAGAGGGCTACGTACCGGTCAGCTCGCAGACGCTGGAGACGCGGTACCCGGGGGTGTACGCGGTCGGAGACGTCGCCGCGATCGGGGTGCCGAAGGCGGGCGTCCTCGCGGAGCGCGCGGCGCGCGTGGTCGCCGCCTCGCTCATCGCGACTCTGCGCGGCGGGCCACAGCCGGAGCCGTTCGACGGGCGCGGCTCGTGCTACGTCGAGTTCGGCGTCGGCCGGGTCGCGCGCGTGGACATCGACTTCCTCTCCGGCCCCAAGCCGACCGGAACCTTCAACGAGCCCTCGCCCGCCCTCGCCGCCGAGAAGCGCCTCTTCGGCTCGAGCCGACGCGCCCGCTGGTTCGGGGAGGAGCCCGCCCTCGATCGCCCCGTCGCGTAGCCCGTCCTCGTCGCCCGGGACACGGCCACCGAGGTCGATGACGTGCTCCAGTGAGGCTGCACTGGCTAGGCTCCCGCTCGTGGTTTCCAAGGCGCAGCTCGAAGAGACCGAGCACGGGCTCGTCGCGACCGGCGAGGGCTGGTTCGTCCTGAACGCACGCGAGGCCCGCTGGTATCACGCGGAAGGCCGCGCCGCGTTCTGCGACCTCGAAGGCGATCAGGACTTCCCGCAACTCGGGATCAACGTCCAGGTCCTGCGCCCGGGCGAGGCGATGGCGATGTACCACTGGGAAGCCGACCAGGAGGACTTCCTCGTGATCGCAGGGGAGGCGCTCCTGATCGTCGAGGGCGAGGAGTGCCCGCTCCGCGCGTGGGACTTCGTGCACTGCCCTGCCGCGACGAAGCACACGATCGTCGGCGCGGGACAGGGCGGCTGCGTGGTCGTCGCCGTCGGCACCCGCGCCCACGCCGACAGCCCGGGCTGGGGTGGCTACCCGGTCGACGAGACTGCCCTCCGCCACGGTGCCGGCGTCGAGACGGAGACGAACGAGCCGCAGGAGGCGTACGCGAGGGTCACGAAGCGGGAGCCGACCCGCTACCGCGACGGCTGGCTCCCGGGCTAGCGAGCTCGAGCTCGCCCGTCGCCGCCGTTCCTTTCCGCACGCGACCGCCCGGCGGAGAGCCACCCCGCCTACGAAACGGCTCGTACCGTCCTGGGCTCGGTGACGAGCGGGCGCGACCGGCGTGGGCACCGACTCCCGCGCGAGAGCCGAGGCGGCGAGACACGTGCGTCGGATCGTCCGCTCACGTGCGCAGGCGCCCGGCAACCCAGGTGAAAGGCTGCTCTGCTCCCCGCGGTGTCACGTGAACCTCGCGACGGGTGTCGAGGGTCTCGAACCGCTCCCCGAGGATCGCGGACAGCTGATCCGCCGAGTACCGCTCGACGGGCAGCCCGGAGCACTCGTTCGGCCCGTCGGGAGCGAACGTCGCCAGGAGCACGAGCCCACCCGGGTCGAGGGCGGCGTGCAGCGTCCGCAGGTAGCGGCGGCGGTCGGCCTGCTCGACGAGGAAGTGAAAGACGGCGCGGTCGTGCCAGAGGCCGTAGCGGCGCGCCGGCTGCCATTCGAGCACGTCCTCGCAGAGCAGGTGAATCGGCGCGTCGCCGAAGCGGCCCCGGAGCTCGTCGAGCGCAGACTCCGAGACGTCGAGCACGGTGAGGTCGTCGAAGCCTCGCTCGTGCAGACGGTCAGCGAGGAACGAGGCGCCGCCGCCGACGTCGATCACGGCCGTGTCTCGCGGAACCCTCAGAGCGTCGATCAGCTCGAGCGACAGCCGCGGCTCGGGCTGGTACCAGCTCACCCCCGTCGTGCCGCGAGCCGTGTACGCGGCGTCCCAGTGCCGTTGCCGCTGGTCTTCAGGATGCGGCGCGCGAGACACGTGGCAATCTAGCGACCCGGGAGGTCACTCGAGAGCAGGGCACGGCAGGCCGGGCCAGTGTGCGGGAAGGTGCCCTGAGCCGCGGCGGTGCTGGCGCGGACGACAGCGGGTTTCCGAAGCGTGTTGACCGGGCCCGACCCGTCTCTTCCTGCAGGCGGGTCCAGAACCGGAGCTCGGCGGGATCGCCACGAAACCGCTCGGCAGCGGACTGCAGTGCGCTCCTCGTCAGATCGACAGCCCAGTCCGAGTCAGCTCTCGCGCGGATCATCGACGCAACCTCGAGCTCAGGCCCGCTCAAGCGTCCGATTCGCAGTAGGCCGTCATCGGGCAAGTGGGCTTCGGCGGCCTGCGCGAGTGTTCGCAGATCTCCTCGACAGGAGGCGTGGCCTTGACAGGGGTTCGTGGCAGAGTCTTGCGTGGCCGACTGGTAGGCTGTCCGCGTCAATCAGAGCGAGTCCGGGTTGCGCTTGTGCCTTCCTTGCCCGTTCGTGAGTAGGTAAGGGAGGTGTTTTTCTATGGCAACTGGAACCGTGAAGTGGTTCAACGACAGCAAGGGATACGGCTTCATCACCCCTGACGAGGGATCCAAGGATCTCTTCGTGCACTTCAGCAACATCGCCGGTGAGGGCTTCAAGAGCCTGTCCGAAGGTGCGCGCGTCGAGTTCGAGTCGCGCGAGGGCCAGCGTGGCCCCGAGGCCACGAACGTCAGTCCCGTCGCTTCCTAACGGAACGATCCAGGCGCCGTGACCGCGTATGCGGTCACGGCGCGTCATCCCGAGGCGAGGAGCGCGCGTTGAAGGACCTGCACGAGAAGCTCGAGGTGGAGGGCGAAGTCGTCGAGGCGCTTCGCAGCCGGATGTTTCGCGTACGTCTGGACAATGGACACGAAGCGTTGGGGTACATGGGGGGCAGGATGAAGCGCTATCGCATCAGGATCTTTCCCGGCGATCGCGTGCGCCTCGAGCTCTCGACGTACGACCTGAGTCGCGGACGCATCGTCTATCGACTCAGCTGAACTCTTCACGAGACTCGTCACTCGCGGGATATTCGAGGACGACGGACGGTGATCGGCAACCAGTGGCCGGCTCGACCGCGCTCGCTCGACCTGCCGCCGCCTCGACGCGCCGGTGTTGCTCCTATGTCAAGGCACGCCCACGGCGGCCAGTCTCTTGACGAGTCACACGCGGCACGGCGACAACCAGGCTGGCAACGATCCCGGACAGACCGACCCGCCGAGTCTTACCCCCCGAGGGGTTCGTACCGCGACATACAGAGCCGGCAAGCGAGCTCCACTGCCGGGGGAAAAGGATCATCGCGGTCGGCGCGCGTCGGCTCGCCTTGCCGGAACAGGCAATCCACGACGACGCGCATGATCAGAGCGCGAACGAGGAACTGCGGGAAGCGCGGGACGTGCGCCACCGCGTCGAGAAGCGACTCGTCAGCCCCTTCCCAGACCAGGGCATCGGCCACGACGATCGCCGACGCGTAGGCGGGAGGTCGCCAGAACGGAGAGAAGTCGATGATCGCCGGCGGCAGCTCCTCCGCGAACAGGACGTTCCCCGTCAGGTCACCGTGCACGAGTTGGCAGTTCGCGTCGAGAGGCCTGCGCACGGCGATGAGACGGGGCAGATGCTCGGAATCGGTGAACTGGTCGGCCGGAAGCTCTCCCCATGCGACACGATCGCCGATTGCCCAGTCATCCGTGCGCTGCGCGACGAACGCAGGCCCGGGAACATCCTTGATCGCCCGGTGGAAGCGCTCGCCGGTGGCGATGATCTCGCCCCATCGACGCTCCTCGTGCGCGCCCTCGAGAAACTGCCACGCGCACCATCCCTGGCATACGAAGTCGCCGCCCACGGTCGGCCGCGGAACACCAACTCGGAAGTCGACCTGGGTGATCGACCCCAGGACATCCGCCTGCCAGGCAAGGGGCGCCTCACCCTCACCGAAGGGACGTAGCACCAGTCGGCCGACGCGCCATGCGTTCCCGCGACCACCATCGAGCGGCACTGGAGCCCCGGTCTCACCGAACGACTCGACTACCGCAGGCGGAGGCGGGGTCGGCACCCGGGCAACCTACCGGCGAGATCGCTCCGAGCTGCACGAGCGTGCCACCGCGCGAGCTGATAGCGGTCCCGCAGCGTTAGGGTTCGGCTCGTGCACGTCGTCGTCAACCACCTGCACCTGCGCGACCCGCTGACCGACGCAACCGCGCAGGCGGCACGGGAGGCCGTGCGGCTCGTCGTCGACGCGGGCGCGCGGGCAGCCCAGGTCGCGAGGGTCGACGAGAGGCACCTCATCCTGATCCTCTCCTTCGCCGACGCAGAGGACGCGGATCGCGTCGCGCGCGAGGTGGGCGGGCCGTGGATGCGCGAGAACATCGTGCCGCTCCTCGCCCGCGACACCGAGCGCAGCGTCGGGGAGGTGATCGCCTCGGCTCAGGGTTGAGGGAGGAGACTCGCGGTTGCTGCGGCCTCTTCCTCCACCGAAGCCTCCCGGATGAGAGGCCGCGTGGCATGAGCTCGGGAAGGTTCGACCTCGACGGACGGAGCGCGCTCGTCACAGGGGCGGCGCGAGGGCTGGGTCGTGCGGTAGCGCTCGCCCTCGCCGAGGCCGGCGCCGACGTCGCGCTCGGGCTTCGAGACGTCTCACGCGACGACGGGCTCGCCGACGAGATCCGCGCTCTCGGCCGTCGTGCCGTGCCGCTGCAGATGGACGTCACGCGGCTTGGCGAGGTGGAAGCGGCCGTCGCGGCGACCGTAGAGGAGCTCGGATCGCTCGACCTCCTCGTCAACAACGCCGGCGGAGGGGTCGGGCACATACCTGCCGAGGAGGTCTCGGTCGCCGACTTCGAGCGCGCCGTCGACGTCAACCTCAAGGGCACGTTCTTCGCGTGCCGCGCCGCCTTCTCGCCGATGCGGAAGCGTGGCTTCGGCCGCATCGTCAACGTCTCCTCGCAGGCGGCCCTCGTCGCACTGCCGGGCGAGTCGGTCTACTGCATGGCGAAGGCGGGGGTCTCCCATCTCACGCGCTGCCTCGCCGTCGAGTGGGGCCGCTACGGCATCGCCGTCAACGCGGTCGCGCCCACGTTCGTACGAACACCCGGGACCGAGCCGGCGCTCTCGGACCCGGCGTTCCGCGCCGAGGTGGAAGAGCGCATCGCCGCGTTGCATCGCATCGGCGAGCCGGACGAGGTGGCAGGCGCAGTCGTCTTTCTCTGCTCCCCGTCCGCCTCGCTGATCACGGGCGAGACGCTCGTGATCGACGGCGGCTGGACCGCCCGCTAGAAGTCGCTGCGCATCACGACCCGTCGCGGGGTCGGGTTGCTGACCTCCGTGAGCCCGGCAGCCTCGAAGACGGAGCGGCCGCCGACGTGGAGCTCCCCCCAGGTGATCTCCTGCCCGGGCTCGGTGAGCATCGGGTAGCCCTCGAGAGCACGAGCACCGCGCTCGCGCGCGAAGTGGACGGCAGCACGCGCGAGCGCGTAACTGATCCTTCGGCGTCTGTATCCCGCGCGAACGACGAAGCAGGTCACCGCCCAGACGGTGGGGTCGGCCTTGTCCTCGTCGCGACCCTGCCAGGGCACGCGGTACACGCGCAGCAGGCCGGGGTACGCCGCCCGGGGCTCGACGGCGCACCAGCCGACCGGCTCGCCGTCGAGGTAGGCGACGAGGCCGCTCGTCGTTCGCGACCCCGGGTGCCCGCACTCGGTCTGCATGCGGAGACGATGCGCGCGCTCCTCGACCGGGAACGTCTTGAAGGCCTCTCCCGGCGCGAGCTTGTACCGCTGGCACTGGCACGTGTGCGCCACGCCGCGCGTGCCGAACACGGCCTGGAGATCCTCCCAGCTCGCCTCGTTCGCGGGGACGACCCGGAGACGGCTCGCGACCTCGCTCACCCCGACACCGTAGCCCGACTCGTGCAGGCGAGAGCGGAGGGTTCGGGCGCGAGCGACCTCTTCAGACGCTTCGGTCGCATCGGGGGAAGCGCCAAGGCCGGGCGCCTCCGCCCGATCTCAGCGCGGGCTACGCCTCGACGAGGAACACGACCGTCTCGGGCAGGACCCCGTCGTACGCCATCGCGTCGGCCGCCGCCTCGGTCTCCATCGCGCCCAGGACGGCGTCCATGTCGGGAACGTCCATCACCAACCCGACCCGCGTCGGGTTCTCCGGGTCGACGAACGTCCTGATGTTGGTGACGCCGAGGGGGCCGAAGAACTCCCCACGTCTGGGCGAGGCGAGCCAGTGATCCTTGTCCTTCACGTCGTGGTAAGCCATGACGGTGGGCATCGCGCCTCCTTCGTGTCGGTTGGGCCGACGCTGAGCGACCCGGTTCCAGGATCCTAGTGCCGTCCGCAGGCTCGCGGACGACGTCACGTCTGCGCCGCGGGGCCGCACCGGCGCGAACGAGAGGCGTCTGGAGAGCTGAGCGCGATCGCCGCAGACGTCTCCCGTGCATAGAGTGGATGGGATGTTCGACGTCGCCGCCGAGGCCTACGACGCGTACATGGGCAGGTACTCGATCCCGCTCGCCCCGCAGTTCTGCGACTTCGCGGGAATCGTGGAGCAGGAGAGCGTTCTCGACGTCGGCTGCGGTCCGGGAGCGTTGATCGCCGAGCTCGCCGCACGGCTCGGGCCGTCCGCGGTCACCGCGGTCGAGCCGTCTCCTGCCTTCGTGAAGGCTGCCCAGCAACGCCATCGCGAGGTCGACGTGCGACAGGCCTCGGCGGAGCAGCTGCCCTTTCCGGACGGGGTGTTCGACGCCTCGCTGGCACAACTCGTCGTCCACTTCATGAGCGACCCGATCGCCGGCCTGACCGAGATGGCGCGTGTGACGAGGCGCGGCGGCATCGTTGCCGCGTGTGTGTGGGATCACGGCGGAGGCGAGGGGCCGCTCAGCCGGTTTTGGGACGCCGCACGCCACCTCGACCCCGACGTCCGCGACGAGTCGCAGCTCGCTGGCGCCCGGCAAGGCCATCTCGAGGAGCTTCTCGAGCAGGTCGGGCTCAGGGTCGTCGACGAGACGGTGCTCTCGGTCAGCGTTGAGCACGCGAGCTTCGACGAGTGGTGGCACCCGTTCACGTTCGGGGTCGGCCCGGCAGGCGCGTACCTCGCCGCGCTCGACGAGGATCAGCAGACGCGTCTACGTGAGCTCTGCCAGGAGACGTTCCCTGCCGAAGGCGCGACGCTGACTGCTCGCGCCTGGGCTGCCCGCGGCGTCGTCTGAGGCCTACGAGGGAAAGGACAGCGCACGCTCGAGAGCGGTCCGGTCGAACGGTCCGCCGTGCGTCGCGAGCACGTGCTCGACCGGCTTGTCGAGAAGCGGGCGCAACCGCTCGATGCGTGACTCGCGCGTCACACCGGGGCGGAGCCACCGGGCCGAGACCTCGAGACCTTCGCCGAAGTCCGCGAGGGTGTCGCCGCTGACGACCGCGCGATGGCCCTCGACCCAGAGCACAATGTCGTTCGGCTCCCTGCCCTCGAACCCCTCGAGGCCGGAGGGCAGTGGGCCGTCGGCCGTGTACGGGCGCCAGCGATCCGCCGCCTCCGCACGCAGCCAGACGAGGTCGGGGCTCCCCTCCCCCGCCTGCTCCGCCGTGATGCCCCACTTGTCGATGAGGTCCTGCGCCGAGTCCGGGCGGGGGGCGTACACGAGCACGCCGAGCCGCTCGACGAGGTTCTGCATGTCGCGCTCGTGCCACGGGGCTGTCAGGACGACCGCCGTGGCGCGCACGGCCGCAAGCGCGAAGAGATCCTCCGGCGGCGCGATCGGGTCGAACAGGAGGAGCCGCTCACCGTCGTCGATCGCGTACGAGGAGACGTTCTGATCCCACGGCTCGCTCGGCCGCCAGTCCGGGTGCGGCGCCGTCCAGTGCCAGAGGCCGGGCCGTAACGCGCGCACACGGCAATCGTAGTGGACGCGTTCGGCAGTCCCGGGAGCCTGCTAGCGCGTCGCGAGGAAGTCGAGCACGCGCTGCCGGAGGAGCGCGGCGGCCTGCTCGTCGTGCTCGGCGAAGTAGTGCTCCGTGCCCGGATAGAGGAAGAGCTCGGAATCGCGGACGGTGGCCGCAAGCCCCCGGGCGAACTCGACGTCCTCGTCACCCTCGAGGATGTGCAGCTGCAGACGAACGCCCTCCGGCCACGTCCCCGGCCAGTTGTCGCCCCACTCGCCGAGCGGGAGGGCGGAGTAGCAGAGCACCGCCCCGCGCGCGCCCGGTCTTGTCTGGGCGAGCGACTGCGCCGGCAGCACGCCGAGGGAGAAGCCGACGTAGACGACCTCGCTCGGCAGCGAGTCGACGGCGGTGCGGCCGCGTTCGACGACAGCCATCGGCCCACCGATCTCCGCGGAGTAGGCGAGGCCGCGATCGAGATCTGCGAACGTCCGTCCCCTGTAGAGGTCGGGCGTGTGCACGGTGTGGCCCGCCCCGCACAGCACTCCTGCGAACCCGCGAATGGGATCGGTGAGCCCGAGCGCGTGGTGGAAGACCACGACTTCCGCCATCGCCGGCGAGTCTATGTCTTCGGCATGCGACCACGAGGTGCGAGTGGCCGTTGCCGAGCGTCGCCCGGAAGAAGCCGTTGCCGAGCACCTTGGCGCCTCGACGTCTCAGGGTGGCTCTGGGCATCGGAGGGCACCGCGCCGATCACCGAGACGACGCGGGCGCGGCCTTCTTCGACGACCCGGCGGGATCCGACCTGTAGGATCGCCCCGTGCCCGAGGCGCGGCTCGAGGACAGCGGCGCGGGCCTCGCGCCCACCGGTGAGGGCTGGTTCGTCGTGAACGTGCGCGACGCCGAATGGCTCACCTCGGAAGGCGGTGAGAGGCAGTCGTCCGGCTCGGAGTGCTCATTCGAGACTGGGAAGGTCGAGTTCGCCGAGCTCGGCGTCCGGCTGCACGTCCTGCTGCCGGGCGAGTCCAACGGGCTCTACCACCGCGAGGACAAGCAGGAGGACTTCCTCGTCCTCGCGGGCGAGTGCCTGCTGCTCGTCGAGGGCGAGGAGCGGCGGCTGCGCGCCTGGGACTTCGTCCACTGCCCGCCGGAAACGGAGCACATCTTCGTCGGCGCCGGGGAGGAGCCGTGCGCGATCCTGATGGTCGGCGCTCGGGGGGAGAACTGGAACGTCGTGTATCCCGTATCGGAGCTCGCGGCGCGCCACGGCGCGAGCGTGGACGAGGAGACCTCGGACCCCCGGCGGGCATACGTGGGCCGGTTCGAGCCGTCGCGTCGAGGCCGACCCTCGTTCTGGGATCGCCTTCCCTGGGCAGAGCGAGACCCGGCTCGGTCATCCCCCCATCGAAGGAACGACGACAGCCTCGGTGCTGACGTCTGCAACCCGATGCGGGCGCGTGTGCGGGAGTGATGCTTGAGAGCGAGCGCCTACAATCGCCACGGTGCCGCTCTTCATGGATCGCCACGATCTCCCGGGAGTGTCGGCCGAAGACGTGGCCAGGGCTCACGCGAGGGACCTCGAGCTCCAGGACAAGTACGGCGTGACCTTCCTCTCGTACTGGTACGACGAGGAGAGCAACTCTGCGTTCTGTCTCGCGAGAGCCTCCGCGGCAGAGGAGATGGAGAACGTGCACCGCGAGTCTCACGGGCTCATCCCGAACGAGATCATCGCCGTCTCCGAGGACGCCGTCCTGCAGTTCCTGGGGAAGGTTCACGATCCGGTCGACGAGTCTGAGGTCACGAGTGCCTTCAGGGCGATCCTCTTCACCGACCTCGTGGACTCGACGGTCCTGGCGGCAGAGCTCGGGTCGGCCGAGTACCTCCGCTTGATCGACGAGCACGACCTGATCATCCGGCGAGCACTCGTCGCGTCTCGAGGACGAGAGGTCAAGCACACGGGAGACGGCATCATGGCGGCCTTCGACGACGTCTCCACTGCCCTCGCGTGCGCGTGGGAGATACGAGCAGGGTTCAGTGCGAGAAACGAGACAGCGTCGACATCACTCACCGTTCGAATCGGACTGGCGGCGGGGGAGCCCGTCGACCGCGCCGGCGATCTCTTCGGACCGACCGTCAACCTCGCAAGCCGGCTGTGTGCCGCGGCCGACCCCGGCGCAGTCCTCGTATCGGACGTCGTGCGCGAGCTGGGCTCGACCGGCGGCTTCGCCTTCGCCGCAGCCGCTCCACTCGAGCTCAAGGGCTTCGCCGCTCCGGTTCACGCCTTCGAGTTCCAAGGAGGAGCGTCGCACCTCGAAGGCTGATACCGCCCCGTCCCGACCTCGCTCGAGCCGAACCGACCAGCGCGCCCGTCGCGTCCGCGTGCAGCGATCGGATCAGGTCGCGGCGTGCGCTTGTGGGCGCTGCCAGAGTCCGGCGAGAGCAGAGCGACCCAGCGAGCGTGCGGTCGTCCGCCCGAGTGCCTCGCAACCGCTGGGGGTCTCACGTGGCTGCGTAGTACTCCTGAGCTGCGTAGTTCCCCTGATGCCCGTCGGGCTCGGTCCGTGGAAGCATCGAACTCGTATCGTCGGGAAGAGGAGGTGGGCATGGCCGGAGGCAAGGCGCGGCTCCCGCCACGATGGTTCATCGAGACCTTCTGGCGCATGCACCGACGGATCGTGCGCGCGAGCGGCGGCCGCACGGGGCTTTGGGCTCCGCGCCCGGGGAAGTGGGGTGCCCTGCGGCTCACGACGACAGGCCGACGCAGCGGCGAGCCGCGGAGCGTGATCCTCGGCTACTACGAGGACGGGCCCAACCTCGTCTCGATGGCCATGAACGGCTGGGGTGCGGCCGAGCCGGCCTGGTGGCTGAACCTGCAGGCGAGTCCGCTGGCGGTCGTCGACCTGGCAGGCGGGCTCCGGCGCGAGGTGCTCGGCAGGCCCGCTGTCGGCGAGGAGCGGGAACGGTTGTGGCAGCGCTGGCGTGAGCTCGACAAGAACCTCGACAGCTACGCAGCCCGACGACCGCGAGAGACGGCGGTCGTCGTCCTCGAGCCGCGCGCTGCGGTCGAATGAGCTTCGCCCGGGGCGCTGAGGACGGCTCGACGACACCAAGAACAACCTCCACGACTCGATACCCGCGACCTTCGAGGTCGCGTCTCGACGGAAAGGATCCGCAAGGCCCACCACAATCCGTCGAGGCAGGCTCGCGTCGTCGACTGGCGGCCAGGGATCCGCGTGACGGTCGAGCCAGCAGAATCGAGGCGCGAGCTCGTCGGCAAGGTCGTTCACTCGGGAGGCATCCCCAGGAACATCGCCTGCGTGGCGTACTGCCCCTCGACAGCCGGCGGAGTCCGCCGACGAGCGACCTGCGCTCGAGGACGCCACGTGCCGAATGACCCCTCCCACAGAGGAAGAGCCCCGTTGCCGGGGCTCTTCGGGGAGAGGGGAAGGAACTCCCGCAGGCGTGCGCCGCGCGCGGCTCAGGCGTTCGCGGTCGCCGGGCGCGTGGCGAGCGTCGCCTCCAGGTCGAGCGCCTTCCCGTTGCGCTCGACCGTCAGTCGGAGCGTGTCACCGGGCTGGTGCTCGCTGACGATCGCGGTGAGCTGATCCGCACCGCTGATATCGACGCCGTTCACCGCCGTGATGATGTCGCCGACGCGCAGACCAGCGCGCGCTGCCGGGCTTCCTGCCCGAACCGTGCCGATCTGTGCGCCCGTTCCCGACGGCGCGTCGCCGACCGCAACGCCCAGGTAGGGGTGCTTCACGACTCGGCCGGCGATCAGGTCGTTGGCGACGCTCTTCACCGAGTTCGAGGGAACGGCGAAGCCGACGCCTGCGTTGTCGCTGCTCCCACCCTGGCTGTCGGTCGCGATCTGGACGTTGATCCCGATCACCTTGGCGCTCTCGTCGATGAGCGGCCCGCCCGAGTTGCCGTGATTGATCGCGGCGTCGGTCTGGATCGCGTTCGGGATCGCGTAGCCGTTCGGGGCCTGGATGTCGCGATCGACTGCGCTGACGATGCCGGCGGTGATGCTCTCCGTGTAGCCGAACGGGCTTCCGATCGCCACCACCCCCTGCCCCGGCTGGACGGCCGAGCTGTCTGCGAGGGCGAGCGGCGTGAGCTTGTCCCCCGGCACGGAGACGCGGATGACAGCCGTGTCGCTCGAGGGGTCCGTGCCGACCAGCGTAGCCTTTGCCGTCGTGCCGTCCTTGAAGCGGACGGAGATCGCGCCGGCGCCGCTGACGACGTGCGCGGCGGTGACGATGTCTCCGTTTCGGTCGTAGACGAAGCCCGTTCCCTCGGCACGCGTCTGCTGTGAGCCGCCGCCCGGGGTGAAGGGCGAAAGGCCTCCTCCGGCTCCCGACGAGGCCGACCCGGTGACGGTGATGTCGACGACGCCCGGGCTGTCCATCGTGTAGATGGTCTGCGCGTCGTACCGGGGACTGGCGCTCGCGACGTCGCCGGGCCGCGCGGAGGTGCGCTGAGGGGCCGCGCTCATCGGTGCCGAGGACGAACGCGCACCGTCGAGGCCCGTAAGCAGGCCGACGCCGACGAGCGCTGCGGCCCCGACCGCGACGCCGGCCGCGAAGAGCGCCCCTCCGGCACGCAACGGGCGCCGCCGGGCGCCACCCCTGTTCTCGCTCTCACTCATGTCCGCTTCCTTTCACGTGTCGTGGTTCGCCTCGCCAGCGAACCACCGGCTCCTAAGAGCTGGCTACGAATCGCGCGAAGGCGGCAAGAAGCTCTCGTGAAGGGGGGGTAAAGGCACCTCGCTACTTGACGGGGCGGGCCCCGTCGCCAACCATCGCGGACACGAATGGAGGTCGCCGCCCCTCACTTCTGGATCTTCCAGTCCCATCCGGAACGGTACGACGTCGCAGAACGGCTTCTCCCGGGACGCACTGACAACTGGGTTGTCAGCAGCCGCGGGGACGAGATCCGCCAAGGAGACGTGGCATACGTGTGGCGGGCCGGGAGCGAGAGCGCCCTCTACGGCTGGGCCGTCATCGCGAGCGGGGTCTTCGAGCTGGAGCCGGATCGAATCGTGCAGTCGAAGTCGGCCGAGGCTCTCGCGGTCGAGGCCGAGTCGCGGCCGCGGGTGGAGCTCGCCTATCGGGTGCAGTTCGACCCGCCGCTCTCGCGAGCCGAGATCCGCTCACGTCCGGAGCTCGAGAAGCTGACGCCCCTGCATACGGCTGAAGGAACGAACTTCCCCGTCGAGCCACACGAGGCGTTCGCGCTCAACGAGCTCATACGCGGGCACGGGTTCGAGGCGCCGCCGGATCCGGGTCCCGCGGCCGAAGCGGACTCGGCGGAGGAACAGGCCGAGCCCGTCCGCTGGGAGCGGCTGTCACCGGCGGCGCAGGAGGTGCTCGGCTGGGCCGTCGCCAGCGAACACCCGAATCCTCGCGTGGGGACACGAGGGATGCTGATCGGGCTCGTGCGGCTTCCAGGTATCGAGAGCGAGCCGGTTCAACTCCTCCGCTACTTCAGTCGCACGCAGGAGCAGCTCTTCGAGGAGGTCCAGCGGGTTCGACCTCAGCCGGTGCTCGACGCCACGGTCGCCGAACCCGTCCTGCTGACCGATCTCCCCGAACTGACGCCCGATGGTCGGCGCGCGCTCGGGCTCGCCTTCGAACTCCAGCGCGATCCAGAGGCGCCTGTCGATGTCAGGCATCTCTTCGGAGGGCTTCTCGAGGCGCGCTCGCGCGCGTACGAAGCGCTCGAACGCGTCCTCGGCGACGAGGTCCCGATCGAGCGGATTCGCGAGACCTACCCCGCGTACCTCACCAGCAGCACTGGCGCGTACGGACCGTTCCTCGACCGCGTGCTCGCCGAGCGGGAGGGCGTCGAGTGGATCTCGGACGCGGTCGCCCGACACGACCTGCTCGAGCGCCGCAAGCTCGCCGAGGTCGTCGCGACCAGGCTCCGCCGCCTCCGCGAGCAGGTCGACAGGGACGAGCCGGAGACGTCGTTCCTCATCCATGTGGACGGACCGTGGGGCTCGGGCAAGACCACGCTCCTCGACTTCCTCGCCGAGGAGCTAGAGAAGGGGCCGGACAGCCGGTGGCTCGTCGTTCGCTACGACGCGTGGCGCGAGACTCGGGTCGGGCCGCCCTGGTGGACGCTCCTCGTCCAGCTTCGCGCAGAGCTCGCGAGACAGTCGACGGGTCAGGAGCACTTCCGGCTGTGGGCCTCTGAGCAGCGGCGTCGCGTTGGAGCCGCCTGGCTCCTCTACGGGCTCGTAGCGGCGCTCTCGATCGGCCTCTTGATCCTCATCGGGCCCGACCAGATAACGGCATACATCACCGCGTTCGGTGCGCTGCTCGGAGGGGCCGCCGCGGTGAGCAAGTTCTTCCTCTGGGACTCCGCGCAGGGCGCACGGGTCTACGAGACCGTCCAGAAGAATCCCATGGAGAGCGTATCGGGCCACTTCGCCTGGCTCATCGAGAGGTCCGACCGGCCCGTCGTCTTCCTCGTCGACGAGATGGATCGCTGCCTCGACGCGCAGGTCGTCGACGTCCTCGACACGATCCAGACGCTGGTGCGAGACGCGCCCCGCAAGCGGCATCGGACCGCGTCCACCGCACCCTACTTCGTCATCGCAGCGGACGGCGCCTGGATCCGTCAGAGCTACGAGCTCGCACACGAGAAGATGGCGACCGCAGTCGCCGAGCCCGGACGACCTCTCGGCTACCTCTTCCTCGCGAAGATCTTCCAGCTCACGGTGAAGATGCCCTCACTCAGCGCCGAGCTGCGGTCGGACTACCTCCACTCGCTCCTGAGCGGCGGGCGAGAGGCAACGGGGCGGGCCGAGCCCGACGAGTCAAAGGCCGATGCCGCGGAGCTGAGAGCGAGCCTGGAGCGGAGCACGAGGGAGGAGCAGGTGCTCGAGGTGCTGGAGCGCGCAGCGCCCGACACCCGACAGGCCCTGGCTCCACTAGCGCTCGACCGCTTGAACGCCCCCGAAGTGGAGCGCGAGACGGAGGCGCACGTTCTCGACAAGTTCGGCGCGCTTCTCGAGCCAAATCCGCGGGCGATCAAGCGCCTGATCATCGCCTACGGAATCGACCGGTCGGTGCGGACGCTCGAGGGCAGTGTCGTCCCTCGTGACACCCTCGTCCTGTGGACGATCCTGAGCACGCGGTGGCCCGGGCTCGGCGAGTACCTGACGGACCGACCCGAAGCGATCGAGTTTCTCGAGACCGGCGAGTTTCCGCCCGACGCCCCGCCCGAGCTCAAGCCGCTGTTCACGTCAGATGCCGTCAAGGAGGTCGTGGAGTTCACGCCGGGCGGGCCCCTGACGAAGGAGCTCGTCGCGGAGTGCTCGGGTCTCAGCCTCGAGCAGCCCCGACGCCCTCGGAGCCCCGCGCCACCCGAGACTGCGTAACTCGACCGGGGAAACCAGGAAGCGAACAGGCCCGCGGCCCCGAGTCTTCCAGTCAGTAGTAGCGGGGGCGGGATTTGAACCCGCGACCTCCGGGTTATGAGCCTGATGTGGCGGGATGCGTTTGGGTGTGCTCCGCCATACAAAGCGGAATCAGGGCGTGTTCGATGACCTGAGATCAGCTCAAGTGGGTAGAGAGTTGGGTAGAAGATCCCAAGCCAAATCCGGCCGCGAGAACGGCCACAGCCTACGACGTTGCCATGCAGAAGGTCGAGGGTTCGAGTCCCTTCATCCGCTTAGGAAACCCCCGCAAATCGGGGGTTTCTGTTTTCTCACGAGGCGGCATGTGTCCCCGATGTGTACCCGATAGTGTCCCCGGAGGGTGGTAGGTGATGGGTGCTGAGTCGAGTCGATGGGCCGAGATGCGGCGGGACGAGGACGGGCTTGTGCTGCCGTCGGTGGACATCGACGCCTTGGAAGCGGAGTTGCGGGCGGCCGGGTTCGCGTTCGAGGACGATCCGGAGGGCGAGGAGGCGGAGGCGGAGGTCACGCTCCTCGCAGCGAGTGTGTGATGCGCGAGGCTGCGTCGGATCCCTGATCGAACGTTCTAACCGGGTGCGTTACCCCGCCCCGACACCGCGGGAGGCCCGCCGAAGCGGGCCTCCCGCGACTCCTCGACTGCCGGAAGCAAGCCGTGTCGTGCCTACGAAGCGACCATCGCACAAACGTCCTGCATCGACCCGTTCGACTTGAAGTCGGTGACTACGAAGGAACTGTCGTACACCAGGCGGACCGTGCCCGTGAAGAGATAGTACCGGCCCGTGCTCGTGTCACCCGGCCCTTCGTCGCCCGGAAGGAAGATGAAGCCAAAGGTTCCACTCCCCCTCCCAAGCGCCGTGCCGTCTGCCTGCGGGACTTCGGCGTAGCTGCCTTGGATGTTGAGCACGACCGACTTGCCGGTGGCGAGGTTCGTGACCTCGATGACGTGGCGTGCGGTTGCCATGAACCTGCCGCTGTCTTCGAAGAACATGACGGCTTCGTTGCCTCCGACCAGCTCCAGGCGGATGCCGTCGGGAGCGATCGCTTCCGAGCAAGCCTCGCCGGGCAGGAAATCGTCGGAGGTGCCGATCGGAACCCTCTCCCGGTACGGCTTCCCCGCCAAGGCCGAGGGCACCATGAGCGCCGCTAGGACAACGACGAGCGCGAGAACCGTGACCCGCACATCTCCCCCTTTCGCTTCGCGACCGTGACGCGGGACCATAGTTCTTCGTGCCAAGTCTGTCAATGTCTCCGATCCGGTCAGGACCGGGAATGGACCCGAACACAACGGACACGTCGGTGGGCGCTCCGTGAACCCGATTCGTGCGGCTGCCGATACTCGCCACCATGGAAGGCAATGGGCGGGAACCGGCGCTGCTGACGACGCGACAGGCTGGGCATCTGCTGGGCCTGAGCCAGAAGACGGTGATCCGGTTGTGCCGCTCGGGCGACTTGCGGGCGGTGCGGCTTGGTGGGCCGCGCGGCCGATGGCGGGTGGTTCGCGCGTCGGTGCTGCGGGTGGTCGAGGACGAGCCGGTGCGAACGCCGTTCGGGGTGCGGACGACGACTGCGAGAGAGGGAGAGGCGACATGAGCTACATCGGGCACGACGAAGTGGGAGCGGCGCTCTCGGACCTGTGGGCTGAGTTCGCGGCCGAGGACGCGCCGCACGAGGGGGCGCGGGTGAACTTCGCCGACGAGGTCGACGACGACGGCGACGAGTCGGTGTACCGCGCGTTCGCGGCCTCGCTCGGGATCGAGGAGCCGGAGAGCCAGATGGTGGCGGTGCCGGTGGCCGAGTACGAGCGGCTGCGTCGGCAGGCGGGACAGGCCTCCCGGCTTGCCCAGTCGATCATCGACGCGATGGGCCGCTGATGGTCGCGCTGCTTCGCAAGCGCGGGGCGCTCCCGGATCTTGCGGCCCGGTTGGAGCGCGCCCGGGTGGATCTTGTCGTGGTCGAGGAGGATCTCGTGGACGCTTCGCGTCGACCCCGACGATGGCGAGCGGGAGCGGTTCGTGACCGTGTCGCGAGTCGGCCGTGAGCACATTCGAGCGGATGGCGCGTTGGAGAGTCTTCTCGCACAGATCGGCGGCGAGTGACCCAAGCGCCACTCTGACAGGGCTCGTCCCTGTGCCGCGCGATCTGGTGCTGCGAGCGCGCACTCGGCAGTCCGACCCTCCCAGGTCAGCGCCGTCGGCCTTCCTCTCGGCAGGCATCACATCGCCTGCGCGTGCTCCGGGCGCGTGGAGGAAGCTCGTTCTGGCATCCGGCCATCGTGCAGTTGCGTCGACTGGACTCAGCCTGTCTGGCGAACCGCGCGAGGCGGGAGCGAATAGCGCGATCGCCGACCGTGTCAAACAAGGCTTGGCGGGCAAACGTGACGTCCTCGATCACCCGGGGGAGATCGCTTCCGTATCGCTCGAAGGGCGTTGGGACATCCTCTTCGATCCACTCTCGGGGATCGCGTCCTGAGAGGAGCTTGCTGTTTCGGCGTCGCTCGGCGAGGGTGGCGAGTTCCTGGGCGCGTTCGAGGCCGCGCAGGACGCGGGGCCAGTCATCGCTGATTGCCCGAAGGTCGCTGTCGTCCTGAGTTGCCAGCCAGGCGCGGCGCTCGTCGAGATAGCCGGCGAATTTCGGCTTCTCGAGGGAAAGGGCCCATGCGTGCCACTTCTTCTGGCGTCGCTTCGCGGCCATACACGTAACTTTGCCAGAACGGGCTTCGATAAGCCCAGGCATGACCGATCAAACCGCAGCACATGTTCTCGTCAGTAGGCGGGAGGCCGCGAGGCTCCTCGGAGTGAGTCGCGACACAGTAAAGCGCCTCGTGGCTCGAGGCGTCCTTGAGGAGATCCGCTTCACGCCACACTCCCATCCACGCTTCCGGCTGAGAGACGTCCTCGCTCTAAGCACCCGGCGGGAAGGTTCGCCATGAACGACGAAGCGGCCTGGCGAGGCCGCTCCGACATCGATCACAACACTTTGATTCTAGGAGGTTGAGCGGGGGATGCGGAAGCCTCGACGAAGGACGTTTGGCGATCTGCTCGACGAGTTCGAGGCCGTCGCTCTATCCGCCAGGCCCCGCAAGAAGTCCACAACCGAGAGCTACCAGCAGATCATCCGCCGTCATCTCCGGCCCGCATTCGAGACTGAAGACCTCCAGAAGCTCTCGAGCAAGCCCGATGCGTTCGAGCGGTACGCGGCCGACAAGATCGACGAAGGACTATCTCCGAAGACAGTCCGGAACCACCTGGCGCTGCTTGGGCTGATCTTCAAGACTGCGCGCCGCTGGCGCTGGGTGGCCGAGAACCCTCTCGAGCTTGTCGACCCACCGCCGCTCGGTGACCCCGAGACCGAGACCCTCACGAGCGCCGAGATCGCTGACCTCCTGATCTCGTATCGCGAACTCGAAGCCAGCGCCGATAACGAGGAACGAGCGTGGTACACGGCGGCGCGCCGAATGACTGTTGTGGCGCTATCGGCAGGGCTCCGACGCGGCGAGTTGCTCGGCCTTCGGTGGCAGGACGTCGAGCTACTTGACCGGCGTCTGCACGTCCGGCAGGCGTTCGTTCGCAACGAGATGACCACTCCGAAAAGCCGGGCGGGCAGGAGGGCGTTGCCGCTCGGGGACATAGCAGCCGCCGCGCTCGAGGAACAGTACGGCGAGAGCCGACATCGCACACCTGAGTCGATCGTGTTCTGCCACCCTGCGCTCGGCACCCCGCTCGACGCGTCGAAGCTGTTGCGCTACGCGCGCAGGGCGCTCGACCATGCGGGCATAGCCAGGACGTTCAGGCCGTTTCAGGGTCTCCGGCACACTGCGCTCACCGAGACTGCCGCGGCCGGCATCCCACCAATGTTCGTCCAGGCAAAAGCAGGGCACGCACAAGGCACCACGACCGAGCGCTACCTCCATGCGGCCCGCACGAGTTACCCGAACGCCGCTGGACTCGCGGAGGCGCGCCTCTTTGGTCGGTAGAAAGTCCGGTAGAAACGTCCTTGCCGCACCTACCTGGTAACGAGAAAAGCCCCGCGTGGGCGGGGCTTTTCCAGTAGCGGGGGCAGGATTTGAACCTGCGACCTCCGGGTTATGAGCCCGGCGAGCTACCTGACTGCTCCACCCCGCGTCGCGGCTCCGAGTATAGCGCGCACGCCGATCGCCTCCGCCGCCGCCGTGATACGAAGCGTCCGTGAGGATCGGTGTGGAGGCCGCTCTCGTCGCGGGGCAGCTCGTGCCGGGAGACGTGGAGATCGCCGGCGGCAAGGTGGCGCGTGTCGGTCTCGCCTCGCCGCACGGACGTGGCCTCGCCGTGCCCGGCTTCCTCGATCTCCAGGTCAACGGCTTCGCGGGCGTGGAGCTCGCAGGGGCCGATGCGGACGGGTATCGCCGCGCCGGGCAGGCACTGCTCGCGACCGGCGTGACCTCGTACCTCCCCACGGTCATCACCGCCCCCGAGGAGGAGCTCGTCGCGGCACTGCGATCCGTGCCTGCCGAGACGACCGGAGCGCGCGTCCTCGGCGCACACCTCGAAGGCCCCTTCCTCTCCCCGAGGCGCCTCGGCGCGCACCCGCCCTCGGCGCGGCGCGACCCGGATCCGGCCCTGCTCGAGCGACTGCTCGCCGCCGGGCCCGTGCGACTCGTCACCATCGCGCCCGAGCTGCCCGGTGCGCACGAGCTGATTCGAGCCCTGCTCGAGCGGCAGGTCGTCGTCTCGCTCGGTCACTCCGACGCAAGAGCAGCAGAGGCGCAGGCCGCGTTCGACCTGGGCGTCCACTCCGTCACGCACCTCTTCAATGCGATGCGCCCGTTCCACCACCGCGATCCCGGAATCGCGGGCGCGGCGCTCGCGCGCGGCGACGTCGTCGTGCAGGTCGTCGTCGACGGCGTCCATCTCGCACCCGAGACGGCCGCGATCGCCTGGCGGGCGGCGCAGGGGCGGCTCGCGCTCGTCACCGACCACACAACGGTGCCCGGCGGCCGCACGGCGGAGGGCGTGCTCGCCGGAAGCGGCGTGACCATGATCGAGGCGGTCAGGAACCTCCTCGCACTCGGCGCCTCGCTCGAGGAGGCCGTCACGGCGGCCACCGCCATGCCCGCGCGGGTCCTCGGCGAGCGTGAGGCAGGACGGCTCGACGTCGGCCTTCCCGCCGACGTCGTGGTGCTGACCGACGAGCTCGAGATCGCGCGGGTGCTGGTCGCGGGCGACGACCGCGTCAGCTGACGACGGACGGCGCCTCACGCGACTGAGCGCTGACCTTGTCGAGAATGGCCTCGAGCAGGCGTCCGGACGAGAGGACGTGCTCGCGCGCGAGCACGCGCGCGCCCTCGGGGCTCCGCGCGGCGATGGCCTCTCTGATGGCACGGTGCTGGCGGTCGTTCTTCAGGTACAGCTCGTCGAGGTCGGCGCCCAGCGCCCACACCGGCTTCACGAGGAACGTGCGACGCGCCGCCTTCGCCATGCGCTCGATCAGGGGGACGTCGGCCGCCGCGTAGATGATGTCGTGGAACGAGTAGTTGAGCTGGAGCCACTGGCGCGCGACGTCGAGGTCCTGCCTCCCCTCGTGGCTCATCTCGACGAGGGCATGCGTCGCCCGGCTGAAGCGGTGCTCGGCCCGTTCGAGAGCCGCGAGGCCCTGCTCGGTCATCTTCGGGGTCGCGATCTCGGTCGCGAGACCCTCGAGCTCCGCGCGAACGAGGAACGCCTCGCGGATCTCCTCGAGCGAGAGCATCCGCACGCGGACGCCGCGGTTCGGCTCGAAGGTGACGAGCCCGAGCGCCGCGAGCCGCCGGAGCGCCTCGCGGACGGGCGTACGGCTCACCTGGAACTGCTCGGAGAGGTGCTCCTGGCGAAGGACGCTGCCCGGCGGTATCTCGCCCGAGACGATCGCCTCCTCGAGCGCGAGCGCGATGTCGTCGGCCTTGGTGCCGTCGGACATCAGGTCAGCTCCAGCAGTCGCTCGTAGGCCGGGAGGGTGAGGAACTCCGTGAACTCGTCGGCAAGCGCGAGCTGCTCGAACAGCTCGCGGGCCTCGACGTAGACGCGGTCTGCAGGAAGTCCTGCCGCGACCTCGGCGATCGCCCGCTCCACGTCCTCTCGGCGCACGCGACCGTGGCGCACCCACTGCCACACCTGCGAGCGCGAGATCTCGGCGGTCGCCGCGTCCTCCATCAGATTGTCGATGGCCGCCGCCCCGACGCCGGAGAGCCAGGCCGCGAGGTAGCGGATCCCGACCGAGACGTTCGCGCGGACGCCGGTCTCGGTGATCTCCCCGGGTGTCGCCGCGACGTTGAGAAGGTCGGCCGCCTCGACAGAGACGTCCTCGCGCAGCCGCTCGAGCTGGTTCGGACGCTCACCGAGAGCGACGTCGAACTGCTCCATCGCGACGGGCACGAGATCCGGGTGCGCGACCCACGTCCCGTCGAACCCGTCCCCGGACTCGCGCTCCTTGTCCTCGCGCACGCGCGCGAGCGCGAGCTCGTTCACCTCCGGATCGCGCCGGCTCGGGATGAAGGCGGCCATGCCCCCGATCGCGTGGGCTCCGCGCCCGTGGCACGTGCGGACGAGGAGCTCCGTGTACGCGCGCATGAAGGGCACGGTCATCGTCACCTGCGCCCGGTCGGGAAGGACGAAGTCGTCGCGGTCGCGGAACTTCTTGATCACCGAGAAGATGTAGTCCCAGCGGCCGGCGTTGAGCCCGCCCGAGTGCTCGCGCAGCTCGTACAGGATCTCCTCCATCTCGAAGGCGGCCAGGATCGTCTCGATGAGGACGGTCGCCTTGATCGTCCCGCGCGGGATGCCGATCCAGTCCTGCGCGAAGGTGAAGACGTCGTTCCAGAGCCGCGCCTCGAGGTGGCTCTCGAGCTTGGGGAGGTAGAAGTAGGGCCCGGTTCCGCGCGCGGCCAGCCGCTCGGCGTTCCGCTGGAGGTAGACGCCGAAGTCGAACAGGCTCGCGGACACGGGCGCGCCGTCGATCTCGACGTTCCGCTCGACCAGGTGCCACCCCCGCGGACGGACGAGCAGCACGGCGACCTCCTCGTTCAGCGCATACCGCTTCTCGGGCGTCGCGAGCATGATCGTGCGCTCGATCGCCTCCGTCAGGTTCAGCTGGCCGCCGACGACGTTGTCCCACGTGGGCGAGTTGGCGTCCTCGAAGTCCGCCATGTACGCCCGCGCGCCGGAGTTGAACGCGTTGATGACCATCTTCCGGTCGCCAGCCGGGCCGGTGATCTCCACGCGGCGATCCCGGAGGTCGTCGGGCACCGGCGCGACTCGCCAGTCACCCTCGCGGATCGAGCGCGTCGACTCGAGGAAGTCGGGAAGCTCGCCGGCGGAGAGCCGCTCCTGGCGCGTCGCCCTCGCCGCGAGCAGCTCGTCGCGGCGGGTGCCGAACTCCCGCTGGAGCGCCACGACGAGCCCGAGCGCGTCGTCGGTGAGGACACCCGCCTCGTCCGGGGCGAGGACGGTCGCCGCTTCGGCAGCACCGCGGCTCATGCCACCGGCTCGGCCTGGAACTGCTCCTCCTCGGTCGAGCCCTTGAGCGCGAGCGTCGAGCTCTCGCCGCCGGTGATGGTCTCGACGACCGCGTCGAAGTAGCCCGCACCCGCCTCATGCTGGTGGCGCGTCGCCGTGTACCCCTGCTCCAGGAGGTCGAACTCGTGCTGCTGCAGCCGCACGTATGCGCTCATGCCCTCCTTCGCGTAACCGGTCGCGAGGTCGAACATCGACGAGCAGAGCGCGTGGAACCCGGCGAGCGTCACGAACTGGAAGCGGTACCCCATGCGGCCGAGCTCCTTCTGGAACGAGGCGATCGTCGACTCGTCCAGGTGGCGCTTCCAGTTGAACGACGGCGAGCAGTTGTAGGCGAGCAGCTTGCCGGGGTACCGCGCATGCACCGCCCGGGCGAACGCGTCCGCCTGCTCGAGGTCGGGCGTCGAGGTCTCGAACCAGAGCAGATCCGCGTACGGGGCGTACGCGAGCGCGCGCGCGATCGGCGACTCGATGCCCGGCTTGACGCGGAAGAACCCCTCGGGCGTCCGCTCGCCGGTCAGGAACTCGCGGTCGCGCTCGTCGACGTCGCTCGTCAGGAGCGTCGCCGAGAGCGCGTCCGTGCGCGCGACGAGCACGGTCGGGACGTCGAGCACGTCTGCCGCCAGGCGCGCGGAGACGAGCGTCCGCACGAATTGGCTCGTGGGGATGAGGACCTTCCCGCCGAGGTGGCCGCACTTCTTCTCGGAGGAGAGCTGGTCCTCGAAGTGCACGCCCGCCGCGCCGGCCTCGATGAAGGCCTTCATGAGCTCGAACGCGTTGAGCGGCCCGCCGAAGCCCGCCTCGGCGTCGGCCACGATCGGCGCGAGCCAGTACGTTCCGTTCCGGCCCTCGACCGTGTCGATCTGGTCGGCCCGCAACAGCGCGTTGTTGATGCGGCCGACGAGCGCGGGCCCGCTCGAGACCGGATAGAGGCTCTGATCGGGATACGTCTGGCCGGCGTGGTTCGCATCGGCCGCGACCTGCCATCCCGAGAGGTAGATCGCCTTCAGGCCGGCCCTCACCATCTGCACTGCCTGCGCGCCCGTGAGCGCCCCGAGGGCTGCGACGTACGGCTCCGAGTGCAGGAGCCGCCACAGGCGCTCCGCCCCGAGTCGGGCCAGCGTGTGCTCGACCCGGAACCGCCCACGGAGCCGCTCGACGTCGGCTTCCGCATACGGGCGCTCGATCCCTGCCCACCGACCACCGTTGTCTCGACTCTGCGCGTCCATGCTGTCCCCCGATCTCGATTGTGTGCGAGTTCTCTTCTTCTGGATCCTAAAGAAGGCCAATGTGAGCCGTCAACCGCCAATAGACGGCAGTTCTGGATCCGAAGTGATTGACAATGGATCCGAACTGCCCGTCGCTGAGGTCGTCTGGCGATGGCCCCGGCGGAGTCCGCGGAGCTCGGCAGGCACCTCGCGAACGCCGCCGCGACCGCCGGAGCCTCCGGAGCGCCGAAGCAGGCCTTCTAGACTGTCGCTCGGTGATCCTCTACGCCTTCCTCGTCGGGCTCGTGCTCGTCGTCGCCGCGACGGTCTACGCCGCCATCCGGGGCGTGGAGCTCTGGCGCCAGGCGAAGCGCACGGGTGGGCTGTTCACGGCGGAGCTCTCGCTGTTCGACGAGCGCACCGCGCGTACCGAAGAGCTGCTCGCCGACGCCGAGCGGTCGAGCCGCGAGCTGGAGGCGGCAACCGCTCGGCTGCGCGCGTCGCGAGCACAGCTGGAGGTGCTGCTGGGAGCACTCGAGGGCGCTCAGCGACGCACGCGCTGGCTGCGCGCCTTCATGCCGTCTCGATGAGTCGCGTCGCCGCGGTCGACCTCGGGTCGAACTCGACCCGGCTCCTCGTCGCGGACGTCGACGGGGACGAGGTCTCGGAGGTCGTCCGGCGCCTCACGATCACACGCCTCGGCGAGGGCGTCGACGCCCGCCGGCGGCTCCTCCCGGTCGCGGTCGCACGAGTTCGGAACTGCCTGGCCGAGTACCGGCGGGAGATCGAGTCGTACGACGTCACGCGCACGCTCGCGATCGCCACGAGCGCGATCCGGGACGCGGAGAACGGCGACGCCTTCCTCGGCGAGATCGAGTGGAGCTACGGATTCACCACGCGGCTCCTCGACGGCTCGTCGGAGGCCGCACTGATGGCGCGCGGGGTGCTGGTGGGCCGTGGCAATGTCGACGACGTACTGCTCGTCGACATCGGCGGCGGTTCCACCGAGCTCGTCCGCTCCTCCAAAGGCAGCGTGCGGTCGGTGACGAGCCTCGACGTCGGCTGCGTCCGACTGACCGAGCGGTTCCTCGCCTCGGATCCGCCGGCACCCCCCGAGCTCTCTGCCGCGCAGGCCTACGTCCGCGCCCTCCTCCCGACCCTGCAGGCACCTGCCGCGATCGGCGTCGCGGGCACCGTGACGACGCTCGCGTCGCTCGATCTCGGCCTTGCGGAGTACGACCCGCAGCGAACGCACGGGCACCGGATCGCGCGCTCCGCCGTCGAGGAGCAACTCGAGCGACTGGCGGGCCTGACGCTCCTCGAGCGCCTCCGCGTGCCGGGGATCGAGCCAGGGCGAGCCCCGGTGATCGTCGCCGGGATCGTCGTGCTGCGCGAGATCATGGACGCGTACGGCCTCGCCGAGATCGAGGCGTCCGAGCACGACATCCTCCACGGCGCCGTGCTCGCCGCGGCAGAGCTGCCGGAGCCCGAGGAGGGCCTGGCGCCGCCCGGGGCCTACACGTGTTGCTGAGCGGCTACGCCGCGGGCGGAAGCGGCTGATCCCCCTCCTCCGACTCTTCCGGCTCCTCCTCCTCGGCGAGACGGCGCTGGAGAACGGAGCGGGAGAGGACCCCCATCAGGCGATGGTGCTCGTCCACGACGGGCACACGCTCGGCGTCCTCGGCCTCGAGGAACCGGAACGCGTCGCCGAGCTCGACGTCGGGCCCGATGACGTAGTGCGGGGGCTCGGCGATCACGGCGAGGGTCGTCGTTGTCGGATCGAGGCCGAGCGCGACCACCTCGCGGACGAGCGTCTTGCGGGTGACCACACCCACGAGTCTCTCGCCCTCCGTGACGTAGATCGCGCGCACCTCAGGTCGCTGCAGGAGCTCGCCCGCAGCCTGCGCGGAGGCCGCCGCAGGCAGCTGCCCCGGGTTCGTCACCATCGCATCTCTGACGAGGCTCACGGGAAGAGCCCCCGCGCCTCGAGGGCGTGCGAGACCTCGCGGATCCCGGCGGCGAGCGCACCCGTGCGCAGCGGCACGCTCCGCTCCGCGGCGAGGTCCCAGACCCGGTCGAACGCATCCGAGAGCTTCGCCGCGAGCTTCGCGCGGATCTCGTCTCGCGTCCAGAAGAGGCGGCCGAGGTCCTGCACCCACTCGAAGTAGGAGACCGTGACGCCGCCGGCGTTCGTGAGGACGTCCGGAAGGATCGGCACGCCGCGCTCCGAGAGGATCGTGTCGGCCTCGATCGAGGTCGGCCCATTCGCGCCCTCGGCGATCATGCGCGCCCCGATCCGAGGCGCGTTGTCGGCGGTGATCTGATCCTCGCGGGCCGCGAGCACGAGGATGTCGCAGTCGAGCTCGAGTAGCTCGTCGTTGGAGATGCGATCGCCGGCGGCGCAGCCCTCGAGCGAGCCGTGCTCGCGCACGTACGTGTGCAGCGCCGGGACGTCAAGCCCGTCGGGATCGTGGATCCCGCCGGAGACGTCGGAGACCGCGACGAGGGTCGAGCCGCGCTCGGCGAGCTCGGTCGCGGCGATACCGCCCACGTTGCCGAAACCCTGGACGACGCAGCGCTGGCCGGCGAGCCGCCAGCCGAGACGCTCGCACGCGCGGTTGATCACCATCACCACGCCCGCGCCCGTCGCCTCGTGACGGAACACCGAGCCGCCGATCGAGACCGGCTTTCCTGTGACGATCTCGGGCACGGCGTAGCCGCGCTGCATCGAGTACGTGTCCATCATCCAGGCCATCGTCTGCTCGTTCGTCGCCATGTCCGGCGCCGGGATGTCCTCCTGGGGACCGATGACGGGGAGGAGCTCGGAGGTGAACCGCCGCGTGAGACGCTCGAGCTCGGCTCCCGAGAGGGCGCGGGGGTCGCAGCGGACTCCTCCCTTCGCGCCACCGTAGGGCAGGCGCAGGAGCGCGCACTTCCACGTCATCCACATCGCGAGCGCCGCGCACTCACCGAGCGTCACGTCGTAGTCGTAACGGATGCCCCCCTTCGTGGGCCCGAGGACGCTCGAGTGCTGGACGCGGTAGCCGGGGAAGACGACGCGTCGACCGTCGTCCAGCCGCACCGGGATGGAGACGATCGTCGAGCGCTCGGGGTAGCGAAGACGCTCGGCGATGTCGTCGGGGACGTCCGCGATCGGAACCGCCTGGTCGAACTGCGCGACCGCCATGCGGTACAGCGGCGTGTCCCATTCGAGATGGGCGTGGGCAAGCGCTTCCGGGGTGCTCGCCAAGGTCGGCCGAGTGTAGCGGCGCGCCTGCCTTCGTCCACGGCGAGCCCGCGCGACCGCCCTCCGAGCCTCGGGTCCGCGGACATGTCGTATCGTCGCCTCGACGAAGGTGAACGTCCTGTGAACGTGACGACGGGCGTCGAGACAGAGCACGAGGAGGGGCCAAGCCGAGCCGAGCCACTCGTCCCCGGGGTAGCGCTCGCGCGCCGGTACCGGCGCGCGTGGCTGCGACACGACGTCGTCGCCGGCCTCGTTCTCACCGCCCTGCTCGTGCCGCAGGGCATGGCCTACGCGGAGCTTGCCGGCCTGCCCGCGGTGACCGGCCTCTACGCGACGCTCGTGCCACTCCTCGCCTATGCCCTCGTCGGCCCCTCCCGCATCCTCGTCCTCGGTCCGGACTCGGCGCTCGCGCCGATCGTGGCCGCGGCCGTCGTGCCCCTCGCCGTGAGCCCCGACGAGCGTGTGGCGCTCGCCGGGCTCCTCGCGCTCATGGTCGGCGTGCTCCTGCTCGCGGGCGGGATCGCACGGCTCGGCTTCCTCACGGATCTCCTCTCGAGACCCGTCCGGATCGGCTACCTCGGGGGCATCGCCGTGATCGTGGTCATCAATCAGGCGCCCGAGCTGCTCGGCTTCTCCGTCCCGGACGGCGACGTGTTCGACGACGTCACCGGGCTCGTCGAGGGGCTCGATGACGTCGACGCGACGACGGCGGTGATCGGGATCGCGTGCCTCGCGGTGATTCTCGGGCTGCGGCGCTTCGCGCCGATCGTCCCGGGCGTCCTGATCGCTGTCGTCGGAGCCACGGCCCTGGTCGGGATCTTCGATCTCCCGGTCGACGTCGTCGGCGAGGTGCCGAGCGGCCTGCCCTCGCCCACGATCCCTTCCCCGTCGGTCGAGGATCTTGGCCGGCTGACGTTCAGCGCTCTCGCAATCGCGCTCCTCGCGTTCGCCGATACGAGCGTTCTCTCGCGGAGCTACGCGTCCCGTCTCGGAGAGCGCGTCGACCAGAGCCGTGAGCTCGCGGCGCTCGGCGTCGCGAACGTCGCCACGGGGTTCATGCAGGGCTTTCCGATCTCGAGCAGCTCGTCGCGAACGCCCGTCGCGGAGGCGGCCGGAGCCAGGACCCAGCTGACCGGCGTCGTCGCGGCGCTCCTGCTCGCAGCTGTGCTCGTCGCCGGGACGGGGATGCTCGCCGACATCCCGCAGACGGCTCTCGCGGCCGTCGTCATCGCGGCCGTGACGCGGCTCGTCGACCTCCCCGCCCTGCGTCGGCTGTTCGACGTGCATCGCGCCGACTTCGCGCTCGCGGTGGCGTCGTTCCTCGGGGTCGTCGTATTCGGCATCCTCCCCGGTGTCGGCATCGCGATCGGCCTCTCCGTGCTCGCGGTGCTCGAGCGGGCCTGGCACCCGTACACCGCCGTCCTCGGGCGGGTGCGGGGCCTCAAGGGGTACCACGACGTCGTGCGTCACCCCGAGGGGCGACAGGTGCCCGGGCTGCTCCTCTTCCGCTTCGACGCGCCGCTCTTCTTCGCAAACGCAGAGGTGTTCCGCGACGGCATCCACCGAGCTCTCGCGGCAGCCGACGGGCCCGTGCGTGTCGTGGTCGTGGCAGCCGAGCCGATCACCGAGGTCGACTCGACGGCGGCCGAGGTGCTCGCGGAGCTGAACGGGGAGCTCGAGCGGATGGACATCGATCTCGGTTTCGCCGAGATGAAGGGGCCCGTCAAGGATCGCCTCCGCCGCTACGGGCTCTTCGAACGGATCGGGGAGGAGCGCTTCTACCCGACGATCGGCCTCGCGGTGCGCTCGTACGTCGTCGAGCACGACGTCGCCTGGCAGGACTGGGAGGAGGAGGAACGCGAGGAGACCGGCAGCGTCTCGACGCGCCGCGGGCCTCCGTAGCCGCAGCGCTGCCTCGCGGCACGCTCCGGGGACCCTTCGCGGATGCCGGGGGCGGGACTCGAACCCGCACGCCCCCAGAGGGGACACCCGCTTTTAAGGCGGGCGCGTCTCACCCGTTCCGCCACCCCGGCGGGTCGAGTGTACGTGGCTTCGGTTACGTGCCCCCGGGCTGGAGGCTGTAGAGCGGCGTACCCTCGGGCCCCCGGCCGCGATACGCCTTGATGAACGCGAGGACGGCCTTCTCGTTCGCCGAGGTGCACTTCGCGAGATGGCCGGTCCCGACCTGGCCTCTCCCGGGTGCGCGGGACGTCCACGCACCGAGCGCGATCTTGTTCCCGAGCTCGGGGAGCGGGGCGACGACGAGACCGCGTGGATCCCGGTCGTAGATCTTCTGCAGCAGGCCGGCCGTGTCGGAGGGCGTCTTCGATCCGTAGAGCAGATAGACCCCGCCGTGCTCGAGCCCGTGAAGGACTCGCGCGAGCTCGACCGGATCGGTGTAGAAGCCGTAGACCGCCGGCGTCACGTAGTGGGGCCCGGACGTCGGCGGGAAAGAGTTCCACACGTTGGGACGCGCGCTGGGGTCGTCGATGTGGTCGCGGGAGACGCCCGGGTAGCTCTTCAGCGTGCAGCCCGCCGCGACGAGCGCGGTGCGCGCTGCAGCCTCGTCGGCAGAGGGGCCACTGCTCCCTCCGACGAACCCGAGCAGCGCACCCATCGCGAGAGCCACCAGCGCGACGCCGACGGCGGCGGCGGCCACCACGATCCAGCGCCGCCGGCTGGCGGGCCCTGCCGCGGAGGAGGCACGCTGCCTCGGCGCCTTGACGCGGGGCTTCTCCGCCATGCCGCGGGCGAATGTAGCAGCAGCCGTCGTTGCGGCCGCGTTGCGTCGAAGTCCGTCCTGAGCCGTCACTACCGTTTGTAGGTCCATGGCTGTCGCAGCACTTGTGATCGGCTTCGCTGCCGGCGCGGTCGTCGTCCTCCTCGCCGTGCGGCCCGCCTTGCGCGAGCGTCGCCGCCGCGAGGTCGAGGTCCTCGAGCTGCGCGAGGAGCTCGCAGCCACGCGGGCGGAGCTCGAGGTGGAGCGGCGTTCGGCCGACGATCGTCTCGCAGGCCAGATCAAGCGACTGTCGGTGGAGGCGCTCGACGCGAACAGTGCCCGTTTCCTCGATCTCGCCGAAGCGCGACTCTCCGGGCAGGTTCGGCCGCTGGCCGAGTCGCTGCAGCGGATGGACGTGCACCTGCAGGCAGTCGAGCGCGTTCGCAATGAGGCCTACGGCGCACTCACGGAGGGGGTTCGTCAGCTCAGGACCGATCAGGAGCGGCTGCGGGCCGAGACCGGGAACCTCACAAACGCGCTGCGAGCGCCGCACGTCCGCGGGCGCTGGGGCGAGATCCAGCTCCGGCGAGTCATCGAGCTCGCCGGGATGCTCGAGCACTGTGACTTCGAGGAGCAGGTCTCGACCACCGACTCCGAGGGCGCGGTACTGCGTCCCGACGTCGTCGTGCACCTGCCAGGCGAGAAGCGGATCGTCATCGACTCCAAGGCCCCGCTCGCCGCCTACCTCGACGCGGTACGCGAGGACGTCTCGGACGACGAGCGCCGGGCCCGGTGTGCGGATCACGCCAGACATGTCCGCGAGCACATCCAGCGCCTCGGACAGAAGGCCTACTGGAGGCAGCTCCCCGCGACGCCCGAGTTCGTCGTCATGTTCCTTCCGGACGAGACGTTCCTCCGCGCCGCGCTCGAGCAGGACTCCTCGCTGATCGAGCTCGCCGTGTCCAACAACGTGATCCCGGCATCGCCCACGAACCTCATCGGGCTCCTGCGGGCGGTGCACTACGGGTGGCAGCAGGAGCGGATCGCGGAGAGCGCACGCGAGGTCAGCGACCTCGGGCGCGAGCTCTACAAGCGCCTCGCGACGATGGGCGCCCACGTCTCGCGCCTCGGGAAGTCGCTCGACGGCGCGGTGAAGGCCTACAACGAAACCGTCGGCTCGCTCGAGCGCCAGGTCCTCGCTCAGGCGCGTCGGTTCGAGCGCCACGGCATCACGGGCATCGAGTCGCCGGCGCTCGATCCGATCGAGCGCCAGACGAGGCCGCTCGCGGCGCCCGAGCTCGCCGGCGCAGAGCAATCGGCCCTCGATGCCGTGACCGCAGGCGCGGACGCGGCGTGACCTCGGGGAAGAGCGATAGGGGCGCGAGCGTTGCACCCACTGTGCCGCGGAGCGGGCCTTCCGAGCATCGTCCGTGGCGAACGCTCTAACGTACGAGGGGAGTCCAGGTGAACGACGTCCGCAACGTGATCATCATCGGTGGCGGGCCGGCCGGGTACACGGCGGCCCTCTACACCGCTCGGGCCAACCTCGAGCCACTCGTCATCGAAGGGTTCAGCTGGGGCGGACAGCTCATGATCACGAGCGACGTCGAGAACTACCCCGGCTACGCCGACGGCGTGCTCGGCCCGACGATGATGGCGGACTTCCGCCGCCAGGCCGAGCGCTTCGGCGCCGAGTTCGTGACCGACGACGTCACGAGCGTGGACTTCTCGGAGCGGCCGTTCCGCGTGTACGTCGGAGCGGACGAGTACCGAGCCGAAGCCGTGATCGTCGCCACCGGGGCGAGCGCGCGACAGCTCGGGCTGCCGTCGGAGCGGACTCTCCAGGGGCGCGGCGTCTCGTACTGCGCGACCTGCGACGGCGCGTTCTTTCGGGACAAGGTGGTCGTGGTGATCGGCGGCGGCGACTCGGCGATGGAGGAGGCGACGTTCCTCACGAGGTTCGCGAGCAAGGTCGTCATCGTGCACCGGCGCGAGGAGTTTCGCGCGTCGCCGATCATGGTCGACCGCGCCCGCTCCGATGAGAAGGTCGAGTTCGTCTTGAACGCCGTCGTCGAGGAGGTGCTCGGCGAGGTGTCCGGCCACGTGACCGGACTCCGGCTTCGTGACACCGTGACGGGCGCGACACGCGACCTCGAGGCGGACGGGCTCTTCGTGGCAGTCGGGCACGACCCGAACACGGCGCTCTTCCTCGACTGGCTCGACCACGACGAGCAGGGCTACCTCGTCACGGAGCCACGCTCCACCCGAACGAACATCGAGGGCGTCTTCGCCGCCGGTGACGTCCAGGATCACACGTACCGCCAGGCCGTCACCGCCGCGGCCTCGGGAACGATGGCGGCGCTCGACGCGCAGCGCTGGCTCGAGGAGCAGCGCCACCGGCCCGAGATCGCGACCACCTCCGCGTAGCTCGACCCGGCCCTCACCAGGCTCCGACCGAAGTGCGGAGTACCCTCGCCGTGATGTCGTCGCACTGGCTCGATCTCGTGGATCCGACGCGCGACGAGCTCCTTGCCGTGCTCCCCTCCTCGATCGATCCCGCGATCGTCGACGCCCTCGCTGCGCCCGCTCGCGTCGACCGCGAGCCGCGCCCGCAGCTCGAGGGTCACGAGACGTACGTCTACGGTGTGCTCGCGGCGATGCTGGCGCGAGCGGAGGGCCGAGGGGCCTGGTACCAGGAGATCTTCCTCGTCGCGACACCAGAGCGCCTCGTCACCGTGTGCAAGACGCCCGACCTCCGCGCACCGTTCGACGTGTCTGCACTGCAGGCCGCCGCCGAGCCGGACACTCCGGTCGGAGTCCTCCTGCACCACCTCGCCGAGGATGTGGCTGACTCGTACCTCGATCTGCTCGACGCGATTTATGCCGCGATCGACGATCTCGAGGACAGGCTCGACGAGCTCCGGCCGGCGCAGGTCAGGCTCCGGCTCTCGGAGCTCCGGCACGAGCTCCTACACCGGCGCCGGGCCGTGTCCGCGACGAGGGCGGCCGTCCGCAGAGTGCTCGACGGCCGCGTCGAGGTCGGCGGGGCGCTCTTTCCGCCCGAGGTCGAGCGCCTCTTCGGCGACACCTACGACACGCTCGTACGCGTCACGGAGGAGCTCGACGTCGCGCGCGACCTGCTCGCGAGCGTCCGCGACCACCTGCAGGCGAAGATCGCCGAGAGCCAGAACGAGGTCGGGAAGAAGCTGACCGTGATCGCGTCGCTCGTCCTCGTCCCGTCGCTCGTCGTCGGCTTCTTCGGGCAGAACTTCGAGGGCGAGTTCGGGAAGGGATTCTGGACGCTCGGCGTCTCGACCGCGCTCATCCTCGGCTCGACGGTCGTGCAGCTCGTGCTCTTTCGCTGGCGCCGCTGGATCTGACGGCCCGCCCCTCCGCGAGACGTGACGACGGGCAGAGGCCCTCGAGGACGCAGTCCTCACAGCAAGGTCGCCGTGCATCGCAGACGCGACGGCCGTGCCAGATGAGCAGGTGCGGGAAGCGGGCCCAGTCCGCCCGCGGGACGACCCCTTGGAGGTCGCGCTCGATCTTCACCGGATCGTCGTGGCGCGTGAGGCCGAGGCGTTGAGAGAGCCGCCGCACGTGCGTGTCGACGACGATGCCCTGTGCGTGCCCGAGCTCGGAGGCGACGACGTTCGCCGTCTTGCGCGCCACACCCGGGAGCCGGAGAAGGTCGTCGAGACGGCTCGGCACCTCGCCGTCGAACTCCTCGAGCAACATCCGCATCGTCCCTCGAATGGCCTTCGCCTTCTGCCGGAAGAAGCCCGTCGCGTAGATGTCACGCTCGAGCTCCTCGACGGGGACGGCGAGGTAGTCGCCGGGCCGACGGTACTTGCGGAAGAGAGCCGGCGTGACGCGGTTGACGTTCGCGTCCGTCGTCTGTGCGGAGAGCATCACGGACACGAGCAGCTCGAGGTCGCTGCGGAAGCGGAGCGCGATCTCCGCATCCGAGTGCTCGCTCGCGAGGCGCTCGATGATGGGGACGATCCGCTCCCGCCTCCTCCCCACCCCCCGGCTGCGGGCCTCCCGGAGGTAGCTACGCGCCACGGAGAGACTCGAAGTACTCGGTCGTCGCTGTCGAGTCCGGTGGCTCGAGGAGGCTCTCGAGGAGCTGGTCATCGACCGGGGCCGCGAGGTCGCGGATCGCGGCCACGCACGCCTCCACGTCGTACTCCGTCCGCCGGAAGGCGACTCCCGGCCCGAGCAGTGCCCAGTACGCGCCCGGCACCCCCTCGTAGGGCAACCCGATGCTGCCCGGATTCACGATGCGCGGGCCTCCGACCACGGCACGGTCGTACTGCATGTGGGTATGGCCGCTCACGACCACGTTGGCACGAACGCCGGCGAACAACTCCGCAGCCTCCTCGGCGGGGGTGATCCGCGTGTAGAGAACCTCGTCGGAGCTCGGCGTCGAGTGACAGACGAGGACGCTCCCGAGGCCGTCGACCGTGAGCTCGAGCGCGAGCGGCCAGCTCGCCACCGCCGCGAGACGACGGGGCCCGAGCCGATCCGCGCTCCACACCCCGAGGTGCTCCTCGTCGCGGGCGAGCACGAGCCGGTCCGCGTTCCCACGGACGATCAGGGCGTCGAGCTCGGTGACGAGGTCGAACACCTCGGCCGCCCAGGGGCCGGAGACGGTGTCTCCGGCGACGACGATCGCGTCGACCTTCTCCCGCCCGATCTCGGCGGCGGCCGCCTCGAGCGCCGGCAGGTTCCCGTGGATGTCGCTGATCGCGGCGACGCGCACGGGCCGAGGCTACCGCGCGGCCGGAAGCCGCGGGCCTGCGCAGACGAGGTCGAGCGCCGGGCAGTCGGCGCAGGCGACTGCGCTCGGCGTCGGGTGGAACTCGCCCGCGCGAATACGTGCGATCGCCTGAGACAGCGCGCCTTCGAGATCCAGGAGATCCGCGGTGGTGAACGTCGTGGAGACGACGTCCTCGGGCCGCTCGAGGAACTGGTAGGCGACCTCGGCCTCCGTCACGCCTGCACGCAGGCAGGCGAGCGCATAGACGAGCTGCTGGAGCCCGTACTCGGCGTCGACGATCGGGGCCGGCCCCTCGTCGCCGAGGGCGTTCGACTTGTAGTCGACAACGAGCGCCCGGTCGCCGCCGAGCCAGAGCACGTCCATGCGCCCGTGCAGGAGGACGCCGTCGTGCTCGAACGCGAACGCCTGCTCCCGCCGGGCTCCGGGGAGCGCCGCGAGCCGCCGGGCAAGCGCGGAGCCGCACGCGGCGGATATGAGCCCGGCGATGCGGTCGAGCTCGGGCTCGGTCACATCCGAGTACCACCCGCGCACGCGCGCGTCGAGCTCCGATCGCGTCGGCGCCGCCGGCTCCTCGAGCGGCAAGAGCTCGAGCAGGCGGTGGACCGCGTCGCCGGTCTCCGTCGCCGCGAGCGCTCCACCGGGCTCGTCCGGCGGCGCCGCGCGCGGACGGGAGCGAAGTCCGAGGACGCGCTCGGCGAAGTACCGGTACGAGCAGCGCTCGAAGAGCGCGAGCGCGCTGTACGAGAGGCGGCGCGGCTCGTGGAGCGGCGGCGCCGGGAGCTCGGCGAGCGGCGCCAGCTCGACGCCAGGCCTTCCGCCCCCGACGGGCAGCTGGTCGAAGAGGGGTAGCTGCGCACCGACCGCTACGCCCGGATCCGGGAGGGGGGCCGGGAGCACAGGCGCACGCCAGCGGTCGACGGTCAGAACGAACCGCGCCTCTTCTCGCTCGAGCTCGACCGGCTCGTCCCCTGCATTGGCGACCGCCTCGAGGGCGTCGATCCTCTCGAGCACCCAGCCGATGGGCGTCTCCCGATCGGCACCGCGCTGGGGATCGATCGCACCCGAGACGACGAGACGGTCGACCGCTCGCGTCATCGCGACGTAGTAGAGACGGAGACGCTCCGCCCGCTCCTGCGCTCGCTCCGCGTCGCGCACGTCCTCGAAATCGAACACGGGCTGACGGTCCCCGCGGATCGGGTGCACCATCCTGAACCCGAAGCGACCGTCCGAGAGGGCGACGATCTCGTCGGGCCCGCGCGGCCCACCGATGTCGCGTCCGGCGTCGGCGACGATGACGACCCCGAACTCGAGGCCCTTCGCGGCGTGGATGGTGAGGAGCCGCACGGCCCCCGCTCCCTCCTCCTCGGCGACCGCCTCGAGCTCCTTCGCCCCGAGCGCCTCCTGCTCCCGTACGAAGCGGACGAAGCCGGGAAGGTCGATGCCACGAACGGCCTCGTACTCTCGGGCGAGACGGGCGAGCTTCCGCAGGTTGGCGAAGCGTCGCGAGCCGTCCCAGCGCGCGAGGACGGCCAGGTCGTAGTCGTGCTCGGCCAGGGTTCGCTCGCAGAGCGACTCGAGGCCGAGGCGCGCGGACGCGCGAACGAGCCGCTCGTAGCGCTGCAGGAACGCGCGCAGCAGCCGCTCGTCCTCGCCGGGAAGCTGCTCGGGCAGCCCGCGCTCGAGCGCCGTGAAGAGCGGGCGGCGAGGCGCGTTCCGCCTGAGCAGGACGAGCGCGTCGTTGGAGACCCCGACGAACGGCGAGGCCAGCACTGTCGTCAGCGCGACGTCGTCGTAGCGGTTGTGGAGCAGCCGCAGGTAGGCGAGGAGGTCGACGACCTGCTGCTGGCCGAAGTAGCCGCGACCGGTCGCGCGGTAGGTGGGGAGGCCCTCGCGGCGGAGCGCCTCCTCGTACCGTTCCGCGTCCGTTCCGGCGGCGAAGAGAACGACGATCTCGCCGGGGGTCGCCGTGCCGGAGTCGACGAGCTCGCGCACACGCGTCGCGATCGCCCGCGCCTCGCCCTGCCGCCAGTGCTCGCCCGTGTCGCGGTAGCTCGACTTGTCCGTGACGAGGAGCTCGACCGGATGGCCGAAGACAGGGTCGGCGAACTCGGCGGAGGCCGCGAGCGGCTGGTACTCGTCGCCGAAGGCCCCGCCGAAGAGCTGGTTGACGGCGGCGAGCACCTGCGGGCGCGAACGGTAGTTCCTCCGCAAGACACGCAGGCTCGCGGCCCGCTCGCGGCGCTCGCGGAAGACCTCGACGTCCGCGTGCCGGAAGCCGTAGATGGACTGGAACTCGTCCCCGACGGTGAAGACCTCGGTCAGCTCGGGATGCGCGACGAGATCGATGAGCTCGCACTGGAGACGGTTCGTGTCCTGGAACTCGTCGACCATCACGACCCGGAACCGGAGCCGGATCGACTCGCGCACGTCGTCGTCGTCCCGTAGCAGGTCGCGCGCGGCCAGCTGGAGATCCTCGAAGTCGACCGCCGACTCCCGGCGCTTGACGGCGGCGTACTCCGCGGCGAAGCGCTCGAGCAACTCCTGCAGCAGCGCCCGATCGTGCGCGGCGAGCTCCTCGAGGGCCGCGCGCTCGGTGGCCCTTCGTGCCTGCTCGAGCGAGGTCGCCCGGGCGCCACGGCAGGCGAGCGACGACAGGTCGACGAGACGCTCGGGCGGTGCCAACTCGGACACGACCCGCAGCAGCTCGGTCGCGTTCTCGCGCTGCGTCGCGGTCGCCGAGGCGTCGCCTGCGAGGAGCTCGGCTTCGGTCCGCAGGCGAGCGACCGCGTCACCCAGGCTCGGCCGCTCTCCGAGCTCGAGGACGAGCTCGCGGCCGGCCGAGCGGAGGGTCTCGTAGACACCGGTCAGCATCTGCCGGAGACCGTCTGCGCGATACGTGGCGAGGAGGTGCAGGCGCGCAGGGTCGCCGCCCGCGCAGAAGCTCTCGAGCGCCCGGTCGAACGCCTCGCCGCGGAGAACCGCGGCGGCGGCATCCTCGAGCTCGCGGAACCGAGGGTCGAGGCCGGCAGCGAAGGGGTGCGCCCTCAACAGCCGATTGCAGAAGCCGTGGATGGTCGAGATCCAGGCGCCGTCGAGCTCACGTGCGAGATCGGGACGGCCCCGCGCCCTCAGGGCCGCCCGGATCCGGCTCCGGAGCTCGCCGGCCGCCTTCCGCGTATACGTGATGACGAGGATCGACTCCACGTCGAGCCCGCGCTCGCAGACCGCCCGCACGTAGCGCTCGACGAGGACGCTCGTCTTCCCGGTTCCGGCGCCCGCGGACACGAACACCGAGCCGGACGCCTCGACTGCCGCGAGCTGCTCGTCGTTCAGCGGCGTCGAGACCTCGAGCATGGTCATGCGCGCGCCACCCTGCACATCGGCCAGAGGTCGCACCACGACGGGCACCCGTCGCCCTTCGGATCGTGCCGGACGTCCCCGGTGCGAATGCGCCGAGCGTTGTCGCCGGCACGCTCCCGCGCGGCCTCGACCTGTGCCCAGAACGGCTCTTCGTCGAGGTAGTCGTCCCTCGCGAAGCCGGGCAGGTCGTCGCGGGCGGACTCACGGAGCATCCCCCGCGTGACACGGCGCCCGGCGAGCGCCCGGTACACGCCCCCGAGCGGCTCCACCCCGACGAGATCGCGAAGAGCGAGGACGTAGAGCGGGATCTGGAGGCGAAGCTCGCGGTCGATGTCCCGCGCCGAGTGCGCGCTCTTCCCCGACTTGTAGTCCTGGACGATCCCGCGCGCGCTGAAGGGATCGACGTCGATCCGGTCGATCTTCCCGGAGAGCCAGAGGCCGTCGCCCAGCGAGAGTCCGCGCCGCAGCTCGGGCGCGGCGCGCTCCGAGCCGAACGCGACCTCGAGCCGGCGGGGGACGAACGCGACCTCCGACGCAGCCTCGTCCCGGACGAACCCCTCGAGGTCGACGAGCATCGTATGCCTGAGCTCCGCCTCCTGGAGGTCGGTCAGGTCGAGCCGCACGCCCGACTCGAGGGCGGTGTCGAGGCAGCGGCGGGCGAGCTCGAGAGCGGCATCGAGGTTCTCCGGCGTGACCCTGTCGGCGCCGAGCTCGCGTGGCAGCGTCGCGTAGAAGCGGTTCAGGGCCGTGTGGAGCACCTGGCCGCGCAGGATCGGGTCCGGCTCGGCATCGATCCGCTTGGGGTCGACGACCCGCTCGACGAGCCACGCCGACGAGCAGTCGGCGAATCGCTCGAGCTCCGTCGCCGAGAAGACGGCTCGCGCCGCCAGCTCCTCGAGCACGGCCGGATGCCCGAGCGTGGTGGCCCGCTCGAAGGCGCCGCGCGCACGCTCGAGCTTCCGCGACCAGCCGTTCGCGGCTGCGAGCGCGGTCGCGGCCTCGGGGTCGTCCACGGCGAGCCGTGCGAGAGCGCGCATGCGCTCGCGCTCGCTGGGCGCGGACTCGAGCGGCCAGGTGAGCGCGGCGAGCCCTCGCCGTCGCGTGGCGCGGGCGACGTCACCGTCGGCGAAGAGCGACCTCACGTCCTCCCAGAACGGGCTCGGCTCGCGGGGCACGCCCTCGTCGTTCGCGGCCTCGCGAACGAG
>Ga0233416_10000014_pt1 | contig 53880 bp, 55 predicted proteins | sample Sediment_Towuti__2_FD_188638 | JGI IMG/M metagenome (GOLD analysis project Ga0233416, IMG submission 188638) | Sediment microbial communities from Lake Towuti, South Sulawesi, Indonesia - Sediment_Towuti_2014_0_MG | ecosystem: Environmental > Aquatic > Freshwater > Lake > Sediment | place... | reverse complement strand
CATCACATGCACGCCGTAGCGCGCCGCCAAAATGCATTGATCCGGGTGCAGACCGCTCGGGGTGCAGATCGCCAGCAGATCGGGCTTGCTCTCGATCAGCAGCTGCTCGAGCCGGGCAAAGCCGGGGACGCCATATTTATCGGCATGCTCTTGCAGGCGAGCGGCATCGTTGTCGCACACCGCCACCAGCTCCATCTCGTCGCCGTGGCGGGCAATCGAGCCGAAGTGATTTTGCGAAATGCGGCCGCAGCCCACCACCGCCACGCGGATTTTCCGGCTGGAATCGATCGACTTGTACATCGTCCGCTCCTTTGCCTACAGACGCCAGTGGGAGAGGCCGCTCGCCGCCACCGCATCCCGGTCGTAGATCGATTTGACATCGATCAGCGGCACTCCGGGGGCAGCCATGGCGGCGAGCTCGGCCGGAGTCATCGCCGCAAACTGGCTGTGCGCCACCGCCACGACGATCGCATCCAGATCGCGCAGGCCAGCAAGGCCGACCAGCTCAACGCCGTACTCGTGGCGCGCATCTTCGCATTCGGCCACCGGGTCGTGCACCAGCACCTCGATGCCATAGCTCTTCAGCTCGTCGATCACATCGATGACGCGCGAGTTGCGCAGATCGGCGCAGTTCTCCTTGAAGGTCAGCCCGAGCACCAGCACGCGCGCCCCCTTCACCTTGCGCTCGGCGTCGATCATCAGCTTTACCGTCTTTTCGGCGATGAAGCGACCCATGCTGTCGTTGATGTGGCGGCCGGCGAGAATCACATCCGGGTGGTAGCCGGAGAGCTCCGCCTTGTAGGTCAGGTAGTAGGGATCGACGCCGATGCAGTGGCCGCCGACCAGACCGGGGCGGAAGGGGAGAAAATTCCATTTGGTGCCGGCGGCGGTGAGCACATCGAGGGTATCGACCCCCAGTTTGTCGAAAATCACCGCCAGCTCGTTCATCAGCGCAATGTTCAGATCGCGCTGGGTGTTTTCGATCACCTTGGCCGCTTCGGCCACCTTGATCGTCGGCGCACGATGCACCCCCGCCTCGATCACCTGCTCGTAGAGCCACGCCACCCGCGCCAGCGTCGGGCCATCCTGCCCGGAGACCACCTTCACGATTCGCTCCAACGTGTGCACCTTGTCGCCGGGGTTCACTCGTTCGGGAGAGTAGCCGACCTGAAAATCGGGGCCGCACTTGAGCCCCGACTCGCGCTCCAAAATCGGCACGCAGATATCCTCGGTGACGCCGGGATAGACGGTCGACTCAAAGACGACGATGGCGCCGCGCTTCAGATGGCGACCGACTGTTTCGGAGGCTTTCACCACCGGCGTCAGATCGGGCTGATGCGCATTGTCCACCGGGGTGGGCACGGCGACGACGACGAAATCGGCTTCGCGGATCACATTGGGGTCGGTGCTGTAGCTGAGCTGCGTGGCGCGCCGGAAGAGTTCGGCGTCCATTTCGCCGGTCGGGTCGTACCCCTGGCGGTAGGCATCGATCTTCGCCTCGGCAATATCGAATCCGACCGTCGACATCACACGCCCGAAGGCAAGTGCCAACGGCAAGCCGACATATCCCATTCCGACCACGGCAACCTTGTCGCGCACTTTTGGCTCCTTCACTGCAAATCCGGGTTGGCGTCGAAGCTATCGACGCAGGCGGGCTGCGGCCATAGCTCTCAATGCGCCGCCTGCGAGAGGGTCGCCTCGCCGCGACCGATGCCGTAATGGCGGAAAGCGAGACGGCGCATCAACGCCGGATCGAAGAGGTTACGCCCGTCGAAGATCAGCGGCGCATGCAACGCCTCGCGCAACGATTCGAAATCGGGGCTGCGGAATTCGCGCCACTCGGTGACCACCGCCAGCGCATCGGCCCCGGTGGCCGCCTCCATCGCCGAAGCACAGAGGATCAGGTCGGGGCGTTCGCCGTAGATCCGGCGACACTCGTCCATCGCCACCGGATCGTAGCCACGCACCGTGGCCCCCGCCTGCCAAAGCAGCTCCATCAGGGTGCGACTGGGCGCCTCGCGCATGTCGTCGGTGTTGGGTTTGAAGGCGAGTCCCCACAGGGCGATGGTGCGACCGGCGAGATCGCCGCAGACGGCGGCAATCTTGTCGAACAGCAGCCGCTTCTGGCGGCGGTTGGTCAGCTCCACCGCCGCCAACAGCGGCGCATCGAAGCCGTGCTCGATGGCGGTGCGCTCCAGCGCCTGCACATCCTTGGGAAAGCAGGAGCCACCGTAGCCGGCGCCGGCGTAGATGAAGTGGGTGCCGATACGCTCGTCGGCGCCGATCCCCTGGCGCACCAGTTCGATGTCCGCCCCCAGCCGTTCGGCGAGGTTGGCCATTTCGTTCATGAAGCTGATTTTGGTGGCCAGCATGGCATTGGCGGCATACTTGGTCAGCTCGGCCGAGCGCACATCCATCACCATCAGTCGATCGCGATTGCGGTTGAAGGGGGCATAAAGCTGGCGCATCGCCTCGGCCGCCGCGCTGCTGTCGGTGCCGACAATAATGCGGTCCGGGCGCATGAAGTCGGCGATCGCCGCCCCCTCCTTGAGAAACTCCGGGTTGGAGAGCACCGAAAACTCGAAGGCGAGACCGCGCTCGCGCAGCCGCGCCGCGATCAGCTGCCGCACGCGGTCGGCGGTGCCCACCGGCACGGTCGATTTATCGATCACCAGACGCGGCGCGCACATATGGCGGCCGATGCTCTCGGCCACCGCCAACACCTGCGACAGGTCGGTGGCGCCGGTGGCATCCGGCGGCGTGCCGACGGCGATGAAGAGATAGTCGCCAAACCCGATCGCCGCTGCGGCATCGAGGCTGAAAAGCAGACGGCCGGCCTCGCAGTTGCGCCGTACCAGCCCCTCCAACCCCGGCTCGTAGATCGGGATCTCGCCGCACTTTAAGCGTTCGATGCGCGCCGCATCGACATCGACGCAGTGGACGCGGTTGCCGGCCTCGGCCAGACAGGCGGCGGTGACCAACCCAACATAACCCGAACCGAAGACGGCCACGCGCATCGATTATTCCTTGGCAATCCAGCCGTTTTGTTCCAGATAGGCGATCACCTTGCCGACGCTCTCATCCAGCGTCTCGTCGGCGGTGCAGAGCTCGATCTCGGGATTCTCCGGCGCCTCGTAGGGATCGGAGACGCCGGTAAACTGCGGAATCTCGCCGGCCAGCGCCTTGGCATAGAGCCCTTTTACATCGCGGCGGGCGCACTCCTCGACCGAGGCGTTGACGAACACCTCGATGAAGGCCCCTTTGCCGGCGGAAGTTTCGACCATCTGGCGCACATCGGCGCGAATGTCGCGATAGGGGGAGATGGCGGCAGTCATGCAGGGCACGCCATGTTTGGCCAGAAGTTGGCAGACCCAACCGATGCGGCGCACGTTGGTGTCGCGATCCTCCTTGGAGAAGCCGAGCCCTTTGGTCAGATGGGTGCGCACCTCGTCGCCGTCGAGCAGCTCGACGTTGGTGATGCCGCGCGCTTGCAAGGCATGGTGCACCGCACCGCTGACCGTGCTCTTGCCGGCGCCGGAGAGGCCGGTGAACCAGAGGCAGAATCCTTTCTTGGCTGTCATGAGAAGCTCCCGCAATTGATCGGGAGAGGCTAGCCGCTTGCCGCCATTGACGCCAATGGCGACGGGGCGCCTACTCGTAGAGCTCGCTGATCGAGCGGGCGTCGTAGATGCGGGCGATGGCTTCGGCCATCAGGGGGGCGACGGTGAGTACGCGCACCTTGCCGGTGGTGAGGATCTGCTGCGGTTGCAGGATGGTGTCGGTGACCACCAGCTCGTGGATGCGCGAGGCGGCCAGACGCTCGCCGGCCGGGCCGGAGAGGACGCCGTGCGTAGCGTAGGCCGAAACCTTCGCCGCGCCGCGATCGAGCAGCGCATCGACGGCGCCGCAGAGCGTGCCGGCGGTATCGACGATGTCGTCGATCAGGATGCAGTGCTTCCCCTCCACCTCGCCGATGATGTTCATCACCTTGGCCACGTTCGGGGCCGGGCGACGCTTGTCGACAATCGCCATGTCGGCATCGAGCGCTTTGGCCAGCGCGCGCGCGCGCACCACGCCGCCGACATCGGGGGAAACGATGATCACGTCGTCCTGCCGTTTGGCCTGCTGCGCCTTGATATCGCACACGAAGATCGGCGCGGCATAGATATTGTCGACCGGGATGTTGAAGAAGCCCTGAATCTGGCCGGCGTGCAGATCCATGGTCAGCACGCGCGTAGCGCCGGCGCTGGTGATCATGTCGGCCACCAGCTTGGCGGTGATCGGCGTGCGGCCGGCGCTCTTGCGGTCCTGACGCGCATAGCCGAAATAGGGGATCACGGCGCAGATGTGGCGCGCCGAAGCGCGCTTGGCGGCATCGAGGAAGATCAACAGCTCCATCAGATTGTCGTTGGTCGGGGCGCTGGTGCTCTGGATGTAGAAGGCATCCAGACCGCGGATCGACTCGCCCACCTGCATGAAGATCTCGCCGTCGGAGAAACGCTGCACGTTCATCGCGCCGGCCGGCAGATTCAGATATTGGCAGATCGCATCGGAAAGAGGCGGATTGGCTGTTCCCGAAAAGAGGCGAAGTCGATCGGAATTCATGTCCGGATTACTCCTCGGTCGATACACGTCGGCAGGCGGCCGTGGCCGCAAATTTGGCTGGGGCGGCAGGATTCGAACCTACGGATGACGGGATCAAAACCCGTTGCCTTACCGCTTGGCGACGCCCCAATGCAATGTCGTCAGCTACCGCCGAACCACGCACCGATATCGATGCGCTGCAACGGATGCTCGGCGAGCAGTTGGCCGGTATGGGTCCAGACAGCCAGCCTCTCCTGCCGCAGTCGTTCGGCCAGAATCTCTGCCTCCGCCGGCGCATCGAGCAGTGCGACGCAGGCGGTGCCGCTGCCGCTCATCCACACCCGCTCGCTGTGTGTACGCAGGGCAGCGAGCAGCGCTGCCAGTTCGGGGCAGAGCTGGCTGGCAATCGGCTCCAGATCGTTATGCCCGACCGGCCAGCGCCAACCGTCACCCCCCGGCGACAGGCGGCGCATCGTAGCCCCCCCCTGTGGGGGGGTCAATGCAACTTCGGCGGCGCGCGCCAGCTCGAACTGCCGATCGAAGGCGCGGAAGACGGTGGCGGTGGAGAGGCCGACGCCGGGATGAGCGAGCAGCAGCGCACCGGCCGTCGGCAGCTGCGGCAGTGGCGCCAGCACTTCGCCAACACCGCCAGCCATGCTTGCCTCGCCGTAGAGAAAGGCAGGAATGTCGGCGCCGAAACGCACCCCGATGTCGATCAACCGGGCGCGCGTCAACCCGAGCTGCCAGAGCCGGTTGGCGGCCAGCATGGCGGTGGCGGCATCGGACGACCCGCCGCCCAATCCCGCCTGTTCGGGCAGCTGCTTTTCGACATGCACGCGCAAACCGGGGCCGTCGGGACGCAACGGGCGCATCGCCGCCAAAACCCGATACACCAGATTCTGCTCCCCCTCCAGATGACGCGCCGAGCAGGTGACGACCAATTCGTCGGCCGGCTCGACGATCAGCCGATCGGCAACATCGACATAGACGAAGCTGGTGTCGAGCTCATGGTAGCCGTCGGCGCGCACGGCGGTGACCGCCAGATGCAGATTGATCTTGGCCGGCGCGGGAAGATGAAGCGGAAAAGCGGTCATGGCGCCTTTGTCCCGTCGATGGTGAGGATGGCCATGCGCCCCTTCTGCGCATCGCGCAGAGTGAGTCTTTGCAGCTGCGCATCCCATTCGATGCGCAACAGGCGCTCGCCATATTCGTCGGTCAGACGGCGCTCCCAACCGCCGCGCTGCCAGCGCAGATCGGCGGGCAACTGCCCGAGCAGCAACGCCGCCAGCTCCTGCGGCGCCAGCACGATGCCGTGCGCCGCCAACTGTTCGGCGGCGACTGCGCGCCATTGCGGTGCGCGGTTGTCGCGCAGTTCGATGCGTGCGTTTTGCCAGCGCAGCTCGACCACGGTGGCGGTCAGCGCATCGCTCAGACGCACGAACCCCTCCCCGGCACGTTCGGCATCCCACTGCACCGCCACCTGCAAGCGGCGCTGCGGCTCGATCACCGCCAGCCGGCCGCTGAAATGCGGGTAGTGCAATTGTGGAGGCGTATCGGCCGGCAGCGGTGCCTTCAGGCAGCCGGCCAGCAGCGGCAACGTCAGCAAAGCGAGAAGAAACCGTTTCAGAGCCCCTTCTCCAACTTGCGACGCATCGATTCCGGCTTCTCCGCGCCCAGATCGAGCGCCTTTTGCCATTGCATGCGCGCCTCTTCATGGTCGCCATTGGCCCACAACATGTCGCCCAGATGTTCGTGCATGGTCGGATCGTCGCCCATCAGCCCGATCGCCTTGCGTTGCGTGGCAATGGCCGCCGCATAGTCGCCCAACCGATAGAGCACCCATCCGAGCGAATCGAGAAAGAAGGGGTCTTCCGGACGCTGTGCCAACGCACGTTCGATCAGCGCCTTGGCCTCCGGCAGACGCTGATTGCGATCGGCCAGGGCGTAGCCGAGAAAGTTGAGCGCCTCGGGATTCTCCGGCTCCACCTCCAACATCCGGCGCAGACTGCCCTCCAGCTCGGCGAGGTTTTCCAGCGCTTCGAAGGCGATGGCACGGTTGAAAAAGATGCGCAGCGGCACCGTCGGCAACTGCAATGCCGGCTCGCTCTCGCTCAACAATTCGCGGAAGTGTTTCTGTTTCAGTCGCACCACCGTCATCAGCAGGTAGATATCGCCATCCTGCGGCGCCGTCTTCAGCAACTCCTTCAGTCGCGCAATGGCCGCATCGTACTGCCCCTCCTGATACTCCAGGCTGGCCAGACGGATCTGCGCATCGGGATAGCTCCCATCCTCGCGCGCGATCGAAGCGTAGATCTGTTTGGCTTGCTCCTTCTCGCCGCTCATCTCCAGGCTGGCAGCGTAGTAGAAGCTGGCCTGATCGGAGGGATTCATGGCCACAATCCGCTCGAAGATGCGCGCCGACTTGTCGTAGATCTTCTGCTCGTAATAGAGCAGCCCCAGCGCATAGAGCACATCCGGATTGCCCTCGGTGCGCCGGTCCATATCCTCGTAGATGGCAATCGCCTCCTGCGAACGCCCCTGTCCGACCAGCAGGCGCCCGAGATTGTTGGCGGCGCGCATCATATCGGGATTTTGCTTGAGAAATTCGCGCAGAATCTGTTCGCTTTGCCCCTTGTCGCCCCGCTGCTGCGCCAGATCGGCGAGCATGATCGCGGCCTGCTCGTTGTCCGGCTCCATCTTCAGCAGCGCTTTCAGCGCCACTCCGGCCTCCTCGTAGCGCTTCTGCTGAATCAGGATCTGCGCCTGCAACAGTCGCAGCTCGGCCGAGTCGCCGCGCCGGATCGCCTCGTTGACCGTCAGATTGGCATTGAGCGGATCGTTCTGCTGCAGATAGAGCTGCACCAGCATTTTGCGCAGCGCCAGATCCTGCGGCTGCGCCTGCACCATCGCCGCCACCAGCTGTGTCGCTCCGGCCAGATCGCCGTTGGCGATCAGCGCCTGCGCCTTCAACCGGGTGCAAGCGCTACGCTCGGCATCGCTCAGGGTGGTCAAGGCCAACAGCGCATCCAGTTCCTCCGCCGCCAGTGTTGGCCGACCGAGGTGGATCAACAGTTCGGCATACTGCTGGCGTGGCGCCACCGACTCCGGCGCGCGGCGCGCCAGTTCGCCGAGAAACTGCGCCGCGAGGGCGAAATTCCCCTCGTTGATCGCATCCTGCGCCGCCAGATAGAGGAAATCGCCGGAGAGATCGGAGAGGCGCACCACCTCGCGCTTGTCCGATTGTGCTCCGGCCGCCTCGGGCGGCGGCGTCACGCCGCTGCACGCGGCAACAAGCGGCAGCAGCAGGGGCAGAAGATGGATGCGGCGAATCATGCGCTCTCCCGGGCAAGTTCGATCTCGGCAAAGGCGGTGGCCTGCTCGTTGAGGCTCCAGAGCCGGATCTCGTCGGCACGCCCATCCTGCACCGCGACGATGGGATAGAGGAACCCCTCCCAGGCATGCGTCAGATCGGTGGGCGACGGTTTGGCGGGGGCATCGGGATGCGAGTGGAAGATGCCGACGATTTCGCGCCCGCTGCCGCGCAGCTCGCGATCGATGGCGCGGTAGCCCTCCGGATCGAGCTCGAAGCGATCGGCAGCCCGCTCCGTATTCAGGTTGGCCACTTCGCGCGCCTCCACCACCGTCCACCCCTGCGCAGCGATGACGCCGATCAGCAGACCGCAGCGCTCATGCGGATAACCCGCCTCGCCGATCCGGCGCATCGCAGCCAGCGCCACCGCATCGATCTGCGCGCAGAGCGATTGCGGGGTGGCATCGAGCACCGCCAGATAGGCGGGAGAGCGGAATCGTTCGGGTTCGTGCATGCTGTCTCTCGTAGGGAATCTCATCGGTGGCCTGCCGGCGATTCCAGCACGAAGCGTCGCCTGCTGCACCCCTTTCTCCGGCATGGCGGAGGAGAATCTCCCCCGCTGCGCTTCAGATCCCCTCGGCGAAATGAACGCGGGTGCTACCGGCGAAGACCGGCGTGGTGAGATATTTTTCGCCGCCGTCAGGGAAGATGGCGACGATCTCGGCCGCCTCGCCGCGCGCCGCCAGCCGCTCGGCCAACTTCAGTGCCGCCGCCATCGCGCAGCCGCACGACTGGCCGCAGAGGATTCCCTCCTCGGAGGCAAGACGCTGAGTCATCAGATAGGCCTCTTCGGTATCGATGCCGATCTTCTCGTCGTGCACCGCCGCATCGTAGACCCCCGGCACAATCGAGGATTCGATATGCTTGAGCCCTTCGATGCCGTGGAAGGGGGAATCGGGCTCGGCCGCCACCACGCGCACCCCCGGGTTCATCCGCTTCAGGTAGCGGCCGGTGCCGACCATGGTGCCGGAGGTGCCGAGGCTGGCGATAAAGTGGGTCACCATGCCGTCGGTGTCGCGCCAGATCTCCGGGCCGGTGCTCTCTTCGTGTGCGCGCGGATTGGCCGGATTGTTGTACTGGTCCGGTTTGAAGTAGCGCTCGGGGTTGGTCGAAAAGATGCGCCGGCATTCCAGGATGGCGCCATCGCTCCCCTCCAGCGGATCGGAGAAGATCAGATCGGCGCCGAAGGCGCGGCAGATGCGCTTGCGCTCATCCGAAACGTTGCCGGGAATCACCAGCCGCACGCGAAAGCCCATGGCAGCGCCGATCATCGCCAGTGCGATGCCGGTATTGCCGGAGGTGGAGTCGAGAATGATTTTATCCGGGGTGAGCAGGCCGCGCGCGATACCGTCGCGCACCATCCACAGCGCCGGCCGATCCTTCACCGAACCGCCGGGATTAAACCGCTCCAGCTTGGCGCGAATGCGGATATTCGACGGCAGATGGCGAGTGATGCGCTGGATGTCCACCAGCGGCGTATTGCCGATCAGGTCGAGAATATTGCTCACGCCGCGCTCCTGCCGCCGAAATGGCGAGGCTGCGAACTGTGGAGTTTTGCCGGCCGCATGCCAACCCCTGCGGGATTCGGGTTAGAGCCAACCCATGTTGGCGCCCGACGTTGTTCGATCTGCAAGACAAAGATATGTTCCTTCAGGAATCAGGCAGACTCTTTGGAGGGGACTCAGCATGGGAAAAGCTTACATTCTTATTCTCCCGCTTCTTCTGTGGCTGGGTGGATGCACGATTCATCATGATCTGACCGACGATTACGACAAATATCTGGCCAGTCAGCGAGCGCAGACGGAATGGCCTACCACCGAAGCCTTCCATCGCTACGCACTGACTCCGCTTACCGAGAAGAACCACTTCGAACTGCACATTGGTGCCCACAGCTGGGAGGTCGATCCCGCTCGCATCATCGATGCAACCATGGCCTCAAAGGACATCCAGAATGCATTCGGGCCGATGGCAAAGTCGATGCAACTGGAGAATTCCGATCAGCCGCTGATGATTTTCCATCTGCAATGGTACTCGTTCGACAACTTTGCCGCGCATATTGTTCTCAAAGCCTCACTGGTGGAGCACGGTGAAGAACGCTTCCGCAAGACCTATAGCGGAAGCGGCAGCGATCAATATAGCAAAATCTATTGGGGCGCCGGTTTGGCCATGCGCAATGCCATTCAGGAATCGACCAAACAGGCACTGGATGCCATTTTGCGCCAATTGGCCGTCGATCTGAATGCCATGCCTGCTCAAGCGAACACTGCCGCTGCCCGCCAAATGCAACAACCATAGGGATACTCTGAACAAGTGCGTCCTGCCCTTGTTCAGGAACGCCCAGCCAAAAGCGCGGTTTTGGCTGGGCTTACACATCGCGCACTTACGTGCCCGATTTGGCGGCCCATCCATGGGCCGCACGGATGCTCTGAATTGTTCAGAGCATCCATAGCAAAGCGTTGCCGCTATTGGCTCTTGGTCGATAGCTGTTGCTCCTCCGTTGGCGGACTGCGCAGCAGTTCAAGTGCGCGCTGCACCATCCGGTCGCTCTCGATGGGTCCGCTGTACGTGGAATTCGGCGCTTCGAAGAGAATATCCGGCTCCACCCCTTGCTGATCGATCGACTCTTTATTGGGGCGAACCAGCGAAGAGGTGGGGATTTTCAGCGCCGATCCATCCGCAATCGGGAATACCGAAGAGATGGTTCCCGCACCCATGCTGCGTTTTCCCATCAGTCTTGCCCGACGATTGTCCTGCAATGCAGCGGCGATCATCTCCGATCCCGCTGCCGTCGTCGGATCGATCAAAACCACCATGGGAGCATCCTTCAGTGTCCAAGGAACTTGCACACCCGAGCCCGGTCGCTCCCAGGTGGTTTCGGCGCCACTGGTATAGTTTGTGCTGCATCCAGGGCAACGAGCTTGCGTCGAAAAAAGCGGTTTTTTATTCGGAAGAAAGAGCGAAGCCGTTGCCGCACAAGCATTCAGCAATCCGCCCAAGCTGTTGCGCAGATCGAGAACAATCCCTTTCAGCCGACCAACTCTGCGCGCCATCTTCGACAGCAATGCGACCTGCTGATCAAAACTCTCATGGCTCAACTGACGCGGATTCAGATAGGCAATATCTTCTCCCAGCATTTGTCCGACAATGGCCTGTACCTCAACGCGCTGTCGCGTTACCTGCAGGGTGCGGGTTTCTCCCGATGGGCGCGACAAAAGGGTTATCGTCGCCGTGGAATCGATCTTTCCACGCAGACGCTGCTGAATCTCGGACAACCCCTTGCCCGCCAGCGATTGCTGATCAATATGAGTAAGAATCTCCCCGACCAGAATCCCTGCCTTGACCGCCGGCGCATCGGGGATAACTTGAATTATTTCCGCACCATACGGATCGGAGACAAACTCCAGCCCGATGCCGCCAAGTGCATCCTCCGCATCACTCGTCTCGAAATAGGAGCGGGAGAAGTAATGGGCCCGATCGCCAACCTTATCCACCATTCCCCGAATACAATCGTCGAGCAGAGCTTCCCTTGGGCCTTCTTCCATAAAATCGAGTCTGGTGCGTTGAAAAAGGTTGCCCAAGGTGACGCGATCGCTCTTTTCTTGAGAGCGCAGATGTTCCTGTAGGTGTGCTGAGGCAATACACCCCTCGATCAACACGCTCTCATCGATGGATGTAAGATTTGTCTCGCCAATCAGATTGAGGACTTCGTCGATCTTCCACTCGCCCACCACCTTCTCGGTACTGGCAACATTGAAGGCTTGTGCAACCGGCATCGCCATCCCGCATACCAGTGCAAACAGAAGCAGCTTGCCTGAAACAGCTGCAGCTCTGCGCGTTTGCATGGAATGTTGATCGAACCGTTTGACCTGCCGATGTTGCATCGTTGTCCTCCCCGCTTCGCCATTCTGGCAATCCATCCGGATCAGATTCCGCCTCCGGTTCGTCCTCTGTCAATGCCATGCACGGATTAAGCCGCCAATTCCCCCTGCCGGCCAAACGCCGCCGCACTCGTGCAGTAAAAAGCGGGCAACCCGTTCGGGCGCCACCCCCGATTGTCGCAACGCCTGCAGGGAGGGGGCGTTGTGTCGCTTGGCCAGACGCTCGCCATCCTCGCCAACGAGAAGCGGATGGTGGTCGTAGATCGGCGAAGGCAGATCGAGCAGCGCCTGCAACAAGCGGTGCAGATCGGTGGAGGGCTCCAGATCGACGCCGCGAATCACCCGCGTCACCCCCTGCAGCGCATCGTCCACCACCACCGCCAGATGGTAACTGAAGTGGATATCCTTGCGTCCCACCACCATGTCGCCGCAGCGCTCCGGCCGCACCGGATGCTGGCGTCCGGTCGCATCCGTCCAGTGGGGAAACGCGCCGATCCGCGCCAGCGCCCGGCCGACATCGAGTCGCCAGGCAAACGGCCTCAACTCCATCAGGCGACCGCGCTGCGCTTCGTCCAACTCGCGACAGCTGCCCGGATAGCGCTCCTCCTCGCCGGCATGCGGCGCCAGCCCCATGCGCTCGACTTCCGCTTCGATCTGTTTGCGGGTGCAAAAGCAGGGGTAGATCACCCCCATCTGCCGCAGCCGCTCCAGCGCCTGCCGATAGTCGGCCAGATGTTCGCTCTGTCGCCGCACCGCCCCCTGCCAGCGGATACCGAGCCAGGCGAGATCGTCGATCAGGGTGTCGATGAAGTGCGGCCGGCAGCGGGTGTGGTCGATATCCTCGATGCGCAACAGCAGCTGCCCGTGGTGCACCTCGGCCCACTGCTGACAGCGCAATGCCGAATAGGCATTGCCGACATGGAGCAAGCCGGTCGGGCTGGGAGCAAAGCGGGTTCGCTGCATGCGGCGAGGGTGCCGAGCGCTCCTCCTGCGTTCAACCTGAAAACGGCAGTTGGACTCACTACAGAGGGCACAGAGGACACAGAGAACGGGACCTTTGGCTTATTTGGCTGCCCACCCAACGGGTGAGAGTCTTGAATCGGCCAACTACGTGTTTTTCCTCTGTGAACTCTGTGTCCTCTGTGGTGAACTGCTTTTTCTAGGAGGCTGTCGGACTTTGCCGCAATCTACTGCGCGGCAGGGAGGGCGGTCATAAATGGCCGGCTTTCTCGTCGCATAGAACCGCTATGCTCCTCAAAATCCGACCATTTCTGCCTCGCCTCCCCACCTGCTCGCAACGAATGGCCAAAGTCCGACAGCCTCCTAGGTTCAAGGAACAGACAAACAGATACAGCCAGACGTGTTGACACTCGAAAGGCGCTGCGTATCGTTCGCCGTCCAATTCGTAGGCCGGGTTTGATCTATTTCTTCCCTGGCAAGGAGAACCAGAGTGGCCAACCACGCATCTTCACTGAAACGCGCTCGTCAGGATGCCAAGATTCGTCTGCGCAATCGTGCCCGCAAGGCCGAGATGCGTACTGCCGTCAAGAAGGTCCGCACCGCCATCCAGTCGGGCGACCAGGCTGCTGCCAACGAGGCTCTGCGCGAGGCTGCATCGCTGATCGACCGCGCCGGGCGCAAGGGTGTGATCCACCGTTCGCAGGCTTCGCGCCGCGTCTCCCGCCTCAATGCTGCCGTGAAGGCCCTGATCGCCTGATTCGGCGTATGCCAGATTGAAAAAGCCCGCTTCGGCGGGCTTTTTTGTTTTCCGGCTACCCTCACCCCACCTCGAACGAGGTGATGCCGTAGATGCGTGCCAACGGCAGTTGCGGCGGCGTGCCGCGATACATGCGCACCGTCGAGACAGGGGCGCATTGCATGGCGCTCGGCAAGTGCCGCCGCTTCATTATCCTGAAAACGGCAGTTGGACTCACCACAGAGCCCACGAAGTGCACGAAGTTGAAGAAACATCCGAGGGTTTTCTGCGCCACCCGACGGGTGATTGCGAAAGTCGATGAAATCCGTTGTCTTTCCTTCGTGTTCTCTGTGTTCTTCGTGGTGAACTGCTTTTTCCAGGATAACGCTCGGCATCGTGCAAGCCGGGATTCCACCCCTCCGCCGCCGCCCGTTCGGTCGTCGGCGTCACTCCATCCACGGTGGCATAGCGAATCTGAAGTTGCGGCATGTTCATGGCACTCCCTCCTGCAACAGTGACCCCGAGGGTAAACGGTCGCGTCCGTCCGGCAAAAAATGGTGCAGCGAACTACCCCCGCGTCGCCTCGATGCGGCGGATGAAGTCGCGCATGATCTCGCTATAGAGCTCGTATTTGAGCACCTTATCCTCGATTCCCTTGTCGATGTTCGGGTTGTCGTTGATCTCGATGACAAAGACCCCCTGCTCGTTCTGCTTCAGATCGACGCCGTAGAGGCCATCGCCAATCGTCGAGGCAGCGCGCATGGCGGTGGTCAGCACCTCCGGGGGCACCGATTCAATCGGCAACGTCTCGAAGCCGCCGGCATCCATCGAGCCGTCGTCGCGATGTTTGACGATCTGCCAGTGGCCGCGCGAGACGCGATACTGGCAGGCGTAGAGCGGCTTGCCGTTCAGGATGCCGATGCGCCAGTCGAAGGCGGTGTACATGAACTCCTGCGCCAGGATCAGCCGCGAATGGGCGAAGAGGGCAGCGGCCGCCTCGTGCATCCGGGCCCGGTTGTCGGCCTTGAACATGCCGCGCGAGAAGGAGCCGTCGGGAATCTTCAGCACCATCGGATAGCCGAGCTGCTCCTCGATACGCCGCACCTCCGCCGCATCGAAGGTGACGCGGTCGAGCACAATGGTGCGCGGGGTGGGCAGGCGCATCCGGTTCAGCCGCTCCCACATGTAGACCTTGTTGGTGCAGCGCAGCATCGACTTGCAGTCGTCGATCACCGGAATCCCCTCCGCCTCCGCCTTGCGCGCGAAGCGGAAGGTGTGGTGGTTCAGCGCCGTGGTTTCGCGCAGAAATAGGGCATCGAACTCGGCGATGCGGTGGTAGTCGCGGGCGCCGATCAGCGCCACATCGATACGCAGTGCCGCCCCGGCCTTGATAAAGCGGTGGATCGCCCCCTCGTTGGAGGGAGAGAGCTTTTCATTGGCATCCCAGAGGATGGCCAGATCGAACAGCGGCGGCAGCGGATCGATCTTGCGCCGTTTGGGCATGCGCAGATGCAGGCGCAGCGCCTGCTCGAAAAACTCCGCCTGCGCCCCTTTCAGCTTGTGCAGCCCCAGCGGCTCGATCGCCTTGATCTTCCAGCGCTCCTTGCCGGGGATCAGCTTCAGCCGCAACAGCGGGTAGCGAAAAATATCGAACGCCTCCGAAGCCAGCCGCTGAAAGCGGGCGTCGTCGGCATGACCGAAAAAGATATTCAGGTCGAACGGCGTCTGCGGCGGCTCGCCGAGTCGCTTGAGGGTGTCGCGCAGAATCTTCTCCAGCTCCGGCAGGGCGAAGGCGTAGAGGCTCTTGCGCGACAGATCGAGAATATCGGCCACGGTCGGCATCGGCAGATCGCCCCGCGCCTCGGCAAGCAGCGAGCAGTAGTAGCCGCCGGAGAGATATTGATAGCGGCGGCAGAGATTGAGCACGCGCAGCGGCCGCAACGACGGCGATGGCCGCCGCGTCAGGAACTCCTTGGCCGGGACCGGAGTGATGCCTGGTATCTGCCACTGCCAGTCGCTCATGCGATCGACCACGATCAGATGGCGCGTCGGACTGCTCATGCTGCGCTCCGCGAGATTAACAGGGTGGCGAACTGCCGGCTGCGGCCATAGCGGCGCATGCGCTCGAACTCGCCGCGCGCAATCGGAATGCCGATGCAGGTGGTCTCGGTCTCCTCCTGCTCGACATAGGGCTGATTGATATAGACGAAGCGCGCATCGATGCCGGTGACCACCACCCAGTGCGGCGACTTGTCGCCGGTGAGGGCATAGTTGCTGATCAGCACAATCGGAATGGCGCCGACGTGCATCCGCAGCTCCATCTCGTCGAGCGGCAGATCGATGGTCGCAACCGGGATGCCGGCCGCAGCGATCTCCTGCGCGAAATCCTCGTGCACGATGCGGATCACCTCGCGCTTCTCCGGACTGCGCACCGATTCGACAAACATCTCCAGCTCGTGCGAGACGAAGATCTCGACGACAAAACCGCGCGCATGCGCCGACAGCGCCAGCCCATAGGGGCCGCAACCGCCATGGCCGCTGGTCATGAAGATGGTGGTCGCCTCGCGCCACAGACGCAGCTCCAGCATGCGATCGAGCGACAGGGAGGAATCGAGCGCCTTCATCGCCATCATCAGACTGGCCGGACCGCAGGTGAACTCCAGCGTCTGCGCATAGAAGGGGATATGGCTTGCCTCGACCGACAGATGCGGCGCCAGCTCCTTCTGCATGCGCACCGCATCCATATGATCTTCGTAGTAGTCGGTCTGGATAGCGAAGGGGGTATAACCGAGGCGCTCGTAGAGGCGCTGCGCGCCAAAGTTGTCCGATCTCACCTCCAGCCGCATCGAGACAACGCCGTGCGCCAGCGCCTCGGCTTCGGAAGCAGCGATCAGCGCCGAAGCGACGCCGCGCCCGCGCAGAGATTCATCCACCGCCAACGAATACATGCGCGCCATCGAGGTGGCGCGGTGGTAGAGCACCAGAACATAACCGGCCAGCTGCGATCCGATGTCGGCCACCAGAAAGGTGGCCTGCCCCTTCTGGATCAGACGGCGAAAACTGCGCTCGGAGAGGCGATCGGAATCGAAACTGCGATTCTCCAGACGCACCAATGCCGACAGATCGCCAAGATTGGCGGCGCGCAGCTGCAAAGAAGGAGAATCGCTCATGGGGAGACTCTAGCCGGGCTGTGCCACAAAGGGAGTGGGCGCAAATGCGCTCGCCGGATGCGGTCTGCGCATGATCCGGCCTACATTGGTGGGCCATGGCGCCTCCCCGAAGGCCAGATAAACGTCGGCGCATCGGGCGATCTCCGGCGCTCGATCCGGGGCATGACCGCTCCGCATCGTCCAGCACGATGCTGTGCATGATCGAATGGGTATCGGTGCCGATCATCCGGCCGCATCCCGGATCGCCCGATCCATCTCTTCCAGCGAGAGCGGCTGCGCGGGCCTGGGCACCATCCCCTTCAGACCGCGCCCCGAGCCGGCGATCGGAATCATCTCGACATGGTCGTCGCGAAAGACGAACTCCACCCGATCCCCGCTCTTCAGATGCAACCGATTGCGCACCTCGACGGGAATGGTGATCTGCCCCTTGCTGTTCAATATCGCCGCCATCGCAACCTCCAAATCGAGCCCCTCACCTTGATCCTTATCACCCTTTTTACCCAGGCCGAATTGATGCCTGATCAAGACCTCAAACCCACCGCAACAGCTACAAACCGCAACCGAATGCTTTGGCCGGGCCGATGCCCTGTCGGATTTTTCCCTATATCCGGAGTAGCAGGATGCCAATGGCGCTTCCATACAAGTACCATTATCCGCTCCCGGCACGAAGGCCGGGAGAGACGCCAGCGCCAGTTGCAGCGAGGCCTCCAGCTCCCTGTTTCAATCCGCTCCCGGCACGAAGGCCGGGAGAGACCCATTCGACTTTTTCGCTCGGCAACGGCCAACGACGGTTTCAATCCGCTCCCGGCACGAAGGCCGGGAGAGACCTCGCTGTGTGGATCGTCCTCGATCTGGTGGGGGTGTTTCAATCCGCTCCCGGCACGAAGGCCGGGAGAGACTGCCTGCGCGATGGCGTCGTCGAGGGCGTGGTGGTGCAGGTTTCAATCCGCTCCCGGCACGAAGGCCGGGAGAGACGACGCAACCGCACGCTGGTGGCCGACGCCGGAACGTTTCAATCCGCTCCCGGCACGAAGGCCGGGAGAGACCACTGCAGCCAACCCGAATCGATGGCATCGTCCAGTTTCAATCCGCTCCCGGCACGAAGGCCGGGAGAGACTCGGTGGCCAGCGGGCGGCGGGTCACTGGATCGAGTTTCAATCCGCTCCCGGCACGAAGGCCGGGAGAGACCGCAAAGCGAGCCTCGGTTTCACCCAGGTGCCGGTGTTTCAATCCGCTCCCGGCACGAAGGCCGGGAGAGACCTAGGCTCCTCTATCGAGCTTCCGACGCTCTGACCGTTTCAATCCGCTCCCGGCACGAAGGCCGGGAGAGACCCTGAATGCGCTCGGTACCGATCTGTCGGCGTTCATGTTTCAATCCGCTCCCGGCACGAAGGCCGGGAGAGACCCGGGCCGATGTGCGGCGGGCAGCGGTGGCGGCGGTGTTTCAATCCGCTCCCGGCACGAAGGCCGGGAGAGACGACAGCGCCTCTTCCTTGGCCTCGATTTCAACCGCAGTTTCAATCCGCTCCCGGCACGAAGGCCGGGAGAGACACCCGCATTCGCTACCGCGATGCCATCGCCCGGCTGTTTCAATCCGCTCCCGGCACGAAGGCCGGGAGAGACGGGTGAGTGAGAAGCACCTAACCCCTGTTACCATGTTTCAATCCGCTCCCGGCACGAAGGCCGGGAGAGACAATCCTATGGGTGGTGCCCGCTTTCATCCGCGAAGTTTCAATCCGCTCCCGGCACGAAGGCCGGGAGAGACGTTTTCACCGGGACTGTGCCGAGTGGGGTTTGGACGTTTCAATCCGCTCCCGGCACGAAGGCCGGGAGAGACATCGGTCGGCAATCAGGTGAAGTTTCACTACAACAGTTTCAATCCGCTCCCGGCACGAAGGCCGGGAGAGACGTGCGCTCCACAGCCTTGTGATAGGCGCTGTTGTTGTTTCAATCCGCTCCCGGCACGAAGGCCGAGAGAGACGAGCTTGTCTTCGACTTCACGCGCCTTCAGGGCGAGTTTCAATCCGCTCCCGGCACGAAGGCCGGGAGAGACATTTATGGCAGCAAGCCATCAAATTCAGCCGCATGTTTCAATCCGCTCCCGGCACGAAGGCCGGGAGAGACCAGCTCTGCGTCGAGCGTTACCGGCGCGACGGTATGTTTCAATCCGCTCCCGGCACGAAGGCCGGGAGAGACCCCGCACCCACAGGGGACGGCGCGCCGAAAACGACGTTTCAATCCGCTCCCGGCACGAAGGCCGGGAGAGACCGGATCAGGCGCATTGTTGCCTTCCCAAGCGCCTGTTTCAATCCGCTCCCGGCACGAAGGCCGGGAGAGACCCCGAGTGGCTGCTCTCGCTGCCGCGCCTCTCCTGGTTTCAATCCGCTCCCGGCACGAAGGCCGGGAGAGACGTGCGCTCCACAGCCTTGTGATAGGCGCTGTTGTTGTTTCAATCCGCTCCCGGCACGAAGGCCGGGAGAGACTCCATGCCGAGCGGGAGAAGTCGGAAGAGGTGCGGTTTCAATCCGCTCCCGGCACGAAGGCCGGGAGAGACCTTTGCGGCCTCTGCGGCCTGTTGGCGCAAAACCTGTTTCAATCCGCTCCCGGCACGAAGGCCGGGAGAGACTTTACTTTTTCCCCGTCTCGGTCGCCCCGATTTGAGTTTCAATCCGCTCCCGGCACGAAGGCCGGGAGAGACGGATTACGTCCAATCCGAGTACACTCGACAACTGGTTTCAATCCGCTCCCGGCACGAAGGCCGGGAGAGACGATCTAAGTTGCATCCATCCGCGTGGAAGTGACCCGTTTCAATCCGCTCCCGGCACGAAGGCCGGGAGAGACGCATGCATCAACGGTTTGCGATCGAGTTCGAGCTGTTTCAATCCGCTCCCGGCACGAAGGCCGGGAGAGACTCACGCACCAGCCACTGGCAAACCGTGCGCAAACCGGTTTCAATCCGCTCCCGGCACGAAGGCCGGGAGAGACTCCACCTATGCAACAGGCGAAGTCGATTCGACAAATTCCAGGTAATGCGCGGACCTTTCCCCAGAGTCGGGCGTCGGAGCATTCCTGGAAACATCAATGGCAAGAATACCCCGATATACCAAGGCATTCCAATGATCGCGAACCCTGGAGCGATTCGCCGTCGCTTGGGGTTCGCGCACCAATAAGCAGATTGTAAAGAACAAGGCTATGTCCTCGTTAAGTGTTGATATGGTCGGGGGCATATCCCGATCGTTGTTCTTGCTCCTTCTCCCGCTTGCGGGGGAAGGCGGGGATGGGGGGATTTCTTCCGGCATGACGCCCGAAAAGAACATGGAGCCCTCACCCCAACCCTCTCCCGCAAGCGGGCGAGGGAGCGAAATGGACCAACAGTTAACGAGGACAGAGCCAAGAACAAACTCACGCCAGCAGCGGCGCAGTGAAATCGCGATAGTCGTCGCGGCCCAAGGTGTGCACGGCGCCGCTGCGTTCGCCGTGCAGGCGATAGATGCGCAGGCTGTCGAGCTCGGGATCGATCTCTTTGGCCAGAGCCGCCAGTAGCGCATCCGTCTGCATCGCATCGACCGTGCATTCGAAGACCGAGAGCTGCACGCGCTGACCGTAGTCCTGACAGATCTTCGCCACCCGGCGCAGTCGCCGCCGCCCCTCCTTGCTTTCGGTGTTCACGTCGTAGGTCACCACGATATGCATGGCTACCTCGGCATGAAGGGGGTGTAGTCGTCTGCTTCCCCGCGAACGAAGCGGGCCAGCAGCCGCGCCTGCACCATCGGCATCAGTCCGAGCGGCACCGACTGCTCCAGTTGCGCATGCATCACCTCCTCCTGTTTGCGCTGCTGCCAGGCAGCGAGCACCGTTTTGCGCGCCTCATCCGACATCTGCACCGAGCCGCCGGGGCGCAGTTCGAAATCGTCCGGTTTGATCTGTTGGCGGTTGATCAGCGTCAGCGCCAGCCGATCGGCCAGCAGCGGTCGAAACTCCTCCATCAGATCGAGCGCCAGCGCCGGCCGCCCCGGCCTGAGCGCATGCAGATAACCGACCTGCGGATCGAGACCGACGCTCTCCACCGCCGAAACGCACTCGTTGGCCAGCAGGGCATAGAGGAAGGAGAGCAGCGCATTGATCCGATCGCGCGGCGGGCGGCGATTGCGCCCATCCATGGCAAACTCCTCGCGATGGCAGCGCAGCAGGCCATCGAAAGCGGCGAAATACTCGCGCGCCGCCTGCCCCTCGATGCCGCGCAGCACCTCCGGATCACTTGCCTCCGGCAGGGCGCGCAGCGAAGCGGCCAGACTCTCCGCGCCGGCGCGCAGCCGCTTCTCGCTCTCGTCATCGGCCGACTCGCGAGCACCGCGCAACAGCAGCGCCCGGCAATTCTGGATCTTGCCGGCCAGCAGCATACGCATCAGCGCAGAGCTGCGTCCGGCATCGTCCACCATTCGATGCTGGCTGCGCCGCAGCAGCACATTGCCCGACTGCGCCCCCTCCAGCCGCGCCTTGAAGCGACCCTGCTCGGAAAGGAGCACCACGCTGCGTCCATCCTCGGCGCAGCGATGCAGAGCGAAGGGGCTCACCAGCACATTGCCGAAAAGCACGATGCCGCCCAAGTGATGCAGCGGCACCTGCATGCGCGTCTGCCGCTCCACCTCCAGCCGCAGCGTTTCGCGCTCCAGATGCAGATAGGAGCCTTGGGTGAGCACATAGAGGGTATTCAGAATCTGACGCATCGCTCCTCCGCCAGCGGTTCGAAGAGCGAGCCGCCGCTTTCTCCGACTCTCGGCACGCACATCTCCGACAGCGAACACTGCTCGCAGTGGCGGCCGAATTGCGCCGTCGGCAACTGCCCATCGTCGAGCATCCGGCGCACCGATTCGACCGTGCGGCGCACCTCGTCGCGCAGCGGATCCTCGAAACGAACCTCGCGCCGCCGCCGGCTGGCGACATGGAAGATGGCGCCCGCCTCGATGCGAACCGCGAGCATCTCCTCCAGACAGAGCGCCTGCGCGCAGAGCTGCACATCGTCGTGCCGCCCCTTCTTGCGCGGCCCGTGTTTGTATTCCACCGGATAGAGCGAACCATCGGCATGAAACTCGACCGCATCGCACTTGCCGATCAACCCGAGCCCATCGGACCAGACCGGCAACGCCCGCTCGATGCGCACCCCGGCACGCACCTCATGCTCCGGCGCATCGACCCGCTCGTGTTCGCGACGCCCTTTCTGGGTGTGCAGATTTTCGCTCCACGCCTGCGCCAGATGGATCAGACCGCACTGGCGCGGGCAATAGATGAAATGCTGCAGGGCGGAGATGGGGATGACGCGATCCATGTCCATCTCCGGTCAGAAGCCCCGAGCCTGAAGGATCACGCCAATCGCCTCTGCATTCGCTTCGGGTTTTGCCGACAGTCGAGAACGGCAACCACATCGACGGTGTCGTTGACGATCCGGTAGTAAATGGCGAAAGGGAACCGATGGGACAGAAGCCGGTGATATTTACCGAACACCACCCGATGTATGCCGGCATGGAGCATCAGCGAATCGATGTCGGAATAAAGCGAATCCAGGAAATAACCGCCAAGCCCTTCTGCCTGCATCTCGTAGAAGCGGAATCCGGCCATCAAATCGGCCATGGCCTGTTCCCGAATCCTTATTTGCATAAGTCCTGACGAATCTTCTGCTTGGCTACTTCCCAATCGACCAACTCGCCGCTCTCGGCCTCGCGACACTCCAGCACCTCCCGGTGCCAGAGCGGAGAGTCGTAGGCTTCCTCATCCTTCGACAGATCGGCCCACAGAGCCTCCATCGCCGTGAGCTTTTCCTGGGTGGTCATTTCATCGAGCGGCAGCGCGATCTGCATGACAGGCCTCCTTCAATTTTGCCAACACCTCATGAACGGATACGGACTCCATCTCGCCGCGCTCGTAGCCATCGAGGCGGCGCTCCGCTTCGATGGCCCACAGCGCATCGATGGTCTTGTCCGGCTGGTCGAGACTGGCCAGCAATGCGTCCACAAGTTCCGCCCGACTGGCCGCTTCCAGCGCCAGCGCATCTTTAAGCAGGGTTGCAGGTATGGCCATGTCAGACCTCCGATTCAGAAACCATTGATCTCTTCCGCAGCTAATCCGGCCAAGTCGCCCAGTGAATAGCTCCCATCGGCATTAACGGAGAGCGAGCGGTGCACTTTGGCTGAGGAGTGTTGTCCTGCTTTGCTGGCATGCTTCCACCAAATCACTTTGACCACCTCCATGCTGCCTTCAGGTCGTGCGGACGAGGCATCATTTTCGAACAACTTGGGAAGGACTGCCTTAATGGCTTCGGCATCATCATCCGAAAAACCGGTGCGCTCGGCCAATTGAGGATTCATGCTGCCGAAGGTGACATAGGTGCCCGAATCGACGCGATGCTTCATGCCCATGGTATCTTCACCGCGTTTGCTGCCATCGCCTTCACCGCTCACGCTTTTGGTAATCTGCGTGCTGGTTACGGAAACAGGTTCTTTACTGAAAGCAGATTGAATCGTCACCGGACCACGAATCGGTAAGGAGACGCCTTCGCCTTTTTTCTCGCCTTTATAGGCAAACACCTGCCCGAATGCGCGCACGTCGAACCATTGGCCGCATACTTTCTCACGAACGGTTTCGGCTTCTTCCTTGAAGATTCCCGCGCCCAGAGTTTCTATCGCCCGGTTGCGAAGGCTTGTCGCGTTGTCGTTTTTTCGATCGTCCGACTGAACAAAAATCGCCTGTCCACTCTCAAGCAGTCGATCCCTGATCTTTCGCTTCAAACAAACATCCGTGATTTCCCCCAATCCCTCATAGTCGGTGCGAGGGCGATTGCCGTTCAACGGGTCGCCATTCGGGTTGGCATTCTTGACGCGAAAAATTACTGCAAAGTCGATTTTGTTTTGCAAAGAACTCATTCCTGTCTCCTTTATATTGATGGATTATTCGGCATCAGCAGGCTTGAACAAGGCACTGCGCTGGCAATGGAAGCCCAATAAAAACTCGCCACTCAATGGCCGATCATTTGTAAACTCTTCCGACTGAAAGGCGCACAGAACCTCATCGAGCAACTTCTCCCGCACATGGAGAAATCCGGCTGTTTTGTCGGACGAACGCAGCCGGGATTTGTACGGCGTTAGTGCCAATTCGATATTTCGCCACGTGGAAAACGGCCGATCGGCAAATCGCTGCATCAATCGGCCAGCCATGGTGTCCCGACCCTTCTCAGCACTGTTCAACGCATAACTCTCGATATTGTCCGCGATGGCCAGCAGGCGCCCAAACAGGTAATCGCGCGACGTTCTCTCTTGCTCCAAAGCCATTTGATACCTCCTTTGCTTGTAAAATCCCTTCAATAGAGAACAGGCAATGCCCAAGCATTTTTCACACTCCCATCGTTCGAGCCCCGCCCTGTTGGTTGCCCGATGAGAAACCGACCGAACAAGATCGAAAGGAATCGGCCGCCCATCGACGATGCAGGGCAATAGCCTTTCGACCGATGATTTGCGCAGCTTGTCGTCCAGTCGGCGGCCATATGCCGCTTCGGCAATATCTTTTGGCGATGGTGCGCCAATAAAGCGCGAGTCTTTCCCGAAATCCTGAGGCCATGCCAACAGCTCATGCCATGATTCGATCCGATCCAGAAATTCGGAACCATTCATTTCCCGGTAATAGATTATCGCCATCCGGCCGGGCGTTGCCGAATCCAATCCCATCACCACGATGTCGTCGGTTACATCCAGATTGGCCCGATATCCTGACAAAGCCATTCTCAGTTTGAGCGCAAAAGCCTGCCCGGCGTCTCCAATATCTACAGATTCGATGGGCTCGCTTTCGCAGGCGATCTCCCCCAGAAAATACAGCGTGCTTTGCAATGGATCGGGCACCGGCTTGCCACCCACAGACCAACTCACAATCACCTGATCGCCATTACGATACCCTTGCCGCTCAATCAGCCAACGCAGCGCATTATGGGCCTTCTGGGTTGTCTCAAATCCGACGCCGCAAGCCTGAATGCCACTGTCATCCGTAAATCGCCCCCTGAATGTATAACCGGACGAGTCGTTCGAACTGATCAGTTTTGCCCCATCGCCAGGATTCCGGATGCGCCTTGGATGGTTGTTCGACAGCGGCATCTCTCTGCCGGTTACAAAGCACAGTCCTTTCTCCTCCTTTTGGGAGGCATCAAAATCCATCCATGATTGGTGCAAGGTCTCATCTTCCCAGACGCCGGAAGCATCAGCGCCCTCATGCCATACATTCCAGCGGACGAAGACATCGCCCTGGTCTCTCTCCTTGCTTTCAGGATGCGGGGTCAACATTTTGAAAATCTCGGGGGTGTCGTCGCCAACCCATCCAGTCAGCAATTTCCCGGTCGAGTCGACATACAGAATCTTCTCGTCGATCAAATCCCGAACCAAGGTGCCTTTTCTGACATACCTAAGCACCGCTTCGGCCTTAGGGTGCTGAAACTCGGATTTGCACCAGTTCCCCAGCAACATTTCATACTCGGCAAAACAAGAGGGCTTCTTCCCGCCGAAATTGGAGTAGTCATTCCCGCAATACTGGATTTTGTCGCATAGCGGATGCGGAGCCACTTTCTTGCCGGATCGCCCGGCCGACTCTTCGGTCGCGGGAATCAGCGTCTCTACCTTTTGAAGCAATCTTGCCCCTCGATAGTCACCCATGCCGCCCAGCGTAATTTCGGCATGAATTTGTTGCTTGGTATGACTTATCGGCATTAGCGGCTCGTTCGAAAACCGATCGTCGGATGAACACACTTCATACGTCTCAAAGAGTTTCTGCATCCAGCTCATCTCACACCTCCAACTCGGAGGCTTCGTCTTCGACGTTTTTGACGTTGACACCTCTGCCAAATGATTTCGGCTCCATTTCGCGGACGAATTTACGGATGTTGCACTGTTCGGGCCGGTCGAAGCGGATCACACCGTTCGTCATTGTTTGCCGACAGAAGCGAGCGTGCAGTTCGTTGGTTCCGGTTTCGTCGGGATAGTCGAAACCGTGAAACATCAGACCAAATGCAAGTTCGCCTGCGCCATCGAAATGGCTCTCGCCCGAACCGAACTCGCAGGGTTCGACGTATCCTTGGCAATCACGAGTGCCTAAAAATATGTCCTGCCTGCCGCCGCGCTCCAGCATGCGTTTGGCGATGGCATTGTGTTTGGCTGCGATGCGATCCTCTTCGAGCTTGGATTGATGCTCATTCCACTCGTAATGTGCCCGAACCTGATATTCGACATCGGCAAGGAAGGTGTAGATCGCCAACGAATTGCCTCCGCCAAATTCAAGTGGCTTGGTTCCCTTGGTCTGGGTTTGAATCCTCTTCATAACCCGCACTTCATCGATCACCCAGATGAAGGTCGGCTTCCAGTAGATCGACTTGGCGATTCCCTTTAGCGCCTCGTAGGTCGGCACATGATAGGAACACTTTTCGCCACCGATTTTCGTCAGCGGGTCGGTGAAGAGCGCATGCCGAGCCCACACCTTGAATTCAATGCTGTTGCGATGTTGATTAGCCAATACACACCTCCATTCCCTCAACCGGCGATGTCGATAAGCCGAATGTCTTGCTGTAGTAGCGTTCATCGAGGTACAGGATCTCCACGCCTTCCTGAATTCGACGGACGGCCCCAGCTCGATACAACCTCTCCAGATCGGAAGAAAACACGTTCACACTGTATTGCTGAGCCAGCCTCAATAGCGAGTACTCTTTTTCGGCATCATATGCGCCGCAAAGCTCGGCAATAATGCGCTTGCCCTCCCGATCATATGGAACGATGACCCCTCGCGTTGATTCATCGAAGACTTTGAATACCTTCGCGGCTGTCATGAATGACTGACGAAAATACTCTTTCGGAGCTGTGCCTTTGCGCCGTTTGTGTTCCGTTACGGCCAGCGTGTTTTCAGAAAGCATGTTGAGCAAGGTGTCGTTGCGACCGTTTTCATTTGCACCGACCGGATAGCCCATCTCGCTCTTTCGACCGAAAAAGTATTTCGTGTAGTAGGAATGCATAGCCTCCGTTCCAAGCAGGCTATGACGAAAGCGTTCGGGATGTTCCATATACTCGCTGATGACCCACGCGGCCTTATCTCTTCCTGCCTCGATATCCGGTAGCCCCCGAAAACTTTCAAGTTCGGGAGCTGGGTTGACGACATAGACGGAACCGGAAGCTCTTTTGCCGTTGCGGTTGCAGCGCCCGGCGGCCTGGGCAATGGAATCCAATCCGGCCTCAAACCGAACCACCGAGCCGAAATCCACGTCCACGCCCGCTTCGATCAACTGAGTGCTGACACAAATCAACTTTCTGCCAGCATTCTCATTGTCTAAATGCCAGCGAATGGCTTCCAGATGCTGTTTGCGATGCGCAGGGCACATGCTCGTACTGAGATGGAAGACTGGAAATTCGACTAATTGCCTGCATTCCTGCCAAAGCGCCCGTGCTGCCTTCTTGGTATTTACGACCACAAGGCAACTTCCGGAGTCCCTTGCCTCGGCAACAGCCAGTTCGGCAATCTCATGCTGCGTCCAACCGCCCGGCTTACGCTTGGGCAAGACCTCGACACGCTTCAACGCATCGAACAGTCGCTTCACATCCGGCATCAATTCACTGCCTTCGTGCAATTTGATGGCGCCGAATCTCCGATCGACCTTGTGAAGCAGTGGTTGCGTTGCCGTACAGAGCACCGCCGAACTGCCGCAATGTTCGACCAGAAAATTCATGGCATTGTTAAACAGGTGAATGCACTTGACGGGTAACGTTTGAACCTCGTCGAAGATCAAAACGCTGTTGGCAAGTAGATGCATTCGCCGCGTCCCACGGGTGCCACCTGCAAACAGCGTTTCCAGAAGCTGCACCATAGTCGTGAATACCACGGGAGCATCCCAGTTTTCCGCAAGGATTTTGTCTCTCCAACTTTGGGTTTCAGGTGACAAATTGGAATGGTGTTCGAGAACCACGCTCCCGCGCTCGACATCCGACGGCTCCAGAACTTTCCGCACAGCATCGGCGTTCTGATCGATGATCGAGGTGAACGGGATGACATAAACGATTCTGTCCATTTTGTGCTTGTGAGCGTGATGCAGTGCGAAGCGCAGGCTGGCCAGGTTTTTGCCTCCGCCCGTTGGAACCGACAGCGAAAAAAGCCCCTTGTCTCGCGAAGAACCCTCAAGGCAATGCCGTGAAATGTCCTGCCGAAGATGATCAATGGGATGCCTCGACTCAAACGATTCGAGATGCTGTTCAAGCCGACGAATGAGTATCTGCCAATCCTGATATTGCCCATTCATGCGAAGTAATTTTACGGACGGACGATCGAAATCGGCGGTATCCAGTCTGTCAGCATCGATCAGGCAACTGAACAACAAGCGAACAAGCAAGCCCGCTTTCTGTCGCACGACGGTTTCGCCTTCTTCTCGGCTTGAGGATTCGATCTTTTTCAGAGCTTCAATGAAGGGGAGCAGCAGTTCTGGATGGGCCAGAAGCTCATCGATACGGGCTCTCACCGAACTATCGATATGATTCTGCGCCTCTTGCCTATGTGTTTTACTGTCTTCCTTCTCCATTCGGCGTGAAAAAGCGTTGTTCCCATCGACATCCAGACAATCGATCAAGCCCGAGTGATGCGAAGCGACGCATAATGCCAGAGCTTGTGCCGCCACAAATCCAAACGGCTCATTCTGAGACAGCTTCTCCCAAAGCAATTGGGCTCCAGCAGTAGAATGATCGATCTTCCCTCTCAAACCTTTGGCATCGACATATTCCGAGTCTTCGTCCTGATTCAACAACCCAGCCGATGACTTCAAATAGCTTTGGAACTCTTGGCTATATTTACCCAAGTCATGGAGTAGCCCAATAAGCTCCCCGTATTGGTCCAGTCCAAACTTACCTGCCGCCGCCCCCGATTTGTCCGCCACACCATGCAGGTGTTCGGCTAAAGATTGGTCTTTTCCGTCCCAAGCCCTGTGATGTGCAATAAAGCCACTGTCCATACTGGTTACCTCACCAATGCCCCAGACTTCCAACCGCATGCAGCGCCCCGGCGGTCGAGTGGTTTCTCGGCATGGCCGCTTCCGGCTCGATGTGCGCCTGCATGCCGTTGGCTTCGTAGATCATCTTCTGGAAGGTGGCCGAATATTTGCCCAGATCGTGCCAGCGTCCGGCCAGCTCGGCCCACTCCCCGGAGGCAAAGGGCGCGGCAAAGCTTTTGGCGAGTGCGGCCACCGCAAGCAGATGCTCCTCAAGCACATGAATGCGCTGCTCGTCGTCGATGTGTGCGGCAAACCTGTTCGAGTTCATCAAGTCTCCTGCTCCATGAAATGGCTCCACCCTGCACCCTCCGACTGTCAAAACCTGACAGTCGTTGCGCTGTCGTATTGCGCAGCGGCCTGCCGCTGCCGTTCGGCCACTTCGCTGCGCAGTTCGGGCGGGGCGACCACCTCCACCTCCGGGCCGTGGCGGCTGATCTCCATCAGCAGTTCGGTGGGATCGGCATAGGGGATGCGCAGTTCGAAGCGGCCGTCGGGAAGCCAGTCGCCCTGCTGCTCGGGGTGCCACGCTTCGTCGGCCACCCAGCGGGCGGCGTATGGGGTGAAGCGCAAAACGGCCAGTTTGTCGGCGAGGCCGGAGAAGATGCCGTAGCTGCTCTCCAGAAGCGGCGCGAGCTTTTCCTCGGGAAGCGTGCGGCATACGCCCGTAGCCGGAGCAACCCGTTCGAGGCATTCCACTGCGAAGGTGCGCACCTCTTCGGCTTGATGGCAAAAAGCGTCGAGATACCAGTTGTCGCGATAGTGGACGAGGCGTTGCGGCGAGATTTCCCGCTCGCTTGTCACATTCTTGCTGCGAGCCCGATAAACGATGGCGAGCCTTTTTTGCGTCAACACCGCCTCGGCAACACTGGCGAAATGGGGCAGATCGCGGCTCTGGCGGCTCATCTCCAGAATGCGGATGCGCGCAAGATCGCCCGCCGCCGGCAACCTTCCGCTGAGCATGGCGTCGAGGCGTTTGGTCAGCACCGTCTGCTCTCTGGCAAAGAGACCTTTGCCAAGTCGACCGGCCAACTGGCGCATGGCCAGCAATGCCGTCAGTTCGGTGTGGGTGAACCAGAGGCCGGGAAGCTCGAAATTCTTTCGGATATCGTAGAACCAGCCGTTGCCGCTATCCGAGCAGATCGGCGCGTTCAGTTGTCTCTTCATTTCCCGCAACCGGCGATGCACGGTCGATTCGCTGCATTCGAGTTGCTCGCACAACCGGGCCATCGAGGTGCGACGCCGACTTTTGAGTATCCGGTCGATTTTGACGATCTGGTCGAACTTGTTCACATCATCCCCCTCCTGCTGCGGCATCGAACTGCGCCGATCATTCTTCCGCGCGCGGCTGCCGGTCAATCCCCCTTCGGCCCTTTTCAACATCGACCGCGCGCCCGGCATCATTCGAGCCACACAGCGTTCAATGCACTCGCTCTTCCATTGTGAATGCGCTTTCGCACACCGGGTGTTGCGCTGCTTGTACCGGGGGCTTGTGCACCGTCGCCGACTGCGCAGGCTGCGCAAAAGGAGTTTTGCCATGCGTCTGCCGTTTGTTCTCATCGCAGTTGTCCTGCTGCTGGGCGGGCTCTATCTGGCCTTGCGCCCGGCGCCGACGCAACCGCCGCTGCAACCGCCCGTTGCCGGCAGCGGCGAGCCGGCCAAACAGCAGCAGCTCGACCGCATGCTGGCCGAGGAGCAGGCGCAGGATCGCGCCGAAGTGATGGCCGAATTCGAGCGGCTGAAACAGCAGGGAAACTAGCCGATAGCCCAAAACGAATGCGGCCGGATCATGGGACCCGGCCGCGTATTGCATCGCCAGTCGCGGCGAACGCCTATTGATTCATCCGGTCGAAAAACTCGGCGTTGTTCTTGGTCGGACGCAATTTATCGAGCAGAAACTCCATCGCATCGACCGTGCCCATCGGCGAAAGAATCTTGCGCAGAATCCAGATCTTTTGCAGATCCTCGCGGTGGGTCAGCAGCTCCTCCTTGCGGGTGCCGGAGGGGGCAATGTCGATGGCCGGGAAGACGCGCTTGTCCACCAGCTTGCGGTGCAGGTGGATCTCCATGTTGCCGGTGCCCTTGAACTCTTCGAAGATCACTTCGTCCATCTTCGAGCCGGTATCGACCAGCGCCGTGGCAACGATGGTGAGCGAGCCGCCCCCCTCGATATTGCGTGCGGCGCCGAAGAATCGCTTCGGGCGATGCAGGGCGTTGGAGTCGACGCCGCCGGAGAGAATCTTGCCGGAGGAGGGAACGACGGTGTTGTAGGCGCGCGCCAGACGGGTGATCGAATCGAGCAGGATCACCACATCCTTGCCGTGCTCGACCAGTCGCTTGGCCTTCTCGATCACCATTTCGGCCACCTGCACATGGCGAGTTGCCGGCTCGTCGAAGGTGGAGCTGACCACCTCGCCCTTCACCGACCGTTTCATGTCGGTCACCTCTTCCGGGCGTTCGTCGATCAGCAGCACCATCAGCACCACTTCCGGATGATTGGCTTCGATCGAGTGGGCGATCGACTGCATCATCATCGTTTTGCCGGTGCGCGGCGGCGCCACCAGCAGCGCGCGCTGTCCCTTGCCGATCGGCGCCACCAGATCGACGACCCGGCCGGTGATGTCGCGCGAGTGCTCCACCTCCATCTTGATCCGCTTGTCCGGATAGAGCGGCGTGAGGTTGTCGAACAGCACCTTGGTCTTGGCCACCGCCGGGTCTTCGCCGTTGGTGGTGTCGATCACCTTGAGCGCAAAGTAGCGCTCGCCGGGGCGCGGCGGGCGAATCTCGCCGGCAATGGTGTCGCCCTTGCGCAGACAGAAGCGGCGAATCTGATGCGTGGAGACATACACGTCGTCGGCGCCGGCCTGATAGTTGGCATCCGGAGAGCGCAGGAAACCGAAGCCGTCGGGCAGAATCTCCAATACGCCTTCCGAATAGAGGGTGCCGCCGCGATTGGCGTGTGCTTTGAGAATGGCGAAGACCTGATCCTGTTTGCGCAGGCCGGCGGCATTTTCGACGTTGAGCGACTCGGCAAGACGGAGCAGCTCGTTGGGATGCATGGTGAGCACTTCGCGCAGATGCATCTGCACACCGCGCATCTCCTGCGAAGCGGGGATGAACTCCTCTTCGTCGCCCCCCTTCTGCGGTTGACTCTTGCCATGATGGCCGCCATTGCCCTTGCCCGGATGGCCGCCATAGCTCTCGGAGGCGGGATACCCTCTTTGCCCCCCACTCTGTTGTCCGCCCTGCGACTGGCCGCCCTGTTGTCCGCCCTGCGGCTGGCCGCCCTGTTGTCCGCCCTGCGACTGGCCGCCCTGTTGCCCCCCCTGCGATTGACCGCGATTGCGGTCGCGCCGCTTGTTTCGGTCGAAGCGACGCTCGCCACCTTCGCGTGGCGCCTGTCCTTCACGCCCACCCTGAGGTTCGCGTGACGCCTGTCCCTCGCGTGCGGATTGGCTCTTCCCCTCGCTGTTGCCGACGGCCGGTGCCGCCTGTGCCGCTTCCGCAATTAGCCGCGCAACCGCCTCAACCGGAGCAATCGACCGATCAGGCTTCGATTCGAGAGCCGGCGCGCTCGCTGCCGCAGGCCGGCTTTCGCGCCCGGACGCGCCTTCGTTGGCGGGAGAGCCGCTGCTGCGCGCCATCTCGGCGGCCTTGCGGGCCTCCAGATCGCGTTTGCTGGGACGTCCGCGCTTGCGCGGTGGCTGTTCGCTGCCGGAACTATTCTGTTCTGCGGATGTAGCTTGGGTATCGTCGGAAGACATGAACACTCCGGAGGAGAAGAGAGTCGAGAACATCTGAACCGGGTGATCGGGCGATTGACGCCGGGTCTGAGTTGTCGGGGAGATGCGGGAACGAGCCCTGAGTCGAAGTACGTAGGGTGACTTCGTGCGCCTTGCTACCGACCACTACCGGGGCTGTCAATCTTTTGCGCTGCGGCACTCCTGGCGTATCGGTAAGGGCCGTAATCAAGGCCCTGTGGGCTGCGCGGAATTTCCATATTGGCCTGTTCGGCCAGCTTGTGCGCCCGATCGAGGCTGCTGTCGAGAATTTGCCCGACCACTGCTGCCGCCATCTGCTCACCCAGCTTGCCGGAGTTGCTGCTCCCCTCGCTGGCCTGCACCGTGTGTTGCCAAAGCAGGCGTCCATCGCGCAGATCGATCAGGCGCAGCTCTGCCCGCACGCTGGTGCGGCTCTCCAGCACCAGATACTGGCTACCGTATTCGCGCAGGGTGATGTAGAGGGCGGCGTCGGCACCGAACACCTCGCGCAGCTTCTCCGCCGCCACCGCCTGCATCTCGCGCGCATCGACCATGCCGTTCTCATAAAAAAAAGCATCCACCAGCGCCACCGGAAATATGTAATAGCCCATCTCCGCCATCGGGCGCGTGATGGTGGAGAGATAACCGTAGGTGGCCCGAACATCGGGGCTCTCGTTGATCGGCGGCAGAATCAGTATCGAACGCGGCGGCTCGTTGGCCTGCACCGGATTGCAGATCGCACCCGCTGCAATCAGCAGTCCAGAAAGCCACCTCATCGCGGCTCCAGCGCTTTGAGCAACCGATCCATGAACCGAGCCGATTCGGGGTAGAGCTCTTTCTCGCGCATGAAGGCGACGCGTGCCGCCTCGCGCGCACCGTTTTGATAGTAGAGATATCCCATCTGCGCATGCCACCCGGGCGGCAGACGTCGGCCGGACTGTGCGCACTGCTCGCTCTCCCGCTCCATCACCGCCAATTGTCGTACGGGGGGCTCGTAGCGTTCGAAACCGGTGTAGAGCAGCGGTTCGTAGGAACCCCATTGGTAGAGTGTCGCTGCGTGACGTCCGCATCCGCAGAGCGGCAACAGAAGAGACAGCGCCAGCAGGGTGCTGCGCATCGCCCTCGCCTCGCTCAATGCGCGGGCTTCCACTGCCCCTGCTCCACCCCTTCGACCAGCCGCTCCACCGCCTCGCGGATGGCCAAGTCGAGCACTTTGCCGGAAAGGGTGGTGTCGTAGCCGGAACGGCCGCCAAAGCCGACGATCTCACGATCGCTCAGCGCATATTCACCCGCTCCCGATGTCGAATAGACGATTTCGGAGGTGAGCACATCGACGATCTTCAGATTGACCTTGGCATAGGCCACCTGCCGCTTGCCGCGCCCGAGAATGCCGTAGAGCTGGACATCGCCCACCTCCTTGCGTCCGAACTCGGCCACTTCGCCAACGACCGCATATTGCGCCCCCTTCAGCTGCTGCTTGCTGCCGCGAATTGCCGCCTCGCGCGCCGTCTCCTCCATATTTTCGCGATCGACCAGCGAGAAACGACCGCTCTGTTGCAGATGGGTGACGAGGATTCCCTTCGCCTGTCCGCCCATGCGGTCGACACCGTCGGAGAAGAGGCCGGTTTGATAGCTGGAGCGGTTGTCGAACTTGCCGACCATCAGCGCGCTTTTCGGGCCATTGTAGGGCTGCTTTGCCGTTGCCACCTGCTCCACCGCCAGCGGCCGATGGGTCTCGACACCGCAACCGACCGCCAACGACAACAGCAACATCGGAATCAACCTGAAAACGGCAGTTGGACTCACCACAGAGGACACAGAGAACGGGACTTTTGGCTCATTTGGCTGCCCACCCAACGGGTGAGATTCTTGAATCGGCCAACGACTTGTTTTTCCTCTGTGAACTCTGTGTCCTCTGTGGTGAAGTGCTTTTTCTAGGAAAAAGTGAACCCATCGGTTGTAACCGCGCATATCTCCCTCCTGTCGTTTCGATTATTTCTGTTTCACTCCTTGCGATGCTGCTCCGACCAAGCCAGAAGCCGCGCGTACAGATCATCGGCGCGCGCCTGCAAGGCGGCCAACGTTCCGTTGTTGTCGATCATCTCGGAGGCGCTGTATTCGCGCTCGCTTTCGCTGCACTGCCGTGCCGCCACCGCCTCGAAGTACTCCTCGCTCTTGCCGCGCTCCTCGACCACTCGACGGCAACGCTCCTTTCGCTCGCAACGAACTACGATCAAACGGTCGGTCCAACGCGACCAGCCCGCCTCGATCAGCACCGCCGCCTCGATCAGCGCCAGCGGCCCCTCCTGCGCCTCCATCCAATCGAGAGCCGAGCGCCAGATGCGCGGATGCATGATGGCATTGAGGCGACTGGTCGCCGCCCGATCGGCAAAGGCGAGCCGCGCCAATTCGGCGCGATCGATGCTTCCGTCGCTTCGGCGAATGGTGGCGCCGAAGCTCGCGATCAGCTCCGCGCATACTGCGGCATCGTCGAGCAGTTGGTGTCCAATGGTGTCCAACTGCAACAGCGGCAGCCCCTTGTCGAGCAGCATTCGCGCCAGCGTGCTTTTGCCGCTGCCGATACCGCCGGTGATCCCTACCAGCAGGGTGCGATTATTGAAGGATGCCGACATACCAGTGGTATAGCCTATTCCCTTCAAACAGCCAGATGACCCCGGCCAATGCCAGATAGGGGCCAAAGGGAATTTCATAGTGCCGATCCTTGCCGGAGAGGAGCAGGAACAGCGAACCGACAACCGCGCCGACCGTGGAGGAGATCAGAATAATCAACGGCAGCGCCTGCCAGCCGAAAAAGGCGCCGAGCATTGCCAGCAGCTTGAAGTCGCCATAGCCCATCCCCTCGCGGCCGGTCGCCAGCAGAAACAGGCGCGCCACCGTCCAGAATACGCCATAACCGGCGATCGCGCCGATCAGGCTGCCGATCCAGTCGCCATACCAGAGGCTGAAGAACAGGCCGAAGGCGATTCCGGGCAGGGTGAGCCGGTCGGGCAGCAGACCGGTCTCCAGATCGATCAGGGTCAACACCCAGAGCAGGCTGATCAGGACGATGACCTCGATCAGGATCGGGTGGATGCCGAAATACCATGCCAGAAAACCCCAGCTTGCCCCCATCGCCAGCTCCAGCAGCGGGTAGCGCCAGTGAATGGGGGCGGCACAATGGCGACATTTGCCGTGCAGGCGCAGCCAGGAAAACAGCGGGATATTGTCGTACCAGGCAATGGGATGGCCACATTTCGGGCAATGGCTGCCGGGAAAGACGATCGATTCCCTGCGCGGCAGCCGATGCACCAGCACGTTGGCAAAACTGCCGAACAGCAATCCGAACAGTGTAATACAGCCGATGAGATAGGCTTCGATCACCGCTCCTCCTTGATTCCCAGCTTCTCCAACCGGTAGCGCATCGACCGGAAGCTCACTCCGAGACGTTCGGCGCAACGCGTGATGCTGCCGCCTTCCGCCGCCAGCGTCTCGGTGATCAGACGCCGCTCGACCAGAGCAAGCCAGTCGTCGATGTTCAGTCCGCTCGCCTCCACCATCGCCAGCGAGCCGCACTCCTCGCCTTTGCTCGCTGCCGCCGGCGGGGATATTTCGATCAATTCGTCGAGCAGAGCGGCATCGAGACGGTCGCCATCGGAGAGCGCGAGCAGCCGCTGCACGATATTTTCCAGCTCGCGCACGTTGCCCGGCAACGGCAGTTGGGTGATGCGCTGCATGCAGTCGTCGCTGATTCGCACCCGCGTTTCGTTCCAACGCTGCATCATACCGCGCACCAACTGCGGGATATCCTCGCGCCGCTGGCGCAGCGGCGGCATCTGCACCGGAACCACATTCAAACGGTAGAAGAGATCCTCGCGGAAGCGCCCCAGTCGCACCTCCTCTTCCAGATTGCGATTGGTGGCCGCCAGCAGGCGCACATCGACCTGTCGCTCGCGCTCTTCGCCCACCCGACGCACCCGCTTGTCCTGCAACACGCGCAGCAACTTCACCTGCACCGACAGCGGCATTTCACCGATTTCGTCCAGAAACAGCGTTCCCTCGTGCGCCGACTCGATCAGGCCGGTGCGATCCGATTCGGCGCCGGTAAAGGCGCCCCGCCGATGACCAAAGAGCTCCGATTCGAAGAGATCGGCCGGTATGGCGCCGCAGTGCACAGGCACAAAGGGTTTGTTTCGACGCCCCGAATGGTCGTGCACATAGCGTGCCGCCACCTCTTTGCCGGTGCCCGATTCGCCGGTGATCAACACGGTGAAATCGCGCCCGGCTGCACGCAACAGCCGGTCGCGCAATCGGCACATCGGTGCCGAGCTTCCAATCAGGCTTCCCTCCTCCTCACCATTGATTTCAGGCCCGCCCGACTGCTCTTCGCTGCTGCCCGGGTCGTCGCGACGGTGCGCCAATGCCCGCTCCACGGCCAGTGCCAGCTCCTCGCCCGAAACCGGCTTGGTCAGATAATCGAATGCCCCGCCTTTCATCGCCTCGACGGCTGTCTCGGCGCTGGCATATGCGGTAAGTAAAATGGTGCGTGCGCCCGGTTGCAGGTCGCCAGCCAGCCGGATCACCTCCAGCCCGGCATCGCGCCCTTCCATGCGCAGATCGGTCAGAACAATATCGAATTGCCGCTGCTGCATGCGCGCCTGGGCCTCTGCGGGCGATGCGCACGCCTCCACCATATGGCCGCGTCCCTCGAGAGTAATGCTCAGAATGCGGCGGGCATTGGCCTCGTCTTCAACCAGCAGAATCTCAGCCATCTCCCTCTCCGCCACTCTCGCCTTGCGATTTAACGACAAAGCAGCTGCCAATCGGCAGCGGCTCGATGCTTACCTCCCAGCGATTGCGCTCGCACACCTGCCAGACGGTAGCCAGACCAAGGCCGAACCCCTTGTGCCGGCTGGGTGCAAAGGGCTCGAAGAGGTGAATACGCGCCGCAGCATCGAGTCCCGGACCGCGATCCTCGACGCGCAGCTGCCAGCTCTCGTTGTTTCCGGTCAAGGAGACAGCGACCGTTCCCGGCTGCGGACTCGCCGACAGTGCATTGCGCAGCAGATTGTCGACGACCAGGCGCAAATGGTCGGGATCGAGCGTTAACCAGCGCGGCTCGCAAACAAGGCTTACCCCTGCCTCGCCGGCAATATCGACCTGTTTGACCGCCGCATTGAGTACCGGCTGCACCTCGCAGCTGCGCGGCCGCGGCTCCAGAGGTCGGGCATACACCAGCATCTCGGAGATCAATCCATCCAGTCGGCGCACCTCGGCGGTCACAATGTCGCGAATCTCCTGCTGCCCGCTATCGGCGCCGCGTGCCATCAGCTCCACCGCCTGCGCGATGGTTTGCAATGGATTTCGAATCTCATGCGCCACCATCGCTGCCATGCGCCCCAGTGCTGCCAGCTTGTTCTGCTCGGCAAGTTTGCGCTCGAGGGCACGCACATGGCTGAGGTCGACGATGGTCATCACCCAGCGGGTCAAGACATCGCCCTGTGGAAACGGATTCAGCGTAAGCAGCAGCGCCCGTCCGGGCTCGCTCATTTCAACCTGACAACCGCCGCTTCCTTCGCGCAGGTGGGCGATCATCTCAATTGGCAGTGTCAGAACCTCGCCAATCCGCCGCCCCTGTTGCAGCTGCTGCGGCGCCACCAGTAAACGCGCCGCAGCATTGCTGTCCTGAATTACCCCGCCTTCGCCGAGAATCAGCAACCCCTCCTGCATTGCCGCCATTACCTGATCGTGCACTTCGCGCAATTTGCGATGGCGGCGCTCGGCGCGCAGGCTCTCCTGCTGCATGCGACTGTGACGGCGGGCAATGGCGGCCATAACGCCGCCGACAAGAAAATATGCTGAGGTTTGCAGCAGGATGGCCAGAGCCGATATCTCGCCCCGGTTATCGTCCAAAATCCATGCATGCAGGTTGACGACACAGAGATAGGCCGCACTCGACAGTACGGTCAGTGCCAGAATCAGGGTCGACTCGGCAATCGGCGCCGCCACGACCACTATCAACCCGAAGAGAAAGGCGAATGGGCTGTCGGCGCCGTCGGTGGCAAACACCAGCCCCGAGATCGCTGCAATGTCGGCGAAGAGCTGCAACGCCAGCTGGCGCGAAAAGCCCATTCGGCTGCGGAGCGCCAACCATTGCCAGAGAAACAGAACCACATACAGCACGACGGTGGCCACCAGCACCCGCATCTGCAGGATAGTCTCCGGTTTGCTGTAAAAGACGCCGGTCAGCAACAGCACTGCCGCCGCCACCATCGACCGAATGACGATCAGGCGATGTAGTGCCTGGCCCTGCTGTTCGTAGTTGCTTTCGCCCATCGGCCGGTGTCAGCCACCCACCACCGAAGCCATCTGGAAGATCGGCAGATACATGGCGATCACCAGACCGCCGATGACGATACCGAGGAATGCCATGATGAAAGGTTCCATCAGTGCGGTCATACCGTCGACTGCTGCATCAACCTCCAACTCGTAGAAGTCGGCGATTTTGGAGAGCATCTCCTCGAGAGCGCCGGTCTGCTCGCCGATCGAGATCATCTGGGTCACCATAATCGGGAAGATCTGGCTCGCCTCCAGCGGCGCGCTCAGCGTCTGGCCCTGACTGATCGAGGCCTTGCTGTTCAGGATCACCTCTTCGATCACCACATTGCCGGCAGTCTCGGCCACCGTATCCAGGCACTCGAGAATCGGCACGCCGGCCGAAGTCAGCGTCGAAAAGGTGCGGCAGAATCGGGCCACCGATGCCTTGCGCAACACATCGCCGAGCACCGGCAGATTGAGCAGAAGTTTATCCAGCTGAAAACGGCCCTGCGGCGTTTTGTAGATATTCTTGATGCCCATCACCAACGCAATCGGCGCACCGAATACCAGATACCAGTAGGCAACGAACGCGTTGGAAATGCCGATCGCCACCTGCGTCGGCATCGGCAGCTCGGCGCCGAAGGATGAGAACATCTCGCCGAAGACCGGAATGACGAAAATCATCAGAATGGCCGTCACCAAAAATGCCACCACAAGAATGGCGATCGGATAGACCATTGCCGACTTGATTTTTCCCTTCAGAGCCAGCGACTTCTCCTTGTAGATACAGAGGCGCAGCAGAATCTTGTCGAGAATACCGCCCTGTTCGCCCGCCTCGATCAGCGAGCAGGTGAGCCGATCGAACTCTTTGGGAAATTTGCGCAGGGTTTCGCCTAGCGGCGAGCCGCTCTCCAGTTCGTTGCGTACATTTCGCAACAAATTGAGCATCGCCTTCTTCTCGGCACCCTTTTCGGCCAGTTCGAAACATTGCACCAGCGGCAAGCCGGCATCGATCATCGTCGACAGCTGCCGGAAGAAGATACTGATATCCTTCTCTTCCACCTTCTCGGGGAATATTTCGATCTGCTTCGGCTTCTTCTTCAGCTTGATGTCGGTGAGCCCCTGCCGACGCAGAGCGGCCATCGCCACATCCTTGTTGCCGGCCTCCATCTCTCCACTGCGTTCCTGCCCCTGCCGGGTTTTGCCTGTCCAGATAAATACTTGCTCAGCCATCAGTCAGCCACCGTTACGCGCAGACACTCCGCCAGCGAAAGAACTCCTTCCCTCACCTTGTGCAGAGCCGTCATGCGCAGAGTTCTCACGCCGCATTGCACCGCCACGACGTTGATTTCATCCGTATTTTTGCCGGCATAGATCGCCTCGCGAATCTCGGGGAAGATCGGCATCACCTGATAGATGCCGACGCGCCCCTTATAGCCGGTGCCGTTGCAGGTCGAGCATCCCTTGCCCTGCATGGTCTTGTATTCATGCACCTCGTTTGCCGGTACGCCGGCATCGATCAGCGCCTGCGGCGGGATCTCCACGGGCGCCACGCAATCCTTGCAGTTGCGCCGAGCCAATCGCTGCGCCGTGATCAGGTTGATTGCCGAACCAACCAGAAACGATTCGATACCCATGTTGATCAGTCGGGAGACCGTAGCCGGCGCATCGTTGGTATGCAGCGTTGCCAGCACCAGATGTCCTGTCAGTGCTGCCTTCACGCCGATGGCGGCGGTGTCGTAGTCGCGAATTTCGCCGATCAGAATGATGTCGGGGTCCTGACGCAGGAAGGAGCGTAGAGCGGCCGGGAAGTCCATTCCTACCGCAGCATTCACGTTCACCTGGTTGATACCCATGAAGTTGAACTCCACCGGATCCTCGGCGGTAGAGATGTTCACACCGGGCTCATTCAGCTCCGAAACCGCCGAGTAGAGACTCACCGTTTTACCGGATCCGGTCGGGCCGGTGACCAGCACCATGCCGTAGGGTTGGTGGATGGCATCCTTGAGCCACTTCAGCTCTTTCGGATCGTATCCGAGCTTGGTCATATCCAGCTGCAGGTTCGATGGATCGAGCAGACGCATCACCACCTTCTCGCCGAACAGGGTGGGGAGCACCGAGACACGGAAGTCGACCGTCTTGGCCTTGGAGAGCTTGAGCTTGATACGACCGTCCTGCGGGACGCGGCGCTCGGAGATATTCAGCTTGGCAAGAATCTTGATGCGCGAAACGATAGCATCCTTCATCTGCATAGGCGGGCGCATGATCTCCTGCAGCACACCGTCAACGCGATAGCGAATGCGCAAAACCTTTTCGTAGGGTTCGACGTGTATATCGGAGGCGCCGCGTTTGATTGCATCGAGGAAGACCAGATTGACCAGCTTGACCACCGGTGCTTCCTGCGTCGAGCCCAGCAACCCCTGCTCGTCTACCTCCTGCTCGCCGGTATCGACCACCTCCATGCTGGTGGCACCAAGATCGGCGATTACATCCTCGAGATGGCCGCCACTGCTGGAGAGCGCATCCAGCTTCTTCATCAGCTGGCTTTCCAGCGCAATCACCACATCGATCTGACATCCGCTGATGAATGCCATCTCGTCAAGAGCATGAATATCGTAGGGATCGACCACCGCCAGCGTCAGCACACTGCCTTTGCGTCGCAATGGCACAGCGGTGTTCTTGCGCATCATGTCCAAAGATATCTTGGTAATCGAGGGATCGATTTCGACCTTGGAGAGGTCGATCAACGGGCGGCCAAACGCCTTGGAGATAAACTGCCCCAGCTCCTCTTCGGTGAAGATATTCTGCTTCACAAGTTGCGCCGTAAGCGTATCGCCATGCAACTTCATCTCGCGCAGCACGCTGTCGAGCTGTTCACGGGTGATTCGCTGCTGGCGAATCAGTATCTCGCCCAGGCGTGTTTGCTTCATGTTCTGCCACTCCTCCCATCGACGTCGGGCACTTCCCTGCCCAACTGCTGCCGCATCCAGCCCAGCGTTTCAAGCCAATCCGGTCGCCTGTCGTGCCACATTGCAAACGACTCGGCACCCTGTCCAATCAGCATAGGCAGCCCATCAACACTCTTGCGGCCGCACGCCCGCATGCTCTGGCAAAACGGGGTATCGCCATCGGGACTGTAGACGGCATCCATACCCACCCCATAGCCGGCAAAGCGGAACGGGTATTCGGCCTCTGCGCTGCCCGTTCCGCCAGTCAACCCGATGGTGGTGGTGTTGACGATCGCCTCCGCTTCGCGGGATGCGGACAAAACCGCCGCAGCTTCCCATGCAACCGGCTCTACGCTCAATGTTGGCCATGCCGTCGCTGCGTCGGCGATCACACTTTGCAACCTTTCATGTCCGCGATTGGCCAGCAGCACCCTGCGTAACCCCAATGCGGCAGCCGCCTCCATGGCAGCGCGTGCCGTTCCGCCAGCACCCATGAGCAGCAGTGTGCCACCGGCTTTTACGCCCAGCCAGCTCAATACGTTGCGCAACCCCAGCCAATCGCTGTTGCTGCCGATCCATCCCCCTTCGCCGCGGCGCAGGGTATTGACGGCGCCGATCCTTCGGGCCGCGTCGTCCGCAGCAACCAGGCGAAATACACTCTCCTTATGCGGAACGGTGACATTCGCCCCCTGCACTCCCAGCGCCCACATGCCAGCCAGCGCCACTTCCAGATTCGACTGCGGCACCCGAAAAGGCACATACACGCCGTCGATTGCCGCAGAGTGCAAAAAGCGATTCTGAAACAGCGGCGACAACGAGTGCGAAACCGGGTCGCCGATGATGCAGTAGACTTGGCTTTTCCCCGTAATCCGGGCACCCGCCTCCACCGTCTCACCACCTGAATCTTTCATTATTCAACCGTTACCGACTTGGCGAGATTCCGTGGCTGGTCGACGTCGGTGCCCTTGGCGCGTGCAACGTGGTAAGCCAGCAGCTGCAGCGGCAGGCAGGCCAATAGCGGCGTCGAAAAGTAATCGCCTTCCGGAATCGGAATCAGGGCGTCGACATCGTTCGGCCACTCCTCTCGCTCCAAATCGGTCAGCAAGATCACCTTGGCGCCGCGTGCCTGTACCTCTTGCAGGTTCGACATCACCTTATCCAGATGATATTGACGCGGAGCAATGACAATCACCGGCAACTGGTTGTCGATCAAGGCAATCGGTCCGTGCTTCATCTCGCCTGCCGCGTAACCCTCGGCATGCAGATAGGAGATCTCCTTCAGCTTGAGTGCCCCTTCTAGGGCCAACGGATAGCAGGGGCCGCGGCCGAGGTAGAGAGCACCGCGAACCTCCATGAACATATGTGCCAACCGGGCGACTTCGTCTCGCCGCTCCAGCAACAATTCCATGCTATCGATGGTCTGACGCAGACGCAGAAGATGATCGCGCTGTGCTGCCGCCGACATGACTCCAAAGCGAACAGCCAGATGGAGCGTGAAGAGGGCCAATACCGTCAACTGCGCGCTGTAGGCCTTGGTCGAGGCCACTCCGATCTCAGGGCCTGCGTGCAGCAGGATGGTTCCGTGCGATTCGCGCGCCAGCGACGAGTGCGGCACGTTGCACAGGGCCAGCGTCAGATTGTCGGGAGTACGACGCCTGAACAGCCGCAATGCCTCCAGCGTGTCGGCCGTCTCGCCCGACTGCGAGATCGCTATAAACCAGCTGTTTTCGCCGATCACCGGGTCTCGGTAGCGGTATTCCGATGCAACATCCACCTCCACAGAAATCTGAAGGTATCGCTCGATCCAGTAGCGCGCTGTCATAGCTGCGTGGTAGGAGGTGCCACAGGCAACGATCACAATTCGCTGCGGCATCGGCGCCGAACCAATCGGCCCCATTTCCGGGAACGATATTTCCGTTTCACCGGCATAGGCCTGCAGAATGCGTGCCAGCACCTGCGGCTGTTCGAAAATCTCCTTCTCCATGTAGTGGGAGAACTGCCCTTTGTCGGCATGACCCGAAATCGCCGGTATCGGCTGCCAACTGCGCACGACGCTGTTCCCTTTGCCGTCGAAGATCGCCAGTTCGTTCTTGCCGATGAATCCCTGCTCTTTTTCACCCAGGTAGATGATTTCGTCGGCCATTCCGGTCAGCGCCAGCACATCCGAGGCGACAAAGACCGTTTCGCCGCTGCGGCCAAGCAGCAATGGACTGCCGTGGCGCGCAAACCAGAGCCGATCCGGCGCATCATCGCCGGCAACCATTGCGACGATGGCATAGGCGCCTTCCAGTCCGGCCACCGTACGCCGCCACCCTTCGATCTCGCCTGCCTGTTGCATCTGTTGCGAATAGAGCCACGGAATTACTTCACTGTCGGTTTGCGATTTGAAGGTGGCGCCCATTTCGTCGCCGAGGCTTTTTCGCAACTGCTGAAAATTTTCGATAATGCCGTTGTGCACAACGGCCACATTTTCGCTCTGATGCGGATGGGCATTGATCTGGCTCGGTCCACCATGGGTTGCCCAGCGGGTGTGGCCAATCCCTGCACCGCCAGCAATCGGTCCCGACTCGAGCGCCCCCACCAGATTCGCCAGCTTTCCCGGTCGTTTTTCGGTGACAAAACGCCCCTTTTGGCGAATACAGATGCCGGCGCTGTCGTATCCGCGATACTCCATGCGCCTGAGCGCCGCCAACAAAAGCGGTTGCGCTTCGCCCGGGCAAATAGTGCCGATAATTCCGCACATCAGGCTTACTTCTCCTTCTTTTTCGGCCGCTGCCAGTGCGCCACATGCCGCTGATCGTTGCGCACCGTCAGCGTCAATCCGCCCGGCGCCACTCTCTTGGTAATAATACTGCCGGCGCCGATGGTGGCATCGTCAGCCACTTCGACCGGCGCGACCAGCAGCGTATTGGAGCCGACAAACACCCGATCTCCGACTATCGTTCGGTGTTTATTGGCACCATCGTAGTTACAGGTGATGGTTCCAGCGCCGATGTTGCAGTCGGTGCCGACCGAACTATCGCCGACGTAGGTGAGGTGGTTGATCTTGCTGCCTGCACCAACCTCGGCATTTTTGACTTCGACAAAATTTCCCACATGCACTTCGGCAGCCAGTTTCGCCCCGGGCCGCAGCCGACCGTAGGGGCCAATGCGCACCATATTCGCCACCTCGGCACCATCCAGATGCGAATAGGGATAGATAGTCGCATCGTCGGCAATCCGGCTGTCGTTGACGACGGCGTAGGGGCCCACCCGGCAACCCGTGCCGATTCGGGTATGCCCAAGCAACTGTGTGCCCGCTGCTATCACCGTATCGCGACCGATTTCGACGCCAGATTCGATACGCACCGTATGTGCCATCTCGATCGTCACACCCGATGCCATATGCGCATCGATGATGCGTCGTTGCAATATCTGCTCGACGTCGGCCAGCTGACGGCGATCGTTCACCCCGTGCATCTCGTCCGCGTCCTGCATACAGAGTGCATCGACCTTGATCCCATCCACAATCGCCAGCGGTACGATGTCGGGCAAATAGTACTCACCCTGTGCATTGTTGTTGTCGAGGCGGTCCAGCAACGAAAAAAGGCGCACACCATCGATGCAATAGATGCCGCTGTTGACTTCGCCAATGGCGCGTTGTGCCGCATTGGCATCCTTATGTTCGATGATTCCCAGCAACTGGCCGTTACCGGCACGAACGATGCGTCCGTATCCGTCGGGTTGATCGAGCTGTGCCGACAATAACGAAACACCATGATGGTGCTGTCGATGAACGCAAATAAGATGTTCCAGCGTGCTGCTGCGCAACAGCGGGGTATCGCCGCAGAGCACAAGCACGCGGCCATGCTCGGCGAGCACCGAGCGGCACTGTAACAGGGCATGTCCAGTCCCAAGCTGCTCATGTTGCTCGACCCAGACGATTGAATCGTCATGACGAAAGTACGAGCGAACCTGTTCGGACTCATGCCCGGTAATCACGACGATTCGCTGCGGCCGCAGCGCCCGCACAGCATGCAATATATGGTCGAGCATCGGGCGCCCGAGGAGAGGGTGGAGCACCTTCGGCAATCGACTCTGCATACGTTTGCCTTTGCCGGCGGCGAGAATCACCACCTGAAGATCGTCGTGCTGCATTTCATCCATCATTCAGCCCCGTTGCCACCTGCCTGTAACTCTGGATAGATGCCCGAATTCGCGAGCTCCAATACGCAAAAGGGTCGCACAATGTGCGACCCTTTTGAACAGTTACCTCAGAAAAAGGTTTAATGCTTCTTCTTTTTCTTGAGCCAGTTGAGACGTGCCGAGGCGATCGAAAGCTCGGCTTCGGCACGTGCATAATCGATATCGCCCTTCTTGGCCTCGGCCAGCTCTTCAGCCAGGCGTTGCGCGGCCTGCGCCTGCGCCTCGTCCAGATCGGTCGCCCGTTCGGCCGTGTCGGCAAGAACGGTGATCATATCGGGTTGAACCTCCATGAAGCCGCCAGAGATAAAGACTTCATCGATATTCTCGCCATGGGTGATACGCAGCTCGCCGGCCTTGAGAGCGCTGAGCAGCGGCGAGTGTTTGGGCAGAATGCCCAGCTCGCCTGCCGCGCCCGGTGCAACCAGCATGCTTGCCTCACCGCGATAGACTTCGCGTTCGGCAGTGGCGACCAGCACCTTAATGGTGGAAGCCATGGTCAGCCCTTGGCCTCAAGCTTCTTGGCCTTCGCGAGCGCCTCGTCAATCGAGCCGACCATGTAGAATGCTTGCTCTGGCAGATGATCGTAATCGCCATTGAGGATGGCCTTGAAGTCGCGGATGGTGTCTTCGCGCTTGCAGTATACGCCCGGAGAACCGGTGAACACTTCGGCAACGTGGAACGGCTGCGACAGGAAGCGCTGAATCTTGCGGGCGCGGTTCACGGTCTGCTTGTCGACATCCGAGAGCTCGTCCATGCCGAGAATCGCGATGATATCCTGCAGCTCCTTGTAGCGCTGCAGCGTACGCTGTACGCCGAGAGCAACAGAGTAGTGCTCCAGACCGATCACCTTCGGATCGCGCTGACGCGAGGTCGAGTCGAGCGGATCGACCGCCGGGTAGATGCCGAGCTCGGCGATCTGACGCGACAGAACGATGGTCGAGTCAAGGTGGGCGAAGGTGGTGGCAGGTGCCGGATCGGTCAGGTCGTCGGCAGGAACGTAGACGGCCTGTACGGAGGTGATCGAGCCAACCTTGGTGGAAGCAATACGCTCCTGCAGGCGGCCCATTTCCTCGGCCAGGTTCGGCTGATAGCCCACAGCGGAGGGCATACGGCCAAGCAGTGCGGAGACTTCAACGCCCGCCAGCGAGTAGCGATAGATGTTGTCGATGAAGATCAGAACGTCGCGGCCCTCGTCGCGGAAGTACTCGGCCATGGTCAGGCCGGTCAGGGCGACGCGCAGACGGTTGCCCGGCGGCTCGTTCATCTGGCCATAGACCAGCGCAACCTTATCGAGAACGTTCGACTCCTTCATTTCGTAATAGAAGTCGTTGCCCTCGCGGGTACGCTCGCCCACACCGGCGAATACGGAGTAACCGCCATGCGCCTTGGCGATGTTGTTGATCAGCTCCATCATGTTCACGGTCTTGCCCACGCCGGCGCCGCCGAAGAGACCAACTTTGCCGCCCTTGGCGATCGGAGCCATCAGGTCGATTACCTTGATGCCAGTCTCCAGGATCTCCTGAGCAGGCGAGAGCTCTTCGAAGGTGGGAGCAGTACGATGGATCTCCCAGAACTGTTCGGCCGGTACCTCTTCGCCACCGAAGTCGATGCCGTCGCCAAGCACGTTCATGATGCGGCCAAGAGTGGCCTTGCCAACCGGCACCTTGATCGCAGCACCGGTATCGGTGACCTGCATGCCGCGCGACAGACCGTCGGTCGAGCCGAGGGCAACGGTGCGCACCTTGTTGTCGCCCAGATGCTGCTGCACCTCAAGCGTCAGCTTGGGGTTGGTCATCTTCAGCGCGTTATAGATATTCGGCAGCTGGCCAGCCGGGAAACGAACATCGACAACCGGGCCGATGACTTGGACAATTGTTCCTACGCTCATCTTCAGGACCTCACTTAATAGTTAACTTTACTGGGCTGCCGCAGCGCCGGCGCAGATTTCCGCAAGCTCTTGCGTAATCGCGGCCTGACGCGCCTTGTTGTAGGTGATGCGAAGCTCGCGGACGATAGCCTTGGAGTTATCGGTCGCGGCCTTCATCGCCACCATACGTGCCGACTGTTCGCAAGCCTTGTTCTCGAGAACGCCGTGGAACACGAGCGACTCGACATAGCGGCGCAGCAGTCCGTCAAGGACGGTCTGACTGTCCGGCTCGTACAGGTAATCCCAGTAGCCGGGGTGGCGCGTCTCTTCCGGGATCGGGCAGGGAAGCAGTCGGGTAACCGTCGGAGTCTGGGTCATGGTGTTGACGAACTCGCTGTAGACCAGATGCACTTCGTCAAACTCGCCCATCGAATACTTGTCCATCGCCAGAGAAACGACACCGAGAATCGATGCCAGCTCCGGGGTATCGGGGATATTCTCGGCGCAGGCAACAACCTTCGAGCCAACACGGCGCATAAACGATCCGCCGCGACGACCGATATTCAGCACCTCGACTTCAGCGGTCTGGCTGCGCAGAAAGCCAAGCGTGGCCTTCAGGGCGTTGGTGTTCAGACCGCCGCAGAGACCCTTGTCGGTGGTGACCAGAATCAGGCCAACCCGCTTCACTTCGCTACGCTCGGTGACGAAGGGATGCTTATATTCGGGATGAGCCTGCATCAGGTTGGACATCACCTGCGCGATACCCTCGGCGTAGGCGCGGGAGGCGAGAACCGCATCCTGTGCTTTGCGCATCTTGGAGGCGGCGACCATCTCCATCGCCTTGGTGATCTTGCCGGTGTTCTGAATGGCCTTGATCTGATTTCGGATCTCTTTGGCGGACGCCACAGGTCACCCCCTTTTTAGTAGGTGCCGGTGGACTTGAAGGTGGCAATTGCCTTCTTCAGGCCGTCGGTAACCTCACCGGTCAGCTCCGGCTTGGCATTCAGACCCTTGATCAGGTCGGAGAAGGACGAGTTGAGGAAGGCAAGATAGCCCTTCTCGAACTCGCGTACGCGTGCCACTTCAACATCGTCGAGATCGCCATTGTTCAGGGCGAAGAGCACGGCAACCATCTCGGCCACGGTCTGCGGCGAGTTCTCGTCCTGCTTGAGGACTTCGACGCCGCGCTTGCCGCGCTCGATCTGGCGACGGGTCGCCTCATCGAGATCGGAGGCAAACTGGGCGAATGCAGCCAGCTCGCGATACTGAGCCAGATCAAGACGAAGACCGCCGCCGACCTTCTTCATCGCCTTGGTCTGGGCAGCGCCGCCGACGCGGGAGACCGACAGACCGGCGTTGATGGCCGGACGCTGGCCAGAGTTGAACAGCGAGGTCTCAAGGAAGATCTGGCCGTCGGTAATCGAAATCACGTTGGTCGGAACGAAGGCCGACACGTCGCCTTCCTGCGTTTCAATGATCGGCAGCGCAGTCAGCGAACCGGTCTTGCCCTTCACTTCACCGTTGGTGAACTTCTCGACGTAGCTGGCATCGACGCGCGAGGCGCGCTCGAGCAGACGCGAGTGCAGATAGAAAACGTCGCCCGGATAGGCTTCGCGACCCGGAGGACGGCGCAGGATCAGTGACACCTGACGATAGGCCCAAGCCTGCTTGGTCAGATCGTCGTAAATGATCAGTGCATCTTCGCCACGATCACGGAAATATTCACCCATGGTGCAGCCGGAGTAGGGAGCGATGTACTGCAGAGCAGCCGATTCGGAGGCGGAGGCGGAGACGATGATGGTGTTATCCAGGGCGCCGTGCTCTTTCAGGGTCCGCACAACGTTGGCAACCGTGGAGGCCTTCTGGCCAACCGCGACGTAGACGCAGGTTACGCCGGTCTCCTTCTGGTTGATGATGGTGTCGATGGCAATCGCGGTCTTGCCGGTCTGACGGTCGCCAATGATCAGCTCACGTTGGCCGCGACCAACCGGAACCATCGAGTCGATCGCCTTGATGCCGGTCTGCAGCGGCTGATCTACCGACTTACGCTCGATCACGCCAGGAGCAATCTTCTCAACAGGGCTGAAGCGAGCTGCCTCAATCGGGCCCTTGCCGTCAATCGGCTGGCCGAGCGCGTTGACAACGCGACCCTTGAGGGCAGGACCAGTCGGAACCTCGAAGATGCGACCGGTGCACTTGACCTGATCGCCTTCGCGCAGGTGGGTGAACTCACCGAAGATCACGGCACCGACGGCGCCCTCTTCCAGGTTAAGAACCATGCCGAGGGTGTTGCCCGGGAATTCAAGCATTTCGCCAGCCAAGGCCCCGGAGAGACCATGGATCAGCGCAACGCCGTCGCCCACGGAGATCAGGCGGCCGACATTGGCATCGGATGCCTTTGCCTCGAAGCCCTTGATCTGCTCCTTGATGATGGAACTGATTTCAGCGGTATCCAGCTTCATTTTCCTATCCTCTGTCCTGCTTTCTCAGGTTATTTCGATTCGTTATGCGGCCATTGCCCGGCGCAAGCCGTCGAGGCGTCCGCGCAACGAGCAGTCGATCTGGCGATCGCCAATCTTGATCACCATGCCGCCAATAATGGATGCATCCTCGACCACATCGAGGGTCACTTTCTTGCCGGTGGCAGCAGCAAGTGCCGATGCCACCCGCTTGGTCGCATCGCCGGAGAGCGGAGTGGCGACGGTGACGGTGGCAGCAACCGCTTCAGCGGCTGCGCGCACCTTCTCGACATACTCCTGATATATCTCAGGCAGCAGGGCAGCCTTGTTGCGCTCTACAAGCAGGGCCAGCAGTCGGTCCAGTTCGGGACCAGTGCCAACACCGGCACCCTTCTTAAGAACGTTGATTTTCAGCTCGGCAGGAAACTGTGGCGAATCGAGAAGCTCGCGCACCTCAGCCTCTGCGGCTACGGCTGCCAGCGCCTCCAGGCCATTGGCCAAATCCACCCCTTCCTGCGCAAGCTCAAAAAGAGCCTGTGCATATCGGCGGGAGATCTGCTGCGTGCTCATGCGCGACCAAACCCTTGCGTAACGACATCGTCGATCAGCTTGGCATGGCGTGCACCATCGAGTTCGGCTCCGACAATGCGCTCGGCAGCAAGCAGAGAGATAGCGGCAACTTCCTGACGCAGCGACTGACGAGCTCGAGCCGCTTCGGCAGAAATTTCGTCGCGAGCACCAGCCACGATCTGGGCAGCATCGTCACGCGACTTATTGACCGCTTCTTCGTGGATCTCGGCGGCACGCTTCTCGGCAGCGGCCAAAATCTCCTGAGCCTTGGCGCGCGCCTCTTTCACCAGAGCGGCAATTTCGGCTTCGGCCTTGGCCTTGGCCTCTTTGCCGGCGTCGGCAGCAGCCAGTCCCTCGGCAATCTTGGCGGTACGCGCCTCCATGGCCGCATTGAGCGGACCATAGAGATACTTCCACAGCAGGATGACCATGGTCATGAAGACCGCGATCTGTCCAATAAAGGTCATATCGATACTCATGAGACTACCCCGTCAAACCGGATTGGATCGATCAACCCAGGAACGGGTTGGCGAACAGGAACCAGAGGGCGAAAGCCATGATGATGAACGGGAAGGACTCCATCAGACCGGCGAAGATGAACATGTTGAACATCAGCTGCGGGCGCATCTCGGGCTGGCGGGCAATACCCTCAAGGGTCTTGGAGCAGATGAGGCCCCAGCCGATTGCCGAGCCGAGACCGGCGGCGGCGAGAATCACACCCACGGAGATCGCCGTAGCTGCGGTGATGATAGTAGTTGCATCCATTGTTTTACTCCTATGCAGTTATCAAGAAATCAAACTTTAGTGATGATCCACCGGCTGGTGCGCAATCGACAGATACACGATGGTCAGAATCATGAAAATGAACGCTTGCAGAAGGCCGATGAACATATGGAAGAAGGACCAACCCAGGCCTACGAAGAAGCCGAAGATCATGCCGATGGTACCGCCGCCGAGCAGCAGGAAGGCAATCAGAAGGAAGATCACTTCACCGGCAAACATGTTGCCGAAGAGTCGGAAGGAGAGAGAGAGCGGCTTGGCCACCTCTTCCACCAGCTTGAGAATCAGGTTGATCGGGATGATTGCCACACCGAGCAGCTTCACAACCGGATTCTTGGAATCGAGCAGCAGGGCGGCGAAGGGCTGCAGCAGCAGCTCCATCAGGAAGTGCTTCGCCTTCAGCTTGAACTCGTAATAGAGGACCATCAGGAAGACCGAGATGGCCATCGCGGCGGGAAGATTCAGGTCGTTGGTCGGAACAGGACGGAAGTGAGCTGCGCCAAACAGATGCGCCACATTACCCAGCAGATAGGCAGGAAGAATATCCATGCTGTTGCAGAGGAAGATGAAGACGAAGATGGTAAAAGCGAGCGGGGCAATCAGCGGATTGTGTACCGGGAAGTTATCCTTCACGGTCTGATCGACGAAGCCAACCACGGTCTCCATGAAGTTCTGCGCGCCGGTCGGAGCGCCGACAGTGATACGCTTGCCGAGCCACACGCCAAACAGAACAAGACCGGAAGCCACAAGAATCGTCAGCAGCATCGTGTCCAGATGGATCTGCATGAACGGATTGCTCTCATCGAACTTGTAGGTCCAATAATGGAGATGACTTGCGATTCCGCCGCTCTCAGGACTTTGCTCAGTCACTTCGCACCCCTGTCTTTTCGATATTCACGCCATGCCATAACCATGCCGGCGGCAAAAACCAACCCCTGCGCCAGCCCCATCCCCAGAGCCACCAGCAACAGATTCAATCCCATCATCCAAAACAGAGTCAGCAGCGAAATTAGCGCAGCAAAACGCAGGGCAGCATCCCGATACAGTTGCTTTGCCCCACCTCCTTTCTCTGTCCCCAACTGTGCAATCCCGCTACCCATCCATGCGCCGTTGCCAACCATGACAAGAACGCCGAGCGCGAGAGCTGCGGCCGACCCGACTCCGGCCATTGCCAGCATCGGAATGGAGATTGCTGCGGCCATCGCTGCCTGCATGACAATCATCCGCCGCACGAAGCCACTCAACTGTTGATCGCCGCTTTGCACGCTCACCTCTTGGTGCCGATACACTGGCCGCATTCTCATGAATGGCATCATCCTTTCAGCGCGGCGATTTCTAACAGAACCCCCCACCCGGTTCAACCTTAAAGTAAGATTATTTTAACCATTGGGCATAAGCCGCTCGCAAACCCGAGAGGTAGCGTTCGCCCGCGATTTCATCGCCGGATCGGGCATAGGGATCCTGACCCAATGCCTGCAACGAGAGATAGGCGTAGTCCCGTTGCTGGCTGCCATCGAGCAATGGCCAATCGCGTTGATCGACCAGTCCGTCCCCTGTGCGGTCGAAGCGCGCGTCGATCGATCCCTCGCCGGCAATAGCCGGCGCGACCCATATCGCGAGCCCCCCCAGACACAGGAGACGAACCGTCTCCATCATCAGTAGCGGTAGTGCTCGGTCTTGTAGGGGCCTTCGACCGGCACATTGATGTAGTCGGCCTGCTGCTGGCTCAGGCGGGTCAGCTGCGCATTGAGCTTCTTCAGCTGCAAACGCGCCACCTTCTCGTCCAGATGTTTGGGCAGGGTATAGACGCCGACCGGATACTTGCCCGAGTCGCGCTCGCTCCACAGCTCGATCTGGGCGATGGTCTGGTTGGCGAACGAGGAGGACATCACATAGGAGGGGTGGCCGGTGCCGCAGCCGAGGTTCACCAGACGCCCCTGCGCCAGCAGGATGATGCGCTTGCCGTCAGGGAAGATGATGTGGTCGACCTGCGGCTTGATCTCCTCCCACGCGTACTGCTTCAGCGCCGCGACGTCGATCTCGTTGTCGAAGTGGCCGATGTTGCAGACGATCGCCTGGTTCTTCATCTTCTTCATGTGATCGTGCGTGATCACATGGTAATTGCCGGTCGCGGTGACGAAGATGTCGGCCTTGTCGGCGGCATAGTCCATCGTCACCACGCGGTAACCTTCCATCGAGGCCTGCAGCGCGCAGATCGGGTCGATCTCGGTGACCCAGACCTGCGCCGACA